>Ga0213828_1000058_pt1 | contig 178278 bp, 156 predicted proteins | sample MC6MC0897MG_FD_180664 | JGI IMG/M metagenome (GOLD analysis project Ga0213828, IMG submission 180664) | Enriched soil aggregate microbial communities from Iowa State University, Ames, United States - MC6-MC0897-MG | ecosystem: Environmental > Terrestrial > Soil > Unclassified | place: USA...
ATGACGGTCTCCGAAGAAAAACACCCTGCGAAAGCGTACGCCTCGCAGGGTGCCGGGGTGACCATCTCATTAAGTAAGCCGCCGTAAGGGCGGAAAGGTGACTGTGCGTCGACATCGCAAATGAATGCGCTTAAAACTATAAAAACCGATGCCGATTGACTTTGACTTTGACTTTGACTTTGACTTTGACTTACACAGCGTGTGTTTTAAAAGTTATATGCGCATTCATTCGCCATGTCGACGCATACTCACCTTCTCGCCTTTACGGCGACCTCCTTAATGAGATGGTCACCCCGGCACCCTGCGAGGCGTACGCTTTCGCAGGGTGTTTTTTCTTCGGAGACCGTCATCATGGACGTGATGAACTTCCGAGGTCATGCCTGCATGACATTGCATTGGTGCAAAGAGCCGACTGCGTCGTTAAATATTATTGACCTCGCTTGCGCCAAACCCTTGTCACTCAAGGCTCCGACGGCCTACAGCCCCCGGAAAATGGCGGCTTGGGGGCTCGTCACTCGTTTGACATATCGAACGGCTCTGGCAAGCTATGAGTCAGGCCCCGACCGACATCGCCTGCAGGGCGAGCCGGCAGTGCTCGGGGCTTCAGGCAGCACTCAAGGCCCCGGCCGTGCGCCTGCACAACAACGACAGGCATGACCTGTCTCAAGGTGACATATGTCCAACAGCAACATTGGCAACAAGCAACCTTCCCTGCGCAAACCCGTCGTCCTGATGACCATGGGCAGCCAAGAGCGCAAAGGCCATGACTATCAGGTCATGACCCACAAATATATTTCCCCGCTGGTCGAGTTCTCCGGTTGTGTCCCGGTCCTGGTGCCCACCTGCTGCGGCGTCGAAGACCTCGAGACCTACCTGGACATGGCCGACGGCGTGTACCTGACCGGTGCCGGCAGCAACATCGACCCGGCCCTCTACGGCCAGGACAACCAGACCCCCGGCAAGGGCCAGGACAAGGACCGCGACCTGTTCGATATCCCGCTGGTCAAGGCGGCGATCAAGCGTGGCCTGCCGATCTTCGGCATCTGCCGCGGCATGCAGGAAATCAACGTGGCCCTCGGTGGCGACATCTACCAGAAGGTCTACGCCGAGCCAGGCTTCAACGACCACCGGGAAAACCCGGAAGATCCGGTCGAGGTCCAGTACGCCCAGGTGCACGGCGTCAAGATCAAGCCGGGCAGCTGGCTGCGCGACACCCTGGGTAGCGACGAAATTCGCGTCAACTCGCTGCACGGCCAGGGCCTGCGCAACCTGGGTGCCGGCATCGAGCCGATCGCCCATGCCGAGGATGGCCTGGTCGAGGCGATCCACGCCCCGAGCATCTCGCCCTTCCTGTTCGCCGTGCAGTGGCACCCGGAGTGGCAGGCGGCGAAGAACCCCGACTCGATCAAGATGTTCCAGGCCTTCGGCGACGCCTGCCGCGCCCAGGTCCGCAAGTCCCAGGTCAAGCGCAACCAGGCCGCCTGACCCTCTGAAGCTTCGTTAGCTTTGATCGCGGGGCGGCGCAAGGTCGCCCCCGTTTCCCACGGTCACCCTCTGCTGGTCCCAGAACACCTCCCGTGGAAGCGGGCGGCGGGCTTGTGCCTGTCTCCGCGATCTTTTTTCCTCTCCCCCTCATAGAGATACGATGACCCATAAGGTCTCGTGTCGTTTTGCAGCGCAAGCCCGCTCCCCCAGTCCGGCAGAGCTGTCACGCCATGACTATAGGCGCGGTCTGGCCAAGCGCTGAGGCCAGATCTGATCACTACCCCTCAGAAAATCCATGGACAGGGCTAGCCATCGAACAAGTTGTACGATAACTTACCTCCCACCTTGGTACCTCCTCCTTCCAAGCGCCACAGGATGCCTACAACAATGACCCCACAAGAACTGCAATCCATCCTCTCCCAAGGCCTGCTGTCGTTCCCCGTCACCGACTTCGACGCGGCCGGCGACTTCAACCCCGCAGGCTATGTCAAACGCCTGGAATGGCTCGCCCCGTACGGCGCCAGCGCGCTGTTCGCCGCCGGTGGCACCGGCGAGTTCTTCTCCCTGGCCGCCAGCGAGTACAGCCAGGTGATCAAGACTGCCGTCGACACCTGCGCCACCTCGGTACCGATCCTCGCTGGCGTCGGCGGCTCGACCCGCCAGGCCATCGAATACGCCAAAGAGGCTGAACGCCTGGGCGCCAAGGGCCTGCTGCTGCTGCCCCACTACCTCACCGAAGCCAGCCAGGACGGCGTCGCCGCCCATGTCGAGGCGGTGTGCAAGGCGGTGAACATCGGCGTGGTGGTCTACAACCGCAACGTCTGCCGGCTGAACGCCGACCTGCTGGAACGCCTGGCCGAGCGCTGCCCGAACCTGATCGGCTACAAGGACGGCCTGGGCGACATCGAGCTGATGGTGTCGATTCGTCGCCGCCTGGGCGATCGTTTCAGCTACCTGGGTGGCCTGCCCACCGCCGAGGTGTATGCTGCGGCGTACAAGGCGCTCGGCGTGCCGGTGTACTCGTCGGCGGTGTTCAACTTCGTGCCCAAGACCGCGATGGACTTCTACCACGCCATCGCCCGCGACGATCACGCCACCGTGGCCAAGCTGATCGACGACTTCTTCCTGCCGTACCTGGACATCCGCAACCGCAAGGCCGGTTACGCCGTGAGCATCGTCAAGGCCGGGGCGAAGCTCGCCGGTTACGACGCAGGCCCCGTGCGCACGCCGCTGACCGACCTCACCGCGCAGGAGTACGAGATGCTCGCCGCGCTGATGGACAAGATGGGCCCGCAATAAGCGAGCGCCCCGCGGCCTGCCAATGCCGCCGCCGGAGCAGGTTCGACTCGCTCCGGCCGACAACCGATCCCCGTATAAAAATAACGAGTGGGAGTAACCAGCATGCAAGCGACGCAAAAGACGCATGTACGCTACCTGATCCTGTTGATGCTGTTCCTGGTGACCACCATCAACTACGCCGACCGCGCCACCATCGCCATCGCCGGCTCCAGCCTGCAGAAAGACCTGGGCATCGACGCGGTTACCCTCGGCTACATCTTCTCCGCCTTCGGCTGGGCCTATGTGGCCGGGCAGATCCCCGGCGGCTGGCTGCTCGACCGCTTCGGCTCGAAGAACGTCTACGCCTTCAGCATCTTCACCTGGTCGCTGTTCACCCTGCTGCAGGGCTTCGTCGGCGGGCTGCCGGTGGCCTGGGCGGTGGTCACGCTGTTCACCCTGCGCTTCCTGGTGGGCTTCGCCGAAGCGCCGTCGTTCCCCGGCAACGCGCGGATCGTCGCGGCCTGGTTCCCCACCCAGGAGCGCGGCACCGCCTCGGCGATCTTCAACTCGGCGCAGTACTTCGCCACCGCGCTGTTCGCCCCGATCATGGGCTGGATCGTCTTCACCTTCGGCTGGGAACATGTGTTCGTGGTCATGGGCGTACTGGGTATCGTGTTCTCGGCGGTGTGGATGAAGACCCTCTACAACCCGCGCCAGCACCCACGCATCAGCAGCAGTGAGCTCGAGCACATCGAACAGAACGGCGGCCTGGTGGACATGGACCAGAAGCGCGGCGGCGACGGCCCGAAATGGGGCTACATCAAGCAGCTGCTGACCAGCCGCATGCTGCTGGGCGTTTACCTCGGCCAGTACTGCATCAACGCCATCACCTACTTCTTCCTCACCTGGTTCCCGGTGTACCTGGTGCAGGAGCGCGGCATGACCATCCTCAAGGCCGGCTTCATCGCTTCGTTGCCGGCGGTATGCGGCTTCATCGGCGGGGTGCTCGGCGGGGTGCTGTCGGACTGGCTGCTTCGCCGCGGTAACTCGTTGACCTTCTCGCGCAAGCTGCCGATCGTCTGCGGCCTGCTGCTGTCTACCACCATGGTCTTCTGCAACTACGTCGAGGCCGAGTGGATGGTGGTCGGTTTCATGACCCTGGCGTTCTTCGGCAAGGGCATCGGCGCCCTGGGCTGGGCGGTGGTCGCCGACACCTCGCCCAAGCAGATCGCCGGCCTGTCGGGCGGGCTGTTCAACACCTTCGGCAACATCGCCTCGATCACCACGCCGATCGTCATCGGCTACATCATCAGCGCCACCGGTTCGTTCAAATGGGCCCTGGTGTATGTGGGCGCCAACGCCCTGGTGGCAGTGTTCAGCTACCTGGTGATCGTCGGCCCGATCAAGCGCATCGAGCTCAAGGAGCCGCCCAAGCGCGAACCTGCGCCCGACGCCGAACTGGCCCGCCAGTAAACAGGACACGTCAGCGCCCAACGGCGCCGGCGACAGCACCACGCCTGAGAGACAAGACAAGAAGGGCCTGACCATGCAGTTGATCGAACATTCCGAGTCGCCCCGCTACGTACGTCTGCACCCCGACGACAACGTCGTGGTGGTGGTCAACGACGGCGGCCTGGGCGAAGGCGCGCGCTTTGCCGATGGCCTGACCCTGGTCGAGGGCGTGCCGCAGAGCCACAAGGTTGCCACCGTGGACATCCGCAAGGGCGAGGCGGTGCGCCGCTATGGCCAGGTCATCGGCCATGCCCTGGCCGACCTGCGCCAGGGCAGTTGGGTCAAGGAAGATCAACTGGCGATGCCGGCCGCGCCCGAGCTTGCCAGCCTGCCACGCTGCGACGCCGTGCCCGCCGCCCTGCCGCCACTCGACGGCTTCACCTTCGAGGGCTACCGCAACGCCGACGGCAGCGTCGGCACCCGCAATATCCTCGGCATCACCACCACCGTGCAGTGCGTGACCGGCGTGCTCGACCATGCGGTCAAGCGAATCCGCGCCGAACTGCTGCCCCGCTACCCCAATGTCGACGATGTGGTCGCCCTCACCCACAGCTACGGCTGCGGCGTGGCGATCAACGCCCGCGACGCCTACATCCCGATCCGCACCGTGCGCAACCTGGCGCGCAACCCCAACCTAGGCGGCGAGGCGCTGGTCATCAGCCTGGGCTGCGAAAAGCTCCAGGCCGGCCAGGTGATGCACGACGGCGATCCGTCTGTGGACCTCAGCGAGCCGTGGCTGTACCGCCTGCAGGATGCGACGCTGGGCTTCGGCGAGATGATCGAGCAGATCATGGCCCTGGCCGAGACCCGCCTGAAAAAGCTCGACCAGCGCCGCCGCGAGAGCGTGCCGGCCAGCGAACTGATCCTCGGCATGCAGTGCGGCGGCAGCGACGCCTTCTCCGGCATCACCGCCAACCCGGCGCTGGGCTATGCCGCCGACCTGCTGGTGCGCGCTGGCGCGACGGTGCTGTTCTCGGAAGTTACCGAGGTGCGCGACGCCATCTACATGCTCACCTCCCGCGCCGAAACGCCGGAGGTCGCCGAAGCATTGGTGCGCGAGATGGACTGGTACGACCGCTACCTGCAGCAGGGCGCCGCCGATCGCAGCGCCAACACCACGCCGGGCAACAAGAAAGGCGGCTTGTCCAATATCGTCGAAAAAGCCCTGGGCTCGATCGTCAAGTCCGGCAGCGGCGCGATCCAGGGCGTGCTCGGGCCCGGCGAGCGGGTAACGCGCAAGGGCCTGATCTTCTGCGCCACCCCGGCCAGCGACTTCGTCTGCGGCACCTTGCAGCTGGCGGCCGGGATGAACCTGCATGTGTTCACCACTGGTCGCGGCACGCCCTATGGCCTGGCCATGGCGCCGGTGGTCAAGGTGTGCACCCGCAGCGAGCTGGCCCAGCGCTGGCCGGACCTCATCGACATCGACGCCGGGCGCATCGCCAGCGGCCGGGTGAGCATCGAGGAACTGGGCTGGGAGCTGTTCCATTACTACCTGGACGTGGCCAGCGGCCGCAGGCAGACCTGGGCCGAACAGCACCGGCTGCACAACGACATCACCCTGTTCAATCCGGCCCCCATCACCTGACGAAGCGTGCCTGGGCCCTTCGCCGACAACACGCCCCCTGTGGGAGCCGGCTTGCTGGCGAAACGAGTGCGTAGCACTCGCCCAGGCCCTGAACCCAGCCATTCATCTACAGGAGCATTCCATGCCCGAAATCCTCGGCCACAACTTCATCGCCGGCCAGCGCAGCGCCCTTGGCCCGCAACGCCTGCACAGCCTCGACGCCACCAGCGGCGAAGCCCTGCCCTACAGCTTCGTCCAGGCCACCGAGGGCGAAGTCGACCGTGCCGCCCGCGCCGCCGCCGACGCCTTCAGCGCGTTCCGCCAACTGCCCCCGGCCCGCCGCGCCGAGTTCCTCGAAGCCATCGCCGCCGAACTGGACGAACTCGACGACCACTTCGTCGCCATCGTCTGCCGTGAAACCGCCCTGCCCGCCGCGCGCATCCAGGGCGAGCGCGGCCGCACCAGCAGCCAGATGCGCCTGTTCGCCCAGGTGCTGCGTCGCGGTGACTACCTCGGTGCGCGCATCGACCTGGCGCTGCCCGAGCGTCAGCCGCTGCCACGGGTGGACATCCGCCAGATGCGCATCGGGGTCGGCCCGGTGGCGGTGTTCGGTGCCAGCAACTTCCCGCTGGCCTTCTCCACCGCCGGCGGCGACACCGCCGCGGCCCTGGCCGCCGGCTGCCCGGTGGTGTTCAAGGCCCACAGCGGCCATATGGCCACCGCCGACCTGGTGGCCTGCGCCATCCTGCGCGCCGCCGACCGCACCGGCATGCCCAAGGGCGTGTTCAACATGGTGTTCGGCGGTGGTGTCGGCGAATGGCTGGTCAAGCACCCAGCCATCCAGGCCGTCGGCTTCACCGGCTCGCTGAAAGGCGGCGACGCGCTGTGCCGCATGGCCGCCGAGCGGCCGCAACCGATTCCGGTGTTCGCCGAGATGTCCAGCATCAACCCGGTGATCGTCCTGTCCGGCGCCCTGGCCAAGCGCGGCGAGGCCATCGCCCGCGAACTGGCAGGCTCGGTGTGCCTGGGCGCCGGCCAGTTTTGCACCAATCCTGGGATGGTGATCGGCTTGCAGTCCCCAGGCTTCAGCCAACTGCTGGGCGAGTTGGGCCGACACCTGGATCAGCAGGCCGGGCAGACGTTGCTCAATGCCGGTGGCCTGCGCAGTTATGTCGGCGGCCTGGAACATCTGCAGGCCCACGCCGGCATCCAGCATCTGGCGGGGCAGCCGCAGCAAGGCGATCAGGCTCGCGCCCAGCTGTTCAAGGCCGATGCCCGCCTGCTGGCAGAGGCCGACCCGCTGCTGCAGGAGGAGGTGTTCGGCCCGGCCACGGTGGCCGTGGAGGTTGCCGACGAGGCACAGTTGCGCGCCGCCCTGCTCGGCCTGCGCGGCCAGCTCACCGCCACGTTGATCGGCGAGCCGGACGACCTCGAGGCCTTTGCCTGGCTGGTGCCTCTGCTCGAAGAGAAAGTCGGGCGCATCCTGGTCAATGGCTACCCGACCGGGGTCGAGGTGTGCGACGCCATGGTCCATGGCGGGCCTTACCCGGCGACCTCGGATGCTCGTGGCACTTCGGTGGGAACGCTGGCAATCGATCGCTTCCTGCGGCCGGTGTGCTACCAGAACTACCCGCAGGCTTTGCTGCCGGAGGCGTTGCGTGACGGCAACCCGCTGGGCGTGCGGCGCCTGGTGAATGGGCAGTGGTCCGATCAGGCGATTTGAGCGCCCTGAAAGCGTCACTTGGGGCTGCTACGCAGCCCCTACCAAGGTGATCAGTCCCTTTGCGCCTCGGCCTCTTCATGGGCCTGGCGCAGGCGTTCGCGGCTGTTGCTCAGGTGCATGCGCATGGCCATCTTGGCGCCTTCGCTGTCGCGTCGGGCGATAGCCTCGTAGATCGCTTCGTGCTCGTGCATCAACCGGCTCATGTAATGCGCCTGGTCGTCATGGGCCAGGCGCGCCGAGTTGAGCCGGGTACGCGGGATGATGCTGGTGCCCAGGTGATTGATGATGTCGGCGAAGTAGTGATTGCCGCTGGCCTGGGCGATGCGCAGGTGGAACTGGAAGTCCGCCGACACCGCATCCGAGGCATGGGCCGCGCCCTCGTTGAGCTCGTCCAGCGTGGCGCGCATACCGGCCAGTTGCTCGTCGCTGCGACGCTCGGCCGCGAGGCCCGCCGACTCGATCTCCAGGGCAATGCGCAACTCCAGCACCGCCAGCACCTCGCGCAGGGTGACGATGGTCGCCGGGTCGATACGAAAACCCCCGGTGCTTGGGGCGTCCAGCACAAAGGTGCCGATACCGTGGCGGGTCTCGACCTGGCCCGCGGCCTGCAGCCGCGAGATGGCCTCACGCACCACGGTGCGGCTGACCCCTTCCTCGGCCATGATCTGCGATTCGGTGGGCAACTTGTCGCCGCGCTTGAGCTGGCCGCTGCGAATGCGCTCGGTCAGCACCGTGACCAGTTCCTGGGCCAGACTGCGTGGCTTGCGCCGGGTCCGTGCCTGTACCTGCTGCTCTGTCATGCCCTGTCTGTCTGGTTGTGGAAGACAGGCGCGATGATAGCGCAAGCAGTTGTACGATCACATACGTCCGGGCGGGTTTTCATGCGCCCTGCCGCGCCGTCGAGGGCGTGTGGCCCATGACCTTGCGGTACAGGCTGGAAAATGCGCTGGGGCTCTCGTAGCCCAGGTCCAGGGCGATGGCCGTCACCGCCTCGCCCGCCGCCAGGCGTGTCACCGCCGCCATCAGGCAGGCCTGCTGGCGCCATTGGCCGAACGACAGCCCGGTCTGCTCGCGAAAACGCCGGCTGAAGGTGCGCGGGCTGCAGTTGAGTTGACGCGCCCAGGCCTCGGCGCGGGCATGGATCAACGGCTGCGCCAGGAACGCCTGGCACAGGGCCGCCAAACGTGGCTCCGTTGGCATCGGCGCGAACAGCGGCAGGCGCTCGGCCTGGCCCAGCTCGTGCAGCAGCAGCCCCAGCAGCAGGCCGTCGCGCCCCGCCTCGTCATGCAGGGCCGGCACTTCGGCGCTGGCCAGCAACAGCTGGTGCAGCAGCGGTTCGACACGCAATGCCTCGCATAGCGGGCCCGGGCGAGGCAGTGCTGTCGGCTCGATGTAGAGGCTGCGGGTACTCACGCCGCGCATGCGCACCTGGTGCGGCTTGCCGGGAGGAATCCACACGCCGCTGCCGGGAGGAATGACCCAGGCGCCATCGTCGGTAAGCACCTCCATCAGCCCGCTCATCCCATACAGAAATTGCGCCCGGCGATGGACATGCCTGGGCAACAGGGTGTCGGGCGGGTAATCGGTGGCGATGGCCAGTACCGCACGGGGGGTGGCATCGACCTGGGACAGGGGAACATTGCGCATGACAACAGGCTCTGGCCGTGATTCGATGATTATTGGCCAATTGGCGCAAGCCGGCCAAGGGGCAGGTGCCTACGCTGGGAGCACCTGTCCTGGCCCTGAGGCTGCTCCCATGCTCTACCCCCTGCTTGGCCTGTTCGGCCTGTGTGCCGGCGTCACCACCTTGCTGTTCGGCTTCGGCGGCGGGTTCTTCGCCGTGCCGCTGCTCTATGCCCTGCTGCTCACCAGCCACGGCGCCGGCACGGCTGTGGCGGAGCATGCCATGCAGATCGCCGTGGCCACCTCGGCCACGGTGATGATCTTCAGCAGCGCCCTGGCCACCTGGCGGCATCACCGCGCCGGCAGCCTGCGTTGGGACCTGGTGCGCCCCCTGGCGCCGGCCATTGCCGTCGGGGCCCTGCTCGGCGCCTGGGCCGCCCTGTACGTGACCAGCGCCTGGCTGCGCGGGCTGTTCATCGCCTACCTGCTGCTCAGCCTGCTCGATGCGTGGCTGCGCCCGGGCTTTGTCCGCACAGGCGGGCAGGCCCGGGCTGCGATGAGCCATGCCAGCGCGACCCTGGCCGGCCTGCCCATCGGCGCGCTGGCGGCGCTGCTCGGCGTGGGTGGCAGCGTGATGACCGTGCCGCTGATGCGCCGCCGCGGCGCCAGCATGCGCACCGCCACCGCCATGGCCAATCCGCTGTCGCTGCCCATGGCCCTGGCGGCCACGCTGGTCTATGCCCTGGTACCGAGCAACCAGCCTGACCTGGGCGCCGGCCTGCTAGGGCTGATCGACCTGCGCGCCGCCCTGGTGATGACGGTCGGTGCCTGGCTGGGCATGCACCTGGCCGCGCCGTTGCTGGGGCGCATCCCCGACCACGTGCATGCCCGGGCCTACCTGGCGCTGCTGGCCTGCGTACTGTGGGTGATGCTGCTCGTTGGCGATTGAGCCTGGCCATCGGACATGCCCGCGCTGTAGGCTGCGACCTGCTCTCTCCAAGGAAGGAAACCGCATGAAGACGTTCGATCGCCTGCTGCTCGCCACTGGCCTGCTCATCCCGCTCTGGCTGCTGTCGGGCGTTGGCCTGACCGCCCTGGCCTATCCCGGCTACGACCATCTGCAGCAGGCCATGAGCCAGCTCGGCGCGGTCGGCGCGCCGACCCATGGCTTCTCGCCCTGGGTCAACAACTTCCCCCTGGCGTTGCTCTTCGGCCTGTTCGCCTGGGGCCTGGCGCGGCGCTGGCGGTACTCGGGGCTGGCTCGGTTGAGCGCGGGGCTGGTGCTGTTGCACGCTGTCGGCAGCCTGGGTACCGGCTGGTTCCCCTGCGACCAGGGCTGCGCGCCGCTGGAGCCGTCGTTCTCGCAACAGATGCACAACCTCAGCGGCCTGCTGATGTTCCTCTCGCTGACCCTGGCCAGCGTGTTGTGGATCTGGCTGGGCAAACGTGTGGCAGGCTCTCCGTGGCTGGGAAGGTGGTCACTGCTGTGCTCGGTGCTGGCGATGATCACCGTGGTGCTGATGGCCAAAGCCGCGCAAGGCGGTGAACTGTTCGGCCTGTACCAGCGCCTCAACTACGGCATCAGCGTGTTGTGGGTTGCCGCCCTGGCCCTGCAATCGTTGCGCTGGCGTTCCCGCGATGGACTGCAAATGGCCATCGCCTGACGGCAAACTGCTGGCCCCCAGGCGTCGAAAGCGCGGGCAAACTTTGTTTTCCTTCAGATGCTTAGGACAGCAACATGCGCGTAATTCTAGCAACCGTGGCTGGCTGCCTGCTGGCCACAACCGCCTTCGGCGCCCAAGCCCGGGCCCTGAGCCAGAACGATCGCCAGGTATGCGGCTGGGGCGCGCAGATCGCCGCCGAGGCGCAACAGGCCAAGCTTTCCGGGGTGACCCTGTATGCCACGCGCAAGAAGTTGCAGGTACGCAAGTTCGCCAAGCCATGGATGCGCATGACGGCGTTCGGGATCACCGAGCAGACGTACAACAGCCGCTCGCGGCTTAAGCCGGCGGCGATCAAGCAGACGTACTACGAGCAATGTGCCCAGCATGCAGTTGCCAAAAAATAGTTCATATAATTCATACTGTTATGAGATATATGAAATGTAATTTATTAGCATATATTGAAGTGGTTTCGAGGTATTCGACGGCGTAGTCGGCAGCCGAGGGAGCGGGCTTGCCCAACGATCTGGCCAAGCTGCCATCGCGGGACAAGCCCCCTCCCACAACACCTCCCTGTCAATCAGGCCTGTCGATCAAGGCTCCGCAATCCCCGTGGTATCGCCGATCAGTGTCTGCGCCTTGAGCGGCAGCGGTGCCGCCTTGCGCAGCGCCGCCACCTGCCCCGCAGTCACCGCCGCGGCCTGGTTGCCCCAGCTGCTGCGAATGAAGTTGACCACATCGGCCACCTGCTGGTCCGACAGCCGCCAGCCGAAGCCGGGCATGCTGAACGTCGACGGCGCGCTCGCCGTGGCCGGGAGGGTCGCGCCTTCCAGCACGATGTGGATCAGCGAGGTGGCATCCTGCCCCTGCACCACCGGATTGCCTGCCAGCGCCGGGAACACCCGGGCATAGCCCTGGCCGTCGGTACGGTGGCAAGCCCCGCAGTTGTCCACGTACAACGCCGCGCCCGTCTTGCCGTCATTGCCTTGCCACAGCGCCCGGGCCACGCTGGGGTCCGCCTGGAACGGCTGGTCGTCCGGGTTGGTCGGCGGCAAGGTCTTCAGGTAGCGGGCAATGGCCGTCAGGTCGGCATCGCTCATGTACTGCATGCTGTGCTCGACCACGTCGCTCATGCCGCCGAACACCGCCGTGCGCTCGTTGCGGCCGGTCTTGAGGAAGGCGACGATCTGCGCCTCGTTCCAACTGCCCAGGCCGTCCTTGTGGTCGCCGCGCAGGCTCTTGGCGATCCAGCCCTCGAGCGGTGCGCTGCCGGCCAGGAAAGCGTCGCCATCGGTGGTATCCAATGCCTTTTCCTGCAGGGTGATCGCCCGTGGCGTATGACAGGCGCCGCAATGGCCCAGCCCTTCGACCAGGTAGGCACCCCGCGCCACCACCGGATCACGCCCTGCGGCTTCGACCGGCTTGACCTCGGGCGCGAACAACCCACGCCAGAACGCCAGCGGCCAGCGCATGCTCAATGGCCAAGGGATGTCGCTGGCCTTGTTCTGCTGCGCCACCGGCTGCACGCCGTGCATGAAGTAGGCATACAGCGCCTGCATGTCCTGATCGCTGACCCGGGCATAGGACGGGTATGGCATGGCCGGATACAGCGTACTGCCATCCTTGCCGATGCCCTGGCGCACGGCGCGCTCGAAGTCTTCGTAGCGGTACTGGCCGATGCCGCTGGCGTGCGGGGTGATGTTGGTCGAAAAGAGGGTGCCGATCGGCGTCTCCATCGGCAGCCCGCCGGCGAAGGGCTTGCCGCCCTTGGCGGTGTGGCAGGCCACGCAGTCGCCGGCACGGGCCAGGTACTCGCCCTGCTTGACCAAGGCTGGATCGACGCCGTCGGCGGCATGCAGCAAGGTGCTCGCACCCAGGCCGAGCATGGCGATGAACAGTGTCTTGAGTTTCATGACCGGCCTCCTCATGCCTGCACCAGTGGGCCGGGGTTCTTCAGGTAGCGTTCGCGGATCGCCCGCGCCGACCAGTAGGTCAACGCCGCCACCAGCCCGGTGGGGTTGTAGCCCAGGCCCTGGGGGAAGGCCGAGGCGCCAGGCACGAACACGTTGTGCACGTCCCAGCATTGCAGGTAGCGATTGAGCGCGCTGGTCTTCGGGTCGGTGCCCATGATCGCGCCGCCATTGAGGTGGGTGGTCTGGTAGGTGGAGGCATCGAAGTGCTGGCCGAAGGCCTTTTTCCCCGCGCTGATTGCCTTGGGCCCCATGGCTTCGGCGATCTTGCCCATGCGCTCGACCATGAAGCGGTTCATCTTCACGTCGTTGTCCTTCCAGTCGAAGGTCATGCGCAGCAGCGGCTGACCGTAGGCGTCCTTGTACACCGGGTCCAGGTCGAGGTAGTTGTCGCGGTAGGACTGGTGCGCGCCGTGGGCGTCCATCGACAGCATGTGCCGGTAGCTGTCGGCCACCGCGGCCTTCCAGGCGCTGCCCCATTTCGGCGTGCCCGGCGGCACCTTGGTGCCGGAGATAGGCTTGGCGCCCGCCTGGTTGACCCAGAACGGCGAGCCGCCGACGAAACCGTGGGGGCCATGGTCGAAGTTGTCGGCGTTGAAATCGTCCACCGCCACACCGTTGCCGCCGGCACCGATGAAGGGGTTGGTGTGGTGGCTGTCGCGGTCGAAGAACGCGGTCACGGTGGAGATGTTCTGGTAGGCGAAGTTGCGCCCCACCACGCCTTGGTTACTGACCGGATCGTAAGGCTTGCCAATGCCCGAGAGCAGCATCAGGCGCACATTGTTGTACTGGAAGGCACCGAGGATCACCAGGTCGGCCGCTTGCTCGACCTCGCGCCCCTGGCTGTCGACATAGGTCACGCCGGTGGCCAGGCGTTTGTCCTCGGTCAGGTTGACCCGCAGCACATGGGCGTTGTTGCGCAACTCGAAGTTGGGCACCTGGCGCAGGGCCGGCAGGATGTTCACGTTGGGCGAGGCCTTGGAGTACATGTAGCAGGCATAGCCGCTGCAATAACCGCAGAAGTTGCACGGCCCCATCTGCGCGCCGTAGGGGTTGGTGTACGGCCCGGAGGTGTTGGCCGACGGCAGGTTGTAGGGGTGATAACCGACGTCACGGGCGGCCTTCTCGAACAGTTGCGCCGACACGGTGTTCTTCTGCGCCACCAGCGGGAAGTCGCTGGAGCGGTCGGCGGCGAACGGGTTGCCGCCCTTGTCGCGGCCCACCACCTGGCCCTTGATCGACCAGGCCGTGCCGGAGGTGCCGAACACCTTCTCGGCGAAATCGAAGTACGGCTCCAGCTCTTCGTAGCTCACGCCGAAGTCCTGGATGGTCATGCCGTCGGGGATGAAGGCCTTGCCGTAGCGCTCCTCATAGTGGCTGCGCAGGCGCAGCTCAACCGGGTCGACGCGAAAATGCACGCCGGACCAGTGCAGCCCCGCCCCACCCGTGCCGGTGCCGGGCAGGAAGGCGCCGAACTGGCGATACGGCACGGCCACGTCGTTGACGCTGTGGCGCAGGGTCACGGTCTCGCGGGAGATGTCCATGAACAGCTTCTTGCGCGAGTTGTAGGTCAGCTCGTCCATGGTCTGCGGGTAGACGCCGTCCGGGTAGGTGTCCCGGGCCGGGCCTCGCTCCAGGGCGAGCACCTGCAGGCCGGCCTCTGTCAGCTCCTTGGCCATGATTGCCCCGGCCCAGCCGAACCCGACGATCACCACATCGACTTTTTTCATCTGGCTCATGCTTCAACCCCGCTCGCCGCTGATGGAGACCGGCGGGAACGGATAACGCTCGTCGCGCTCCACCCAGTCCATGAAATCGGCGCGGGCGCCGGGGAAGCCCACCAGCTTCCAGCCGACCAACCCCTGGTTGCCGCCGTGCAGCGGGTCGCTGAAAAAGCCTTCGCGGGTGTTGAGCCAGAGCATGTTGAAGAAGGTGGCCGCCGGCAACGAGGCAAACGTCGCCGTGCCGCCGTCCAGGGCTTCCAGTACCTGCTGCTGGTGCGCAAGACCGAGCTGGGCGAACGCCTTGCCGAACTGCGCCTTGCACCAGGCGTCGGTCTCGGCGATGCCCAGCCGGTAGATCTCCTGGGGGTTGAGCTTGAGCTGGTAGCCCAGCTCGCTGGGGGCGTCGGGGTGGAATGGCCCCTGCATGTACCACAGCCCGCCACTGCCGTAGCGGGTGTTGAGCTGGCGGTCGATGAACTCGGGCACGCCGGCATCGGCCGCGCCCGCGCCCAGGGCATCAGTGGGTATGAGCACGGCCACGGCGGCGCTGACGAAGGCCCACTCCTCCTGGGTGAAGAAGGTCGGCTGGTAGGCGCGCGCGGTAACCGGCCGGGCCGGTTCGGCGGCTGCCGGGGTGGCGCTGTCGGCGAGCACTGCACCGCCCAGTCCCGTGCTGGCGAGGGTCGCCACCGGGATCAGGGTCAGGGATTGGCGCAGGAACGCCCGGCGCGCCGGTTGCACGGAGGCGGGTTGGTCCTTGGACATGAGGATGTCTCTCTGTTGATCAGGTCATACGGGAATCGTCGCCCTTTTCGCCAATGAAGATCCCGGCGCCGGCCGTGCAAGACAGCGCTGTCTTGCGCGGCCGGCCTTGAATTGCCAAGGGGTCGCAGAGCGACCCCGGGATCTCGAACCAGACAAAGGCTGTTGTTTTGGTAGGCATGAGGCAAGCACGACGCTCACCAGGTTCAGTTGTTTCGCCGCTCCCAGGCCACAGGGTTGACCAGGTTCGTCGGCCGCTCGCCAGCCAGCGCGGCCAGCAGGTTGTCCACTGCGCAGCGGGCCATGGCTTCGCGGGTCTCCAGCGTGGCCGAGCCGATATGCGGGGTGACCACCAGGTTGTCCAGTTGCAGCAGCGGCGAATCGGCCGCCAGCGGCTCCTGCACGAACACGTCCAGCCCGGCGCCACGAATGCGCCGCTCGGCCAGGGCCTGCAACAGTGCCGCCTCGTCGAGCACGCGGCCGCGGGAAATGTTTACCAGAATCGCCGAGGGCTTCATCAGGGCCAGCTCGCGCGCGCCGATCAGGTTTTGCGTAGCGCCGGTCAGCGGCAGGCACAGGCAGACGAAATCGGACTCGGCCAGCAACGCATCAAGGCTGCGATAGCCAGCGCCGAACCGCGCCTCCACTTCGGGCCGCGGCTGACGGGTGTGGTACAGCACGCGCATGCCGAAACCGGCATGCGCGCGTCGGGCCAGGGCTTCGCCGATACGGCCCATGCCGACGATGCCCAGGGTCTTGCCCTGCACGTCGCAGCCGAACTGCGCCGGCCCGATCCCGGCCCGCCAGTGGCCGGCGCGAATCCAGCCATCGAGCTCGACCACGCGCCGGGCACAGGCCAGGATCAGCGCGAAACCGGTGTCGGCGGTGGTTTCGGTGAGCACGTCGGGGGTGTTGGTCAGCAGCACCCCGCGCTGATCCAGCGCCTCGATATCGTAGTTGTCCACGCCCACCGACACGCTGGAGATCACCTCCAGCTGCGGCGCCAGGTCGAGCAGCGCGCGGTCCAGGCGCAGGCTGGCGCCCAGCAGGCCATGGGCGCCCGGCAGCGCCGCGCGCAAGCGCGCCAGGCCATCGGCGGCCGGCGCTTCCACCAGGGTCACCTCGGCCTGCGCGTGCAGGCGCGCCATCAGTTCATCGGAGAGGCGTTTGTAGGCGACGATGCGCTTTTTCATGCTGAGGCTCCTATCGGCTCGGCGCCAGGTTGTGCCGGCGCGCCTGTTGCAAGGGGTTGAGGACGGCGGTCAGGGCCACGGCCAGCAGCAGTGCACCGCACATGAACAGGTACGAGGCGCCGGGGCCGCCGGTGACACCATTGAGGTAGCCGACCAGGTACGAGCCCGAGAACGAGCCCAGCGCGCCCATGCTGTTGATCAGCGCCATGGCGCCCCCGGCGACGTTGGCCGGCAACAGTTCGGGAACGATCGCGAAAAACGGCCCGTAGGGCGCGTACATGCAGGCGCCGGCGATCACCAGCAAGGCGTATGACCACCAGAAGTGCTCGGTACCCAGGGCATAGGAGCCGTAGAACGCCAGCGCGGCGATCAGCAACGGCGGCCAGACGAAGCGCTTGCGCTTCTGCAGGCGGTCCGAGGCCCACGACACCCCGAGCATGGCCAGCACCGCCCCCAGGTACGGCACCGCCGACAGCCAGCCGGCGGTGACGATGTCCAGCGCGGCGGCCTGCTTGAGGATCGACGGTAGCCAGAGGACGAAGCCATACACGCCGATGCTCCAGCAGAAGTACTGCAACGACAGGATGATCACCGTGGGCGAGCGGAATGCCTCGGCATAGTTCTTCACCGGCTTGATGCCCTGCTGCTCGGCGTCCAGCGCTTGGCGCAGCGCGGCCTTCTCCCGGGCATCGAGCCACTTGGCCTGCTCCGGTCGGTCATCGACCAGGCGCCACCAGATAAACGCCCAGAGAATGGCCGGCGCGCCTTCGATGATGAACATCCAGCGCCAGTCGAACTGCTGCACCAGGTAGCCCGAGACCACCGACATCCACAGGATGGTCACCGGGTTGCCGAGGATCAGGAAGGTGTTGGCCCGCGAGCGCTCGGCGCGGGTGAACCAGTGGCAGAGGTAGATGAGCATGGCCGGCATCACCGCCGCCTCGACCACGCCCAGGAGAAAGCGGATGGCGATCAGCCAATAGACGTCGTGGACGATCCCGGTCAGCGTGGCCAGCCCGCCCCAGAGGATCAGGCTGGCGAAGATCAGCTTCTTCACGCTGCGCTTCTGCGCGTACAGGGCGCCCGGCACCTGGAAAAAGAAGTAGCCGAGGAAGAACAGCGCGCCGAGCAGCGACGACAGCGCCGGGGTGATCTTCAGGTCGTCGGCCATGCCCGAGGCCGCGGCGAAGCCGTAGTTGGCCCGGTCGAGGTAGGCCAGGCTGTAGGTGATGAAGACGATGGGCATGATGTACCACCAGCGTCTGGGTGCGAGTCGATCGATCTGCATGGGTGTTCTCCTGGTCTTGTTGTTCTTGTCACATCAGGTTGCGCACAGGTCGGCGCTTCAGCGTGCTTCGCGCGCAGGGTTTTCGTGGTGGTCCAGTTCATGACGTTGCGGCAGGCCTTCCATGTCGCCGCGGCTCTGCACCGCGCGGCTGCCGCACCAGTTGCCGCGGGCCACGGCGCGGCGCAGCGGGAAGCCTTCGAGCAAGGCGCTGATCACCCCGACGGCGAAGGCATCGCCCGCGCCCACGGTGTCCACTACCCGGGCGACCGGCTGGCCGGGCACCACGCCATGGGCACCCTGGGCATCGCGCCAGTAGGCGCCTTCGGCCCCCAGCTTGATGGCCACGTACTGCGCGCCCTGTTCAAGGTAGAACTCGGCGATGGCCTGCGGCGACTGCCGGCCGGTGAGCAGGCGCCCCTCCTCCAGCCCTGGCAGCACCCAGTCGGCCTTGGCCGCCAGGGCGTTGACCTCGCGCACCATGGTCTGGCGGTCGGGCCACAGCGAGGGACGCAGGTTGGGGTCGAAGGAGATGCTGCGGCCATTGGCTCGCATGCCGTCCAGCAACTGGTGACACAGTTCGCGGCAACTGCCTGAAAGCGCCGCCGGAATGCCCGTGGCATGCAGGTGCCGGGCCTGCAACAACGCCGGCCGCAGCAGCGCGGGCGACAGCCGGCTGGCCGCCGAGCCACGGCGGAAATACTCGACTTTCGGATCGCTGCCATCGTCGCAGCGCTCCTTGAGCTGGAACCCCGTGGGGTGCCCGGCATCGATCTCGACACTGGAACAGTCCAGGCCTTCGCGGCGCAGGCTGTCGAGCACGAAGGCACCGAGCGAGTCGTCACCGACCCGGCTCAGCCATTGCACCCGCAGGCCCAGGCGTGACAGGCCGATGGCCACATTGCTGTCGGCACCGGCGATGCGTTTGCCGAAGCCCTCGACCTGGGCCAGGTCGCCCGGCTGCGCCGCCACGAACATGGCCATGGTTTCACCGAAGCACAGCACGTCATGCTCAGCCATGGCACACCTGCCCTTCCAGCTCGGCCAGTTGCGCGACCTGGCGCGCCGTCAGTGCCAGCAGGTCCTCGCCGGCCAGGGGGTACTCGATTGCACGCGGCAGGCCCGGGGCGAAATGCGTCATCAATTCGCGCCACTGGGCCAGGTCGAGGTCCTCGGGCACCACGGCCACCAGGCGCCCGTCGGCGCGGCGCGCCACCGCCTTGCAGTGCACGTAGCGCACCCAGTGCCCCAGCAATTGCGCGGCCAGCAGCGGCGACTCGTCGTGCCAGTACCAGTTGCCGATGTCGAAGGTCATGCCCGGCGCCACGCCCTGGGCCTGGGCCTCGCGAAAAAACTTCACCAAGGTCTGCAGCCGCCCGCCGTAGGGCGTCTGGTCGTTTTCCACGTACAGCGCCGTCTTGTGCTGCAACAGTGGCGCCAGCGCCTGCAAATCGCAGCCAGCCTGGAAATGACCCAGCGACACCTTGAGCGCCACCGCACCGATCTCACCCGCCAACTGCAGGCGCTGGGCAATCGCGGGCTCCAGGCTGCCGTCCTCGCGCCACAGTTCCAGTGGCGTGGAGTAGAGACTCTGCAGGCCATGCTCGGCGGCCAGGTTGGCCAAGGTAGCGGCATCAGGCGCGGCGTCGAACAGCTCCTCGCGCCACTCCACCCGCCGCGCCCCGGCCGCGGCGAGCAACGGCAGGTAACTGGCCTGACCGAACCGCCTCACGGCATCGGCACCGAAACTCGACAAGCTGATGGAAACAGTGTGCGTGCGCATCGTGGTAGTCCTTGTTCTTGTAGATGAAACCGGTTTCATTTTTTCCCGGCAACAACGGCGTCCGGGACGCCGTCAGTGGTGTGATCGGGTAGAGCCCCGCGCAATGAGCTGCGCGCGCAAATCCAGGCGCCGGGCCGGCAGAGGGCTGCCTTGCAAGCGCTCCAGCAGGCACTGGAACGCCGCAGCGCCGATGCGCCCGGTGGGTTGCGCCAATGCGCTGATGCCGTCGCCCACCAGCGGGTACCAGTCCAGGTCGTCCAGCGCCAGCAGGCCCAGGTCCTGGAACAGCGGCCCGCCCCTGGCGTGCAGCACCCGCACCAGCTCCAGGGTAGCGACACCGTTGCAACTGAACAGCGCCTGCGGGCCGTGCCCTGCCCCGGCGATGAACGCGCCCAGCTGCTCGGCGAGGCCCGGGCCTACCTCCAGCACCTGCCCGCGCAACCCACGACGCCGGGCGATGGAGGCCTGGAAGGCATCCACGCGCTCCTGCCGCGAGCTGGTGCCATCGAGTGGCTCGGTGACGGCGAGGATGTCGCGATAACCGTTGTGTTCAAGGTGATCGAGCGCCTGCTCGACGGCGTCGCTGTTGTCCAGGCCCACCAGATCGACCGGCAGGCCCGCCAGTTGCCGGTCGACCAGCACCATGGGCAGGTCGCGGGCCAGGCTGGCCAGTTCCCCGGCGCGGTGGCCCAGGGTGTTCACGATCAGGCCGTCGACGTTATACGACTGCAGGGCCTGCAGCTGGCTGCGCTCCTGGGCGTCGTCACAGTCGGTGTTGCACACCACCAGGCTGTAGCCGTGCTGCCGACAGGCCGTCTCGACAGCGTGCATCACTGCCACGGAATAGGGGTTGCGGATATCCGCCAGGAGCATGCCGACCAGCCCGGTGCGGCCGCGCTTGAGGGCACTGGCCATGCGGTTGGGGCGATAGCCCAGGCGCTCGACGACGGCTTCGATCCGCTGTGCGGTCGCCTCGGCGAGCAGTTGCCGATCCTCGCCCATATAGCGCGAGACGGTTGCCTTGGAGACGCCGGCCGCCTTCGCGACCTCGCTGATAGTGACCCGCCCGCGGACGGGAACTGCGTCTTTATCCACCCCTGAGCCCTTCTTGTAGGTGTTTGTGCAGGGTTGATGAAACCGGTTTCAATGAAATCAGGGATGGCCCATGCCGTCAAGTGGCGGGCTTTGTGCCAAAGCAGGCGCATACACTGCCAAACCCTCCCTCCTGCCCTGTACCTCGGCCTTCAGAGCGGTATGGTGATACTTCGGACTTCGCTCGCCCTACCCTGGAGATCGCCATGACCGCTCTGTTTCGTATCAGCCTGGTGCTAATGCTCGCCGGCATGGGGATGGGGGATATCGTGGTGGCCAGTGTCGGGCTGCTGGGCTTATGCGCAGGGGCCGTGGTGCTCAGCATTCGCCAGGATGCGGTTGCTCAGCCGGCAAGAGAATCGGAGTTCATTGCCTAGACCTGTGCCCACATGAAAGAAGCTTCATGATTGCCGCAGAGCCCCTGCCTGCGGGCCTGAGCAATGCCTGGCCAGCATTGCGCGGGGCGCTGCGCCTTGAGCCTCACCGCCTGCCCGCGTAGCATCGCCGCCCCACCCGCCGCTCCCCTGTGCTCATGCCGCAACCCATTCCCCTCAAGGACCACGAAAAGGAAAAGCACCTGGTCAACCGCCGGCTGCTGGCCTGCGCCCTGCTGGTGCTCGGCCTGGTGGCGGTACTGGTAGGCCGGCTCTACGTGCTGCAGGTGTTGCAGCACGACCAGCAGTCGGCGGTGTCGGAAAACAACCGCGTGCACGTGCTGCCGATCCCGCCCGAACGCGGCCTGATCTACGATCGCAATGGCGTGGTGCTGGCCGACAACAAGCCCAGCTTCAACCTGACCATGACCCGCGAGCGGGCCGGCGATTCGAAGAAGGTGCTCGACAACCTGGCGCAAGTCCTGGGACTGTCCGAGGACGACCGTCAGCAGTTCGACAAGGACCTGCGCCGCGGCCGCAAGCCGTTCGAGCCGGTGACCCTGCTGGTCGGTCTGAGCGAGGAGCAGATCGCCCTGATCGCGGTCAACCAGTTCCGCCTGCCGGGGCTGGAGGTGGAGCCGCAATTCATTCGCGAGTATCCCTTGGCCGAACATTTCGCCCATTCGGTCGGCTACGTCGGACGCATCAACGAGAAGGAAGCCAAGAGCCTCGACAGCACCGCCTACCGCGGCACCCAGTCGATCGGCAAGACCGGCATCGAGCGTTTCTACGAGGACCAACTGCACGGCCAGGTGGGCTACGAGGAAGTCGAGACCAACGCCCAGGGCCGGGTGATGCGCGTGCTCAATCATCACGACCCGGTGCCGGGCAAGGACATCGTGCTGAGCCTCGACGCCCACCTGCAGCAAGCCGCCGAGAAGGCCCTGGGCGATCGGCGCGGCGCGGTGGTGGTGCTCGACCCGGCCAATGGCGACGTGCTGGCGATGGTCAGCAACCCGGCGTTCGACCCCAACCTGTTCGTCAAGGGCATCAGCTTCAAGCAGTACGCCGCCCTGCGCGACTCCATCGACCGGCCACTGTTCAACCGCGTGCTGCGCGGGCTGTACGCCCCAGGCTCGACGGTCAAGCCCGAGGTGGCCATCGCCGGCCTCGACAGCGGCGTGATCACCCCCGGCAGCCGGGTGTTCGACCCTGGCTACTACGAGCTGCCCAACTACGAGCACAAGTACCGCAACTGGAACCGCACGGGCGATGGCTGGGTGGACCTGTACAGCGCGATCATGCGCTCCAACGACACCTACTTCTACGACCTGGCGCACAAGCTGGGCATCGACCGCCTGCACGACTACATGGCCGAGTTCGGCCTCGGCCAGAAGGTCTCGCTGGACATGTTCGAGGAAGCGCCGGGGCTGATGCCGTCCCAGGCGTGGAAACGCGCCACCCGGCGCCAGGCCTGGTTCCCCGGCGAAACGCTGATTCTCGGCATTGGCCAGGGCTACATGCAGGTGACCCCGCTGCAGCTGGCCCAGGCCACCAGCCTGCTGGCCAGCAAGGGCGTGTGGCACCGCCCGCACCTGGCCCTGACCATCGGTGGCCAGGCGCCGGTCGACCCGCACCCGATGGCGGATATCGTGCTGCACGACAAGCATGCCTGGGACCAGGTCAGCCAGGGCATGCAGATGGTCATGCACGACCCGCGCGGCATTGCCCGCGCATCCGCCGCCGGCGCCCAGTACCGCATCGCCGGCAAGAGCGGCACCGCGCAGGTGGTGGCGATCAAGCAGGGTGAGCGCTACAACCGCAACAAGACCCTCGAGCGCCACCGCGACAATGCCCTGTTCGTCGGTTTTGCCCCGGCCGATCACCCGGCGCTGGTGGTGGCGGTGATGATCGAGAACGGTGAAGCCGGTGGTCGCGTGGCGGGGCCGGTGGTGCGGGAGGTGATGGATGCCTACCTGCTGGATGAGCAGGGGCATTTGAAAGACCGGTATGCCGGAGTGCAGCAGCCCAGGAACATCCCGCACAGCTAGTGTCCTGTCGCGGAAATAAGCTGTTCACTTTTGGCGGCGTCTTGGGCGCCCGGCCCGCGTTGCCACTCCTCGCCATAGCCCTGCTATGACTCGTCGCGGCGCCTTGGCCGAACACCCAAGCCACTCGCCAAAAGAGAACGTATTTCCGAGACAGGACACTAGGGTCGCGTTGCCTCAACCTGCGGCTTTCGGCATCAGGTCACAGGGGTGTTTCCACCCTGGCATGTCCTGGATCCGCTGCTTCCAGGCTTCGATATGCCCGAACTCAGCAACCGCCAGGCCGGTGTCCTCGGGCATGTATACATAGCCCGCCAGCGAAAGATCGGCGATGGTCAGCCGCCCACCCACCATGAACGGCGTCTTCGCCAGGTGCGCATCGACGATCTGGTAGGCCGCCCTGGCACGCTCGCGCAGGAAGCGGGTGACATCCGACTCGCCCATTTGCTTGAGGCAGTAGATGAAGCGCAACGCCGCGTAGTAGCTGGTGAATTTGTGGTTGTCGAACAGCATCCAGCGCCAGATTTCGCGCCTCTCGTGATCGTCACGCGGGCCGAACTGGCCGGTGTGCTCGGCCAGGTAGTCGAGGATCAGCGCCGACTGGGTAAGCTTCTCGCCGGCATGTTCCAGCACCGGCACCTCCCCTTGCTCGTTGACCGCGTCACGCCAGTCCTGCCCACGGGTCTGCCCGTGGAAGAAGTCGACGAACACCGGCGCCCAGTCCTGGCCGGTGAGTTCCAGCATCAGCGCGACCTTGTAGGCGTTTCCCGACTCGGCAAAGCAGTGGAGCGTATATTCGGCCATGGAGTACTCCTAGATTCCTTTGGTGGTGGCTGACGCAGGCTAAGAAGGTACGGCGATAAAAGGGCTAGTCAGCTTCAAGTAACACTCATTGGGCAAGTAATTACCCCTCGATGAGAGTGGCAGCCTACCGCTTTTTTTCCATCCATCGAAACAGCTGGCCATCCGAATTCTTTCACACACGCAACCTGAATTTCTTACCTGTCAATTCTGCTAGTTGCCAATCAGCCGCGACGAAGGCAAGGTCATATCGACACGTTCCCTTTAGGCGCGCTGATGAAAAAACCAGAAACCATCCGAGTCAGGCGCGCAATGCTCGCTACTGATGCGCTAGGTTCGATCTTGTACCATCAGACCGTGCAGGATATCCACAGGTTGGCGTACTCAGTTTATGGCTATGATCCAATTGCCAACTTGCCCTTCTCGCAGCTAGGCTTCAATGGGCAAGCACGTGAGCCTAATGGCTTGTACTCGCTCGGCAATGGATACCGATTCTACAGCACCCTCCTGATGCGTTTTGTTTCACCCGATGACCTCAGCCCATTCTCCAGGGGGGGAATCAACGCCTATGGATATTGCGAGGCCGACCCCGTAAACGCTTCAGACAAGACCGGGCACTCAAGGACCCTTCTAATAGAACGGTTCAAAATAATAAAACGCCAACCACAAGCCACCGTAGTACCTGTTGGGAAAAACAAGTTCAAACTCCAGACATGGCAGCCAAAAAGCACATTCAGCCATGAGGCTATCGAACTGCAATCAACAGTCACGAATCTAGAAGCGCCAAGGTATGTAAAGAGCATCGACAGGCTTAATTTTGACAGAAACATGCAGCAGATTGCATCCTTGAAATTAGCGCTTTCATCAAAAATGCGTGTCGACATCCCCACAGTAGAAAGCCATATCAAGCATCTTGAGAACATTAATGAGACCTACCTCGCAAGAGGAGCGGAGCTCATGCGCCAGGCTGCTGACAGCGACGACCTAACTACCTACTTCAAGGGTGAGCCCAGGACGACTCGTGGTGGCTTTAGATTGCCTCTCATTGTCATATCCGAGCCCACCGATTGAACTCTCATCCCACAGCAGGGTTCTTAACATCATGCAGTAACACCCCTGGGCATCACCTTTCCGGAGGACTCGCCATGCGCCACTTACTGCTCGTTCCCTCGCTGCTGCTCCTGCTCCCTGCCGGTGCCGCCCTGGCCCGCGTCGATGCCGGGGACGTCGCCACCTCGGCGGGGGTCTCCGCCTCGCTTTACTCGACCTTCAAGGATGACAAACGGATCATCCCGGCCCGCGACGAGCTGTCGGCCTTCGTCGCCAGCGGCGGTGCCATACGCGGGGCCTATCTGGAAGCGGCGCTGGCCCAGGTGCGCCAGGCTAATCCGGGGCTGCAGGCCAGTGACGAAGAGCTGGCCCAGGCGCTGCTGTCGCAGGATGACAGGTTGGCGGATCACTGATGGACGAGGGCGACCTGGCGCCGCTTGCGCGGCGCCAGTCAGCCCGGGCGGTTGGTCACACCGAACGGGATATGCACCGACGGCACCACCGTGCTGGTGCTCTTCAGGTGCCCGGACTGGTCATCGAAGAAGATGTGCGGCTTGAGCACCTGCAATACCCTGCGCTTCTCGATGCCGCCCAGGAAAAACGCGTCGTTGGCCATAACCCCCCAGCTTTTCAGGGTATTGAGCGCCCGCTCGTGTGAAGGTGCGTTGCGCGCCGTGACGATCGACACCCGCAGGCGGTTCTCGTAAGTGGGATTGGCCAGCTTGTGCTGCTCCTCGGCCGCCTGGATGCGGGCAATGCGCACGAAGAACTCCTTGAGCGGGCCGGGGTTGTGCGGCTGGGTGACATTGATCACTTCATGGGCGTGGAAGCTGCCCAGGCCGCCCGACTGCATCACCGCTTCCGACTCATCGCCGGCCAGCACGCCATCGAAGTCGAAGGCGATGCGCAGGTTGTCGTCGCTTTCATCGTCGTCGAACTTCGAATCCAGCACCTGCCCCGCCGGGTAGCCGGCCTTGATCGCGGCGTCCACGTGCTGCTTGTCGGCGGACAGGAACAGCGCGATGTTCAACGCCGGAATGTACTCATACGGCGAGCGGCCTTGGGTGAAGATTGCCCGGGTCATGTTCAAGCCGTAGTGACCAATGGTCTTCATCACCCGCATGCCGGTGTCCGGGTCGTTCTGCGACAGCAACACCACCTCCACCAGCGGATCCTCCGGATCACCGCGCAGGTCATTGAGCGCCAGCAGGCGCTTGATGAAGGGATAAGCAATGCCCTTGCCCAACGGCACGTCCAGGTGCTGCTCCTGGTACTTGCGGTATTGCGCCTCGCCGTCGCGGCGGAACACGGCGTCCGACTCGCTCAGGTCGAACACGGCGCTGGAAGCGACACCGATGACCAGGCGATCATCCAGTTCGAAGGCCATGGGGCATTCCTTGTGTGGGTAGATGTTCTGCGCGATGCCGTTCAGCTGTCGCTGCGGCCGTGCAGGCGCGAAGTCCAGTCCTCGACCTGGCGTTGCTCCAGGCGCTTTTCCAGGGTGCGACGCCAGTTCGGCACCAGTGGCAGTTCCAGGGATTCACGCAACAGGCCGGGCTCCAGCTGTTTGTCGAACAGCACCGCCGAAAGCCGCGCCACCGACCACTGGCCATAGGGCCGCTCGACCAGTTGCAGGGCATCGCCCACCTGTACCTCGCCCTCCTCCAGCACCCGGTAGTACCAGCCGGTGCGTCCGCTCTGCTGCACCCGCAGCGCCATCTGCGCCACGTCGAAACGGTCGTTGAGCTTCCAGCACGGCATGCGCCCCTGGGAGATCTCCAGCAACGCCGTGCCGACGCGGATACGGTCGCCCAGACACACATCGGTCTCGCGCCAGCCGCTGCTGCTGAAGTTTTCGCCGAAGGCACCGGGCCGGGTCAGCAAGGGGTGTTCGCCGAGTTCAGCGACCCAGTCGGGGTAGTGATCGCGGGGGTAATGATGGATGGCCTTGTCGACGCCGCCGTGCACGCGCAGATCGCCCTGTTCGTCACCGGCGATACCGAGCAAGGTCACCCGCAAGGGGCCTTGGCGGGGTTGCTTGTCGATGGCGCTGAGGGAACCTGGGCGGGTGAATGGCCGGGCACTGCCGGTGAGCAGGCAGTCCAGGCGCGGGCTGGGCGAGGTCATGCGGCGGTCTCGTGAGAAGGACCGGGAGAGCTTACACCAGAGCCCGCGAGAGGCCCAACCGACCGATTGCCGGAGCTGCTCAGAGCATAGTCCGCCAAGGTCGGCGCCACAGGGCTTCAGCCCAACGGCAGACCCACCTCGGCCACCAGGAAGTCGATGAGCACGCGGACCTTCAGTGGCATGTGCCGGGCCTGGGGATAGACCAGCATGAACGGCCGCGACGTGCCGCCATATCCGGCCAGCACCTCCACCAGCTCGCCGCTGTCCAGGGCGTCCTGCACGGTGAACCGGTAGGCCTGCATCAGGCCGCCGCCGTGACGCACCAGGGTGGTGGTGGCGAGAAAGTCGCCCAGGCAGGTGAAGTCACCCTGGGTTTCCAGCTCGACCCATTGCCCCTGGCGACGAAAACTCCAGGGGGGACGCCGGCCATTGCTGGGCAGTTCGAACTGGATGCACTGGTGCCCGGCCAAGTCCTCAAGGGTCTGTGGCACACCGGCCTGGGCCAGGTAGCCCGGGGTTGCGACCACCACCAGCTCGGCATCCTCCAGGCGCCGGGCCACCAGCCGCGAGTCGGCCGGTGCGCGGCCGCGAATCGCCAGGTCGAAATGCTCTTCGGCGAAATCGACGTTGCGGTTGCTCACGTGCACATCCACCTGCACCCGCGGATAGCGTTGGCGAAAGCGCGGCAACAGTGGCAACAGGCGGTGATGAGCATAAGGCGTCGGCGCGCTGATGCGCAGGCAGCCTGCCGGCTCGAGCTGGCCACCGGTGACCTGGCGCTCGGCCTCGACCAATTGACCCAATGCCTGGCGGCAATGCTGGTAGTAGGCCTGGCCAGCCTCGCTCAAGCGCATCTGCCGGGTTGTACGCACGAACAGGCGCACGCCCAGGCGTTCCTCCAGGCGCGCCACCGAGCGGCTCACCGCTGCGGGGGTGACACTGGCGAGGGTCGCGGCCTCGGTAAAGCTGCCGGCATCGGCAGCAAGACAGAACAGCTCCAGGCTGCCCAGTTGCAGATCATCGAAGTGGCGGGTCATGGGCGGCTCGATTGATTACATGATGTATCGATTGAAATACCACAGGCCTCATTTTTCAAGTCGGCGTTGCAGCCTAGAGTGGCTGCACACCCGAGCACTGGCTCGATCCAACGGAGACTTTCCCCATGAGCACCGCAAGAACCGTCATCATCACCGGCGCCTCCAGCGGCCTGGGCTTCGCCCTGGCCCAGGCCTTCCTCGAGCGTGGCGACAACGTGGTCGGCAACGCCCGCACCCAGGTTCGCCTGGACCAGGCCGCTGCCCGCCTGGGCAACCCGCGTGGCTTTATCGGCGTGGCCGGCGACATCGCCGAGAAAGCCACCGCCGAGCGGTTGTTCGCCGCCGCCCAGGAAGCTTTTGGCCGGGTCGATATCATGGTCAACAACGCCGGCATCTTCATCCCGAAACCTGTGACCGACTACACCGAGGCCGATGTCGACGCGCTGGTCGGCACCAACCTCAAGGGCTTCTTCTACCCCGCCCAGGCCGCCGCCCGGGTGATGAAGGCCCAAGGGCACGGGCATATCGTCGCGATCACCGCTTCGGTGGCGCTGCAACCGGACACCCGCGTGCCGGCACTGTTGCCGGTGCTGGTCAAGGGCGGGCTGAACCAGGCGGTCAAGGGCCTGGCGCTGGAACTGGCTGCCAGCGGCGTACAGGTCAACGCCGTGGCCCCGGGGATCATCGACACCCCGCTGCACAACGGCAACACCGAAGGCCTCGGCGCACTGTCGCCGAGCGGACGCACCGGCCAGCCCGAGGACGTGGTGAACGCCGTGCTGTACCTGACCGACGCGCGCTTCGTCAGCGGCGCCGTGCTGCCCGTCGACGGTGGCAGCACCGCCGGCACCTGGCACTGAAACGGGAGCCACGCACATGCCTTATGTCCATATCCGCGTCACCGAAGAAGGCGTCACGGCCGAACACAAACGCCAGCTGATCGAAGGCACCACGCGTTTGCTCGAACAGGTGCTGAACAAGCCACCGGCAAGCACTTTCGTGGTCATCGAGGAGGTGCCCACCGACAACTGGGGGGTCGCGGGTGAGACTGTGACGGCGCTGCGCCAGCGCGAGCGGCGCTGAAACCATCACGGGCGAAAGGGTAATGTCTGTCAGTTCGCGTCACTGGGGCTGCTACGCAACCCCTCGCCGGCAAGCCGGCTCCCACAGGTACAGCGCGGAACTCACGAATTGCGCGGACCCTGTGGGAGCCGGCTTGCCGGCGAAGGGGCGCCTGCGCGCCCCGGGTTTCAGCCTCGGCCCACCGATCGTGCTACTCGGTCCACCGCGATACGCGTCTTCTCCACCAGTTCGTCCAGCTCGCCACGGCTGGCCACCAGGGCCGGCGCCATGATCATCCGCCCCAGGGTCGAGCGGATGATCACGCCTTCCTCGAAACCAAAGGTGCGGCACTGCCAGGCCAGGTCGTTCTCGTTGGCGAAGCGCTTGCGCGTGGCCTTGTCCTCGGCGAACTGCAAGGCTGCCACCAGGCCGGTGCCCTGTACTTCACCGATCAACGGGTGATCGGCAAACACTTCGCGCAGGATGCGCTGCAGGTACGGGCCGGTGTCGTCCTTGACCCGGCGCACGATACCCTCGTCGCGCAAGGCCTTGAGGTTGGCGATGGCTACCGCCGCCGCCACCGGGTGGCCGGAATAGGTCAGGCCGTGGGCGAATACCCCGCCCCGCTCCACCAAGGCCTCGGCAATACGCTTGCTCAACACCAGGCCGCCCATGGGCACGTAGCCGCTGGTCAGGCCCTTGGCGATGGACAGCGTATCCGGCTCGAAGCCGAAGTGCTGGTGGGCGAACCATTCGCCGGTGCGGCCGAAACCACCAATCACCTCGTCGGCGCACAGCAGCACGTCGTACTGGCGGCAGATGCGCTGGATCTCGGGCCAGTAGCTCTCGGGCGGAAAGATCATGCCGCCGGCGCCCTGGAACGGCTCGGCGATGAAGCCTGCGACATTCTCGGCGCCCAGTTCGAGGATCTTCTCCTCCAGTTGCTGGGCGCAACGGCGGCCGAACTCCGCCGGGGTCAGATCGCCACCGGCGGCGAACCAGTACGGTTCGTCGATATGCGCCACATCCGGGATCAACCCGCCCATCTCGTGCATGAACTTCATGCCACCCAACGCCGTGGCCGCCAGGGTCGAGCCGTGGTAGCCGTTCCAGCGGCCGATCATGATCTTCTTGCGCGGCTGGCCGACCACCTGCCAGTAGCGGCGCACGGTGCGGATCAGCACCTCGTTGGCCTCGGAGCCGGAGTTGGTGTAGATGGCGTGGCTGTAGTGGCCGGGCAGCAGGCTGAACAGCAGCTCGGACAGCTCGATCACCGCCGGGTGGGTGGTGTGGAAGAACATGTTGTAGTACGGCAGTTGGTCCATCTGTGCGGCCGCGGCGGCGGTCAGGTCCTTGCGGCCATAGCCGAGCTGGGTGCACCACAGGCCGGACATGCCGTCCAGGTAGCGGCGGCCGTCGTTGTCCCACAGGTACAGGCCCTCGCCGCGGGTGATGACCCGCGGTCCCTCGGCGTTGAGCGCCTTCTGGTCGAGGAAGGCATGGATGTGGTGGGCGGCGTCGCCAGCCTGGTAGTCGCGGGTATCGCGTTTGCCGGTCGCCGGGGTGATGGGTGCGTTCATTGTTGTTCTCCTCGGGTGAATATCAGCGCAGCTGGATCCAGGTGGTCTTGAGCTGGGTGTACTTGTCGAACGAATGCAGCGAGAGGTCGCGGCCGAAACCGGACTGGCGCCCGCCCCCGAAGGGCACGGTCACATCCAGGGCGTCGACGGTGTTGACCGACACCGTGCCGGCCCTGAGCCGTCGGGCAACGCGGTGGGCACGGTTGAGATCGTCGCTCCACACCGACGCGGCCAGCCCATAAACGCTGTCGTTGGCCAGGGCGATGGCCTCTTCCTCGTCGTCGAAGGTGCTGACCGCCAGCACCGGGCCGAAGATTTCGTCGCGGGCCAAGGCCATGTCCTGGCGCACGTCGGTGAAGATCGTCGGCGTGATGAAGTTGCGCGAGCCGTTCACGCTCAGGCGCTCACCGCCGCAGCGTAGTCGTGCGCCCTGCTCCCGGGCCTGGCCGATGGCGGCTTCGATACGCGCGGTCTGCGTGGCATCGACGATGGCCCCGGCACGGCTGACCGGATCCAGCGGGTCGCCCGGCAGCCATTCACGGGCCTGGCGCAGCAGACGCTCGACGAACTCGTCGTGGATCGAGCGCTGCACGTACAGCCGCGAATTGGCCGAGCACACCTCGCCCTGGTTGAAGAAGATGCCGAACGCGGCCTTTTGCGCCGCCAGGTCGAGGTCGCGGCAATCGTCGAACACCAGGTTCGGGCTCTTGCCGCCGCATTCGAGCCACACCTGCTTGAGGTTCGACTGCGCCGAATACTGCATGAAGTACTTGCCCACCTGGGTGGAGCCGGTGAACACCAGGCAATCCACGTCCGGGTGCAGGCCCAGGGCACGGCCAGCGGTTTCGCCCAGGCCCGGTACCACGTTGAGCACGCCCTCCGGCAACCCGGCCTCCAGGGCCAGCTCGGCCAGGCGCAGGGCCGAGAATGGCGACTGCTCGGCGGGCTTGAGCACCACGCTGTTGCCTGCGGCCAGCGCCGGGGCGACCTTCCAGGCGGCCATGTCCAGCGGGAAGTTCCACGGCACCACCGCGCCGACCACGCCCAACGCCTCGCGGCTGATCATCGCCACGGCGCTGGCGGCGGTCGGGGCGACCTGGTCATAGAGCTTGTCCAGCGCTTCGCCATACCAGGCGAACACCTGGGCCGCGCCGGGCACATCGATGGTGTAGGCATCCATCACCGGCTTGCCCATGTTCAGCGAATCGAGCAGCGCCAGTTCCTCGCGGTGGGCCAACATCAGCTCGGCCAGGCGCAGCAGTACGCGCTTGCGCTCGGCCGGCGCCATGCGTGCCCAGGGACCGTGCTCGAAGGCGCGGCGGGCGGCGCTCACCGCCTGGTCGATCTCGCTGTCGGCACAGGCGGTGACCTGGGCCAGGCACTGCTCGGTCGCCGGGTTGATGGCGGCGAAGGTGGCGCCGTCGCGGGCCACCACCGGGCGTCCGTCGATCAACGCGGTGGTGATGAAGCTTTGCCGCGCGGCGCGCTGCAGCCAATCGCTTTTCGTATGCACGCAGGTCTCCCCTCCGGCCACACCCGGGCCGGTGATTGTCGTTGTCTGGATGAGGTGAAGCGGTGTGTCAGCGCCGTCGCAGGTAGCTTTCCAGCGGGTCCTTGCTCAAGCCTTCCTGGGCCTGGGCCAGCGAGGCGATGAACAGCGAGAACAGCTCGGCCTGGGTGGCGATATCGAGCTTGGCGTAGAGGTTCTTGCGGTGGGTCTTGACCGTGTCTTCACTGATGCCCAGGCGCTCGGCCAGCGAACGCGTGGAATGGCCGCGCAGCAGGTACTGGGCAACATGGCACTCACGCTCGGTGAGCAAGGACGAGCCGAAGTTGTTCAGCGCGGCGTTGATCTGCCGCCCCAGCGCGCTTTCGAAACGCCCGCCCAGGGCCTCTGCATCCAGCTGCCCCCAGTGCCGGCGCACCACCGCCGCCACCCAGGCGGCGACGCACTTGAGCTCGGCCACCTGGCGACTGCCCAGGCGCCGGGTGCTACCCAGGGCCACGGCGATGGTCAGCTGGGCGTCCAGCGGCACCAGGTAGTTGAGTTCGTCCTCCAGGTGCGCGTGCTGGTAGAACGAGGTGTAGTACTCGCTGCGCTTGAAGTGGTCGGGGGCGACATCGCTCAGGCGATAGCAACCGGCGGGCACGCCGTCCATACAGGCGCGGTAGAACGGGCACAGCAGGTAGTAGCCTTCGAGGTACTTCTGCACGTTGCCCTCGGGCAGCCAGGGCCCCTCGTCGTCCTTGGCGAACAGCGCCGACGGCAGGCCCTTGCGCGGATACAGGAACACGGTGATGGCCTGGCACGCTGCCAGTTGGTTGAGCGCGGCGAACAGTGCCTCGACGAAGCCAGGGGTGCCGATGGCATCGACCACGCGGGCCATCTGTGCATACCAGTCGGGCGAATTCAGCTGGGCGTTGCTCATTATTGTCTTCCCCGCCAGGGTGAGTGCTGGCCGGGATTGTTTCATGGGGGGGACCGGGCGGCTATCACCCTTCGGGGTGAGTCAGTGCAACGTGGACCGTGCGGAGGTGGGAGTGGGCGCGAAACTGTTTCATCGATGAAACGGCACCTATCGTTTTTCTCTTCCTCCTCTTTTAACAAAGACAACTAGACTGTCAATCTGCCATCACTCGAATTGATCATGCAAGGAGCCATCATGAACAACGTCAGGATCTCGGCCGTCCTAGCTGCACTGTCATTATCAGCTTGCGCCGTCGCACCGAGCGTAAAGTACTCGACAATCACTTCGAACGCCGATGTTACTGGAAAAGAGGCCAACTTCTTCTACTTGCGCTCATCACGTGTGGATATTGACGCCACGAAGGACTCAAAAGGAACTCTCACGGGATTTACTCTGCAAACGCAAGCGGTCGAATCTTTGAGCAAGCGTCTGGCGGTAACTCGTGATGATCCATTCTACGCCCGCACCACCCTTAATATCACCAAGTTGCCCAATACCGACCTCTGGAACGAAGTGGGCAGCGAAGTCGCCGATTATAGAATCAAGATCATCAATACAGTGGCGGCGATTGCCATAAAAGTCGTTGCATTTGGTGCACCCTCAGGCTCCGTCAAGGATCTGGACCCTGCCCAGCTGCCACAGAGCATCAAACTCGACAACGTCGTACGGGACGCCCCAAAAGGTGAAAAGATGATTTCACTGGGCAATGGTGTCCAGCTGATCTTGGGCGCCCTTCCCCCCGATGCCAGGCCTATCGGTGAGCTCCCAGAGGGCCGTGTCAACTATGCGATCTATGCGGCATGCCGGCCCGCAACGGTATTTTTCAAATATAACAACAGTGTCTATCAGAAGAGCTTTAAGATCAGTGACCCACAGTTCTATCAATTCGCGGTCCTGCCGAAAAACGGCAAAGTTGTGTTCCACAGCGAATGCGGTGCTTCCACAACGAATGAAAAGGATAGTGTTTCAACCAACACCGAAGTTGTCGATGCCCTGGCCACCCAAGCCAAGGCCATCAAGGATGCAATCGACGCTGCGAAGCAGGGTGACAAGAAATGACAGTTCCCAACCTGGTTTCGTCAATGCTCATTGCATTACTGGCCTTCAGCGCAAGCGTACAGGCTGCTGCTCCCCCTCCTTTTACCATCGAGGTCTTGCCCGATAACGATATCTCGCTGCAAGCCTTCGGCGTTTTACCCAAGGTTCTACAAGGCGCGACCGAGTTGTCGGCAAACCTGCTGGGCGACGAATCAAGTGGGTGCGTCGACTACGGCAGAAAAAGCTACACCTCGGCCCAGGCTAATGCCCAAAGTTCGGTAACGGACAGCAGCGTGACCTTGACGTTGACCAGTAGCTCATTTTCCCGGGGTGGAAGTTATAGAACCTGCGTGAGTTGCCTGCCGGGCCTCTGCCTGGGTGTCCTGGGACACGATACGAGTGCCCAGGCATCGGCACGCTCCTCGGCCACCATCACCCTGCATTTCAACCCGGATTATCCAAAAGCCGACTACATCGTGGATATCGCTGGCACGTCCAGCAATACCGCCTTCAAACTACTGCTCAATGGCAGCGACCTGGCACAGGGCAAAGCTCTGGTGAGCCATTCCCTGACACTGACTGCCGAGCCCGGCTCATCAACACAATTGTTCGTCGAACTCCCTACCACAACACGCAACGAGGGTGAATGCTGCGAGCAACGGACGGGTAACTCGGCCCGTGTCGATGTGAGGATTCGCAAAGCCCCCATACTGGCCAGCAAAAGCTTGTTAAAGCCCTACATCGTAGGAGGGAAGCAAACACACGCCTATAAAAATGTAGGCGCAATCATGCTGGGCGAATCTCTTCACTGTACGGGGACGGTGCTTGGCAAGCGAACCATACTGACGGCCGCACACTGTATCAGCGGTTATGAGGAACAGTTGACCGACATGACGTTCAAGCTCGGCTCGAATCTGCACGACCCAGCGTTCGCGCGGGTAAAGGTCATCGACTTCGACTTGCCAAGAGATAGTGCTACGGGCTACTCATTCAACCCCATCACGCTGGAAGACGACATCGCTTTGCTTTACACCCAGGAAGACCTATCGGTCACGCCGGTAATACTGCATAGCGGAAATCCCAACTGGGAACAGCTTGTCGACCAACGTGTTTCCCTGACATTTGTAGGATTCGGCTTTGACGTGGTGGACAACGACAAAGTTGGCGAAGGCATCAAACGCGCAGCGTCGTGGTGGGTGAACGACATTGAAAATCGCCGCGTAGCGTTCAGCGTGAAAGGAAAGAACACCTGCAAGGGAGACTCCGGAGGCCCAGCGTTCCTGATTGAAAACAGCAGTATCGTACAAGTGGCAATAACTTCTGGCGGGGACGACGCCTGTGAAAGAGGCTACGAAACGCGTGTCGATGCGTTCCAAGGATGGTTGGCAAGCCGGGTGCGCTGAGTGCCTTCTGACCTTTCCTGTGGCAATCCGTTATTGTGCATGCTCACCGCAGACAACAGCGCCCGCTATGAGCCCTCACGACAAAAACGCAGGGCAGCCCTGCAGATTTGCCAATTGTGCAAGGTAAATTTGCATGACAGGATCGACCGATCCGCTCGCGCACTCCAGGACTTCACTTGGAAAATCAATAACAAAGCAGGGAGACCGCGATGACCGCGCACGCTCAACCCTCGGCAACGGATCAGGTACTGGCCGAGGTCCGCAACCACATTGGCCACCTCACCCTCAACCGCCCCGCCGGCCTCAACGCCCTGACCCTGGACATGGTGCGCAGCCTGCAGCACCACCTCGACCAATGGGCGCAGGATCCACAGGTGCAGGCCGTGATGCTGCGTGGCGAGGGGCCCAAGGGTTTCTGCGCCGGCGGCGACATCCGCTCGCTGCACGACAGCTTCAAGGCCGGCGAAAAGCTGCACGAGGACTTCTTCGTCGAGGAATATGCCCTGGACCTGTGCCTGCACCGCTACCGCAAGCCGGTGCTGGTATTGATGGACGGCTTCACCCTCGGCGGCGGCATGGGCCTGGCCCAGGGCTGCGACCTGCGCATCGTCACCGAGCGCAGCCGCCTGGGAATGCCCGAGGTGGGTATCGGCTACTTCCCGGACGTCGGCGGCAGCTACTTCCTGTCCCGCGTGCCCGGCGAGCTGGGCATCTACCTGGGCGTCAGCGGTACCCAGGTCAAGGCCGCCGACGCCCTGTACTGCGGCCTCGCCGACTGGTACCTGGACAGCGCCAGGCTGGCCGCGCTGGATGAAGGCCTGGACCGCCTGGTGTTCGGCGAGCACCCGCTCAAGGACCTGCAGGGCCTGCTGGCCAAGCTCGGCACCCAGGTGCTCGAGGACGCCCCGCTGGCGCGCCTGCGCCCGGTGATCGACCACTTCTTCGCCCTGCCCGACCTGCCCAGCATCATCGAACAGCTGCGCGCCGTGACCATCGGTGACAGCCATCAATGGGCACTGGACACCGCGGCCCTGCTGGAGACCCGCTCGCCGCTGGCCATGGCCGTGACCCTGGAGCTGCTGCGCCGTGGCCGCCACCTGAGCCTGGAAGACTGTTTCGCCATGGAACTGCACATCGACCGCCAGTGGTTCGCCCACGGCGACATCATCGAGGGCGTGCGCGCCCTGATCATCGACAAGGACAAGCAGCCGCGCTGGAACCCGCCGACCCTGGGCGAACTCACCGCGCAGCGCGTCGACCAATTCTTCGAAGGCCTGTGAGCCCGGGAGTACACAGATGCAAGACCTGGAACTGAGCGAAGAACAGATCATGATCCGCGACATGGCGCGCGACTTCGCCCGCGGCGAGATCGCCCCCCATGCCCAGGCCTGGGAGAAGGCCGCCTGGATCGATGACGACGTGGTACGCAAGATGGGCGAGCTGGGCCTGCTCGGCATGGTGGTGCCGGAAGACTTCGGCGGCAGCTACACCGACTACGTCGCCTATGCCCTGGCGGTCGAGGAGATCGCCGCCGGCGACGGCGCCATCGGGGCGCTGATGAGCATCCACAACTCGGTGGGCTGTGGCCCCTTGCTGGCCTACGGCACGCCTGAACAACAGCAAGCCTGGCTGCCGCCACTTGCCAGCGGCGAGGTGATCGGCTGCTTCTGCCTGACCGAGCCCCAGGCCGGCTCCGAGGCCCACAACCTGCGCACCCGCGCCGAACTGGTCGATGGCCAGTGGGTGATCAATGGTGCCAAGCAGTTCGTCAGCAATGCCCGCCGCGCCAAGCTGGCCATCGTCTTCGCCGTCACCGACCCGGAGCTGGGCAAGAAAGGCCTCTCGGCGTTCCTGGTGCCCACCGACAACCCTGGGTTCAAGGTCGATCGCAGCGAACACAAGATGGGCATCCGCGCCTCCGACACCTGCGCGGTGACCCTGGACAACTGCCGCATCCCGGCCGCCAACCTGCTCGGCGAGCGCGGCAAGGGCCTGGCCATTGCCCTGTCCAACCTCGAAGGCGGGCGCATCGGTATCGCCGCCCAGGCCCTGGGCATCGCCCGCGCGGCCTTCGAGGCGGCACTGACCTACTCCCGCGAGCGCATCCAGTTCGGCAAGCCGATCAACGAGCACCAGAGCATCGCCAACCTGCTGGCCGACATGCAGGTGCAGATCAACGCCAGCCGCCTGCTGATCCTGCACGCCGCGCGTCTGCGCAGCGCGGGCAAGCCTTGCCTGTCGGAGGCCTCCCAGGCCAAGCTGTTTGCCTCCGAGATGGCCGAGCGGGTCTGCTCGATGGCGATCCAGGTGCATGGCGGCTACGGCTACCTGGAAGACTATCCGGTGGAGAAGTACTATCGGGATGCACGGATCACCCAGATCTACGAGGGCTCCAGCGAGATCCAGCGGATGCTGATCGCCCGTGAGCTGAAGCATTATCCGATCTGACGTACCCATCGCGGGTCAAGCCCGCTCCCAAGGTGGAGCAGCCTTGACCCGCGATGAATTGTTCAACCAATGAGATTTATTCGTCTCATATGATACAGTAATGGATCTTTCGTCTCTTTTCGCCTGCCCGACAGCCGAACCCCGACTCGAGGTCCCACATGCGCAGATCCCTCCAAGAAGAACGCCTGCTCAAGGCGCTGGCCCATGCCATTGTCGTCCATCCCCGCGCCACCCTGAAAGAGCTGGCGGAAACCGCCGGGGTCAGCAAGGCCACCCTGCACCGCTTCTGCGGTACCCGCGAAAATCTGGTGAACCTGCTCGAGGACCACGGCGAGCACGTGCTCAACCAGGTCATCCAGGAAGCCGACCTGGAACGCACCGAACCCTTGGTCGGCATTCGCCACCTGATCGCCGAGCACCTCAAGCACCGCGAAATGCTGGTGTTCCTGATGTTCCAGTACCGCCCCGACACCTTGCTCAACAACGCCGAGGATCTGCGCTGGCAGGCCTACACCCAGGCCATGGACGCGTTCTTCCTGCGCGCCCAGCAACTGGGCGTGCTGCGCATCGACATCAGCGCGGCGGTGTTCACCGAAATGTTCATGACCATGATCTACGGCATGGTCGATGCCGAACGCCGTGGCCGCGCGGCCAGCGCCAACACCGCGCAGACCGTGGAACAGTTGTTTCTCAACGGCGCGCGGGCCCAGGCCTGAAGCTGAGGGCGGCTACCGCCCTTGCCCGCCCGCCAGCGCCTCGATGCTGATCTCGCGCATCCTGAACTTCTGCACCTTGCCGGTCACCGTCATCGGGAATTCATCGACGAAGCGGAAATGGCGCGGCACCTTGAAATGCGCGATGCGCGCCCGCGCCCATTCACGCAGTTCTTCCTCGCCCAGGGTCTGCCCCGGATGCAGGCGAATCCAGGCGACGATCTCCTCGCCATAGCGGCTGCAGGGGATGCCGATCACCTGCACGTCGGCCACCGCCGGGTGGGTGAAGAAGAACTCCTCCAACTCCCGCGGATAGATGTTCTCGCCACCGCGGATGATCATGTCCTTGCTGCGCCCGACGATGCGCACGTAGCCCTGTTCGTCCATCACCGCCAGGTCGCCGGTGTGCATCCAGCCCTCGGCGTCGATGCTCTCGGCGGTGGCCTTGGGGTTGTCCCAGTAGCCGAGCATCACGCTGTAGCCGCGGGTGCACAGCTCGCCGATCTCGCCGCGTGCCAGGGTAGTGCCTGCGCTATCGATCACCTTGCTCTGCAGCCACGGCTGGGTGCGGCCGACGCTGGTCACCCGGCGCTCCAGGTCGTCGGCGGCGCCGGTCTGCAACGACACCGGGCTGGTCTCGGTCATGCCGTAGGCGATCTGCACCTCGCCCATGTGCATCTCGTCGATTACCCGGCGCATCACCTCGATCGGGCAGGTGGCGCCAGCCATGATCCCGGTGCGCAGGCTGGACAGGTCGAACTCATGGCGACGCGGGTGATCGAGCTCGGCGATGAACATGGTCGGCACGCCGTACAGGGCGGTGGCGCGTTCTTCGGCCACGGCCTGCAGGGTGAGCAGCGGATCGAAGGCGTCATTGGGGTAGATCAGGGTGCTGCCGTGGGTCATGCAGCCGAGGTTGGCCATGACCATGCCAAAGCAGTGGTACAGCGGCACCGGCACCACCAGCCGGTCGTGCTCGGTCAATCCGAGGCTTTCGCCGACCATGTAGCCGTTGTTGAGGATGTTGTGGTGGCTGAGGGTCGCGCCCTTGGGAAACCCGGTAGTGCCGGAGGTGTACTGGATGTTGATCGGCGCGTGCCGGTGCAGGCTGGCCTGGCGTGTGGCCAGTTGCCCGAGGGCGGTTTCACCGGCACGGGCCTGCAACGCCGACCAGGCCAGGAAGCCACCAGGTGGCGTGGCCGCCAGGCTGATGACCCCGCGCAACGCGGGCAGGCGCGCGCTTTGCAGCTCGCCCGCTCGGCAGGCGCGAAGTTCGGGCACCAGGTCCAGCAGCATGGCGTGGTAGTCGGAGGTCTTGAAGGCGTCGGCGCAGATCACCCACTGGCAGGCCGACTGGCCCAGGGCGTATTCCAGTTCGCTGGTGCGGTAGGCCGGGTTGATGTTGACCAGGATCGCGCCGATCTTGGCGCTGGCGAACTGGGTGATGCACCATTCGGCGCAGTTGGGCGCCCAGATCCCTAAGCGGTCGCCGACCTGCACGCCCAGGGCCATCAGCGCGCGGGCATGCTGGTTGACCGCATCGGCCAGCTGTCGCCAGGTGTAGCGCAACTGCTGGTGGCGGACGATCAGGGCCTCGCGGTCGGGGAAGCGGACGACGGTGGCGTCGAAGACGTCACCGATGCACTGGGTGAGCAATGGAGTGACATTAGAGCCTTGGGTGTGGCTGGGCTGTGGCATGGGCTGTCTCTTGTCTTTGTTTTGCCTGACGCGGCCCTATCGCGGGGCAAGCCCGCTCCCACCGGTCCAGTGTGGTCGGCGTGGGAGCGGGCTTGCCCCGCGATGGCGTTAGCGAACGAACACCTGCGGCGTGGTGGTCGACATGTCGCCACCGGGCAGTTTGATGTTCCCCACCTTCTCCAGCGTATTGGGGTCGAACACCGCCAGGTCGTTGAACGTCCCGCCCAGGTAAAGCTTGTCGCCGGCCTTGTCGAAGGTCACGCAGTAGTAGGTATGGTCCAGGTTGGCGGCCTTGACCAGCTTCTTCTGCGCGATGTCGTAGCGGGCCAGGCGATTGAGCACGCCGTACATCTGGTTCGGGTCCTTCGGCGAGCGCAGGCCGGTGAAGTACAGCTCGGTCAGCTCGGCGAACTCCTGGGTATGGGCCTTGCCGGTCTTCAGGTCGATGCTCAGGTAGCCGTAAAGCGGCTCGGCGCTGGCCGGGTCCTGCTTGGCGTCCTTGAACCTGGCGATGGTGTAGAGCATCGAGAACTCGTGCAACGAGCTCTGGTGCGGCCAGAAATACAGCACGTCCGGCGCGCTGTAGCCCGGGCGGTTCCAGCTGCGCAGCGGCAGTGCGACGGTGTATTTGCCGGTGTTGACGTCCAGCTTGTAGATGTCTGGCCCAGCCACATAGAGACTGCCGTCGTCGGCGGTGCGCATCAGGTACACCTGGCGCGGCATCGGGAAGGTGCGCACGGGCTTGGCATCCAGGCCGTCGCCGGTGCGGAACACCTCCAGGCGCGGCGGCTTGACCACATAGTGGTCGTTCAGGCGCTGGCTGGGGTTGACCGTGGCGTACACCTCCTTGCCGTCGGGGCTGATGGCGAAGGAGTACATGGCCTTGCCGACCTCGCCCGGCACGCTGGACAGGTTGGCGTGGAAGGTGGTCTTGCAGTTGTCCAGGTCGATGCCATAGATATCGGCGAAATGATTGTTGAGCACGTAGGCGGTGCGGTTGTCCGGCGCCATCATCGCCGTGCCGGGGCCGAACGAATCGGGCATGCGGCAGGTCTTGTACAGCGTGTCGCTGGCCACCTCGACCACGTGCAGGTTGTTCGGGTAGTTGGTGGCGATCAGGTATTCATGGCCGGCCTTCAGGGCCTTGCCTGCGTCGTCGGCCTGGGCCGCCCAGGCGCAGGCCATGGCGGCGACGGTGAGCGCGAGTTGCGCGCAGAATCCAGGTTTCATGCGGTTTCCCCTTGTCGTTCTATTTGTCTTTCGGGAATACGGTGCCGAGGTTGCGCCAGTCTTCGGCGGAGTTGGTCGCCTGGGCGTTCCAGTCCTGGTAGGTGCTCATCATGTCCGGCACCTGGGCTGGCCACCAGCAAGGGTCGGAGCAACCGTACAGGTCGGCCTCCATCGGCTGGCACAGCGAGCTGACGCCACCGAAGGCGTCCACTTCCCAGCCCGGGTCGGTGGTGGCGGTGCAGCCGGCCACGGCGCTCATCGCCAGCACGTCCTCGACGCGGTCTTCGGCGGCCGCCTGCTCGAGGATGCGCGCCTTGTTGTTCAGCGGTTTGAGGTGCTTCATGTCAGTGCGCCTTCCGGGGTGTGATGTAGCGATCGATGAAAGCCGGGTTGGCGGCCATGATGCGGCTGTAGACCTCGATGCCGAAGTCGACCCAGTCGCGCATCAGCTCGCAATAGTGGTAGGTCGGATGCTGCGGGTCGCCGTAGCGGGCGTAGCTTTCGTGGTAGCAACCGCCGGAACACAGGTTGCGGATGCGGCAGCTGTCGCAGCCGGTGCCGCTGCGGTCCAGGCGCTGCGAGAGAAAATCGTTGAGCTGCGCCTGCTTCACGCCCTGGTGCACATTGCCGAAGGTCGGCAGGCTGGAGCCGGTGAAGCGGTGGCACAGGTTCAGCTCGCCCTCGTGGTCCACCGCCAGCATCTTCAGCCCGGCACCGCATGGCAGGGCCTTCTTGTGGCCTTCGTGAATGTCGGTGATCAGCTGGTGCAGGTTGGAGAAACCGATGTTGCGGTGCGCCAGCGCCGCCTCCAGGTAACGCCGGCCCAGGGCCTTCATGTTGGCGAACACCTGCACCAGCTCGTCGCCGGTGAGGTTGAAGTCGGCCATGTCACCGGAGGTCACCGGGGCGAACCCCACCTCGGCGAAGCCCATCTCGTTGAACAGGTGGTTCCAGATGGTCTCGACATCGGTGATGCCACGGGTCAGCGTCACCCGCGCCCCCACCGGCCGGCTGCGGTAACGCGACAGCAGCATGTCGGCCTTGCGCCGCACCACGTCGTACGTGCCCTGCCCGCCCACGGTGATGCGGTTGCGGTCGTGCACGGTCTTGGGCCCGTCGATGCTGATCGACAGGCCGAAACGATGCGCATCGAGCCAGTCGACAATCTCTTCGGTGAGCAGCGTGGCATTGGTGGTCATGATGAACTCGACCTGCTTGCCCGCCTCGGCGAAGCGTCGCTCGCAGTACGCCACCATGTGCTCGATCAACGCCCGGTTGGACAGCGGCTCGCCACCGAAGAACACCACGCTGTAGCGCTCCTCGTTCGGCGACTCCTTGAGCAGCATCTCCACCGAGGCTTCTGCGGTGGCGCTGTTCATCTTCTTGCCCGCGGAGGGCTTGTCGAGGTCCTCCTTGTAGCAGTAGGTGCAGCTGAGGTTGCAGCCGGTGTTGACGTTGAGCACCACGGTGTTCAGCGCGGTGCGCTCGACCTGTTTCAGGGCGATTTCCGGGGTCAGCGGCGAGCCGTCGCTGACCACTTCCAGGGCGATCAGCTCGCGCAGGGTTTCCTCGATGTCCTGCCCGTCGAACTGCTGGCCGAGCTGCAGCAGCAGTTCCTCGGCGGAACAGCCCTGGCGGCGCAGGGTGTCGATGATGCCGCCGGTCACCGCGTCGGTGGCGAACAGCGAACTGCTGGGGATATGGAACAGCATGCGGTCGGCATCGACCTGCACTTCGTGCAGGTTGCGTTCGACCAGGTTCAGTAGTGCGCCCATGACGACCTCCCGATAAGCAATTGGTCAGGTTGATGCCTATGGCAGCGGCGGATTGTTCCAGCGCTGCACGGTGACGATCATGTGGCCCTCGCCCTGCTGGCCACCGTCGGCGAGGGTGGCGATCACCTTCAGGTTGCCGGCGTTGTTGGTCATCATCTTGCGCTCGGGGTTGGGCCCTGCCCCGCCCGGCACGAACACGCCGTCGGCCTGCATCTGCCCGGCGAACCTGACGTCCTCGTCCTCGACCGCCCGTTCGTTGAACGGCTCGACTTTCCAGGTGGCTGGCAGGTAGCCGATGCGCAGAGGCTGACCACTGGCGTCCTTGCCCCAGGCTTCAGCCTCGAAGCGCCCTTGCACCTTCGGCACCGAGGCGCCGTTCTCGCCGATGCGGGCGATGGAGAACGCCGGCACCACCTTGACCTCATCGACCTTGTCGTACACCGCCAGTTGCACGCCCTTGAGCGCGCCCACCGCCACCTCGCGCTGGCCGGCGGCGGCTTCCTTGGCGGCGCGGGCCTTGACCCGGATCAGCGTCGGCGTCGACTCCAGCACTTCGGTCACCTGCACGCCCGCGCCCAGGTCGGGCTTGCCGGATAGGTCGCTGCCCACCAGGGTGATCTCGCTGTCGCTGCCAGCCTTGATGAACGCCGGCTGGACCGCCAGCAGGCGCCCCTGCCCGGCCTTCGCCGCACTGAAGTCCAGGCCGCGCTCGTCGTGCTCGGCCTCGAACATGCGGCCCTTCATCTGCCCGTCGATGGCGGCGAACACCTGGCGCAGGTTGGCCTCGCCCACCTTGACGTTGCCGCGCCATTCATAGCCGTTGTAGAGGATCGCCGAACCGCTGCCGTTGAACGGCGTGCCGTCGGCGTAGGCGCCCTTGACCTCGACCTTGAAGGTATCGCCCTGCTCGGCGCTGACCGTCATCACCCCACGCACGTCACCCTTGGCCAGCATATGGCCACTGAACGCCCACTGTCCGGCCAGGACCTTGGACTCGGGCCGTGCCTTGAGCCACGCAGCCCAGGCCGGGTTGTCGAGGGGGAAGCGCTTGGCCAGGTCGGGCACCATCTGCTTGAGGGCGATGTCCAGCCAGTCGCGGTCGCGGGCCTGGGCCTGGTATTCGAGGGACGGCCATTGGCCGAGGTGGAAGTTGACCAGGTGCTCCCACTCCTTGGCCGGACGCCGTTGCAGGGCGACCCGGGCGCCGGAGTGACAGCGGCCGCACATCTGGCTGAGCGGGTCGTCGAAGTGTTCGACGGTATTGAGCCGGCGTTCCATGGCGTAGCGCACACCGTCGGTCTCGCTGGGCGCCAGGCCCTGCTTGTCGGCCAGGTACTTGACCAGGGTGCGGCGGTCGTCGTCGCTGATCTGCAAGCCATGCATCACCTGCATGCGGGCGATGCTCATCAGCCAGCCCTCGGGGGTCTTGCGCTGGTGGCTGATGCGGCTGTAGCTGTCGTTGCCTTCGGGGATATGGCACCCCATGCACTTGTTCTGCAACAGGCTCGGGCCCTGCTCGGCCGCCATGGCCTGGGCGGACAGCAGTGCGGTGGCGACCAGCGCCAGTGTGCCCGCCTGCCGCCGGAGTCGAGTCGTCTTCAAGGTCAGACCTCCACGGTATCGTTCTTATCGTTATTCGCACGCTGCGGTGTGCATCTGACAGTAGCGATACAGGAAGTGTGCCAATTGCGGCAAATATGTTTCGCATCAACGATTTGAGCGCAGAGCAGGGGCGAACCCCAGCAGCGCAGGCTGTGACCGAACGTGCCATTTCGCGACGGGGTGTTTCACCTTGAGACACGGGGCCTGCTGCGCAGGCCGGCGATTGGCCCACACAGCGGTCCGTTTCATCTCCGTCTCACTCAGTCTCAATGTGCAACAGCTCAAGCCTCCCTGACTGCATGCCATGTAACGCGAAAACCACATGTATCAAGGGCTGTGAACGCGCTGGCCGGCTTGGCACGCCCATTGCCCTGCCCTGGTCACAACCATGACAAGAGGCACCGCCCCATGCATTCCGAACTGCCGATCCTGCCCGCCACCCGTGCCTTCCTCGCACGCCAGTTGAAGATGCGCATTGGCGCGGACTGGCAGGACGCTGCCAGCGGCCGCACCATGACCTTGCGCAACCCGGCCAGTGGCGAGGCCCTCGCCGAGGTGCCCGCGGCCGAGGCACAGGATGTGGACCGCGCCGTGCAGGCCGCCCGCCAGGCGTTCGAACACTCGGCCTGGAGCCGGATGCGTCCGCGCGAGCGGCAGAACCTGCTGTGGCGCCTGGCCGACCTGATGCAGCGCGATGCCCAGGAGCTGGCCGAGCTGGAATGCCTGAACAACGGCAAGAGTGCCGCCGTGGCCCAAGTGATGGACGTGCAACTGGCCATCGACTTCCTGCGCTACATGGCCGGTTGGGCGACCAAGCTCGAAGGCAGCACAGTCGAGCCGTCGCTGCCGCTGATGCCCAATGACGACTTCCACGCGTTCGTGCGCCGCGAGGCGGTGGGCGTGGTCGGCGCCATTGTCGCCTGGAATTTCCCGCTGCTGCTGGCCTGCTGGAAGCTCGGCCCGGCCCTGGCCACCGGCTGCACGGTGGTGCTCAAGCCTGCAGATGAAACCCCGCTGACCGCGCTCAAGCTCGCCGAACTGGTAAGCGAGGCCGGCTACCCGGACGGCGTGTTCAACGTGATCACCGGCACCGGGCTGAACGCCGGTGCCGCACTGAGCCGCCACCCGGGCGTGGACAAGCTGACCTTCACCGGCTCCACCGAAGTCGGCAAGCTGATCGGCAAGGCGGCCATGGACAACATGACCCGCGTCACCCTCGAACTGGGCGGCAAGTCGCCGACCATCGTCCTGCCCGACGCCAACCTGCAGGAGGCCGCCGCCGGCGCCGCCACGGCGATCTTCTTCAACCAGGGCCAGGTGTGCTGCGCCGGCTCCCGGCTGTATGTGCACCGCAAGCACTTCGACAACGTGGTGGCCGATATCGCCGGCATCGCCAATGCCATGAAACTGGGCAACGGCCTGGACCCTAGCGTACAGATGGGCCCGTTGATCTCGGCCAGGCAGCAGGAGCGGGTCACCGGCTACATCGACCTGGGCCGCGAGCTGGGCGCGACCATCGCCTGCGGCGGCGAAGGCTTTGGGCCTGGCTACTTCGTCAAGCCGACGGTGATCGTCGATGTCGACCAGCGCCACCGCCTGGTACAGGAGGAAATCTTCGGCCCGGTGCTGGTGGCCATGCCATTCGACAACCTCGACGAAGTGGTAGGCCTGGCCAACGACAACCCCTACGGGCTGGGCGCGAGCATCTGGTCCAACGACCTGGCCGCGGTGCACCGGATGATCCCGCGGATCAAGTCCGGGTCGGTGTGGGTGAACTGTCACAGCGCGCTGGACCCGGCGCTGCCGTTCGGCGGCTACAAGCTCTCCGGCGTCGGCCGCGAGATGGGCGCGGCGGCGATCGAGCACTACACCGAACTGAAGTCGGTGCTGATCAAGCTCTGATTTAACCTGTGCTGGCCTCATCGCCTGGCCGGCGATGTGGCCCGGCCAGGCAATGAAGAAACCAGAAAACAACAAAAACATGGAGCACACCATGACGCACAAGCTCGCCTGCACGTTGGCCCTGCTGCTGGCCTCTCCCCTCACCCAAGCCCACGAACTCTACAACCACGCCGGCACCACCCTGGACGCCAACCTCGAAGCGCTGTTCGGCGTATTCCACAGCGACGAAAGCTTCGACCAGTTCGGCAACCGCCAGGCCGGCAGCAGCAACTGGCGCGAGGGCTACGTCAAGTACGGCCTGAGCGCCAGCCAGGCGCTGGCCAGCAACGGCACGCTTTACGGCGCCTTCAGCCTGCTCAGTTCGGCCACCTGGGGCGATGGCGACGCCGCGGGTTTCACGCTCGGTGACGAACGTCGCACCGGCGTCGAGGACGCTTACCTTGGATGGCGCTCGGGCACCCTGTTTCCGGCGCTTGGCGAAGACGGCATCGATCTCTCCGGCGGGCGCCAGGTCATCACCCTCGGCGACGGTTTCCTGATCCAGGGCGACCCGGTCAATGCCGGCAACGTCGACCTGGGCGCCGATTTCGACCGAGGCGGCGCCTACTACCTGGCGGCGCGCAAGGCGTTCGACCGCACCGCCGTGTTACGTCTGGGCGGCAAGCAGGGCTGGCGTGGCGACCTGATGTGGCTCAAGTCCGACAACCCGTTCCAGGCCGACACCTCCATGGCGGTGGCCAACCTCGAGCATGTCGCCAACGCGGGCACCGTGGGCCTGAGCTGGATCCGTGGCCTGGATGTCGACCGCCGCTACGCCGAGATCCTTGGCCTGGAACACCGCGACGGCATGGACACGGTGAGCCTGCGCGGGCGTGGCAACCTGGGAGTGAAAGACCTCGAACTGGCCGCCGAGTATGTCACCCAGGACCGCACCGACGGGCGCGAGAACGCCTGGTACCTGGAGGGCAACTGGACCTTCTCCGGACTGCCCTGGTCGCCCACCGCCACCTACCGCTACAGCCGCTTCTCGGAGCACTTCGACCCGCTGTTCTATGGCCTGAGCCGGGGCTATGGCACCTGGTTCCAGGGCGAGGTGGCGGCCAACTACGCCGGGCCATTCAACAGCAATACCCAAGTGCACCATGTGGCGCTCAAGGCCACGCCACGGGAGGGGCTGACCGTGGGCGCGCTGTACTTCGACTTCGACCCGCTCAGCACCGACCAGGGCAACCTGGGTGGGCGCGAGGTGGACCTGTATCTGGAGTGGATGGTCAACGAGCATTGGCTGATCAGCCCGCTGGTGGGGTTCTACACCCCGCAGCGCAGCGCGCAGGATGGCGGCGTGCAGTTGGGTGGCCGGGATAGCGGGGCCTACCTGCAACTGGTGGTGGGGACATTCTTCTAAGCCAGCGGCCCTATCGCGGGGCAAGCCCGCTCCCACGCAGGGTTTGCTGGCTGATGCAGCAGCGGTGGGAGCGGGCTTGCCCCGCGATGAGTCCTCAGCAAAAACCCTGTTCGCGCAACCAACGCGCAATCATCGGCTGGTGCGTCTGTGTCACCAGGCGCTCCAGGCCGATGCCAGCCTGCACCCCGCGTACCACCGGCGCCAGCTCGATACCTTGCAGGTGCCACACCCCCAGCGGCTGATCAGCCGTCACCACCACTTCGGCCTCCTCCACCCAACCCTCGCGCAGCACCGGGCGGCGCTCCACCCGCACCGCCTGCCAGTCCGCCGCCGCGTGCAGCGGTTGCGCATCCGGCCAGCCTCGGCGGCGAGCCCAGAACGGCTGCGTGCCACGTTGCGCTTCCTGGGCGTAGAAGTCGCGCCCGATCCGGGCGAAACGCAGGAACAACTGTTCGATCCGAGTTTGATGGAAACGCTGTGCCAGGTCCGCCTGCCCGGGCCGTTGCAGCAGGGTATTGATCACCACGGGCGCCTGCAGCGCCGAGGACAAGGACTGGAAGATGCCATTGCCCGACAGCGGATCAACCGCCATCGCCGCATCGCCAACCCGCAGCCAATCACGGCCCGCGCAGTTGCCGACAAGAATCGCTGTGCTGCTGCGTGCATGCACCTGGGCAGGTGCGAAGGCCTGCTCGCCGAACAGTTGCGCCACCAGCGTCGAACCACGGCGGCGCCCGGCACAGTATTCGGGCAACGCCGTCTTGCCCGGCAGCCGCGCCGCCGTCACGTCCAGCGTCACCTGCCAGTAGCAGCGGCCATCGGCCAGCCGCGCCATCCAGGCCCAGCCGTCGTCCAGGCTCTCTACTGCCGAGGCCGGCGTGCCGGGCTCGGCCTGCCAGAGGTTGAGCAGGCTGACCGTCTCCGGCCCGCGCAGGCGACCTTCGCTCAACGGGGCCTGACGACCACGGGCCTCGACCAGGAAATCGCCGTGCAAGGTACGCCCGTCGTCCAGAGACACCCGATGCCCCACCCCTTGCACCACCTCGTGCACACGCCCTTCGACGAGCTCGACACCGGCACGATTCAAGTCATCACGCAGTGCCTGGTCGAAGCGCTGGCGATCCAGCAGCCACTCCTGATTCGGTTGCAGCCGCTCACCGTTCCAGTGCACCTGCCGCGTGGCCGGCGTGGTCGCCTCGGCCAGGGCAGCGCCCAGGCCCGCATGGCGCAAGCCCTCCAGCACACGTTGCGAAACACCTTCCACCGCGGCGAAACGGCGCCAGTCGGACACCACGGTGACGGGGTAGCCCATCCGCCGCAGCCCCAGGGCAGTAGTCGCCCCCGCAGGTCCGGCACCGAGTACCAGGATGCTCGGTTCAGGCATCGGTCGACTCCTTGCGCTCAGGGCCGACGAACGCCGCGTGCCGCTCCAGCCAGTGCAACAGTGCCTGCCGGGTCATGCCGGGCTCCTCGCGCAGCAGGGCCGCCACCCGCCCAGTGAACGCGGCACAGGCCAGACTGGCCCCGGCCACCCCAGCGGCGCCAACCGCCGCGCCGAAGTCGGCCTGGGGAGTGCCCAGCCACGACCATTGCCCAGCGGCGCAGCGGGCATCGCCAGTGACGCGAATGACCCCGGGATAACTGGCCGGATACACCGGCTCGCCCCGCGCCGGACTGGAGGCGCACAGCAGCACGCCAGCGGCCACGGCCTCGGCGCAGGCCAGGCGCAGCACCGGGCGATCCTGGCGCAGGCCCAGGCTCAGGTTGACCACGGTCGCGCCCGCCTCCACCAGCCACAACAAGCCAGCGGCCACCTGCAAGGCGCTGGTGCTGCCCTGCCCGGCGAATACCTGGGCCAGCAGCACCGGCTGGCCGCCGGACTCGGCCCGCAGCCGCGCCAGCACCGCGCTGCCGTGGCCCAGGGCATCCGGCAGCGGCTCGCCCTCGCACAGCACGCCGTCCTCAAGCCAGAAGCGCCGCGCGCCGAGCAGGCTATCCGCCTGCTGCGCCGAGCAGCCACTGTCGATCACGCCAATGCACAGGTCAGCGGCCATGGTCGGCGGGCTCCTTGCTGCGCAATTGCCCGTCACGCAGTTCCAGGTGCAGGTCGGCATCGGCGAGGGTCGAGGCACGATGGCTGATCAGGATCCGCGTACGCCCGGCGAACAGCTGGTCGATGGCGGCAATCACTTCACGCTCGGTGGCTTCGTCCACCGCCGAGGTGGCCTCATCGAGCACCAGGATCGCCGGTTGCTGCAGCAGCGCCCGGGCGATGGCGATACGTTGCTTCTGGCCACCGGACAACTGCTGGCCGCGTTCGCCCAGCAGACCATCGAGCCCCAGCGGCAGGCTCTGCACCAGGCTGTCCAGGCGGGTCAGCCGCACCACCTGCTCGAGCTCCTCACGGCTGGCCTGGGGCGTGCTGTAGGCCAGGTTTTGCGCCAGGGTGCCGCGAAACAGCACAATGTCCTGGCTGACCACGGCGATGCGCCGCCGCAGGGCCTGCAGGTCGAGCTCGCGCAGGTCGACGCCGTCGAGCAGGATGCGCCCGTCATCCGGGTCGTAGAAGCGCTGCAGCAGGTCGATCAGGGTCGACTTGCCGACGCCGGAAGCGCCGCTGATGGCGATCTTGGCGCCGCCGGGCAGACTGGCCTGCACCTGGTCCAGCACCCCACCCTGGCGCCCGTCGTGGGCGAAAGATACCCCGTCCAGTCGCAGCTCCCCGGCCCCTTGTGGCATGGGCCGGGGATCGTCCGCCTCGCGCACCGCGAGCGCCTCCCGCTTGAGCTCCATCACCCGCCCCAGGCTCACGGCCATCCGCTGCACCGCCACGTACAGGCCCAGCAGGCTCTGCACCGGACCGACGGCCATGCCCATGTAGGTGGAAAAGGCGATCAGCGCACCCAGTTGCCAGGTGCCCTGGATCACCCACCAGCCGCCGACCAGGAATGCGCAGGCCCGGCACCAGGACGTCAGCGTGCCGGGCACCGCCTGGGTAAAGAACTCGGTGACCTGCACCCTGAGCAGCTGCCCCATGTAGCCCTGCCCCAACTGATCGAGGCGCTCGGCCTCACGCCGCTGCTGGCCGGCGGCCTGGATGAACTTCATCGCCGGCAGTGTCTCGACCAGGAACGACGACACGTCCGCCGAGCGTTCGCGCAGGCTGCGCACTTCGCGCTCGACCTTGCGTCGCATCCAGCGCAGCCACAGCACTTCGAGCGGGATCAGCAACACCAGCAGCAGCGACAGCTGCCAGGACAGCATCAGCATCAAGGCCACCGCACCGACCAGGCCGATCAGTGCCGATACCGCCGAGAACAACGAGTCCACGGCAAAACGCTGGATCTCGGCGACATCGCCATCGAGCCGCGACAGGATGTCACCGGTGCGCCGGCGCCCGTAGAAGGTCGGCGAAAGTTGTTGCAGGTGTCGGTACAAGTCGTCGCGCAGGGCGAACAGGATGCGCCCGGACAGGCGCGTGTGCAGGTAGCGGTTGACCCCAGCCAGCAGCGTGCCGAGCAGGCCGGCGACGATCATGATCGCCGCCATGTGCCAGAGGGTCTGGTAATCCTTGGCCAGCAGGCCTTCGTCGATCAAGGTCTTGACCAGCCAGGGTTGCGCCAGGGCCAGCAGCGAGGCGCCCAGGGACAGCCCCAGGAGCACGCCGATGGCGCCACGCTGCGGACGCACGAAGCCGTAGAGCCAGGCCAGGGCCTGGCGCATCAACTGCGGGTCGCTGGATTCGATCAATCGGAAAAACAGTCCGCCCATGGCTCAACCACGCAACTGCTTGAGCTTGCGATACAGCGTCGCCCGGCTGATACCCAGGGCCTCGGCCGCGGCCGAGACATTGCCCTGGTGCCGGGCCAGGGCAGCGCGGATCAGTTCCAGTTCGTTGTCGCGCAGGCTGCCGGACGGCGCCGCGCCGCTGGCCAGTTCATCGAGCAGGCAGTCGGTGAGGTGGTCGAGGGTCAGCACCTGCTCGCCCTCCTCGCGCATTGCCAGGGCGGTGCGCACCACCATTTCCAGCTGGCGGATGTTGCCCGGCCAGTCGAAGTTCTCCAGCAGCGCCACCAGCGCTGGGTCGAGGCTCACACTGCCGGCTCCGGACTTGTCCAGCAAACCTTGGATGATCGTTGCCAGGTCGTCGCGCTCGCGCAGTGCCGGCAGACGCAGGGACACGCCGTTGACCCGGTAGTAGAGGTCTTCGCGGAAGTGCTGGTCGGCAACCCGGCGCTTGAGGTCGCGATGGGTGGCGCAGATCAGCGCCACGTCGATGTCCTGCTCGTCGCCGGCGCCAAGGGGCGCCACGCGGCGCTCCTGCAGCACACGCAGCAGGCGCGCCTGCAGGGCCAGCGGCATGTCACCGATCTCGTCGAGGAACAGCGTGCCGCCATGGGCCTGCATCAGCCGCCCGACCATGCCGCCCCGGCGCGAGCCGGTGAAGGCGCCGTCGCGGTAGCCGAACAGCTCGGACTCGATCAGCCCCTCGGGAATCGCCGCGCAGTTGACCGCCACGAATGGCTTGTCGGCACGCGGACCGGCCTGGTGCAGGGCACGGGCAACCACCTCCTTGCCAGTGCCGGTTTCACCCAGCAGCAGGACCGGCAACCCGTTTGCCAAGCCCTGGCGGGCCATGCGCAAGGCACGCGCCAGACGCGCATCGCCACCGGCCAGCGCTTCCAGTGCCTGGGTCTTCGGCGGTGCTGGTTTGGCGATCGCGGACGGGCCACTGACGCGAGCATGCCGCGGCAGTTGCAGCGCCCGGAAAAAGAACTCGCCCGCTGCCGTCTGCACGCTGCTGACGCCGCTCTGCCACAGGCGCGCGATAAACGCCGGCGAACGCTCGCCGAGCAGGTCACCGCAGCGTCGCCCGATCAGCGCCTGGCGTGGCATCTGCAACAACTGGCAGGCATTGTCGTTGGCCGCCATCACCTCGCCTTCCAGGCTCAGTGCCAGCAGGCCCTGCCAGGCGCTGGCCAGGTATTGCGGGCGGCTATGGAAGGCCAGCACCAGATGCTCGGGATGGTAGAGCCCGAACAGCCGGCTCTCGATATTGCCGGCGGCGAGCAGCAACGTGGAAAGGCTGTCCTGGGGCTGGGCCATGACGCCTTCACGGGTCACGTCGAGCACGCCTATCACGTCGCCACGCGGATCACGCAGCGGCACCGAGGTGCAGGAGAACGGGCTGAGCCGATCCAGGTAATGCTCGCCGCAGTTGATCAGGGTCGGCTGGCCCTCGACCACCGCCGTGCCGATTGCATTGGTGCCGCGCAGGGCCTCGCTCCAGCAACTGCCAGGGTGCAGGTCGCGCAGGCCCTCGCGCTCGAGCACATGCTTCTGGCCGTCAATCGTCAGCACGTTGGCCTGGGAGTCACCGAGGATGACGATGCCGCTCTTGCCCTGGCGTTTGATCAGGTAGTCCAGCTCAGGGGTGGCCGCGTCGATCAGCAGGCGGTTGTGTTCCAGCAGCGTGTCCAGGTCCAGGCCGTGGCGAATACCCAGGCCGACCTGCTCGCCCTGCAGACAGTCCAGGCCATGGCCGAGGCTGCGTCGCCAAGAGGCGTCGATCTCGTCGCGCAGCATGCCGCAGGGCAGTTCGCCTTCGCTGGCAAGCTTCAGGCGGACCAGGCGAGACTGCTGCAAGGGGTCGTTGGCGGTTGTTGTTGGAAGTTGTCGCGCCATTGCGTGCTCCTGGTGTGCCCCGCTCAGGCGGGGCAACGGGCATCGGATTTTTCGGCAGTGTGCGTCAGAATTGGTTGGCAGTCATCAGCTACGACAGAGACCGAGCCTCACCCCATTCCCCAATGCTGGGGCCACCCGCCCACCATGGCTACCTCGCCAGACCTTTGCCTGGACGCTGAAACCCTCGTCGCAAAGGCCCTGGACGCCCCTCTGCAAAACCTGGCACAACAGTTGCCGATCCCTCCCCAGACGCCCCAACCCATGGGCCCGTTTGCAGGAGGAAGCAACTCATGCACCGACCGACACCCCACCCGCTGGCCGTGGCGATCTTCGCCGGCCTGCTCCAGCTTCCGGCCCAGGCTGCGCTGTATGCGGTCGATACCGGCCCCTATACCCTGCCCACCGGTAAGTTCCCCGCCTGGTACCAGGACAGCCATGGCCGGGTGCTCGACCTGTGCCTGACCAAGGCGGTGAGCTCCAGGGTCGCCGGTGCTCCCGGCGCGCCCTCGTACATGTGCACGCTGCTGCCCACACCCGGCGTGTTCGACGACACCCAGCCGATCGTCTTCCCCAGCAACTTCCCCGACGAAGCGTTCTGGTTCACCGCCGACGCCGCCATCGTCGATGCCGCCCGCGGCATCGATCTGACCTATGTATCGGCGATCGAGGCCGCCTTCAGCGCCGAGGAGCCGGTGGATGGCGACCAGGTCAGCTTCGCCCGGGTGCGCATCCGCGTCGATGTGCCGGTGGCCGGTACCTACACCATCACTCACCCTTACGGTGTCGATGTGTTCGAGGTGGCGGCCGGCGGGCGCCGGGCGATCAACATGACCCGCGACATCGGCATCGGCTCGCCAGGCGACTACAGCGGCGCGCTCAGGGGCGACATCGGGCCGTTCCTGCGCAGCGTCAACGGCCCCTATACCGAAACCAACCCAGGTACAGGCGCCAGCGAACGCTTCATCGGCGACCCGAACCTGGAGGAGCCGGTCACCGGCAGCCCGTTCAACACCAACTACGTGCGCATCGAAGGGCCCAACGGTATCGACCTGCGTACCGAGCTGTTCGCCATCTCCGGCAAGCTGTCCACGGTCAACCGCCCAACGCCGCTGATCCCGCTGCGCAGCACCTATTCGCGGCACACCGTGAATGGCGACCTGCGCGCCCAGCAGGATGTGTTCGTGATGGCGCCGCCGGCGCCCGCCACAGTCACCCTGACCAGCCAGACCCCCACCCTGGCCCTCGGCGAGGCCAACGGCACCGGTGCCTGGTACGCCCAGTCGCCACTCAACCCGACCCTGCCGCTGACCTTGCAGGTGACCGCCGACAACAGCCTGGCCATCGCCACCAGCACCCCGACCAGCGCACCGATGCCGCTGACCGACCTGGTGACCATCAGCCGCGCCGAATACAGCCTGGGCAGTGGCCAGCTGACCCTGGTGGCCAGCAGCAGCGACGAGACCAGCCCGCCGGCCCTCACCGCCCGCACCGGCAACGGTGCGTTGATCGGCAGCCTGAGCGGCAACGGCGCGGTCAAGACCCTGACCACCGGGCTCTCGCCGATCCCGCCAGCGACGGTGCAGGTCACCAGCGCCCATGGCGGCAGCGACAGCGAAGACGTGGTGCTGGTGCCATGAACAGGACACGCCTTCAAGGAGGCAGCATGAATACTTGGTCGCGTCGCGCACTCTGCGCCGCCGGTTTCACCCTCACCCTCAGCAGCGCGGCCTGGGCCGCGCTGTCGGAGGTCGATCCCGGCCCCTACACCTTCGCCACCGGGGGTTACCCCATGTGGTACAAGGACGCCAACAACCTCGCCCTGGAGCTGTGCCAGTCGCGCGCCACCAGCACCCGGTCACCGGGCGGCCCGGGCGCTCCGGCCTACATGTGCACCCTGCTGCCCGAGCCCGGGGTCTATGACGATGCCCTGCCGCTGGTGTTCCCGGACAACTGGCCACCGGAGATGTTCTGGTTCCTGGCCGAGACCGAGATACCCCAGGTAGGCAACAGTGGCTACGAGCTGGAGGTCTACGTTGCCGGCCTTGAGGCAGCCTTCGCCGCCGAGAATCCGGTCAATGGCGACCAGCAGAGCTTCGCCCGCATCCGCATCCGCGCCTCGGTGCCGAGCACCGGCACCTACACCATCACCCACCCCTATGGGGTCGAGACGGTCAACGTGACCACGGCGGGCCGGCGGGCGATCAACATCACCCGCGACATCGGCATCGGTGCCCCCGGCAACTTCAGCGGTGCGCTGAACGGCAACCTCGGCCCGTTCCTGCGCGGTGTCGGCGGCCCCTACACCGAGGTCAACCCGGACACCGGCGCCACCGAGACCTTCGTCGGCGACCCTAACATCACCGAGGCGGTGACCGGCAGCCCGAACAACACCAACTTCGTGCGCATCCAGGGCCCGGCGGGCACCATCCAGACCAACGTCTTCACCGTTTCCGGCAAGGTCCTCGACCAACGCCAGCAAACCCCGGCGACGCTGGAACGCGCCACCTACCAGCGCAACGCCGCGGGCACCCGCGTCGAAGTCTTCGCCAAGGCGCCGAACAGCGCCAGCCTGTGCCTGCGCAACGGCCTGGCGCTGGTCGGCTCGCCGCCTTCGCCCTGCCAGTTCAGCATGCTCGCCGACAACAACGGGTTGTTCTTCAACCAGCAACTGAGCCAGGCAGTGCCACCGTCGGTGGTGGTGGTCACCGCCAGCAGCCCGGCCGGCACCACGCGCCCGACATCGCTGTCGAGCAAGCTCAGCGATGTGGTCAAGGTGGGTACGGCACGCTATGACTGGAGCGCCAAGCGGTTGCTGGTCGAGGCCCGGTCCAGCGACGAAGTCGTGGTGCCGGATTTGCTGGTCCAGGGCTTCGGACGGATGTCCAAGTCCGGTGTCCAGCAAAGCCTCACGGTCAACGACCTGGCCCAGCCGCCTGCCAGCATCACGGTCAAGTCGGCACATGGCGGTGTCGACGTGGAACCGGTGGTGGTGGTCGGCAGCGCCCCGGTGCAGGCCGAGAACCAAGCCCCCGTGGCCCAGGCCGACAGCGGTAGCACCAGTGTCGGCATACCGATCACCCTCAACCTGCTTGCCAACGACAGCGACCCGGACGGCAACGTGCCGCTGAGCATCACCGACCTCACCCAGCCGGGCACCGGCCTGGGCGGCGTGCTGATGAACGGCACCACGGCGGTCACCTATACCCCACCGGCCGGGGCCACCTCGCCGCTGGTGGCGACCTTCAGCTACCGCGCGCAAGACGCCAAGGGCCTGAAGTCGCCGGTCACCATCGTGACCGTCAACGTCGCGCCGAACCGTCCACCAACCGCAGTGGCCGATAGCGCCGCCACCCTCGGCGTGCCACTGACCATCAACGCCCTGGCCAACGACACCGACCCGGAAGGCAACCTGCCACTGACCATCGCCAGCGTCACCCAGCCGACCCCGACCGGGCGCGGCACGGTGAGCACCGACGGCAACGTGATCACCTACACGCCACCGGCCACGGTCACTGCGGCGTTCACCACCAGCTTCACCTACGTCGCCCGTGACGCGATCGGCGCCACCTCGACGCCCGGCACAGTCACGGTGCAGGTATCGCCACGACCGGCCCAGGAGACCTTCGCGGTCACCGCGGCGACAGTCACGGCGCGCTCCAACAACCGCTTCAACTGGGACATCAGCGGAACGTCCTCGGTGACCACCGGTAACACCATCACGGTGCGGGTGACCACCACCAGCGGCGTGCAGACCCTGGGCACCACCACCGTACCGGTCACCGGCCGCTGGCGCCTGTCGGTGAGCAACAGCACGACGCTGGTGCCCACCGCCGCACCGACTGCCACGGTGACCAGCAGCCAGGGCAGCACGCGCACGGTCAACGTGGTGGTGCAGTAACCCCCGGGAGGATGCCATGAACGCCCTGTACCCGCTGCTGCTGTGCCTGGCCCTTACCGGCCAGGCTCTAGCCGACGACCTGATGGACAACGCCGACCTCGCCGCCGGCAGCGACCTGGGCGAGCCACTGGTGCTGCGCCTGCTGCCAAGCGGCGCCGGCCAGGTCGCGGTGATCGAGCAACTGGGCACCGGCAACCGCGCTGCCCTCGACCAGAACGGCCAGGCCCTGCTCGGCCGGATCGTCCAGGCCGGGGGCGCGCAGGAGGCTTACATCCTGCAGGAAGGCAGCGACCTGACGGCCGCGATCAGCCAGCAGGGCCAGGGTAACGACGCCACGATCCGCCAGAGTGGCAGCGGCAACAGCGCCGCCATCGAGCAGATCGGCAACCACAACAGCGCCACCATCGACCAGCGCGGCACGGGGCTCAACAGCGCCGTGACCCAGGCCGGCAACGGCCAGCAGGTCCACATCACCCAGTACCGCTAGGCCCTCATCGACAGATCTGGAGGCAATACCATGCACAAGCTCGCCCCTCTGAGCGCTGCCATCGTCCTGGCCCTTGCCGGCCAGGCCATGGCCGACGACAGCACTTCGACCCAGTCCCAACAGGGCAACCAGAACATCGCCGAGGTCAAGCAGACCCAGGCACCGTTCGCCTCGGCCACGCAGAACCAGGCTGGCCACGACCACAATCACATGGCGCTGCAGGACAGCAGCACCAGCCATATCCAGCAGAGCGCCACCGGCTCGTTCAACGCCGGCTACGCCGAGCAGTTGTTCGAGAACGGCAGCCAGATCACCCAGCAGTCCGGCGGCAGCCTCAACGACGCCTTCGCCAGCCAGTCGGTGGGCGAGAACAACGAAGCCCTGCAGGTCCAGCAAGGCAGCGGCAACCGTTCGGTCATCTGGCAGGACACCCAGTACGGCAGCCAGGCCACCACCTTGCAGTCCGGCCATGGCAACGACGCCACGGTGGAGCAGCTGTTCGGCGGCAGCAACAACAAGAGCGTGATCATGCAGGGTGGCAGCGACAACCAGGCCGCCGCCGAGCACATGACCCACCAGGACGGCGATATCGCCATCTACCAGGAAGGCCGGCAGAACTGGGCCTACGGTGACCAGCGCGACGGCCTGGGCGGCACCATCGGCATCAACCAGTACGGCACCGGCAACTCGGTGGAGGTGTGGCAGGACAACCAGGCCGCCAGCCAAGCCAATGTCTACCAGAACGGCCAGAGCAACGAAGGCTACATCGACCAGAGTTTCGGCCAGGCCAACAGCGCAGGTCTCAGCCAGACCGGCCGTGGCAACGCCAGCTGGTCGGACCAGTTCGAGACCAACCAGGCGGTGACCAGCATTTCCCAGACGGGCAACAACAACCTGCACTTCACCTACCAGACCGGCGACAACCACAGCCTGACCATCAGCACGGTGGGCAACGCCAACAAGATCATGGCCAGCAACTGGAAGGGCGAGAAGTCTGGCGGGCAATTCGGTGTCGGCCAGCAGGCGCAGATCAACCAGGCGGGCAATGGCAACGGGGTCAACCTCACCCAGGAAGGCAACAGCCAGATCGCCCGGCTGAATCAGGATGGCAACCGCAACCAGATGGAGACCCGCCAGGCCGACAGCAACAACGAGCTGTACTTCGAGCAGAACGGCAGCGACAACCTGCTCATCGCCGACCAGCGCGGCACCGCCAACTACGCCGAGGGCCTGGCTGCGGGCAATGGCGGCAGTATCACCCTCGAGCAGTCGGGTAGTGGCAACCAGAGCTACACCTATCAGCTGTATGGCAGTGGCAACGAGGCGACCATCAAGCAGACCGATGGGGTCAACCTCGCCTACGTGACCCAGGGGGGTAATGGGAACCAGGCGTTTGTCGACCAGAGTGGGGCTAGTCAGACGGCCACTGTTACGCAGTTCGGGAATGCCAATATGGCGACTGTTACCCAGCAGTGACGGGGTTTCCCCTTGGACCGTGGCGTTGGATCTCCCCTGGCGCTGCGGTTCCTTTTTTTCTTGGGTCGGGGTCGGGGTCGGGGTCGGGGCGATTGTTTTGTTTTTTGTGAGCGCATTCGTAGAAGATGTCGACACTTAGTCACCCTTTCGCCTTTACGGCGACCTACTTTTGTCTTGACAAAAGTAGGCAAAACCGTTCGGCTCCGTTCATACGGCCCCTACGCTTCGCTACGGGGTTCCCTCGCTCCGTTCTTGCTCCCGTGGGTACCGCGCTGAACGCCCCATCCTGGGGCGCAGCGCTCGACGGCCATCCATGGCCGTCGCCCCACTACGCAAGAACTCCACTCGGCCTCCTGAAGTCGCAATTTGTGTCGCCTGAACTACCGCGCGCTTAGAAGCAAGATCAAGAGCAGATCAAGAGCAGATCAAGAGCAGATATGTTGGTTTTGTTAGTGGCTGTTATGTTGTTCTTCATTACGCCATCGCGGGACAGGCCCGCTCCCACATTGAATCACGTAGTCAAACTATGGTGGGAGCGGGCTTGCCCCGCGATGTTGATCTAGAGTTCCCACGCTGGCAACTAGCGTAAGCGTCCGGCGAATTCACCTTCCGAACTCCAGCTTTAAGGGCGATGGTGTCCGCGTATTTTTAAGCGGACGCAATCACCCTTATCTCCAGGATTTCCATGCGCCAACGAAGCTCTTATCCGAAACCCTTCAAAGCCCAGGTCGTTCAGGAATGCCTGCAACCTGGGGCGACCGTATCCAGTGTCGCCATCAGCCACGGCATCAACGCCAATGTCATCCGCAAATGGATGCCGCTCTATCGAGACCAGCCTGCAACAACCTCGCTGCCAGCCTTCGTCCCGTTAAAAGCCGCACCTAAACGGCCAGCCGAAGCGTCAGCGATCATCGAGTTGCCCATGGCCGGGCAAGTGATGACCGTCAAATGGCCAACCTCAGATCCCGAGGGCTGCGCGCAATTTATCCGGGCTGTCGCTCGATGATCCGCATCGATGCGATCTGGCTGGCCACCGAGCCGATGGACATGCGCGCCGGCACCGAAACGGCATTGGCCCGGGTGATTGCGGTGTTCGGTGCGGCGAAGCCGCACTGCGCTTATCTGTTCGCCAATCGCCGGGCTAACCGGATGAAAGTGCTGGTGCACGATGGCGTCGGCGTCTGGCTTGCCGCGCGTCGACTGAATCAAGGCAAGTTTCACTGGCCCAGCATTCGCCATGGTTGCGAGGTCGAACTCGACAGTGAACAACTCCAGGCGTTGGTACTGGGCCTGCCGTGGCAACGAGTCGGCGCAGGTGGTGTGATCAGCATGCTGTAATCGCCGGCCATTTGACTGGTCTGCTTGTCGTCGTCCTGCGCCTGCTCTGGCACAATCGGCAGCATGACTTTCTCGCCCAATCTCGATCAGATGACCCCGGAACAGCTTCGTGCCTTGGCGGCACAGGCGTTGCAGTTGCAGTCTCAGGTCGAGGCGATGAGCAGGAAGATCCAGAACGATGAAATCCTCATCGAACAGTTCAAGTTCGAAATCGCCCTGCTCAAACGCCACAAGTTTGCCAAGCGCAGCGAGCAAATCAGCCCGGCACAAGGCAGCTTGCTGGATGACCTGCTCGATACAGACCTTGAAGCTATCGAGGCAGAACTAAAACAGCTTCTTCCCGCTTCGTCACAGGCCGAGCCACGGCAATCACCCAAACGTGCACTATTGCCGCCGCAATTTCCGCGTACCGTGATTCGCCACGAGCCAGAAAACACTCTGTGCGCCTGTGGCTGCCAACTTCAGCGTATTGGGGAAGACGTCAGCGAGAAGCTGGATTACACGCCGGGCGTGTTTGCCGTCGAGCAACATGTGCGTGGCAAATGGGCCTGCCGTCAGTGCGAAACTCTGATTCAGGCGCCGGTGCCCGCGCAGGTCATCGACAAAGGTATTCCAACCGCAGGCCTGTTGGCCCATGTGATGGTGGCCAAGTTTTCCGATCACTTGCCGCTCTACCGACAGGAGAAAATCTTTGGCCGCGCCGGGCTGGCGATTGCTCGCTCGACTTTGGCCCAGTGGGTTGGACAGACCGGCGTGCGACTCCAGCCGCTGGTCGATGCGCTGCGTGAAGCTGTGCTGAAACAGGGTGTGATTCACGCTGACGAAACACCGGTGCAAATGCTTGCGCCGGGCGAGAAGAAAACCCACCGGGCTTACGTCTGGGCCTACAGCACTACGCCGTTTTCGGCACTCAAAGCTGTGGTTTACGATTTCAGCCCCAGTCGTGCAGGCGAACATGCGCGCAACTTCCTGGGCGACTGGAACGGCAAGTTGGTCTGCGATGACTTCGCTGGCTACAAAGCTGGTTTTGAGCAAGGCATCACTGAAATCGGCTGCATGGCCCACGCCCGTCGCAAGTTTTTCGATCTGCATGTTGCGAACAAAAGCCAGTTGGCCGAACAAGCGCTGCACTCGATCAGCGGCTTGTACGAGATCGAACGCCAGGCGCGGGACATGAGTGATGAAGATCGCTGGCGAATACGTCAGGAACTGGCGGTACCGATCAGCAAAACACTGCATGACTGGATGTTGGCCCAGCGCGACCTGGTGCCCAACGGATCAGCCACAGCTAAAGCCCTCGATTACAGCCTGAAACGCTGGGTAGCGCTGACGCGCTACCTGGACGATGGGGCTGTGCCCATCGACAACAACCAGGTGGAGAACCAGATACGGCCGTGGGCACTCGGACGCTCGAACTGGCTGTTTGCCGGGTCACTGCGCAGTGGCAAGCGGGCGGCTGCAATCATGAGCCTGATCCAGTCAGCGCGCATGAATGGGCATGATCCGTATGCCTACCTTAAAGATGTGCTGACGCGGTTGCCGACGCAACGGGCCAGTGAGATCGGGCAGCTACTGCCGCATCAGTGGGTATCGGCCTAGCTGCAACAAGGTGATTTCTGAGTGGACAATAGTTCGAAAATCCAAGCGATTATCTCAGATGACCCCATTCGGTGGCGGTTACTCGAAATAGTGCGCTCCTTGGGATTGCCAGACTGCTGGATCGGAGCAGGCTTTGTACGAAACGCGGTTTGGGATTATCTGCACGGGCGCGATTCATCCCCGATTTCAACAGACGTTGATGTCATCTGGTTTGATGCACAACGCTGCACACCAGAGCAAGATGAAGCCCTGGAAGCAGTTCTCAGAGGTCTAGAGCCGAACGTATTATGGTCTGTGAAAAATCAAGCGAGAATGCATGCTCAGAACGGCGATAAGCCATATCTCTCAGCGACCGACGCAATGCGCTACTGGCCAGAAACCGCAACGGCGGTAGCCGTAGCACTGCGAGAGAAAGGCTCATGCGAGGTCGCGGCGCCCTTGGGGCTTGATGATCTTTTTGACTTGATTATCAGGCCAGCGGGGAGGTTCGCCACGGAGAAAACTGCGATCTATCAAAGCCGCCTCAAGTCCAAAAATTGGGTGAAAATCTGGCCGCAGCTCAAGCTTGCGCTCGTAGCGGTACCTCCCATCCCTCCGACAAAGTAACTTAGCCGGACGCATATCTTTTAGGAGAGAACCATCAAGGCTTTATCAATTGTACGGCCCAGTGGCAGTCGAATCGCTTCTGGCCAGAAAACACTCGAAGTCCGTCGTTGGCATCCAGACTTACAACCTACCGAGGATCTTCTGATTGTCGAAAATGGGCGTTTTCTTCATGCCGACGGGGAGGAAGATGATGACGGTATTGCGGTCGCGATTGTGCGCGTAAAAGCCGTGCGTCCGTTCATCCTGGCTGACATGGAAGCAGCCTGCGCAAGTTATTTTGAAGACGGCTGGCTCGCATGGGAGTTGAGTGACATAAGACCAATATCCCCTGTTACCATCCGCGCGGCGCGGGGTATCTACGAGGTAGATTTCCTGCATACAGAAGAACCCTGAACATTGAGCAAGATGTGTTGGGCAGACGCTTACCAACTAGCGACTAGCTGCGTTAGTGCAGGCGCCGCCCGTAACTTCGCGACTTCAGGAGGCCGAACGGAGGTCTTGCGGAGGGAGGTGACGGGCATGGATGCCCGTCAAGCGCTGCGCCCCAGGATGGGGCGTTCAGCGCGGTCCTCCCGGGAGCAAGGCCGGAGTGAGGGAACCCGGAGCGAAGCGGAGGGCCGGATGAATGGAGCGAGGATTTTTTGGTTCCTTTTTGATCCTTCAAAAAGGGACCCGCCGTAAGGGCGGAAAGGTGAGTAAGCGTCGACATCGCAAATGAATGCGTATACAACTTTCAAAACCATAACTACAACCACAACTACAACTACAACTACAACTACAACTACAGCCCTCAGATCAAAGCCCCCCACCGCCCCGCCAAAAACAAATAATCAACCCAGAACACCTGATGCACCAGAACAATCCCCCAGCACACAACCTGATAGGAAACCTTCCGAGTCTTGTGCCGAAACACCTGCTGCGCCAGCAAAGCCCCCGGCCAGCCCCCCAGCAGCTCGCTGGCATGCAGCACCTTTTCCGGCGTACGCCAGGCCTGAGTCCGCGCCTGCTGCTTGTCCTGCCAGTACAACAACAGGCTGACCAGACTCACCACCGGATACATCGCCAACGGCAACCAACTCCCGCCACTCAACCCCATCCGCAGGCCGCCGAGCACCGGCAACAGGCACAGCACCGCAAGTACCAGCCCCTTCAGGCGCGCATTGCGCACGCCTTCCTCGCGTCGGGGCGCACGCTGCGTACGAGCCCTCTCAACCATGCGCCGTCGACCAATCGACCCAGCCAAACTCCCAGGTCGCCAGGATCAGCAGGCCAAAGGCGATGCGATACCAGGCAAACACCGCATAGCTGTGGTTGGCGATGAACTTGAGCAGCCCGCGCACGGCGATCATGGCAAAGATGAACGACACCACGAAACCGATGGCGAACACCGGAAAATCGCCCGGCTGGAACAAATCACGGTACTTGTACCCCGAATACACCGCCGCGCCGACCATGGTGGGCATGGCCAGGAAGAACGAAAACTCGGTCGCCGCCTTGCGCGAGAGGCCGAACAGCAAGCCACCGATAATGGTCGATCCCGAGCGCGAGGTGCCCGGAATCATCGCCAGGCACTGCACCAGGCCGATCTTCAGCGCGTGAGTCCAGCGCATGTCGTCGACATGGTCGACCTCCACCCGGTGCTGGCGACGCTCGGCCCACAGCATGATCACCCCACCCACCACCAGCGCGGCGGCAACGGTAATAGGGTTGAACAGGTACTCATGGATCAGGTCGGCGAACAACACGCCCAGGATCACTGCGGGAATGAAAGCGATCAGCAGGTTGGCGGTGAAGCGTCGCGCCGGCACCTGCGTGGGCAAGCCCAGTACCACGTCGAAGATCTTGCGCCGGAACTCCCACACCACCGCCAGGATGGCACCCAACTGGATGATGATGTTGAACGCCATGGCGCGTTCGCCACCGAAGTTGATCAGGTCGGCGACGATGATCTGGTGCCCGGTGCTCGAAATGGGCAGGAACTCCGTCAGCCCCTCTACCACGCCCAGGATGATCGCCTGCAAGGCACTCCACAAATCCATCTTTCCCCCAAATGCGACGCTGCGCGTGGCAGGCCGCTTGTTTTGATTGACACAATTGAGACCGCACGCGGCGCGTGCTTTTTACAGCGCAAGCGCTACCAAAGCCAGCTGAAATGCCCAGCCGCCTAAAGGTTTCATCTGGCGCGGCCGAAATCCTAGCAGAGCCTATGTTTCAAGGCTTGCGTTACCTGCAACTGAGGATGTCAAGAACGACGCATTAGCCGTTGGTCGAGTGGGGGCCCGCGACAAAGCATGCTTGGATGCCCTGGATAAAAAGAAAAAGACTGGAGTAACGCATCATGAAGACCCTGAGGTCGATGTCGATCAGCCGCCGCCTGTGGCTGATCCTGCTGGTGGCCGTGGCCATGCTGCTGGTGCTGGGCCTGCTGATGCTGCGCCAGCTCCATGGCGACCTGTACCAGGCAAAGGCCGAGAAGACCCGCCACGTGGTACAGACCGCCGCCGGCGTGCTGGCCCATTACCAAGGCCTGGAGGCTGCCGGCACACTGACCCGCGAGGCCGCACAGCAGCAGGCCCTGCAAGTGGTGCGCGGGCTGCGCTATGACCAGAACGACTATTTCTGGATCAACGACCTGCAACCGAAGATGGTCATGCACCCGGCCAACCCAAAGCTCGATGGCCAGGACCTCTCCGCCATCCGTGACCCCGACGGTTTCGCCGTCTTCAACGAGATGGTCGCCCTGGCCCGCAGCCAGGGCGCGGGGCCAGTCGACTATCGCTGGCCCAAGCCCGGCGCCAGTGAGCCGGTGGCGAAAACCTCGTATATACAGCTGTTCAAGCCCTGGGGCTGGATCATCGGTTCGGGGGTCTACATCGACGACGTGCAGGCCGAGTTCGCCAGGCAGTTGCGCGACGCCTCGCTGCTGGGCCTGGGCATCGCCCTGCTGATGGCCCTGCTGGTGATGCTGATCGCCCGCAGCATCGCCCGGCCACTGCAGGAGGCCGTGCAGGCCATGGGCAACATCGCCAGCGGCGAAAGCGACCTGACCCGGCGCCTGGACACCCATGGCCACGACGAGATCACCCAGCTGGGTGAGCACTTCAACCGCTTCAATGGCAAGTTGCAGGGCGTGATCGGTCAATTGCAGGGGGCGGCCCATGCCCTGGCCGAGTCGGCCGGCCATGTGGGTGACAACGCAGGCTCCGCCCAGGCCCGTAGCGCCCAGCAATCATTGCAGATGGACCAGGTCGCCACCGCCGTCAACGAAGTCACCTACGCGGTGCACGACGTGGCCAAGCACGCCGAGCAGGCCTCCAGCGAAATGCGCAATGCCCAGGCCCAGGTCGGCCACGGCCAGCAGGCGATCCACGGTAGCCTGCAGCAGATCGACCGGCTTTCGGCGACCATCGACCAGGCGGTACAGGTGATCCGCGAACTGGCCAGCCACAGCACGAAGATCGGCGGCGTGCTCGAGGTCATCCGCTCGATCGCCGAGCAGACCAACCTGCTTGCCCTCAACGCCGCCATCGAGGCCGCCCGCGCCGGTGAGCAGGGGCGCGGCTTCGCCGTGGTCGCCGACGAGGTGCGCCTGCTGGCCCAGCGCTCCGCCCAGTCGACCGCCGAGATCCAGACCATGATCGAGCACCTGCAGGGGCAGTCCGAAGCCGCGGTGCGGGCCATCGATACCAGCAGCGAAGCCTCGCGCCAGACCGTCGAGCAGGCCCGCGAGGCTGGCAGCAGTCTGGACGCCATCAACCATGCGCTGGGCAACCTGGGGGCGCTGAATGCCTCGATCGCCAGCGCCACCCTGCAGCAGTCGCATGTGGTCGAGGAAATCAACCGCAACGTCACCGAAACCGCCGACTTGTCGCAACAGACCGCCGAGGCCGCCCGCCAGTCCAGCGACGCTGGCGCGGCGCTTGGCCGCTTGAGCGAGGAACTGGAGCAGTTGCTGCGCCAGTTCAAGGTCTAGCAGGGCCTGGCAACGGGCAGCCCGGATGCTGCCCACCGCTTGAAGCGTGGCGCACGAAGCGGTTAGCATCGCGGCCTCTCTCCGCCCAAGGATCGCCGATGTCCGGCCTCGAACTCTTCGCCGCCGCGCTCGGCGTCATCGCCGTCTGGCTCACCGTCAAGCAGAACCCCTGGTGCTGGCCGATCGGGCTGGTGATGGTGGTGCTGTACAGCTGGATCTTCTACGAGGTCAAGCTGTACTCGGACATGCTCCTGCAACTGGTCTACGCTGTGCTGCAACTGTACGGCTGGTGGCAATGGACCCGGCCGGACCGGGTCGAGGACGCCCGCCAGGTAACCAGCCTGGCACCGATGACGATGTTCAAGGGCCTGGCGATCGGCCTGCTGGCCAGCCTGCTGCTGGGCGCCGCCATGGCCCACTGGACGGACGCTGCCCAGCCCTGGCTGGACGCAGCACTCACCGGTTTCAGCCTGGTGGCCCAGCTGTGGATGGCACAGAAGCGCCTGCAGTGCTGGGCGCTATGGGTGGTGGTGGATGTGGTCTTCGTCGGCCTGTTCCTCTACAAGGGCCTCTACCTCACCGCCGCGCTGTATGCCCTGTTCACCTTGATCGCCGTGCGCGGCTGGCTGGAGTGGCGCCGCGACCCGGCGCTGGCCAGCGCATGAAGGTCCTGGTGCTGTGCGGCCCGGAGTCCAGTGGCAAGAGCTGGCTGAGCGGCGAGATCCAGGCGCATTTCGGTGGCGTGCTGGTCGGAGAGTATGTCCGCCATTTCATGGAGCGCGAGCAGCGCGATACCTGCTACGCCGATATCCCCACCATCGCCCGTGGCCAACTCGCCTGGGAAGACCAGGGCCGGGCGCAGGCACCGGAATTGCTGATCCTCGACACCCACCTGCTGAGCAATATCCTGTGGAGCCGGGCACTGTTCGGTGATTGCCCTGAGTGGCTGGAACAGGCCATTCAGGCGCGCCATTACGACCTGCACCTGCTGCTGCGCCCCGAGGGCGTCGAATGGGTCGGGGACGGGCTGCGCTGTCAGCCACGGCTGGAAGAGCGCCAGGTGTTCTTCGACGACAGCCTGGCCTGGTTGCAACGCCACCGGCAGAACGTGCAGGTGATTGACGGCGACTGGTCGCAACGCAGCGCCACGGTGTTGAGCGTTGTACAGCGCCTGCTGGACGGCAAGTCCCCCACCTGCCCCACCGAATGTTAAGCCGCTGATACACCCTATGGGGCCATGCCCCCCGGATTTGCGCGCATTGCGCCAGATCCGGGGGTAGTGTCACGCCCGTGAAACACCCTCGACGAAAACCCGTCAGCGCCCGACTTCAATGGGCCCGACGGCTCATGGGGCGACTCTCTGTCTCAGCACTGATACACCAATCCATTGACGCACCAGCTCCAGCCCCACAACTGACTGATTCGAAAGCAATAACAAAAACCGGCACAGCTTCTGCTCTCCTTCTGGCAACGCGGCCCAGGCCCAACACGCCGAAGAAGGAATTGCCATCGTGGGGAAACTTGATAAAGGCAACGTCTGTCGTCTCCTGCTGATCGGATGCGCACTGGGTTCCAGCTTCAGCCTGCCAGCCCAGGCCGATAACGGGCTCGTCATCATTACCCGTGATGTGCAACCGCGCATCGCCACCCGTGCCCCGCTTGTGCCCGACCCCAACCCTGTCACCGTCAATACCAACCCGTCCGCGCACATACTCAAGCAGACCAACGAACTGAGCGACGGCGACTTCGCCAGTATCAGCAGCGGCGCAGGCATCAATACGCTGATCACCCAACAGACCAACAACATCGGGGCCAACATCGGCACCCAGACGCAACTGCCGAACATTGCCGGTGGGCGAGCCTCAGGCTCTGGCAATGGCATTGCCAACATGGTCAATTCGAACGTCCAGCAAGGTCTGGGCGCCCTGAAGATCCTCAGCGGGGGTCAGTGACATGAAGCATACGCTGCTGATCCTGGCCACGTTATGCAGTGCACCGGCCTTTGCCCAATCCCCCGTGATCAACAACGCCACCATCGACAGTTCAGGCGCACAGTACCAAGGCAACCTGGGCGTCAACCAGGCGGCCGGGGACCAACAACAGCAGGTCAACGCCCGGGCTATCGCCATCGGCCATGACGCCAACGCCAGCACCCAGATCCGCCAACGCTTGCGCACGCCTGTCGACCCCTCGATAGATGCTCGGTCCAGCATCCAGGGCGACGCCTTCAGCCACGGCAACGGCGTACTGGGCGTGAACCAGAGCGCCGGCGCCAGCAACCAGCAAGCCAACGCACTGCGCATCAGCGTCAGTGCCCAACCGCAAAGCATCGACGACAGCGTCCTTCTGCAACAGAACGTGGCGCTGATCAACAGCTCGGACTCAACTGCCCAGACACCCGGCCATCGCCAGGTCAGCACCAGCGACCAGGCATTCACCGGTAGCCGTGGCGTGGTGCAGTTGAATCAGAGTGCAGGGGTGGGAAACCGAACGGCCAACACCCTGAGCATCCGGGTCGCAGATTGACCCAAACAGGTAACAACAACACTTAACCTAAAACAAAGTACGGAGAACCACCATGAAACCCTCGATGGCACTCAAGCCTCTGGTTTTCGCAATTGCTGCGATCATGGCTGTGGCTGTACAAGCTGGGCAGAATGATCCACGTGGCGGCCACAACAATGGCCATAACAATGGCCACAACAACGGTCATCACACCCCTCCTCCTACCAAGATCCCGGTATATGCAACCGCCAATGCCTGGGACAAGCAAAGCAGCACCAACAACCGCATCAACAATGAAGGCACGGTGAACGAAGCCGAAATGAGCAGCTCGGCCTCCGGCACCAGCGGCAACGTGGGTGTCAACGTCGCGGCCGGCGCCGGCAACCAGCAGGACAACGCCGCCGCCATCGCCAACGCCGGCGCCGACTCGAGCCTGGACAACAGCTTCGTGTTCGGCTCCGCCTCGGCCACCGCCGACGTACGCCAGTACAGCAACAACAACAAGGTCAACAATTACGGCACCACCAACTCCGGCATCATGAGCGGCTCGGGCAACAACGGCAGCGGCAACATGGGCATCAACATTGCCGGTGGCGACCTGAACCAGCAGAAAAACACCATGGCCATTGCCAACTCCAATGCGCCACTGGGTAATGCCACCGCCACCGCCTCTGCCGACCAGAATGGCCCAGGCCTGGTAGTGAACAACAGCGCCGACCGCACCTACCGGGTCGATACGCTGACCTTCACCACCACGAAAAGTGGTAGTGCCTCGTACGACAAGGACTCCAGCTACAGCAAGGAAGGCAGCTCGTCTTCGAGCTGGGAGGCGGCCGGAGCCAACAGCTGGAACGCCAGTGGCTCGAAGAGCTCCGACGCCAGCGGTTCGCGCAGCCACGAATCGAGTGCTTCGGCTAGCGGTTCTCTGAACGCTTCGCTGGATGCCTCGGCAAGCGGCAGTGTGACCCAGACACAGGACTTCGGCCGCCACGAGCGCAGCCGCACCGACTCGTTCGATGCATCGCTGAACGCTTCGATCGACGCTTCGTATGACAAATCGCACGAGAAGTCCTCCAGCTCCTCGTTCGAGAAGGCTTACGACTCTTCGTTCGAAAAGGCCTACGACTCTTCGTACGAAAAATCGGGCAGCAAAGCTTCCGAATTTGCCAAGTCCGGCTCGAAGAGCTTCAGCGAGTCCAGCTCGTACGACCTGAGCAACACCGTGTCGTTCCAGGTGCTGACCCCTACCGGTTGGGCTAACCCTGTGACCAACACCGCAACCCTCAGTGGCTCGGTGAACGGTGGCAGCGGCAACCTCGGCGTCAACGTCGCAGCCGGTGTGGGCAACCAGCAGAGCAACTCGCTGGCCATCTCCAACACCTCGTTCTGAGCGCTGTAACCGTAAGGCCCCCTTCGGGGGGCCTTTCTTCAACAGGACCAGGGGGCAAGACCATGCGGATGATCGCCTTGGCGTTTTTGCTGTGCATGGCAAGCTACAGCGAAGCGGCGCAGATGCCGCTTTCGGTTTTGCCGGGGGGAGCGGTGATCTACAAGCCCATCCAGAGCATCCGTGAGCGCAAGTTCGCCGACCTGGTGCAACAGAAGACCGATTTCAGTTGCGGCGCCGCGGCGCTGGCAACCATCCTGCGCCAGGCCTACTGGCTGGACGTGGACGAACAACACATCATCGAAGGCATGCTGGCTCACGCCGACCAGGACCTGGTACGGGTGCAGGGCTTCTCCATGCTCGACATGAAACGCTACGTGGAAAGCCTGGGCATGCGTGCGCGCGGCTACCGGGTCGCTGCCGAAACCCTGAACAGCGTGCGTATACCCGTGGTGGTGCTGATGGACATCCGTGGCTACAAGCACTTCGTGGTCATGCAACGGGTCGACAAGGGCTGGGTCTATATCGGCGATCCGGTCCTGGGCCACAAGCGCTACAAGGTCGAGGACTTCCTCAAGGGCTGGAACGGCATCATCTTCGCCGTGATCGGCCAGGGTTACGACAAGACCAATGCCTTGCTCGACCCTCCTCTGCCGCTGAGCGCCAAGGGCCGGATCAACAACTTTACCCCGGTCAAGGACGCTGACCTGATGGACTTCGGCTTCATCCGCAGCGACTTCTTCTAATGACAATCAAGCACGACGCTCCGGGAGCATCCCATGAAGACTCCAGCATGGCTCACCCTGATCTGTCTGGCAGCCGCCCTGCCCCTCCAGGCAGAAACGTTCAAGCCCATTGAACTGAAAGACCAGGAGCTGGCGAACCTGCGCGGGCGCTATGTAATGCCGGGGCGGATCATCAGTTTCGGCGTGGTCATGACCAGCACCTGGCAAAACGCCAGTGGCGATGTCATCGGCGCCAAGACCTCGATGCAGGTCCAGCAATCGACCATCAAACCGCAATTCTACGTGTCGATGATCGACAAGAAAGGCTCCGGCGCTGCCAACGCGCAAGGCGCCGGCAGCGTCACGGGCGGCGCGGGCCTGAACACGACCGACGGTGTTACCCAGGTAGTGCGCGCCGCCGGCGACAACAATACCGCCTACAACAACGTCGATATCAACGTCACCAAGGCCAACCAGGCACCCGATACGCCACAGCAGGGCCAGGTACTGGCAGCAGGCTCCACACTGGTTGGCAGCAACGGCGCCGGCTCGCTGAGCGTATCGGCCAGCGGCACCGGCGTGCAGCTCGACGTGGTGGCCAACAACAACCAGGGCAGTGCCCTGCAACGCATCGCCCAGGGCGGGTTGATGCAGAACGCGACCTTGCTCGGCAATGGCAACCAGGTCAGCAACCTGACGGCCCTCAACGTCGTGCTGCGCGACAACGTGCCTGACGCCGCGCTGAACGGCAATCTTGACCAGCTCAAAGGCCTTCGCGCTCTCGGATACTGATCTACGCTGACTCTCATCGTATGTAGTCTGAAGGGACGGCTAACCCATGCACCGATCGTTGACGTTCAGAGCTGTAGTCTGTCTGAGTACCTTGGCACCCGCGACATTGCTCTACGCAGCTCCGGACCCTCAGGTCGAGGCACTGAAGCAGGAGCTGCGGGAGCTCAAGCAACGCTACGAAGCCCAACAGAACGCGCTGATGGTGCTCGAACAGCGCGTGCGGCAAGTAGAAGAGACCCCGGCGGCGCCGCCGCCCAGGCGCCTGACAAGGTCCCCCTCGGAACCGGCCAAAGGCGCCCAGACGGTTGCGTCAGGCACCCCTGGCAATGCAGGCAGCTCCTATGGTCAATCGCTAAAGGACGACTCCGAGCCTGCGCAAAGTGTTTCCAACCTGTATGACGAAGCCAGCGGCTTCTTCGGCGGCGGCAAGTTCAGCGTCGAGACCGGCGTGACCTATACCCACTACGACACTCGCGCCCTGACCCTCAACGGTTTCCTCGCCCTGGACTCGATCTTCCTTGGCAACATCAACCTCGACCGCATCAAGGCCGATAACTGGACACTGGACCTGACAGCCCGCTACAACCTGGACCAGCGCTGGCAGTTCGATATCAACGTGCCGATCGTCTACCGGGAGTCGACCTATTCTTCAGGCGGCGTAAGCGGTGTGGGCTCCACCGCCTCCGATGCCACGGTAACCCGAGACCCCGCCATCGGCGACATCAACGTGGGGGTAGCCTACAAGTTCCTCGACGAGTCGGAAAACTGGCCCGACGCGGTCGCGACCCTGCGGGTCAAGGCCCCCACCGGCAAGGACCCTTACGGTATCAAGCTCATCAGGGATACGGCCAACGACAACCTGGCGGTGCCTGAAAGCCTGCCCACCGGCAATGGTGTCTGGTCGATCACACCGGGGATTTCGCTGGTCAAAACGTTCGACCCGGCCGTTCTCTTCGCCAGCCTGTCCTACACCTACAACATGCAGGACTCGTTCAGCGACATCAGCCCGGAAGTCAACAGCAAGGTACCAGGCGACGTGAAACTCGGAGATTCCTGGCAGATCGGCGGGGGTATCGCCTTCGCCCTGAACGAGCGGATGAGCATGTCGTTCTCGGTCACCGACCAGTTCGCCAGCAAAAGCAAGATCAAACGCGATGGCGGCGACTGGCAGTCGATCACCAACAGCGACTACAACGCGGCCAACTTCAACGTCGGCCTGACGTTCGCCGCCACCGACAACCTGACCATCGTCCCCAACCTCTCCATCGGCCTGACCGAAGACTCTCCGGACTTCTCGTTCAGCCTGAAATTCCCCTACTACTTCTGACCGCACCGGGCCCGCACACGGGCCCGGCATTTGGTTACCGGTTTTGTAGCATCCGACTTTCCCGGCACCAGCCTGTTATCATCCGGCACAATTTTGTGACGGTTTAATGGCATTAAGGAAAGTTTCGTGAACAACCTGCTCGGTCACCCTCGCGCCCGCCTTGCCGCCCTGGCAATCCTGGTGCTGGTGATACCCCTGACCGCGCGCGCCCTGCTGGGCTGGTCCAACCCCTTTGGCTATCTGTCCGACCTCGCCATCGGCAGCCTGTTGGTCCTGCTCCTGCAGCGGCGCCCCTGGTGGCTGGCCCTGCCGCTGCTGTTGGCCTGGGGCGGCCTGTGGGTGGCATCCGCCGAACTGGTCAGCGCCGTCGGCAGGCTGCCCACGGTCGACGACCTGAGCTACCTGATCGACCCGCAGTTCATGGAGAACTCCACCGGCGGCGGACTGGCCCATGCCTGGCTCCCCGCCCTGCTGGTCGCCGGCCTTGGCGCCTGGCTGGCGAGCGTATGGCGATCGCCCGCCAGCGCGTCATTGCCACGGCGACTCTGGGCCGTGCCCCTGGCTCTGTTCGGCCTGCACTGGGGCGGCCAGCAACTGGCCCCCTCGGACGCCGACCAATGGCGCCAGTACGGCCTCACCCACCAGGCGCTGTCGACGGCAGTGGGCAAGGTGCAGCATCAGGCCTTGAGCCGTATGGGCCGGGTGCCGGCAGTCACGGCGCTGTCCAGCGCCGGCCTTACCCAGTCCGACCTCAATGGCGTCAAGCTGCTCGACGCAGCGGGCAAGGCACGCAACCTGCTGATCATCACCGTCGAGGGCATCCCCGGCGCTTACCTGCGCCCCAACCGAGAGGCACTGGGCAGCCACTACCAGCAGGACCTGATGCCCCGTCTCAGCCAGTGGGCCGAGCGCGGCATGAACACCCCCGACTATGTATTGCACACACACCAGACCATTCGCGGCCTGTACGCGATGCTCTGCGGTGACTACGACAAGCTGGCCAACGGCACGCCCAAGGGGGTCGAGCTGCTGACCCAGCAGCAACGCAACCAGGCCTGCCTGCCGGCCCAGCTGCGCGAGGCCGGCTTCGCCACCCATTACCTGCAAGGCGCCGGGCTGCGTTTCATGGCCAAGGACCGGATCATGCCCCACATCGGCTTCGACACGGTGCATGGGCTGGAGTGGTTCGCCAACGACAACTACCTGGAATTCCCCTGGGGCAAGGATGATCGCGCCTTCTTCGAAGGTGCGCTCGACTACGTCGCCGAGCTGCGCAAGCAACCAAAACCCTGGATGCTCACCCTGCTCACGGTCGGCACCCACCAGCCCTATTCGGCGCCGGAGGCCTATCTGCAACGCTTCGATACGCCCAAGCAGGCTGCGGTGGCCTACCTCGACGATGCCCTTGGCAGCTTCCTCGACGGTCTCGCGCGCCAGGGCGTTCTGGAAGACACCCTGGTGATCGTCACCTCCGACGAATCCCACGGCATCGATGGCGTGCGCCTGGCCTCGGCGTGGGGCTTCAACCTCACGCTCGCACCGGAGCAGGCCCAACTGCCCAGGCTCAAGCAGGGCACCTACGGCCATGTCGACCTGAGCACCTCCCTGCTCGATTATTTCGCCCTGCCGATCCCGGCGGCCTTGGCCGGCCGCTCGCTGTACCGCGACTACGACAGTGGCCGCGAGATGATTTCCTACACCAATGGCATGTTGCGCTACCACGACGGCCAGGGCACCCTCAGCGAGTGCGATTTCCAGCAACGCTGCCGGCGCTATGCCAGCCCCGGCTTCATCGCCGACCAGGCCAGGTTCCTCGGCCGTGGCGAAGACACGCTCGGACCGCAGATCAACCTGTTGGCCACGAGCCTCGACCAATCGCTGCTGCAGACGCCGCTCAACCTGCGCTACCAGTTCGGCGGTCCCTCCCCCATCGCCCTGGCTGAGCGCATCAAGGATGACTGGGCCGACAACCTGATCGGCGCGCAATACCTGGAGATGCCCGAAGGCACCCGCACCCGGGTACGTCTCAAGGTACGAGCGCTGGACCCCCGCCACGCCGCGTACATCCGGCTCAAGGCCAAGGAGCTTGAGCAAGATGTGCAGCTTGGCTTACCCGAAGAGATTCGGGTAACGGCCGATGAGCCGCTGGAAATGCAGTTCGACTTCGACAACCCCACCGTGCGCAAGGCGTTTTCCTTCCACCTGTTGGGGTATGGTGGCGGCGAGGTGGAGGTCAGCGACTTCAGCGTGATCACCGAGCTGCCCGACGAGCCGGAGACGATGGAGGAACTGGCGGATGGGCATCTTGCCCAGTCGAGCTGAGGCCCCGCAATCGGGAGCGTGGTTGCTCAACGAATCTGGTGCTTGTGCAACAACCGGTAGAACGTCGGCCGCGACACACCCAGCACCTTGGCCGCGATACTCAGGTTGTCGCTGTGCCGGTTCAGCACATCGCACAACGCCTGCCGCTCGGCGCGGTGCTTGTAGTCCTCCAGCGTGCCCAGCGGCTGGTCCTGCTCCTGCAGGTCCTGCAAACCCAGGTCCTGGGCCTCGATCTGCCGGCCTTCGGCCAGCACCAGGCCACGCCGAACCCGGTTGGCCAACTCGCGCACATTGCCCGGCCACTCGTGCCGGCCCATGGCCGCCAAGGCACCGTCGCTGAACGAACGTGGCCGCCTACCCGTCTCGGCGCTGTAGAACTGCGAGAAATGGCTGGCCAGCATCGACAGGTCGCCATGCCGGTCACGCAGTGGCGCGGTCACCACTTGCAGCACATTCAGGCGGTAGTACAGGTCTTCGCGAAACCGCGCCAAGGCGATGGCCTTTTCCAGGTCCACATGGGTCGCCGCCAGAACCCTGACGTCGACGGCGATGGGTTGATTGCCGCCCACCCGTTCGATGTGCTTTTCCTGAAGAAAGCGCAGCAGATTTGCCTGCAGTTCCAAAGGCAGGTCACCGATCTCGTCGAGAAACAGGGTGCCACCATTGGCCGCTTCGATGCGCCCCACCTTGCGCTGGTGAGCCCCGGTGAAGGCGCCCTTTTCATGGCCAAACAGCTCGGACTGGATCAGGTGTTCCGGTATGGCCCCGCAATTGATGGCAATGAACGGTTTGTCCCAGCGTTGTGATTGCCGGTGCAGGGTGCGCGCCACCAGTTCCTTGCCGGTTCCGCTTTCGCCACGGATCAGCACTGGCGACTCGGTCGGCGCCAACTTGCCGAGCAACTTGCGCAACTCGCGGATTGGCCGGCTTTCGCCCAGCAGTTCATGTTCGGGTTCATCCACCCGCACCGCGCCCTTGCCGCGCAGGCGTGCCATGCCAAAGGCACGGCCCAGGGTGACCTGCACCCGGGAGACATCGAACGGCAACGTATGGAAGTCAAAAAACCACTCGCAGACGAAATCTCCGACATTCTGCAGGCGCAGTTCCTCGGCGCTGAGCACGGCGATCCACTCGGTATTGCTGCGCTTGATCAGGTCCTTGACCGCTTCGGGGTGCAGCAGGTGCGAGGCTTGCAAGCGCACCAGGCCAACGTCGCAGGGCTGCTCCAGTGCGGCCTCGAGCGTGCAACTTCGGACATCCCAGCCGACACTGCACAAGCCCGGCAACAGGCGGTGGCAATCGTCGCAGGGGTCGACGATCAGCAGGCGGCGGTGGGATGCAGGTTCAAGCATGACCTTTCCTTGGCGCCAGTTATTGGTTTTTTACCTATAAACAGACAGTTGCGACGCCCGAATTAACAGTAGCAATGAACTTGACGCTCCCCACTACCGTTGGTCAGCCCGCCAGCCGTGTGCCCGGCACACTCGGGAATTATCTCAACCCTTGCGCGTCTGAGGCGGGAGCGACAAGCACGGACGAATGAATCGTCAATAAAAAATTTCAAAACCTTGTGACTTGAACCCTGACCTGGAGCATCAGTACAAATAACCCCGCGCTGTAGAGTGTTCAGGAATAACACCGCGGAACAATATTTCGCTGTTTGGGACCATGAGAGAGACCGAACCATGAATGCCCCGCTCCGTGTCAACGAAGCACTGCTGATCGCCGACCACGCCTTCGAACCCTTCCAGTGCGTAGCCTGGGATGCACCCAACGGTACCGGTGAGCTGAGCCTGGCAGTGATCGACCGGACCAGCACCCGTATCGGCAGCAAACAAGTGTCCTCGCGCGTCTATTCCGACCCTGCGCAATGGGCCAGTTTGATCGAGGAAGTGCGCGCCGAACTGTCCGGCAAAGGTTACGACCTGCAACCCTGGTCGATGCCAAAGTAACAAGACTGCCTGTTACAAAGTGCGTGGCCGCCACGCACTTTGGTAACTTTCCCCGAATACGGGGATAACTTTTTCAATTGCGACATCCTGTCGCAGCCACCTGCTTAACTGAGCACGCTGAACTGCTCGATATGCCGATATTCGGCATGCAGTTGTTCGGCAATTTGTCGTGCGCGGCCCACGCGCACCGCCGCCATTTCCATATCCACCAGCAACGTGTTGCACGGTAACGGCTGCAATTGTGCTTCCTGCTGCAGGCGACCATCGGTCAGCACCAGGCAACGCTGGGTCTCCAGGGGCAGGCGCTTGCTCCGCGCCAGCAGCCAGTGGCGCGCCTCCTCCAGCGCCGCCGGCAACGGCGTACCGCCGCCAGCCCCCAGCGCCTGCAACCAGGGCTGTAACGCCGCCGAGGCCTTCAGGCCATGCCGTTGCCATTGCGGCTTGTCGCCACTGGCCGTGAGCAAGGCCAGGCGGGCCCGTTGCCGATAGGCCTCATCGAACAATCCGGCCAGCAGGCCCTTGGCCTGGGACAGTGCCTGGTTGCGGCGGGTGGAAGCCGATGCATCCACGATCACCAGCCAGAGCTCCGGCGCCTGGGCCTGACGTTGTTGCCAGCACAGCTCACGGCGCAGGCGCGGCCGCCCCTTGAGCAAGGTCGTCAGCCAGGCAATGCGGCCAGTCTCGGCCGCACGCGGGCGACCCCGGGTGCTACCTGTCAAATTGCCGGCACGGGGTCTGGCATCCGCCGCCTGGGCATGGCGCAAGCGGATGCTCAGGGCTTTTTTGCCCAGTTCGGTACCTCGCGGCGTACGCCCGTCGCCACCGGCTGGGGCGGCAACGCGCCCCAGTCGCCCTGCCCGCCTTGCGTTTGCGGCGGCCGAGGTGGCTCGCTCGCCATGGCGGCCTGCGCTTGCGGTGCGTGGGCGCGACGGCGATGGCGCAAGGCAAACTCGGCCACCGCCTCCACATCCGCTTCCTCGATCACCGTACTGCCACGCCAGGCGGCGTGGGCCCGTGCCGCACGCAGCCAGACCAGGTCGGCGCGCATGCCGTCCACCCCGGCGGCAAAGCAGCGCTCGGTGATCAAGGCCAGGGCCTGGTCGTCCAAGGGGATCGATGCCAATTGCTCGCGCGCGGCCTGGCAACGCTGGCGCAGCGCGGTCTGCTGGGGCGCCCACTGGGTACAGAACGCCTGTGGGTCGTTGTCGAAGGCCAGCCGACGGCGAATGATCTGCTGCCGTGCCTCGGGCGCGGGCAGGCCCTCCAAGGCCACGTTCAGGCCAAACCGGTCGAGCAGTTGCGGCCGCAGCTCGCCCTCCTCCGGGTTCATGGTACCGATCAGCACGAACCGGGCGGCGTGCCGATGGGAGATGCCATCGCGCTCGATGCGATTGGTCCCGCTGGCAGCTACATCCAGCAGCAGGTCCACCAAGGGATCGGGCAGCAGATTCACTTCATCGACGTACAGTACGCCACCGTCGGCATGGGCCAGCACACCCGGCGAGAACCGCGCCTGGCCCTGGCTCAAAGCGGCATCGAGGTCGAGGGTGCCGACCAGACGTTCTTCGGTCGCCCCCAGTGGCAGGGTCACGAACGGCCCGCCGCCCAGCAGGTCGGCCAGGCCCCGTGCCAGGGTGCTCTTGGCCATGCCCCGAGGGCCTTCGATCAGTACGCCACCGATTTTCGGGTCGATCGCGGTCAGGCACAGGGCCAGCTTGAGGTCGTCGGCGCCGACCACGGCGGCCAGGGGGAATTGTACGGGTTCGCTCATGTTCAGCTGTCTTCCTCGCCGGCGAGCAACTGCTGCTCGAGGCTCTCGCGATAGTCGCCCGGCTCCTGCCACAACCCGCGCTGCTGGGCTTCCAGCAAGCGCTCGGTAAGGTCGCGCAGGGCTTCGGGGTTGTGCTCGCGCATGAAATCACGGGTGGCCGGGTCGAGCACATAGGCGTCGGCCAGGCCCTGGTAATGATGGTCGTCGATCAGGTGGGTGGTGGCGTCGAAGGCAAACAGGTTGTCGACCGTCGCCGCCAGCTCGAATGCACCTTTATAGCCATGACGCTTGGCGCCGTCGATCCATTTCGGATTGAGCGCGCGGGCACGGATCACTCGGTTGAGTTCTTCCTTCAGGGTCCGCACCCGCGGCCGGTCGGCCTGGCTGTGATCGCCGTGGTAACTGGCCCGCGAGGTGCCGGCCAGGGTTTCGGCGGCCGCCAGCATGCCGCCCTGGAACTGGTAGTAGTCGTTGGAGTCGAGCAGGTCGTGCTCGTGATTGTCCTGGTTCTGCAGCACCGCCTGTACCTGCGCCAGGCGCTGGGCGAATGCGGCGCGGGCCGGCGTGCCCTCGTCGCTGGCGCCGTAGGCGTAGCCACCATGGTTGAGGTAGACCTCGGCCAGGTCGTCGCGGCTGTGCCACAGGCGCCCGTCGATGGCGTTCTGCACGCCCGCTCCGTACGCCCCCGGCTTGGCTCCGAACACCCGCCAGCCGGCCTGCCGCGCCGCCTGCTCCAGCGCCATGCCGGCGCCGAGCAACGCTTCACGCTCGGCGCGTACCCGGGCGGCCAGGGGGTTCAGGTCGTCCGGCTCGTCCAGCGCGGCCACTGCCTGCACCGCGGCGTCGAACAGGCGGATCACGTTGCCGAAGGCGTCACGGAAGAAACCCGACACCCGCAGCGTCACATCCACCCGCGGCCGGTCGAGCAGGCTCAATGGCAGGATCTCGAAGTCGTCAACCCGCTGGCTGCCGGTGGCCCACACCGGACGCACGCCCATCAGCGCCAGGGCCTGGGCGATGTCGTCGCCACCGGTGCGCATGGTCGCCGTGCCCCACACCGACAGACCCAGCTGCCGCAAGTGGTCGCCGTGGTCCTGCAGGTGGCGCTCGAGGATCAGGTTGGCCGAGGCGAACCCCAGGCGCCAGGCCGTGGTGGTCGGCAGGTTGCGCACATCGACGGTGTAGAAGTTACGCCCGGTGGGCAGCACGTCCAGGCGGCCACGGCTGGGCGCGCCACTGGGCCCGGCCGGGACGAAACGCCCGGCCAGCGCGGCCAGCAGGCCGTCGATCTCGGCGGCGCCACAGGCGTCCAGGTCCGGCGCGATCTGTTCGACCAGCGCCTGCAACACCTCGCGTACCGGTGCCCAGCCGTCTTCATCCGGCAACGCCGCAGCCCCTTGCAATGCCTGCTCGATCAATGTCAGCGCCAGCCACTCCAGGCGCTCACGGGTATCACCACAGGTGCGCCATGCGCTGCTGTCGACTTGTAGCAGCAGGCCAGGGCGCGGCCCGTCCCAGGGCTGTCCCAGGTCGCAGTCCAACGGATCGAAGCCCAACGCCAAGGCCTTGGCCAGCACGCGAATCAGGCTGGCGTTACCGCCCTTGCCATCTCCCCGCGCCACCCGCACCAGGGCCAGCAGCGTGTCGCTGCGCAGGCGCCCCTGGGGCGACTGGCCGAACACATGCAGGCCATCGCGGATCTGCGACTCCTTGAGGTCGCACAGGTAGGTATCCAGGCGCGGCAACCACACCGCAGCATCCTCCAGCTGCCCTTCAAGCTGCAGTTCACGGTCGATGTGGTTGGCCTTGACCAGTGCGAGGATGTCGCGCTGCAACTCGTTGGCGCGACGTGGATCGAGCAGCTGCGCTTCGTAGTACTCGTCGGCCAGCTGTTCCAGGTGACGCAGCGGGCCATAGGTCTCGGCGCGGGTCAAGGGCGGCATCAGGTGGTCGATGATCACCGCCTGGGTGCGTCGCTTGGCCTGGGCGCCCTCGCCTGGGTCATTGACGATAAATGGATAGATGTTGGGCAGCGGCCCGAGCAACGCGTCCGGCCAGCATTCGGCGGACAGCCCAACGCCCTTGCCCGGCAGCCATTCCAGGTTGCCGTGCTTGCCGACATGGATCAACGCATCGGCGGCGTAGCCGTTGCGCAACCAGAAGTGGAACGCCAGGTAGCCGTGCGGCGGCACCAGGTCCGGGTCGTGGTACACGGCGCTGTGGTCCACCTGGTAGCCCCGCGCCGGCTGGATGCCGACGAAGGTCAGGCCGTAGCGCAAGCCGGCGACCATCATGCGCCCGCTGCGGAACATCGGGTCCTGCTCGGGCGGCCCCCAGCGCTCCAGCACGGCGCGCTGGTTGGCCTCGGGCAACGCGGCGAAGGCGCTGTGGTAGTCGGCCAGGGCCAGGCTCTGGGCGCAAGGGCGCTGGTCAAGGTGATCGAGGTCGTTGGTGACACCGCCGAGCAACTGGTGGATCAACTCGGTGCCGCTGTCGGGCAGGCCGGCTACCGGATAACCCTGCGCCTGCAGGGCCTTGAGGATATTCAACGCGGCGCCTGGGGTGTCGAGGCCGACACCATTGCCGATGCGCCCGTCGCGGGTCGGGTAGTTGGCCAGCACCAGGGCCACACGCTTCTCCTGGTTGTCCAGGCGCGCCAGTGTCACCCAGCGCCGCGCCAGCTCGGCGACGAAATCCATGCGTTCGGGGTGGGCGCGGTAGCAGACCACGTCGGACTGGCTGCGCTCACTGCGCCAAGCCAGGTCCTTGAAGCTCACCGGCCGGGTGATGATGCGCCCGTCCAGCTCGGGCAAGGCGATGTGCATTGCCAGGTCGCGGGCGCCGAGGCCCTGCTCGCTCTGCTCCCAGCCGGGCTGGTTGTCCTGGGCGCAGATCGCCTGCAACACCGGCACATCGCGGCGCAATGGGCGCAGATTGGGCTGTTCGGGGCTGGACAGGGCAAAACCTGTGGTGTTGATCACCACCTCGGCCTGCACTTCGTCGAGCCAGGCCTCGACCTGGTCCAGGCAGGCGCGTTCCTTGAGGCTGGCCACGGCGATCGGTAACGGATTCAAGCCGCAAGCCTGCAGGCGCTGGCAGAACACATCGATGAACGCGGTGTTGGCTGCCTGCAGGTGGGAGCGGTAGAACAGCAGCGGTGCCACCGGGTACTCCGGATGCCATTCGGCGTACCAGTCCTCGAGCCGTGCGGTGGCCTTGGCCGGGTGATAGACCACCGTGCGCGGCAAGGCCTGCGGCTCGTCCCAGGGGTAGGCGCGCCCCAGCCACTGGCTGGCCAGGCAGTTGAACAGGTTCAGTGCATTGGCCTTGCCACCCTGGCGCAGGAAATGCCAGAGGCGCTCGGCCTGTTCGCCACATACCGTGCCCAGGCCGGTCAGCTCCGGGTCGGGACGGTCGTCGCCGGGTACCAGGATCAGCTGTACGCCACGGGCGGCCAACTCGACCAGTTGTTCGACACCATAGCGCCAGTAACCGACACCGCCATGCAGCGACACCAGGATCACCTTGGCATGGCGCAGCACCTGGTCGACATACAGGTCGACCGAGGCATGGTTCTGTACCTGCATCGGATTGGCCAGGCGCACACTGGGGAAATCCGCCGGCAACTGCTCGGCGGTTTCGGCAAGCAGCGCCAGGTGTGAATCACCGCTGCAGAGGATCACCAGTTCGGCGGGGGTCTGGCCGAGGTCGGCGATGCTGTCGTCCGGCACAAAGCCGCCGGGCTGGGTCCGCAGCAGGTGCATGGGTCAGGCGCCCAGGGCCTGGCGCAGGCGCGCTTCCAGCTGGGTCGCGTCCAGGTCCTGGCCGATCAGCACCAGGCGGGTGATCCGTGGCTCCTCGCTGCGCCATGCACGGTCGAAATGCTTGTCGAAGCGGGTGCCCACGCCCTGGATCAGCAGGCGCATCGGCTTGCCGGGAATGGCGGCGAAGCCCTTGGCGCGCAGGATGCCAAACTCGGTGACCAGTTGCGTCAAGGCATCGAGCAACAGGCTTTCGTCAGCCTCGGGCAGGTCGATGGAGATCGAGTCAAAGGCGTCGTGGTCATGGTCGTCATGGTCATCGCCGTCGTGATGGCTGTCGTGGTGGGTGCGGCGGCCATCGATATGCGCCTCGGACTCGGCGCCCACGCCCAGCAGCACCTCCAGCGGCAGGCGACCACTGCTTGCCTCGATCACCTTGACCGCCGGCGGCAGTTCCTCGGCCACTTCGGCACGGACCTTGGCCAGGCCCTCGGCATCGATCAGGTCGGCCTTGTTCAGTACCACCAGGTCGGCGCTGGCCAGTTGGTCGGCGAACAGTTCGTGCAGCGGCGACTCATGGTCGAGATTAGGGTCGAGCTTGCGCTGGGCGTCGACCTGGTCCGGGTAGGCGGCAAAGGTGCCGGCGGCCACGGCCGGGCTGTCGACCACGGTGATCACCGCGTCGACCGTGCAGGCGTTGCGGATTTCCGGCCACTGGAAGGCCTGTACCAGCGGCTTGGGCAAGGCCAGGCCGCTGGTTTCGATAAGGATATGGTCGAGGTCGCCGCGGCGCGCCACCAGCTCGCGCATCACCGGGAAGAACTCCTCCTGCACGGTGCAGCACAGGCAGCCGTTGGCCAGCTCGTAGACGCGGCCGTTGGCCTCTTCCTCGGAGCAGCCGATGCTGCACTGCTTGAGGATTTCGCCATCGATGCCAAGCTCGCCGAACTCGTTGACGATCACCGCGATGCGGCGGCCCTGGGCGTTGTCGAGCATATGGCGCAGCAAGGTGGTCTTGCCCGAGCCGAGGAAGCCGGTAACGATGGTGACGGGAAGCTTGGCCAGTGTTTTCATGTCGCGATGCCCTTGGCAGCAATGGCGCGGGCATGCAGGACGACAGCCACGGCCCGTGTCGGCCTGGCGGGTTCGCCACCGGATCACCCCGCCCGGTTGAAAGTCGAAAACGTTGCGAGGCAGGTCTCCTGGCTTGCACCGCCGGCCGTCAAAGCCAGTGGGATGGCGCCTTCCCGCGCGTGCGCAGTGGCTGTGCCGATCCGTCATCAGTGCCTACAGTTGCGGGGGCAGCCGCGGCTTGTACCGCGTTCCCGTCTTAGCCCGGGCCAGCGCCCGGGAACCTCGAACCGGCAAGGCTACGCAGTGCCTGCCTGGCGGTCAACCGCCGCGGCGATTGACGCAGGCCCGGCCCCGTGATTTGCTAGCGCATTGCGTTCAGGTGCCCCCAACGGGGGTGAAACGGGAAACCGGTGCGTCGCGCCTCCTTGAAGGGGGCGACAAGGCCGGTGCTGCCCCCGCAACGGTAAGCGAGAGAAGCGTCCAGACCACTGTGCTCAGCGTGCGGCATGGGAAGGTGGCGTTTGATCGATGGAGCCCCGCTCCACCTCGCCAGCCCGGAGACCGGCCTGACATGCTTGCAGAACACCCCGCGGTGGGCGGGCGCTGTCGTATCACCTGGGCCAGCCGCGCCCGGGGGCGTCGCGCCTGCCCGTTGCCACAACAAAAGCAGCAGAGGAACGCGTCATGCCCATCACCCACGCCAAACCCAGTATCGCCACCCCCGTCAGTCTCAGCCAGCGCCTGATCGTCGCGATCGGCGCCAGCCTGCTGGGCCTGTGCCTGGTGTACTTCGCCGGTTTCTCGCACATCGAAGCGGTGCACAACGCCGCCCACGACACCCGCCACAGCGCCGCCTTCCCTTGCCACTGAGTACGCCCGCATGATCACGCGCATCGCCCGTACCGCGGGTTTCAGCGGCCTGCTCGCCGCCCTGCTGCTGACCCTGCTGCAAAGCTTCTGGGTCGCCCCGTTGATTCTCCAGGCGGAAACCTATGAAACCGCCGCCCCCGCCGTCGAACAGCATGAACATGGCGAGGCCGCAGCGCCCCATGAGCACAGCGCCGAGGCCTGGGCGCCCGAAGATGGCTGGCAACGTATCCTGTCCACCACGGGCGGCAACCTCGTGGTCGCCGTCGGCTTCGCCCTGATCCTCGCCGCACTGTACAGCCTGCGCGCCCCGGGCCGCGTGGCCACCGGCGCACTGTGGGGCCTGGCGGGCTTCGCCGTGTTCTGCCTGGCGCCGACCCTGGGCCTGCCACCGGAACTGCCTGGCACCGCCGCCGCCGACCTCGGCCAGCGCCAGACCTGGTGGATCGGCACCGCCGCCGCCACCGCCGCCGGCCTGGCGTTGCTGGTGTTCGCCCAGCACTGGCTGTTCAAGGTGCTCGGCGTCGCCCTGCTGGTGATCCCGCACCTGATCGGCGCGCCACAGCCAGCGGTTCATGAAAGCCTGGCCCCCGAGGCGCTGGAGACCCAGTTCAAGATCGCTTCGTGGCTGACCAACGCCGCGTTCTGGTTGGCCCTGGGCCTGCTCAGCGCCTGGTTGTTCCGCCGCTCCAGCCAGCACTGATGCGCGACCTTGTTCCCCAGCCGGCGTTGTATGCCGGCTTTGGTTGCCGCCGTGGCTGTCCGGTCGAAACGCTCGCGGTGCTGCTGCGCCAGACCCTGACCAACCACGCCCTGCCCCTGTCGGCGCTGAAGGCAATCGCCAGCATCGAACCCAAGGCGCGCGAGCCCGGCCTGCTGGCACTGGCCGAGCGGCTCGGGTTGCCGTTCATCTGCTTCGACAGCAGCCACTTGTCGACCTTCGAAGCGCTGCTCAGCCAGCGCTCGACAACGGTGTACGCCCAGACTGGCTGCTGGGGTGTCGCCGAAAGCGCAGCCCTGGCCCTGGCCGGCCGCACCGGCGTTGCGCCGCGCCTGCATGTGCCAAGGCAAGCGCTCGGCGGCGCTACCCTGGCCCTGGCCATCGGCGGATAATCCGCCTCTTTACCTGCAAGGAACCTCCATGACGGTCTATTTCATCGGTGCCGGCCCCGGCGATCCCGAGCTGATCACGGTCAAGGGCCAGCGCCTTGTCCGACAGTGCCCGGTAATCATCTACGCAGGCTCGCTGGTACCAGCTGCAGTGCTCGAGGGGCATAAGGCACACACCGTCATCAACAGCGCCGAGCTGCACCTGGAGCAGATCATCGAGGCCATGCGCCAGGCCCATGCCAACGGCCAGGACGTGGCCCGCGTGCACAGCGGCGACCCTAGCCTGTACGGCGCCATCGGCGAACAGATCCGCCACCTGCGTGAGTCGGGCATCGATTACCAGATCATCCCCGGAGTCACCGCCACTGCCGCCAGCGCCGCGCTGCTGGGTTGCGAGCTGACACTGCCGGACGTGGCGCAGACGGTGATCCTCACCCGCTACGGCGACAACTCGCCGATGCCGGCCGGTGAACAGCTGGCCGATCTGGCCCGCCATGGCAGCACCCTGGCCATCCACCTGGGTGTACGCCACCTGCCACGAATCGTCGAGCAACTGCTGCCCCACTATGGCGCCGACTGCCCCATCGCCGTGGTCCATCGTGCCACCTGGCCAGACCAGGATTGGGTCAAGGGCACCCTGGCGGACATCGTCGAGCGCCTGGCAGCCAAGGGCTTCCGGCGTACCGCGCTGATCCTCGTCGGTCATGTCCTGGGCGATGCCCCGTTCGCCGACTCGGCCCTGTACCGCGCCGGTCACGCCCATCTCTACCGCCCCGGCCCGTGAAGCGATTGCCGAGTGGGCGTGGGCGGCGCACACTGGGCCTTCCAACTGGATGGAAACCCTGCCCATGCTCGACCTGCGTCCCAACTGCGAATGCTGTAACACCGACCTCCCTCCCGAAAGTCCGGATGCGCTGATCTGTTCGTTCGAGTGCACCTTCTGTCGTGCCTGTAACGAGCGGCATTTCCATGACCGCTGCCCGAACTGCGGCGGCCAACTGGTGATGCGCCCCACTCGAGTGGGCAAGGTACTGGGCAACAACCCCGCCTCCACCCAGCGAGTGCTCAAGCCGCACGCCCCCTGCGGCTGAGCGCTTGTACCCAAACCTTGTTTGTAGGAATTTTCTACAGCTTGGTGCGGGATTTTCAACACACCTATACTCGCCTATTACCAAGGGTCCTGAATGTCCGTAAGGTGCGCGCTGCCCAGCAAGTCCGCGGCCCGCGCCTGAAATTCAACGCAGGAAGCGGGCTGCACTTTGACAGGAGTGACCTGAATGACATCCGTGCTGTTGGTCGATGACCACCACATTGTGCGACTCGCCGTACGCATGCTGCTTGAACGCGAACGCTTCACCGTCGTGGGTGAAACCGGCAAAGGCAAAGAGGCCGCCCGCCTGGCCGAGCAGACCAAGGCCGATGTGGTTATCCTCGACATCGGCCTGCCCGACCTCGACGGCATGGAAGTGATCAAGCGCCTCAAGCTGATCGACCCGCCCCCACGGATCATGGCCCTGACCGGCCAGCCCGCCGACCTCTACGTGCGCCGCTGCATGGACGCCGGCATCTCGGCCTTCGTCAACAAGGACGAGGATCTCGATGCCCTGGTCTTCGCCCTCAAGGCACTGGTCAAGGGTTACTCGACCTTTCCGCAGATGGCGGTCAACAGCAATACCCTGGAAAGCGAGACCGAACGCCTGGCACTGCTTTCCAACCGTGAAATGGAAGTGCTGCGCCGGCTCAGCGCCGGCCAGAGCAACAAACTGATCGGCGAGCAGATGAACCTCAGCGCCAAGACCATCAGCACCTACCGCGGCCGTATCATGGAAAAGCTCAAGGTCGAGTCGTTGGTGGAAATGGTCGACCTGGCCAAACGCAATAACGTCGCCTGAATCATGATCAAGGGCGCCCTGCTATGCCTGCTGCTGGCCATGCTGGCGTCTTTGCCCGTACAGGGTGAGCCGCACAGCGAAACTCGCCATCTGCTGGCCCGCGCCCTGAGCGCGGCGCCTCCCTTGACGCTGGCGGCAGCCGACCGACAGTGGCTTGCTGAGCGCGGAGGCCTGGTGCTGGGCAGCTCGCGCCCCGACTACCCCCCCTTCGACATCAACAACAGCCAGTCCGACTACGAAGGCCTGAGCGCGGACTACGCCGGCCTGATCAGCGAGCAGTTGGGCGTGCCGGTCGAGGTGCGTCGCTATCAAAGCCGCGAGCAGGCCCTGGATGCGCTGCGCGCTGGCGAAATCGACCTGCTGGGCAGCTCCAACGCCTTCGAGGCCAACGACGCACAACTGGCTCTCAGCCTGCCCTATGCCGATGACCTGCCAGTCATCGTATCGCGCAAGGACCAGCCCCTGCGCGACGGTGACGATCTGGCCGGCCTTCGCCTGGCCATGGTGGATCATTACCTGCCCATGCAGGCGGTGCGCCGCCTCTATCCCGGCGTCCAGCTGAACCTCTATCGCTCTACCCTCGCCGGAGTCGCCGCCGTGGCCCTAGGTCAGGCCGACGCCTACCTGGGTGACGCCATCAGTACCGACTATGCAATTGCCAAAGGTTTCCAGGAAACGGTCAAGGTCGATCATTTCGTCAAGGCCCCGGCCAGCAGCTTTGCCTTTGCCATGACCCAGGACAACCAGCGCCTGCTGCAACTGGTCGACCTGGCCCTGGGGCGCATCGCCGACAGCGAACGGCTGAACATCCTGCGCCGCTGGGCTGGCGGCGGCACCAGCCTGCTGCTTGACCGTCGCCTCGATGCCCTGACTCAAGAGGAGCGCGACTGGATCGCGCAACACCGGCAGATCACCGTGATGATCAATACCACCCTGGCGCCCCTGAGCTTCACCGACGCCCAGCAGCAACCTCGGGGTATCGCCCTGAACCTGCTGGAGCGTATCGGCCTGAGCACCGGCCTGCGCTTCAAGGTGGTCGAGTCGGAGTCGTTCGAGGACATGGTCGAGCAGGTCGCCCAGGGCAAGGCGGACATGATCGGCGCCATCGGTTACGGCGAGCACCGCGCCCAACGCCTGCGCTACACCCGCCCCTACATGATCAGCCCGCGGGTGATGGTGGTCCGCCGGGATGCAGCGCCCCTCGATCCGAAGCAACCGCTGCAAGGGCTACGGGTGGCCTTGCTGAGGGGTTCACCCTTGCGCGAAGGCCTCGAACGGCAGTACGGCAATTTGCGGGCCGTCGAGGTGGAGAACCCCCTGCAACTGATGGAGGCCGTGGCCAACGGCGATGCCGATGTCGCCCTTGGCTCGCACATCAATGCCAGCTATTTCATCAACCAGGTGTTCAAGCACCGCCTGCGCATTGCCGGCCTGCACGGTGACGAGCCGGCCCTGGCGACCTTCGCCGCAGGCCCCGCTCAGCCGCAATTGCAGGCGATCCTCGACAAGGCCTTGCTGAGCATCCCTCCCGACGAGCTGGAGCAACTGGTCAATCGGTGGCGAACCAACACCGCGGTCAGCGACAGCCCCTGGCGCAACTACCGCACCCTGGCACTGCAAGTACTGGTGCTGGCCGCCCTGCTGCTGGCCGGCGTGGCGTTCTGGAACACCTACCTGCGCAAGCTGATCCACCAGCGTAGCGAGGCCCAACGCGCCCTGCAGGAACAACTGGCGCTCAGCCGCGGTTTGCTCGAACAGTTGCGCCAGGCCAAGGACGATGCCGAGCAGGCCAGTCGGGCGAAAAGCACCTTCCTGGCAGTCATGAGCCACGAAATCCGCACACCGATGAACGCAGTCATCGGCCTGCTCGAGATGGCCCTAGAGGACAGCCAGCACGGCCATAGCGACAGCCAGGCGCTGGAGGCGGCCCACGGCTCGGCGATCGGCCTGCTCGACCTGATTGGCGATGTGCTCGACATCTCCCGCATCGAGTCCGGCCACATGACGCTGCAACCAGTGGCTTGCGATCTGGTCGAGCTGATCCGTGCGACCCTGCGGGTTTTCGAAGGCAACGCACGCCTCAAAGGGCTTGCGCTGGGTGCGCTGCTGCCCGCCTCGCCCACGTGGCTGCTGGTCGATCCGCTGCGTTTCAAACAGGTGTTGTCGAACCTGCTGAGCAATGCGATCAAGTTCACCGATCAGGGCCAGATCGACGTGTCGCTGGCGGTCGCCCCGAGCGATGCCGGCCTGCATAGGGTCACGCTGCAAATCAAGGACAGCGGCGTGGGTATCAGCAGCATTGACCAGGCACGCCTGTTTACCAGTTTTTCCCAGGTCGATGGCCGGCAGGCACGCCAGGGTGCGGGCCTGGGCCTGGTGATCAGTCGCGAGCTGTGCGAACTGATGGGGGGCGAGCTGAACCTGAACAGCATCGAGGGCCTGGGCACCCAGGTCGAAGTGCATCTGAGCCTGCCGGGCAGCGAGCCTCCTGCCACCGAGCTTGCCGGCAAGGTCTTGATCGAAGCCGGTGCAGGCCCGCTGCAAGTCCTGATCGTCGATGACTACCCCGCCAACCTGCTGCTGCTCGACAAGCAACTGCGTTCCCTGGGTCATCAGGTGACCCTCGCCGATCAGGGCAAGGCCGCGCTGTCGCTCTGGCTGGACGGCCATTTCGATGTGGTCATCACCGACTGCAGCATGCCGGTCATGGACGGCCATGAGTTGGCCCGCCAGATTCGTGCACGGGAGCACGATGAAAACCTGCCCGCGGTTCGAATCATCGGCGTGACGGCCAACGCCCAGGCCGAGGAACGCCAGCGCTGCCTGGACAACGGCATGGATGAGTGCCTGTTCAAGCCGATCGGCCTGCAGGCACTCAAGGCCTGCCTGCCGCTGGCCGCCGAGGCGCCCCGTGCCAGCGGCTTCGACCTGGCGCAACTGCGCCATCTCACCCAGGACGACGATCGGCTGGTCAAGCGCCTGCTGGAGCAACTGGCGCAAAGCAGCGCCGAAGACCTCCAGGCGTTGCATGCACTGGGCGCCAACCCGCCAGTCGAAGCCCTCGCCCCGGTGGTCCATCGAGTCAAGGGCGGTGCGCGGATGCTCAAGGTCAGGGGCGTGAGGCAGGATTGCGAAGCGCTGGAGCAGGCCATAGCCCTGGGCCAGCCGGTTGAGCAACGGCTCGCCCAGCTACGGTCGAGCCTGCACACCCTGGAGCTCGAACTGCGCCAAAGCCTCAGTGCAATTGAAGGGTCGAATTGATCTGGCTGATGGCGTCCACCACGTGCCGCGAACCCTGCTGGATCTCCATGATCACCGTACCGGCCTCGTTGGCCAGTTCCACGCCCAGGCCGGTGCGGGTCAGGCTCGACTGCATGCTGGCCACCGCGGTCAATGACAGGTCATGGTTCTGCCGCACCACTTCGACGATCTCCAGGGTCGCCTTGCTGGTCCGCGCCGCCAGGTTGCGCACCTCGTCGGCGACCACGGCGAAGCCACGGCCATGCTCGCCGGCCCGGGCCGCCTCGATGGCAGCATTGAGCGCCAGCAGGTTGGTCTGGTCGGCGATGCCGCGGATGGTCAGGACGATCTGCCCGATCACCTCGGACTGTTTGCTCACCGCGTCGATGGTGCGGGCGGCGTCGTTGAGTTCGCAAGAGATCTGCTCGATCACCTCGACCGCCTGCTGCACCACCTGGGTCCCCTTGCGCGCGCAGGCGTCGGTCTGCACCGAGCTGGCATGGGCAGCGTCGGCGGCAGTCTGCTGGGTGCTGACCTGGCGGGTGATGTCGCTGGCGAACTTCACCACTTTGTACAGGCGGCCCTTGTTGTCGAAGATGGGGTTGTAGGACGCCTCGAGGTACACGGTCTGGCCTTGCTTGTTGACGCGTTCAAAGCGATGGGAGTGGTACTCGCCACGGTTGAGCGAGGCCCAGAAGTCGCGGTATTGGGCCGACTCGCGCTCGTGCGGCAGGCAGAACAGCCCGTGATGGCGCCCCACCACCTCCTCAAGGCGATAGCCCATGGTGTCGAGGAAATTCTGGTTGGCCTTGATCACGCGCCCGGCCGGGGTGAACTCGATCACCGCCATTGAACGGCCGATTGCCTTGAGCAGGCTTTCGCTCTCGTGCTCCTCGATCACGTGGCGGGTGATGTCGGAGGCCACCTTGATCACGCTGGTCACCTGCTGGCGTTCATCGATCACCGGCATGTAGCTGGCCTCCAGCCACACCTCGCGGCCCGCCTTGTCCAGGCGCTCGAACGTACCGCTGATGGCCTTGCCCTCGCCAAGTTCGCGCCAGAGCTGCTGGTACTCGGCGCTCTTGGCGTAGGCCGGGTCGCAGAACATTCGATGGTGCTTGCCGCGGATCTCGTCGGCGCTGTAGCCCATGGTTTTGCAGAAGTTCTCGTTCGCCTCGAGGATCGTGCCATCCGGCGCGAACTCGATCATCGCCATGGAACGGCTGATCGCTGCCAGCTTCGCCTCCATGCCCGCCAAGGCCTGCCGGCTGCGCTGAATCTCGATCAAGTCGGACTTGCGATGGTACTCGAACATGGACCGGGCCTCCTGTGCTCACGGAATGTCCTGAGCATAGATCGGCGCTGAAGGCATGCAAGCGATCTGATATCACTTTCGCATTAGGCATTTGCGCCGTCTGTCCGCTGGTCATTCGGTTTTGCGGATACGCATCGATACAAACACCCAATGACAATTGCACTGCGTCTAGAACGAACAGGAACTCTCGATTTCACCGCCCCATCTTCGAACGCACTGTTTGAATACATCCTGAACAACAGATGGCCAGGGATGTGCTTTGCTAGAGAGAGGAAACAACGGAGCTAGTCTGATGAAGATCGTAGTCACCAGCATCCTCGTCGACGACCAGGCCAAGGCCCATGCCTTCTACCATCATGTCCTGGGCTTCGAGCCCAGGCACGACATCCCCATGGGCAAGTACCGCTGGCTAACCCTCACCTCCCCCAATGATCCCAATGGCGTCGAGTTGCTACTCGAGCCCGATGCCCATCCTGCGGCGAAGGCCTACAAGGCGGCGCTCAAGCAGGACGGCATCCCTGCCACCTCGTTCGGGGTGCGCGATATCCATGCCGAATACGAGCGCCTGTGCAAGGCGAACGTGCAATTCACCCAGCCACCCACCGACATGGGCCCGGTCACCGTGGCGGTCTTCGATGACACCTGCGGCAACCTGATCCAGATCGCCCAGCGTCACTGATCAGGCCTGCGCCGCCGGCAACCGCAGGGTGGCGCACAACCCACGCGGCGAGGCATTGTGCAATTGCACGCTACCGTCCAGGCGCTTGATGACGGTGCTCACGATCGACAATCCCAGACCGGCGCCATTGGGCGCGTCCTTGCTGTAGAAACGCTCGAATACCCGCTCCAGGTCGGCCGGCTCGATACCAGGGCCTTCGTCCTGCACTTCCAGCACCAATGCCTGCTCCTCGCGGCGCAGGCCCACCCGCACCCGCCCCCCAGAGGGCGAATGGTCCACCGCGTTGGTCACCAGGTTCTGCAGGGCAATGCCCAGGGCGCCGGCATCGCTGTACAACCGGTAGTCAACCCCTTCGGCGATCTCCAGGGAGGGTTCCTGACCACGTTCGAGTATCCACGGGGTCAGCTCCGCCAGGGTCTCGGTGACCAACACAGCGAGGTCGACTTGGGTCCAGTTGCGCTGCGCCAGGCGGGGTTCCAGGCGGGCCAGGGTCAGCAGCTGGTTGACCACCCGGGTCAGGCGGTCGACACCGCCAATCAGATACCCCAGTGCCTTGTTGCGCTCCGCCTCGCCGGTGGCGGCCTGGGCGTTCTGCGCGTGCAGGCGCAGGATCGCCAGCGGCGTGCGCATCTCGTGGGCGGCATCGGCAATGAAACGGTGCTCTCGGCGCAGCAATTGCTCGATCTGCGCCAGCAGCCGATTGATCGCCGCCTGCATTGGCTCGAGCTCTTTGGGCAACGGTACCAACTGCAGGGGGTCCAGGGACTCGGCGTGACGGCCACGGATCACCTGGGCCATGTTCTGCAACGGCTGCAGCCCCCAGCCGATGGCCACCCAGACCAGCAGCGCCAATGCCAGGCTGCCGAGCAGAAACGGCATCAAGGTGTGACGCACGATCCTGTCAATCAGGTCGTAGCGCACATCGTTGCGTTCACCCACCCAGATCAGCCAATGTTTCTCCGCCACCGGCAGCACAAAACCACGCCAACGCTGACCCTGCACCAGCATGTCGGAAAACCCCGGCGTGCTCGGTGGCACCGCGAATGCGGGCGCGCTGGGGGTACGCACCAGCAAGGTAGCGCGGTCGTCCCACACCTGGAAGGCCAGTTTGCTTTCGTAAGGGTGCCCGACCCGGTGCCGCCCCGCCTGGCTCAGCGCCTCGTCGAATGCCTGGTACAGCGCCTGACGGTTCTGTTCCTGCACCGGCAGGCTCATCACCCCCTGCAGCAGGCGAGCGTTCTGCGCCAGATGGGCATCGTATACTTCGGTGATTTCATGGCGGCTGTCGTGGTAGTTGTACAGCGCCAACAGACCGCTGCCGAGCAGCAGCAACAGCATGACCCGCCACAGCGTGCGCTGGCGCAACGAACTCATGCGCGCCCCTCCACCAGGTAGCCGATACCGCGCACCGTGCGGATCAAGCCGTTGAACAGCTTCTTGCGCAACTGGTAGATGTTGACTTCAAGGGTGTTGCTCTCAGGCTCCTCGTCCCAGCCGTAGAGCAACTGGGTCAGGCGCTCGCGGGTGAAGACCTTGCCCGGCTGGGCAAGCAGCTCGTGCAGCAACAGGTACTCCTTGGGCGTGAGTACTACCGGCTGACCGTTGTAGCGCACCTGCTGGGTCGCCGGATCGAGGCTCACGCCGGCATGCTCGATCAGCACCCGGGCGCGCCCTGCGCTGCGCCGTAGCAGAGCGCGCAGGCGGGCCTTGAGTTCGTTGAGGTCGAAGGGTTTTACCAGGTAATCGTCGGCACCGGCATCGAGCCCGGCGATACGATCCTCCAGCCCATCGCGCGCGGTGAGGATCAGCACCGGCATGGCGTTTTCCGCGGCGCGCAGGCACCGCAACAGCGCCAGGCCATCCAGGCGCGGCAACCCCAGGTCCAGCACCAGCACGTCGAAGGTCTCGACGCTCAGCGCGTGCAACGCACTCTGGCCATCCTGCAGCCAGTCCAGGGTGTAGCCCTCCAGGCGCAGGCCATCGCAGATCCCCTCGCCCAACGCGGCGTCATCCTCAACCAGTAGCAGGCGCATGCTCAGTCCTGTTTGTCTTCGATGGCCTTGAGTAAAGCATCGATTTCCCCGCGCCGGCCCTGGTCTGCCAGCGCGCGGCCTGGCCGCGGCGCGGCGCGCAGGGCCTTGTCCAGGGCAGTGCGGGCTTCACCATAACGGTTCTGCCGGTACAGGTGGTCGGCCCAGAAGTAGTTGCTGTCGATACCATCGGGGTTGATCGCCAGGGCCTGGCGCAGCATCGCTTCGGCCTTGTCCTGGTCGCCGAACCCCAGGGGCCAGCCCGGTACCCGGTCGTACAACGCCCCCAGGCTGGTGTAGGCCGACCCTTGCAGGGCCTTGGGGTCCAGCGCCAGCGCCTTCTCCAGGCTGGCACGGGCGGCCTTGACTTTGCCCAGCGCGCCGAGCCCGCCGGTGGCACCGGCCCAGCTGCTGTTGACGATACCCTCCCAGATCAACGGCTCCGCCGAGCCCGGGTACTGACGGACAAACCCCGCCGCGTCCACGGCCAGCGCCTCGAAGGCTTTGGCGCGCTGCCCTTCGGGCAGTTGGTACTGAATCTGCGCCCAGCGCTGTTGCACCTCGCTCAGGCGTTGGTTGCCGGCCTGGTCGAGGGCCCAGACAAAGGGCGAAAAGGCCAGCACACTGGCCAATAGCAGACGTTTCATTTGCCTGACTCCTTGCCCGGATGGGCGCTAAAGCGGCGAATCAGCGGCAGTTGCTTGCGCAGGGCACGATCAACCAGCCCGGGCAGCATGCCGTTCAAGCGCACGAAGAGTTTTTCCGGCCAGCCCAGGTACAACTCGCTGCGCTCGGCCTGGACCGCGTCGAGCACCGCGCGGGCCACATCCCGCGGCTGGTCCACGCCCACCTTCAGCGCCTGGTTGAGCGCCGTGGCGGCATTGCTGTTCATCGCCGTACGCGTTGCCCGTGGCGCGGCGTACAGCACATTCACCGGGGTGTCGGCCAGTTCGCGGCGCAGCGCTTCGGAAAAGCCGCGCAGGGCGAACTTGCTGGCGCAGTAGACGGCATAGCCGGGGTAGCCGATCGAGCCATAGGTGGAGCCGACGTTGACCACCAGAGCCCTAGGCTGATCGCGTAGCAGCGGCAGGCAGGCACGGGTCAGTTGCAGCGCGGCCTTGAGGTTGATATCCAGCAGCTCGTCGAGCGCCGCCTCGTCAAGCTGGTCGAGCAAGGCGAAGCGATTGATCCCGGCGGCGTTGATCAGCACGTTGACGCCCCCCATGGACCGCGCGGCTGCCAGCACGTCCTGGCGACTCTGGGCGCAGCGCAGGTCGGCCGCTTGCCAACGCAATTGTTGCGGAAAACGGTTCATCAACTGCGCCAGCTGGCCCAGGTGCCGGCTCACGGCCAGCACCCGTGCGCCGGCGACACATAGCTGCTCGGCCAGCTCCAGGCCGATCCCGCCACTGGCCCCGGTCAGCACCACCACGCAATCAGGCAAGCGCATGCCGCACCTCGCTCTGGCCTGCCCGTGGCAGGTGCTGGAACATTTCGCTGTACAGGCGGTACACCACCTTGGCGGCATGGATCACCGCCTGCTGATCGCCACTGTCGTCCAGGCGATCCATCAGGCTGCGGTAAGTCACCATATGCTCCTGGTCGAGGGCGCCATGGGAATTGAGGTAGCTGAACGCTTCGTCCGGGAGCCCCAGGCTACCCTGTATCCTGCCGGCGGCCTGGGTGGCCAGGGCGATACTGGTACCCTCGAGCACATTGACCATGCCGAACAGCCCCACCGGGTTGCCCCGGGCGATCAGGTCGTAGAGGAAGGCGACCATCAGCTCGATCGACAACGCAGGACGACCGTCGCGGACCTTGTCCGGGTCACCGCCACAGGCGGCGATGTCGTTGAGGATCCAGCGTTCGTGACCGTATTCCTCGTCAATGTATTCACACACGGCGCCACGCAGCCACTCCAGACGCGACGGCAGACGGGCGCCACAGGCCATCATCAACGGAACGGTATGGCGCACATGGTGGTAGGCCTGGGCCAGGAAGGCCACATAACCCTCCACGCTCACCACCCCACCCAGGGCATCGCGGATCACCGGGACACCGAACAGCGCTTCGCGCTCGCGGGCGGTCTGTGCTTGCAGGTTTTCGAAAAAGGACATGGCGAACCTCATGCTTGTTGAAGAACGGACAACAGGGACTGGTAATGCAGCAGGATCGCCTCGCGGCGTGGGCGGCCATTGGGCGTGAGGGTCCCCGCCTCGGCATTCAACGGCTCAGACAAGCGTCGCCAGGCATGTACCCGGGCATAGTCCGGCAGGCCATCGTTGCACTGGCGAACCGCCCGCTCGATCTGTTCGTCGCTGGCCTGCGAGTCCAGCGGCCAGAGCAACGCCAGGTTGCCCGGCAGGCCCTCGCCGTGCACGAAGGCCTGGGCGATGACCCCTCCCTGGGTCAGCTCGGCCTCGACCCATTCAGGGTTGACGTTACGCCCGAAGCTGGTGATGAACTGGTGCTTCTTGCGCCCGGCCAGGTGCAGGTAGCCGTCGCGATCAAGCTGGCCGAGGTCGCCGGTCGGCCACCACTGGCCCTCGAACACAGGCTCGCCGAGGTAACCGAGCAAGGTCGAGCCGGCCACCAGCACCTCGCCGTCCTCGGCAATGCGCACCTGCACATGGGGCAACGGCCGGCCGGCACTGCCCGGGCGCAGCGCCCCGGGGCGGTTCAGGCACACTACCGATGCGCACTCGGACAAGCCGTAGCCTTCGTACACCGGCAGGCCCACCGCAGCAGCACGCGCCAGCAGGCTGGCGGCCACCCGGGCACCGCCCACGGCGACAAAACGCAACGGACCGACACGCATGGCCCCGCGCTCGATGGCCGTGACCAGCCCCAGCAAAAGCTGCGGGACCAGGATCAGGCTCTCTGCGCCGCTCAGGGCGATCGCCCCGAGCAGACGCGCGAAGTCCACCTGGCTGGCGCCGCGGATGCCCAGTTGCGCCTGCGGATAGAGCATGACCACGGCGCCGGCCAGAAGCGCCGCGTACACCCCCAGGTTTTCCAGCAACACCGCCAGCGGCAGCACGGCCAGGTACTTGCCCGGCGCCGCCTCACGGCTGGCCGTTTCCAGCTCGCGGGCGACCTGCAGCATCGACGCAGCTCCCAGGCAAACGCCCTTGGGCGCACCGGTACTGCCGGAGGTGTAGGTGATCTTGGCGGTGCCGCGCGGCAGTCGCGGTGACGCAAGCGGGTCACGGTGCCAGAACCGCGTGCCGCGAGTGAAACCACAGGCTTGCAGCTCATCGGCCAGCGCGCTGTCGGCCAGCACCAGTGACACGCCACCCTGCGTCAGGCAGTGGCGCCGCTGGGCCGCGCTGAAAAAGCCCGGCAGCAGCAGGATCGGGCGCTCGGCCAGTAACGCGGCAAGGTCCCACAGCAGGGCTTGCGGGCCGTTATCCACTGCCAGGGCGAAGGTGCCGGCAGGTTGTTCGCGCAGCCAGTGCACCCGCTGGCGAACCTCACCCAGCAACTGCGCATAGCTGAAACGTTCATCACTGCCCAGCAGCGCCGGTTGCTCGCCACGGTGGCGGGCATGGACCTGCAGCGTTTCGAAGAACGCCTCGATGTCATGCGGCATGACCGCTCTCCTGCTTCGCCACCGGCAGGCCCAGCCGTTCGAACACGCCCGCACGGGCCAGTGCCGCGTGGCCTAGCCCGATATTGCCGACGAATACCTGGGGTTGCTGTGCGTAGTAACTGCCCCAACTGCCGGACTCCTCGCCCAGACGGTGGGCAGCCGCCTGCGCCACGACCGTGGGCTCCAGCCCCAGTCGGCGAAAACTGTTGAGCAAGGTCGCCGCGCCAGTGAATGCCACCCACTGCAGGCCGCGTGCCGCCAGCAGCCAGGTCACCGCGACTATCATGATCCGCGCGCTGCCGGCACTGAGCGCCGCCAGGTTGCCCACTTCCACCAGCTGCTCTCGGGTGACCGGCCCCGCCGCCACGTTCGCCACGGCGCTTTCCAGCGGCACATCGAGGTAGCGCTCCAGGAACAACGGCGCACTGCCGGCCAGGCGTAAGCCGGCGGCGGCGATCAGCCGGTCATGGCGATCATGCAGCCCCAGCAGTTCGGGCAGGTAATGATGCACGTCAGCGTGATGCACACAGGCGAAGCGCGCGTGAATGAACCGCTCCAGTCCGAGTCGACCTGGCGTACCCGGCCCATGCAGCAGAAGTCGGGCCTGGTGTTGCGCATGGCAGCCAATGGCCACGGGAAACAGGGTGTTCCAATTCAGCTCGGTCATGACGGGCCCCCGCTCATTTCAGTGGAGGCAGTATCGAGGGCGAATCTGAAGCCAGTCTGAAGTGTCGCCATCGCGAGTGATGGCGCCCCTCGCTGGGGCTGCTACATTGCTGACTTCCCCCGGCGCAGTAAGAACCAAGGACACCCCATGCGCTACGAATTCAGCGAAGTGCTCAACGACCTGGTCGACTATTTCCTGCTGGGCGATATCCAGCTGCTCGAACAGTTCAAGGAAGACCAAGACCTGCCCGACGACCTGGCGCGCGCCTTCACCCGCGGCGACAGTGGCGACCTGGCGGTGCAGCAAGGCGTGATCCTGCCGCTGGCCGGCATCGACAACCTGCCCTACCGCATCCTGTTTACCCTCGACGAATGCACCCCGGCACTGCTCGAGCCCGGCAGCCGCCTCAAGCATCGTCGCCCGGGCCATGTGCTAAGGGTCGAACACGGCGCCGTGATGCTCTTCACCTGGCGCATCCTGCAGCACTTCACCAACAAGACCCTGGGCGATCTGCTGGCGCGCTACCAGGAGCCGGGGCGGCCGATCATTGAACTGGACAACGGCTGGTATTCGGTGGAAGTGCTCGCGGGCGCCGTGGTGCGCGACGGTTTGTACGAACCGGCGTTCGAATTCGTCATGAAAAAGGCCTATGCGCGCCCACAGGCCTCGGAGGTGGATGTCGGCTACCGGTATAGCTTGCGCGGTTACTTCGACTGACCGGGGCCGCTCCTGCAGCGAGGGCGTGAATCGGGCGACTTCTGCAGGAGCGGACCTTCATCCTTCAGGTGTGATGGATATCCCGGTCCTTGGTCTCAGGCAGGAAGAAGATGCCCAACACCGCGGTCATCACCGCAATGACGATCGGATACCACAGCCCGTAGTAGATGTCCCCGGTCGCCGCCACCATGGCGAAGGCCACCGTTGGCAGAAAACCACCGAACCAGCCGTTGCCGATGTGATACGGCAGCGACATCGAGGTGTAGCGGATCCGCGCCGGGAACAGCTCCACCAGCCAGGCGGCGATCGGTCCATAGACCATGGTCACGTAGATCACCAGGATGGTCAGCAGCAGCAACACCATCGGGTAATGGATCTTCGCAGGGTCTGCCTTCTCGGGATAACCGGCCTCTTTCAGGGCGCCGGTCAGCGTGGCGGTGAAGGCGTCGGCCTGAGTCTTCAGTTCAGCCGCGGCCAGACCGGTCCCCTCGAAACTCGGGATCACCCGCTCGCCGATACGGATCTGCGCCACGCTGCCAGGCTCGGCCTTTTCGTTCTCGTACGGGATCGCCCGCTTGGCCAGCAGGCTCTTGGCGATGTCGCAGGAACTGGTGAAGCGGGCCTTGCCCACCGGGTCGAACTGGAAGGCGCACTGCCCGGGGTCGGCCACCACCACGACCGGGTTCTGCTCCTGGGCGACGAACACATCCGGGTTGCCGTACTCGGTCAGCGCCTTGAAGATCGGGAAGTAGGTCAACGCGGCAATGATGCAACCGGCCATGATGATCTTCTTGCGCCCGATACGGTCGGACAGGCTGCCGAAGACGATGAAGAACGGCGTGCCGATCAGCAGGGAACCGGCGATCAGCAGGTTGGCGGTCTGCGGGTCGATCTTCAGTGTCTGCAGCAGGAAGAACAGCGCGTAGAACTGCCCGGTGTACCACACCACCGCCTGGCCGGCGGTGCCACCGAGCAGCGCCATGATCACCACCTTGAGGTTGTCCCAACGGGCGAACGATTCGGTCAGCGGCGCCTTCGACGCCTTGCCCTCGGCCTTCATCTTCATGAACACCGGCGACTCGTTGAGTTGCAGGCGGATGTACACCGAGATTGCCAGCAGCAGGATCGACAGCAGGAATGGTATCCGCCAGCCCCAGTCCTCGAACGCCTCGGTGCCCATGGCCGTACGACAGGCCAAAATCACCAGCAGCGACAGGAACAGCCCGAGGGTGGCGGTGGTCTGGATCCACGCGGTGAAGAACCCGCGCTTGCCCTTGGGCGCATGCTCGGCCACATAGGTGGCAGCGCCGCCGTACTCCCCGCCCAATGCCAGCCCCTGCAACAGCCGCAGGGTGATGAGGATCACCGGCGCGGCCACGCCGATCGTCGCATAGCTGGGCAGCAACCCGACCACTGCGGTGGACACGCCCATGATCACGATGGTGATGAGGAAGGTGTGCTTGCGCCCGATCATGTCGCCCAGGCGGCCGAACACGATGGCGCCGAACGGCCGCACGGCAAAGCCGGCGGCGAAAGCCAGCAAGGCAAAGATGAACGAAGTGGTTTCGTTGACCCCGGCGAAAAAGTGCTTGGCGATGATTGCCGCCAGCGAGCCGTACAGGTAGAAGTCGTACCATTCGAACACGGTGCCCAGCGAAGAGGCGAAGATGACCTTGCGCTCCTCCCGGGAAATGCCACGTTGGGGCGCGCTATTGCCCGTGGATGCGCTGTCAAGGACCGCCATGGGTCGCCTCCGTCTGGTTGTGGTAGACCGGAGTGCTCCATCAGGTAGCCAAAGCACGCACCCAGGCCAAAAAGGCATTACAGGCTGCGCGAAGCACGACGAGGCATCGGCCCCGAATCGCGGCAAGTCACTTCAAGCATAATCGGCCTTTGCACGATAGCCACTCGCCTGAGTGATCGAGCGCCGAAACGGATAGGGAACCCGCAATGAGCGAAGCACAGCACAGCGCCTGGCGAGGTCGGCTCTGGCTGGCCGATGATCACGGCCTGCTGCTCGGCACGGCGGGCCACACCGGTGTCCATGCCCACTATGCCCACCAGGTAGTGCTCGCCCTTGAGGGCCACGCCTGCCTGCAGATCAATGGCGAAGAGCACCGCGGCGACATGCTGGCCATCGCCTCGTTGCAGCCCCACGCCATTCTCGCGCCCGGCACCGTCTGCATCACCTTGTTCGCCGAGCCCCTGGCGTTTTCCCTGGAGACCTTGCTCGACGTCTGCCGGCAAGCCCCCCGCGATATCTCAAGCCTCGCCCAGGCGTTGCGCCAGGCACCGCGCCGCCCGTTGGATCCGCGCCTGGCGCGGGCCCTGGCACGAATTCGCGCAGTGGACGAGCAGCGCCTGCCGGCCACCGAGCTGGCACAGGCAGCGGCGCTGTCGGTCAGCCAGCTCGAGCGCCTGTTCAGTGGCCGCCTGGGTCTGTCGGTGCGGCGCATGGTGCTGTGGCAACGCCTGCGCGTGGCCCTGGGCGCGGCGCTGGCCGGCGCTAGCTTGACCGAGGCGGCCATGGCCGCCGGCTTCGCCGACTCGGCGCACCTGAGCCGCAGCCTGCGCCAGCAATTCGGCATCCGTGCCAGCGAAGCCCTGCGCCACCTGCGCTCAGACGTGCTCTAGTGCCTGACGCAGGCTTTTCGGCAAGGCTGCCGGCGGCTGCGCCGTGGCCACTGGGCGGAACGGCTCACGCAGTTGCGCCAGGTACGTTTGTGGGTAGTCCGGACGGTCGCCAATGCCCATGTCGTCATCGGCCAACCCGTAGCCCGGCAGGTGAAGCGCTGTGCCGAGCAAACGATCCCAGACGGGGAAGAACAGCGCGAAGTTGACGTCGCCCAGGGTGCCGTACTTCAGGTGGTGCAGCCGGTGCACGGGGGCCCAGGCGAAAAGATGGCGCAGAACGCCGATGCGCATGTCGACATTGCTGTGTTGCAACAGCAGCTGGACCGCTATGCAGAACGCCAGCAACGCCGCCACGTCCTGCGGCAAACCCAGCAGCAGCAAAGGCAGCACGCCGCCCAACCCCTCGGCCATCTGGTGCAGCGGGTGCTTCATCAAGCCATTGAAACCGTACAGCCGGGTCACACTGTGATGCACCGCGTGCAGGCGCCAGAGCAATGCGCTGCGATGACTGGCGTAGTGCACCAGGGTGATCCCCAGGTCGGCCAGGGGCAGCGCCAGCAACAGTTGCCCCAGCACGGGCCAGTGGCTGGGCCACAGGCTTGTGGCGGGCAGCCAGCCGGCGAACAGCGGGATGGCTGCGATGCTGGCGATATTGAGTGTTTCGTTGACCAGTGCATGCAGTCCATCACGCCCGCCTTCGCCTGCCGCCTCGCTCCAGGCAGGTTTGTAGGGGCACAGCGCTTCGCAGGTGAACGACAGCAGGATCGCCACGCCGAGCAAGGGCAGCAGCCAGAGAATGTCGGCGCCAAGATTGATCAGCCACACGGCGGTGGCGATGAAACCGAAGAAGAAACACGGGGCATAGAAGATGCGCATGGAGGGCTCCAGTCATGGTTGGAGCCGCCAGTGTTGCCTGGTGCCTGAGCGAGACACTTGAACAAACGGCGCATCTGTCGCAGCGATGTTCTACAGGGTCGATGTGTCCGCTGCTCGGGCTGCCAGCTGTCGACGCATCTCGTCGTTGGCGCCCTGAGCCTGGGCCAGGATGGCGCGCAATCCCTGCACCTGCGCGTCACGCTGCTGCAGTTGCTCATCCAGCAGCGTGCCCTGTGCCGTGGCCTGGCGATGTTCGGCGAGCAGGCGCTCATTGTCGCGGTGCAGGCGCGTCAGCTCGTCCTGACGCGCCAAGGCGCCCTGCTGCAAGGTCTGCAACTGGCCTTGCAGCTGGCGCACCTGGGTCTCGTTGCGGCGTTGATCCTGCTGATGCTGCTCGAGGCTGGCGCGCAGTTGCCCGTCCTTGTCGGCCAGGCGCGCTTGCAACTCACCCTGTGACTGGCTGAGGCTGGCGCTGCGCAACTGCTCGGCCTGCAGGCTGGCCTGGGCGGTCGCGAGCCGTTGAGTCTCGGCGTGCAGCGCAGCGGTCAGGGCCTCGACCTGGCGCAGCGCGCCAGCCAGGTCGCGCTGGGTCAATTGCAGCTCGGCCTGCATCGCCGCACAACGCGCCTGCGCCGCCTGCTCGGCGGCCGCGATCCGGGCCTGCCCTTCCTCCTGCAACTGGGCTGCCAGTTGCTCGACCAATCGCGCCAACGGTTCGCTCAAGGCCCCCTGGCTACCCAGCAACTCCAGCGGCTGCCGGTCGAGTTCCTTGAGGTAGCGGTGGATAGTGGTCTTCGAGCCGGTGTTGCCCAACTCGATACGTACCGCATCGATACTGGGGTGTTCACCCCGGGCCATCAGCGCCTGCCGTGCCTGCTGCACGGAGGCCTTGTCTATGCCATTGCGGGCCATTGCTCATTCCACCTATTCGTACCATGGCATGTACCATGTAATTCGGCGCAATACTGCACGGCCCTGCCCCACGATTCAAGCCTGCGGGTGAAATGTCATTCAGCAGCCTGTTCGAGGAAATCCACCGGCGGCACGAAGAACAACCCACCGGTAACGGCGCAGCTGTAGTCCAGCAAACGATCGTAGTTGCCCGGCGGCTTGCCGACGAACATGTTCTCGAGCATCTGCTCGATCGGCGCGGGCGACCGGGCGTAACCGATGAAATAGGTACCGAACTCCCCGGCCCCGGGGCGGCCGAAGGGCATGTTGTCGCGCAGGATCTTGATCTCCCGCCCACCCTCTTCCAGGGTGGTCAGCGAACTGTGCGAGCAACTGGGCTTGCTCGCGGCATCGAACTCACCAGAAACATCGCACTACGGGTGATCGGGCTGTCGACAGCCTGCGGCTCGATCTCGACTGTATTCACCAAGGCGTCCTCTCACGCAGGGTTTGATCGCTTGTGGTATAGCACAGCGCGGCTGAACAACCGCACCTCATAGATGCGCTCTATCAACTCATCCAGCCTATCGATTTGACCGCGTCAAATTGCCTCAGATAACGTGCCGCCCGCTTCGAAGTTGCCTGTTCCCTCCACCACGAGCCGAACCGCGCTGGCCTCGTCCCATCGTTACCAGATCCGCCCAATGGTACCGCCGTTATCCTTGCGTTCGAGTTGTTGAAATGTCTGTGAATACCCCCTCCCGGATCACCGAGCTGGTCATCGAAGCCGGTACCCGCAAAGCCCACCTGCCCACCCGCGCCACCTTGATCCTCGGCTTCCTGGCCGGCGCGTTCATTTCCCTGGGCTTTCTGCTGGCGATCCACGTCAGCACCATGATTCCCCCGCAGTGGGCCTCGTTCGGCACGCTGCTCGGCGCCGCGGTGTTTCCCATCGGCCTGATCCTGGTGATCCTGGCCGGAGGCGAGCTGCTCACCGGCAACATGATGAGCCTGCCCCTGGCGATGTTCGCCGGGCGTATCCGCCTGCGGGCAGTGGCGCGCAACTGGACCCTGGTGACCCTGGCCAACCTGCTGGGTGCGCTGTTCGTCGCCTACTGCTTCGGCCATCTGCTGGGGCTGACCGAGGGCGCGTATCTGGGCAAGACCCTGGCCGGCGCCACCAGCAAGGTCAGCGCCGACTTCCTGCACGCGTTCCTCTCCGGTATCGGCTGCAACTGGCTGGTATGCCTGGCGGTGTGGTTGTCCTACGCCAGCCGCGAGATGAGCGGCAAGATCCTCGGCATCTGGTTCCCGATCATGGCCTTCGTCGCTATCGGCTTCCAGCACGTGGTGGCCAACATGTTCCTGATCCCGGCGGCGATCTTCGCCGGCTACCTGAGCTGGGGGCAGTTGGCGGAGAACCTGGCGGCGGTGTTCCTGGGCAACGCCGTGGGTGGGGCGATCTTTGTCGGCCTGGCCTACTACGTGTCGTTCGGCGTGCCTGCGCAGGAACAAGGCGCATTGCACTGATGCCACCCCACCGAAGCGGTGGGGCGTTTTTCGTCGATGTCCTGGTTGCGTGCGAGCTCAGCCGTCCTTGCCCAGCACATAGCGGTCGAAGTGCTGGATATGCTCGTCAAGATTGTCTTCGAGCATCATCCGGTACTGCTCGCTGAAGTACTTCAACAGCTCCTCGCGCGCCGCGGCCATCTCCGCCGCGGACTTGAAACTGCGGGCCGCCATCCAGGCATTGAAGCGGCTGGCGGCGAAGGTCATCGAAGCGCTGACCTTGCCGAGGTCCTCGAGCTTTTCGATCTGCTGGTTGGCCAGCTCCACATGCGCATCGGCGCGGTCGTAGAAGGCCTGGTCGGTGGCTTGTGCCATGGAAATCTACCTATCGGAAAACGTTGGGCTCAGGCGGTCTTGGCCTGAACGGTGAACAGGCTGGCCCCCAGCGTCATGAACGACACGCCGAACAGGCGATTCATCAGGCGAGCGCGGCTTGGGGCCGCCAGCTTGCGCTTCAACGCTTGGGCCAGGAGGACATAGAAAGCATGGGCCAGGATCGAGCACAGGGCGAAGGTGCCGACCAGCAGCCCGAGCTGACTATCGGCGCCGGTGCCCGTGCCCATGAACTGCGGCAGGAAGGCGGCAAAGAACAGGATGGCTTTCGGGTTGGTCAACGCCACCGTCACGCCGTTGAGCATCAGCCGGCGGTTGCTGACCAGGGCCTTGACCGGTTGCTCTAGCTGGTCAAAGGCACTGCTGCGGCTTTTCCACTGTTTGACGCCGAGGTAGATCAGGTAGCTCGCGCCCACCACCTTGAGCAGCAGGAAAGCGCTGGCCGAAGTCTGCAGCAATACCCCGAGCCCCGCACTGGTAGCGGTGGACACCACCAGCAGCCCGAGCGCATTACCCAGCGAACCGAGCATCGCCCGCCTCGGCCCGTGCGACAGCGAGTTGGACAACGCCATGATGACACCCGGGCCTGGCGACAAGGTCACCACCATCGAGACAACGACAAATCCGAACCAATCGTGCAGCGACATCCTTGTACATCCTCGGGCCGATAACGTGAGGCGGCGACTGTAGCAGAATGCCGCCCCGCTCCGGAATTGGCACTGCGCCTGATAGCCCCCTGCAACATCAAGCCTGAGAATCCGCCAGTACCGTCCCCACCGGACGTTCTTGCGTCGGTGCACGGTTGCAAGCCACGAAATCCTCCTGGCGCAGCACCACCAGCGCCACCAGCGACGCCACGCCGGTGCCCACGTAGAAGTACCACGGCGCGGTGATATCCCCGGTCACCTTGATCAGCCAGGTGGAGATCAGCGGCGCGCTGCCGCCGAACACCGCCACCGGAATGTTGTAGGCCATGGCGATGCCGGTGGAGCGGATGCGCGTCGGCAGCAGCTCGCTCATCAGCGCGTAGGTCGACGACGCATACAGCCCGAACAGGATCGCCACCGCCATCAGCGGCCAGAACAGAGTGGCCGGTGTGGCGCCCGGCGCGGTCTTGAAGAACCAGTACATGGCCAGGGTCGCCAACGTACCGATCACCATTAGGAACGGTTTACGCCCGTAGCGATCGGTGAAGGCGCCGCCAAACGGCATCACCAGCGCCGCCGACAGGCTGGCGACGAACACATAGAGCAAGGTGGTGCCGCTGTCGAACTTCAGCGTGTTGGACATGTAGGTCGAGGCGAAGGTCAGCACCAGGTAGAAGATCGAGCTGTGCAAGGTGATGATGAAAAACACCAGGGCAATCGAGCGCTTCCACTGCCACACCTCGCGCAGCGGCGCCTTGGAGGTCTGCCCGGCTTCCACCAGGGCGAGGAACTCCGGGCTGTCTTCGAGCTTCAGGCGGATATACAACGAGATGAAGCCCAGTGGCCCGGCGATCAGGAACGGGATCCGCCAGCCCCAGTCCTGCATCAGCTCGGCACCCAGGGCCCAGGTCATGCCATTGGCCACCGCACCGCCCAGCAGCAGGCCGAGCACCGCGGTGACCATCAGCCAGCAGGTGGCGAAACCCCGACGGCCAGGGCCGGCGTATTCGGAGATGAAGCTGGTGATGGTGCCAATCTCGCCCCCGGCGGAGAAGCCCTGGACACAGCGGATCAGCACCAGCAGCACCGGCGCGGCGATGCCGATGCTGGCGTAGGTCGGCAGCAGGCCGAGCAGGAAGGTCGAGCCGGCCATCATCACCAGCACCGTGATCAGCGTGCGGCGGCGGCCGATCTTGTCCGCCAGCGGGCCGAAGAACAGCCCGCCCAAGGGCCGGATGAAGAAGCTCAGGGCAAAGGCCGCGAAGCTCGCCAGCAAGCTGCTGGTAGGGTCGTCGGAAACAAAGAAGGCCTTGCCGATATACAAGGCCAGGAAACCGTAGACGCCGTAGTCGTACCACTCGATCAGATGGCCGGTGGTGGCGCCGATGAAAGCCCGGCGCCGCTGGCGCTGGGTGTTGGTGGGTGACATGCCCATGCGGGTAACTCCTGTCGTGTCGCTTTCCATGAAATGTCGCGGCTCAAGCGCTGCCGAGCGACCCGTCCGGGTCCTGCAGCCATTGGCGCAACTGGGTCTTGAGAATCTTGCCATAGCTGTTTTTCGGCAGCTCGGCGCAGAACAGGTACTTCTTCGGTTTCTTGAACGAGGCCATACGCGCCAGGAACCACTCATTGAGGGTCCGCGCATCGAGGCTGCCTGCCGTGCGCGGCACAACGAAGGCCACCACCGACTCGCCCCACTCGGCGTCGGCTTCGCCCACCACGCAGGCCTCGAACACTTCGGGGTGCTGGATCAGCACTTCCTCGACCTCGCGGGGATAGATGTTGCTGCCCCCGGAAATGATCACGTCCTTGCTGCGGTCGGTCAGCGACAGGTAGCCCTGGCCGTCGAGAAAGCCGATATCGCCGGTGTGCAGCCAGCCGTCCACCAGGGCCGCCGCGGTGGCCTCGGGATTTTCCCAGTAACCCTGCATCACCACCGGGCCGCGCACGACGATCTCCCCTGCCTCGCCAGCCGCCGTCGCTTGGCCCGCGCCATCGAGCACGCGCACCTCCACGCAGGCCTGGGCCCGGCCAACGGAAGCGGCGATGGCTGGCCAGCCCGGGTTGTCACGGTCGGCGATGGCCTCGCGGGACAACGCGCTGATGGTCATCGGGCATTCGCCCTGGCCGTAGATCTGCACCAGGCGCGGGCCGAAGGTATCCAGGGCATCCACCAGGTCCGCCAGGTACATCGGGCCGCCGCCGTAGACGATGGTCTTGATGCCTTCGCCGGCGTAGCCCTGCTGGCGCGCCTGCTCGACCATGCGCTTGACCATGGTCGGCGCGGCGAACAGGCTGACCTGCCCCAGCGATTGCGCCAGGGTGAACAGCTCCGTCGCCTGGAAGCCCCGGGACAGGGGCACCACGTGCCGGGCGCCGCAACGTACGTGGATGAAGTTGTACAGCCCCGCGCCGTGGGACATCGGCGCGGCATAGACCACGGCGTCATCGGCGGCTACCGGGTCGACGTCCAGCGGATAGCACAGCGACATGGCGATCAGGTTGCCATGGGACAGCATCACCCCCTTGGAACGCCCGGTGGTGCCGGAGGTGTAGAACAGCCAGGCCAGGTCGCTGTCCAGGCGTGGGTGCGGCGCCTGCAGCTCGTTGTTGGCCGGCAGCCCCGGCATGCGCTGGACAGGCGTGGCCAGCTCGCGGCAGCCGTTCGGCAATGCCAGGTCGGCGAACAGCTGGCCCTCGTCGGTGAAGATCAGCCGCGCCCCGGCATTGCCGGCGATCCACGCGGCTTCCAGGGCGTGCAGCTTGTGGTTGATCGGCACCGCCACCGCACCGCACCACCAGATCGCGTAGAGCAATTGCAGGTAGTCGCAGCTGTTCTTCATCAACAGCGCCACCCGCGCGCCCGGTTCGATGCCGTGCACGTGACGCAGTTCCAGTGCCCGTGTCCGCACCTGGGTGGCAAACATCCGGTAGTCAGCGATCTGCCGCGTCCCCTCGAACAACGCCGGCCGCTCAGGCCAACGCTGGGCCGCGTCCTGCAACCAATGGGCGATGTTCATGCCTCAGACCCTGACGGCTTGCAGCACGCTGGCGTAGTTGGCCACCGCCATGCCGCCCATGTTGAACAGCAGGCCGAACTCGGCATTGGGCACGCCCAGGCCGATGGGCTTGCCGGTCAGCTGGGCGAAGCCCAGGGCATGCATCGACACACCGGTGGCCCCCACCGGATGCCCCTTGGCCTTGAGCCCGCCGGACAGGTTCACCGGCAAGCGCCCACCCTGGCGCACGATGCCGTCGTCCAGGGCGCGGTGCCCCTCACCACGCGGCGCCAGGCCCATGGCTTCGTAGATCAGCAGTTCGGCGATGGTGAAGCAGTCGTGCACCTCGGCGAAACTCAGGTCGTTGAGGGTCACCCCCGCCTCGCGCAGCGCCCCGTGGATGGCCCGCTGCGGCCCCTCGAAGGCCAGCATGTCGCGGCGCGACAACGGCAGGAAGTCATTGACCTGGACCATCGAGCGGATCGCTACCTGGCGCCGCATCGAGCGGGCGCGGGCGGGCGAAGCCAGGATGATCGCCGCCGCGCCGTCGCTGATCAGCGAGCAGTCGGTCAGGCGCAGGGGCGCCGCGATCAGCGGGTTGCTCGGCGACACTTGGTTACAGTGCTCGAAGTCCATCACCCGGTGCATCTGCGCCAGCGGGTTGGCCATGGCATTGGCGTGGTTCTTCACCGCGATCGCCGCCATCGATGCCAGTGGGCTGTGGTAGCGCTCGGTGTATTGCTGGGCGACCTGGCCGAACAGCTGGGCAAAACTCAGGCCGGCCTCCTGCAAGGCGTTCTGGTAACCGGCACCGGCCAGCGCCCGGGTGACCTCGACCGTGCTGTTGCCAGTCATCTTCTCCGCGCCGACTACCAGCACCAGCTCGGCGGCGCCGCTGCGGATCGCGTTGATCCCGGCCTGGATCGCAGCCGAGCCCGAGGCGCAGGCGTTCTCACAGCGGGTGGCGGGCTTGAAGCGCAGCTGGGGGTCGGCCTGCAGCATCAGCGAGGCGGGGAAGCCGTCGGCCACCAGGCCCGAGTTGAAGTGGCCGAGAAACAGCGCGTCGATCTCGGCGGCGTCGATGCCTGCATCCTGCAAGGCATCACGGGTGACCTGGACGATCAGGTCTTCGAGGTTCAGGCCATCCAAACGACCGAAAGGGCTATGCGCGGCGGCGACGATGGCGACGGAATCGTGGAACATGGTGTTTTCTTCTGTCCTTGAAGCGGGTATTGCATACAATGTGTCAGCACCCGAGTCCCACGCTAGTTGGGGCAACTACGTACACGAGTAAGTAGTGATGCTTACGGGACATGACCCCAAGCACCGAGGCAGGAAGCCTGATGACCGTACCCACCCACGCCTCCCCGGACCTCGAGCGCCTGGCGTTCCAGGTGTCACCCGCGCCGCAACTGATCACCGGCCACCGGCGCATGCTCGACTGCAACGAGGCCTTCGCCCGGCTGTTCGGCTACACCCGCGAGGAGCTGCGCGGGCACCTGACCCTGCTGCTCTACCCTTCCCAGGCCGACTACCAGAGCATTGGCGAGCGCAGCGAACACTGGCTACGCAACGGTCTGGGCGCCTTCTATTCGGACGAGCGCTTCATGCAGCACCGCAACGGCGAGGTGTTCTGGGCCCGGGCCCAGGGCTTTACGCTAACGGCGGAGGATCCGTTCAAGCTGATGATCTGGCATTTCGAACGGCTCGACCGGCAGCCGGCGCCCGCGGTGCAACTGACGCCGCGTGAACGGCAGATTTCGTCGCATATCGTCAACGGGCTGACGTGCAAGGAAGTGGCGCGGCAGCTGGGGATATCGCATCGGACGGTGGAAGTGCATCGAGCGCGGTTGATGAAGAAGTTGCAGGCGAAGAACAGTGCGGAGTTGGTATCGAGGATAATTTTCATCAGTTGAGCTGGATGCGACAGGCCAGCCGGACCTTGCAATCCCCCCGCCACACCGAGACAATGCGAGCAATTACCATTTACACCTCGGATCCCGCTCTATGTCGACGCTCGACCGCTCGGCGCTTCACCAGCTGTACTGCGAAAACAACAGCTGGCTGAAAAGCTGGCTGCGCGCACGCCTGGGCAATGCCGCCGATGCGTCCGACCTGGCCCACGACACCTTCCTGCGGGTGATGACTGCCCGCAACCAAGGCCCCATTCGCGAGGCGCGCAGCTACCTCAGCGCCATTGCCCGCGCGCTGCTGATCGACAAAGTCAGGCGCCGCGCCATCGAGCAGGCCTACCTGCAGGCCCTGGCCCTGCGCCCGGAGCCGGTCGAAGTGTCGCCGGAGACGCGCCTGTCGATCATCGAAATGCTGGTAGCGGTCGATGTACTGCTCGATGAACTGGGCCCCAGGACCCGTGACATCTTCCTCGCGGTGCAACTGGAAGGGCTGACCTACGCGGCGGTCGCCGAACGCTTCGATGTATCGATCACCACAGTCAAGAACCACCTGATCCGGGCCATGACCCGCTGCCTGCTGGTGGTCGACAATTGAGGGCCGGCCAGTGGACCTGAAGACCCTCGAGGCGGCCGCGACCTGGTACGTGCAACTCAATGACGGTGATGCCGACACAGCACGGACCCAGGCCTGGCGGAATTGGCTGGCCGCAAGCCCCGCGCATGCCGAAGCCTGGTCGCGGGTGGAGAAACTCCAACAGCAGTGGTCAACAGTGCCGCGCCAGGCTGCGCTGTCAGGCCTGGGCGCGGCCCAGGCGCAGCGCCGCGAGGTGCTCAAGGTGCTGGGCCTGCTACTGGCGGTCGGTGGCGGTACCTGGCTGGCCAGCGAGCAGGTGCCCTATCGCGCCCTGCTCGCCCAGCAGCGCACCGGCAGCGGTGAACGGCGCTCGCTACGCCTGGACGACGGATCACAGTTGGAGCTGAACGTCGACACCGCACTCGACGTGCGCTTCGACGCCCAGGTGCGGGCGATCCAGTTGTATCGCGGCGAGATCCTGATCAGCACCGCCAGCGACGCCGCCCGCCGTCCGTTCATCGTGCACACCGACAACGGCAGCGTGCGTGCGCTGGGCACGCAGTTCAGCGTGCGCCAAACAGCGCAGCAGACACAGGTCGGCGTATTGCAGTCCGCCGTCGAGATACGCCCGCAACGCCACCTCGACCAGGTGTTGCGCCTGGACGCCGGCCAACAGGCCGGCTTTGACCGCGACGCGATCGGCCGCGCACAAGCCCTGCCCGCCGATTCCGCGGCCTGGGTGCAGGGCATGCTCAGCGTGAACGACTGGCGCCTGGGCGATTTCATCGCCGAACTGGGCCGCTACCGTCCCGGCGTGCTGCGTTGCGCGCCGTCCGTCCAAGGCATGCGCATTTCTGGCTCGTTCGCCATCGATGACACCGATATCGCCTTGGCGAACCTGCCGAAATCCCTGCCCGTGAGGGTGCGCTACCTGAGCCGTTACTGGGTCAACGTCGAACCTGCCTGAGCCCGGTGCAAAAAAAATTTTCGCAATCTTGCTGATTTCGATTCTCGTCCGTCCATGACACAAGCCGCGACGACAGCGACTTTCCGCCATGACACGCAAGGATCACCCAATGCCCCTGCTCCAGCCCAGCACCCGCCTGCGCCACGCCATCCACCGGTTCACCCTCGGCCTGTCCCTCGCCACCGCGCCTGGCCTGATGTTCGCGCCGGTCGACGCCCTGGCCGTCAGCCAGACCGCCTACCACATCGCAGCCGGCCCCCTGGGCAACGCCATCAGCCAGTTCGGCGTGCAGGCGGGGGTGACCATTTCGTTCGACACCGAGCAGACCCGCCATCTCTCCACCCCTGGGCTCGACGGCAGCTACAGCGTCGAGGAAGGCCTGCTGCGCCTGCTCGGCAGCAGCGGGCTGCAAGCCCAGCGGCAGGGCAATGGCGGCTATGTGCTGGTCCCGGCTGACAATGGCCCCGCGATGGAGCTGGGACCGTTGACCATCGACGCCAACCGCCTCGACGCCACCAGCGAGGGCACCCAGTCCTATGCAGCACGGGCGGTGACCATCGGCAAAGGCGTGCATACGCTCAAGGAGACACCGCAGTCGGTCACGGTCATGACCCGCAAGATGCTCGACGACCAGAACCTCAACACCCTGGAACAGGTGCTCGACAAGACCCCCGGCATCACCGTCTACGACTCGCCCATGGGCGGCAAGTACTTCTACTCGCGCGGTTTCAACCTCGACGGCCAGTACCAGTACGACGGTGTGCCGCTGGACGTGGGCGGCAACTATGTCCAGGCCAACAGCTTCTCCAGCGACATGGCCTTCTACGACCGGGTCGAGATCCTCAAGGGCGCGGCCGGCATGATGAAAGGTTCCGGCTCATCGGCAGGCGGCGTCAACTTCGTGCGCAAACGTGGCCAGGACAAGGCCCAGACCACACTGACCCTGTCCGCCGGCACCTGGGACAACTACCGCGGCCAGGTGGACGTGGGCGGCCCGCTGAACGAATCGGGTACCGTGCGCGGCCGCGCCGTGGCCACCCTGCAGGATCGCCAGTACTTCTACGACAATGCCAAGCGCCAGGACCAGGTGCTGTACGGTGCCCTGGACTGGGACGTGACGCCTGACACCACCCTGGGCGTCGGCCTGGCCTATGAAGACATCGATGCCTCGCCCTGCTACACCGGCCTGCCCCGCTATGCCGATGGCAGCGACCTGAAGCTGTCGCGCTCCACCTGCCTGGGTGCAAGCTGGAACGACCTGCAAAGCCAGCGCATCACAGGTTTCGCCGATCTCAAGCATCGCTTCAATGACGACTGGACGCTCAACTTCGCCTCGGTCTACACCCACAACAACCAGAACCTCGAGTACGGCTACTCCGAAGGCGCGGTACCGGTCGGCGCCAGCAGTGCCGGTATCCGCCGCCATGTCGGGCGTTTCGACTACGACCAGGACGACTACGGCTTCGATAGCTACGTCGACGGCAAGTTCGAGGCATTCGGTCTCGAGCACGAGTTGATCGTCGGCGCCAACGCCAGCCGCCAGAAGACCCACGATTACTTCGCGCTGATGCCGCTCAACGGTACCCAGAACCCCTTCGACCCGTCACCGGCCTTTCCACACCCCTCCAAGGACGAGTTTCTGGCCAACCCCAGCCGTGGCGGCAGCGAACCCACCGACTCAACCACCACCCAGTACGGCACCTACGCCACCCTGCGCCTGAAGCTGGCCGAGCCGCTGACCCTGGTGCTCGGCACGCGGGTTAGCTGGTACCGCAACAAAAGCGACTCCTACACCCAGGCCTGGGACTACTGGGTGCACAACCGCAGCCAGGAAAACGGCCAGGTCACGCCCTTCGCCGCGGTGCTCTATGACCTCAACGATGAATGGACCGCCTACGCCAGCTACGCCGATATCTTCCAGCCGCAGAGCAATCTGGTGAACGCCCAGGGCCAGGCCCTGCCACCGAAGACCGGCGCCAACTACGAGCTGGGCATCAAGGGTGAACTGTTCGGCGGCGCGCTCAACACTGCCTTCAACCTGTTCCGCACCATCGAGGAGCACCGCGCCGAAACCGACTTCGTCGACACCTGCAAGGGCTCGGGCGATCAGTACTGCTACACCGACAGCGGCAAGGTGCGCGCCCAGGGCTTCGAGGCCGAGGTCAGCGGCTCGCCCATCGAGCGCCTGCAACTGCTGGCGGGCTACACCTACACCCAGACCAAGTACCTGAACACCATCAACCAGACCGAGCCGACCGAGCTCAACTTCACCTCCAGCTTCATCCCGCGACACATGCTCAAGGTCTGGGGCGACTACCAGCTCGCCGGCGCGCTTGACCGCTGGACCGTGGGTGCCGGGGTTTCCAGCCAGAGCGAGAACTTCCGCCGCCAGGGCAACCTGAGCATCGAGCAAGCGGGCTACACGCTGTGGAGCGGCCGCGTGCAGTACCGCCTGGACGAACACTGGAGCCTGGCGCTGAACGGCAACAACCTGCTGGACAAGCGCTATTACGCCACCGTGGGTGCGACAGGCTGGGGCAACCACTACGGCGAGCCGCGCAACTTCATGTTGACGCTCAAGGGGAGTTTCTGATGGGTGTAGGGATGTAAGCGCCGGGCTTTTCAAGGTGTTCGCCGCAAAGGCTTCTGCGCCTATGAGATCGAGCGCCGCCCGCGCGGCGCATCGCTGGCAAGCCAGCTCCCACATCTGTTTCGGGCCAGTCTGTCCTGTGAAGTTGTCGCTGGTCGCCTTGGTGCATGTCTTGAGACAGGTGGGACGCCAGTGGTGCACACACAGAAACCGCGTCGTACCCACAAGGCGTACAGCCGCGGCGGCGCAGGCATAACTGGCCAGAAATAAATGTGGGAGCTGGCTTGCCAGCGATGCGCCGCGCGGGCGGCGCTCGATCTCATAGGCGCTGCAAGGGTTGCGGCGTACACCTGGAGGCCCTCACTCGATCACCTTGAGAAGGCTGCCCACAAGCACGCCAACGACTCATTGCCCGCGCTCTGCTCCCGGCTTGAGAAAGGTCACCACGGCGCTGGCAAACCGCTCCCGTTGATCGAGCATGACGAAATGAAAACTGTCATCGATCCGGGTGAAATGGATATCAGGTGTCGAAGCATAGGCCCGACGGAACGTTGCATCGACGCTGGATGCAGGTACGCCGTAAAAAGCATCGTATGCATACACGACCTCAACCGGAGCACTGATACGACCAAGTTCAGGACGCAAGTCAGTGACCATTAACTCATACACCGCGTCGGCCACAGTCTTGCGATCAGAACTGATCCCCGCAGAAATCAGCCCTGGTCTTACCGCCTCGGTTTTGGCGAGTCGGGCGATGGATGCACTCTGCATCGCTTCGTTCTGCTCCGGCGATGCTGCCAACAGCGAACTGCGCATCGCTGCAGCCTGCACGGTAGCGGTTTCGCTGGTGGCGGAAGGATCGATCAGCAACGTATAGAACGGCAACGCATCGACGATCATCAAGCGACCGACCTGATCGGGATGGCGAGCCCCCAGCATGAGTGCAACCTCTCCCCCCAGCGAGTGACCGATGATCACGGGTGCCTCGATATGCTGGGTGCGGATGTAATCAGCAATGGCCTCGGCCACTGGAGCGACCACTTTCCCTTCGCTATCGGACACCGCAGGCAAACCGGCGAAGCCTGCAAGCTGCACGAGGTGAAGGCGGTGGTTCTCGCGTAACCGAGTAGCAAGGTCAGCCCATACCTCGCGGGACGATGCCAGCCCCGGAATCAGGATCACATCCCTGCCCGCACCTTCGACCTGGACCGAGATACGCTGCTGGTCAGCGCGCCCTGTTGACGGAGACGGAGGTTGGCTGGGTGACGCCGATAGCGACGGCGACATCAACGACAAGGTGGTCCCGATTGTCGCGAGGATCATTGCAATACGCATCGGATTCCCCTCCCTATGCGATGTGCTGTTTGTTTCATGGCCACTCCTTTGACTGATGAGAGCTAGTGTGGTGTTTTGCAAATACGACCAATAAATCGCCGTGAGTTATGGTCGTATTTGTGAAACACCACGCTAGGCACTATACGGGCTTGTCGCCACGATAGGAGGTGTCAAGGACATTCGAGCACGGCCTGGGGGATGCGCTGCCCGCCCCCAGACCATCGGGCTCTGTTTCACACCTTCTTCAAAATCCCCATATGGGCATCATCCATCAATGCCTTGGCCATATCGCTCAAGTAGTGCGAGGCCCAGACCAGCACCGGTTCGTTGTCCATCACACCGATAAAGGAAGCCCGGCGGGCGCTATCGAGCAATACGGAAGCCTGCTCCATGGCGTAGTTCGCACAGTTGCCGGGCTCTACGCGGAACAGCCGCGTACCTTTGGTGGCGCCTTCCAGGCAGGTGCAGATGCCGACGGTCCAGCCGAGCTGGCCGTGGTCTGCAGGGGTTTCGTTGTCCATTTGCGAAATCCTCGGGTGTCTTTGATGTAGCGGGCTCGAAGACCCGGTCGCGTGCCGACCGGTTATGCATCAAATGCGTGGGAGCGGGCTTGCCCCGCGATGAGGCAAGTCCAGGTGATGACGGGAATCGCATCAGCAGTTTCACCGATCCGGGCGCCCACTCTCACCAGTCCGTGGCGGCTCTGTCAGTGCAGAGTGTATGACGGCGGTCGCGTACTCATGTGGAGCTGGGCAAGCGCCGACTCCAGCAATGTGCGGGTGGCGTCAAGCTCGTGCATCATCGTCAGCATCACCAGGGTGGCTGGTGATTTGGGCAGGTGATTGAACGATTGATGGGCGACGGCCAGCGCGCACATGACGTACTCGGTGGCCTGGACCAGGGTGTCTTCAAGGAGATAGGGGGATTCGGAGGACGGTGGTGGATCCGGGACGATCTTCAACATGACTTCATACTCGACGTTCATGAATGATCAACCAGACACCCATTCACCTGCAGGAGGATGGGTGGCGGCTACGTGCGGGTCTGCAAGTCCGGGGAACATCGAGCGATAACCCGGCCGGCCCGAGGGCCAACCACACGTAGCCACCATTGAGCACAACCACTGGAAAACGCCAGCGACTCGAAGATGAGTACAGTTCGATGTTCAGACGGGCTTGCAGGCCCGGCCGTTGATTTGGCAACGACCCAGCGAGACTAGCCGCCACTTCGAGGGCGCAACAGTGGCCGAAGCATGCTTCGGAAACGGACTACTCGAAATAGGGAAAATCTTATTCATACCTGTAGGACGCGATACGAACTTGCTCCCTACCCCATTACCCAGCTATCCGAGAGATAGTTTGCATCTACCCCATCGCTAGTAGAACATCCCCTCTTTTGCACGAATGGACACGCGCATGAAGTTCGAGAGGCCCACTCAGTACAGAACCGATGAAGGGATCGTCTTCAATCTCTCGCAAATTACCCTTATGGAAAGTGACCGAGGCCGCCTGCGCGAGTTGCACTTTGGTGAGGCAAAACGCGCCCACTACCAAGTCAACAACTTGGTCGTGGATCTGTATGATCGGATGCAGGCCCGAAACCTGCCTTGCCTGCTGACAGTCCGCATTTCCAACCCCCTGACCCGGCAGCAAGCCGATACCATCAACACCCTGCGCGGCAACGTCGCCAAAGGAATTGCTGCAGCCTCAGGTGCTGCTGCCGGAAAGGTGGGCGCTTTGGGTGGGCCAATAATTGGCTGGGCTTCCGGTGCAGTGGTGACGACAGGAATGAACTGGTACCTCAAAGGGGCCTTGCCTAACCTGCATGCAGGCGACGTACTCGTCAGCATCGAGGGAGAGGTTCATGGCGGGATTGGCCCACAACGTTCTGGCGTGACGTTGGTCATCAAGGTCTGAGGAGCGACACATGCCTTACATCATGCAAGCTGCCATCCTTCTGGTACTGGGCGCACTCCTCGTTCAGTTTCTGAGACCATCCCCCTTACGCAAGTGGCTGGGCCTGGCGCTGTTAGCCGCGGGCTTGGTCGGCATCTTCAAAGTAGAACAGCAACAGGTGTTGGGCTTTGACCTGGAGCTGCTGGCGCTACTGGCTGTGCCGCTAGGCGTGGTGCTGTTCCTGACGCGGCGGAGATTCTCGGATATGGACTGATAGCCATTCCAAACTCTTGCGAGGAAAAATTCGCCCCCTTTTACTCAGGGGGGCGTTTCTGACGGGCGCAAGACGGGGCGGCCCTGCGCGCGCCTCCCCTGTCTGTGTCACACCTTCTTCACCATCCCCATATGGGCATCATCCATCAATGCCTTGGCCATATCGCTCAGGTAGTGCGATGCCCAGACCAGCACCGGTTCGTTGCCCATCACGCCGATGAAGGACGCCCGGCGGGCGCTGTCGAGCAGCACGGAGGCCTGCTCCATGGCGTGGTTCGCACAGTTGCCAGGCTCTACGCGGAACAGCCGCGTACCTTTGGCGACGCCTTCCAGGCAAGTGCGGGGCGTCTTTAAGGAGAGAGAACTCGGCGGACAGTGAAAGATGGCAGCTACGTGCAGGCCTGCAAGACCGTGGCATTACGAGGGAAAAACCCGGCTGACCAAAAGGTCACCCGCACGCAGCCACCATAAAGCGAGACCCACGACTCAACGCCGAGGCTCATGGTGAGCACCATCGTAATACCGCGCAGGCTTGCAGACCCGGCCGTTGATACGACCCAGCGAGACTAGCCGCCACTTCGAGGGCGCAACAGTGGCCAAAGCATGCTTCGGAAACGGACTACTCGAACTAGGGAAAATCTTATTCATGCCTGTAGGACGCGCTATGAACATGCTCCCCTACCCCATTACTATTGCGGCAGTTTCGCAATCACCTTGATCTCGAAGTCGAAGCCGGACAGCCAGGTCACGCCGATAGCGGTCACCGTGGGATAAGGCGCTTCGCCCCAATACTCGGCTGCCACCTCCCAGATGGTTTCGAATTTCGAGTCGGGGTCGACCATGAAGATGGTCGTATCAACTACATCCTCGAAACTACCGCCCGCCTCGGCCAGGATCGCGTTGAGGTTGGCAAAGGCCAAACGAACCTGTGCCGCGAGGTCAGGCTCAGCCGAACCATCCTTGCGGCTGCCGACCTGACCGGATACGAACAAAAAACCATTGGAGCGAATCGCCGGCGAGTAGCGGTGCAACTCGTACAAAGCATGGCGATCTGGCGGGAAAACGACATCACGTTTGCTGGACATGGCCTACCTCGTTCTGGGCCATCGCGGCCCGGTGTTTACGGTGAGGCCACTATAAAAAGGCCACCTACCTGGATAAACGGGCAGCGCTGGCCAGGACTGTTTGTATACTCCAAACAATCCAGGTGCGAACGAGGCGTGGAATGGACCGATTCGATGCAATGCAGGCGTTTGCCCGGGTGGTGGAAACCGGCAGTTTCACCAAGGCGGCCGCCACCCTGCACATGAGCAAGACCACCGTGACGCAGCTCATTCAGCAGCTGGAAGCAAGGCTGCGCGTACGCCTGCTCAACCGCACCACACGCAAGGTCAATGTCACCGCCGACGGCGCGGCCTACTACGAACGCGTCGTCCGGTTACTGGCAGACATGGACGACGCCGAGACCAGCTTGTCCAGCGCGTCGATGGCGCCGCGCGGTCGGCTGCGGGTGGATGTACCCAGCCCGCTGGCGCGAATGCTGCTCATACCCGCCTTGCCGGAGTTCTTTGCACGTTATCCGGAAATCCAGCTGACGGTGGGCGTGAGCGATCGCATCGTCGACATCATTGGTGAAAACATTGACTGCGTGGTGCGTGGCGGCGAGATCACCGACCAGTCCTTGGTGGCAAGGCATGTGGGCGATCTGAAACTCGGCATCTATGCCACGCCCGGTTATCTGCAGCGCTTCGGGACACCGGCGCACCCCCTTGAGCTGGAGGAAGGCCAGCACAAAACCGTTGGCTTTCTCTGGTTTCGTACAGGCAAAACCTTGCCCTATGCGATGCACCGAGGTGAAGAGCGCATAGAAGTCCAGGCGCGCCCGCAACTGACGGTCGATGACGGCAATGCGTACCTTGCCGCCGGCTTGGCTGGCCTCGGGATGCTCTGGCTGCCGCAGTACATGGCCAAACCCCACCTGATCAGCGGGGAGCTGCTGCCGCTGTTTGAAGACTGGCACATGTCGCCAATGCCGATGTACCTGGCCTTCCCGCCGAATCGCCATGTCAGCGCCAAGGTGCGGGTGTTTATCGACTGGATAACCGAATTGATGGCCGAGCATGCGCCGGTGATTGGCTGAAACAGGTGCAAGGCCGCTCCAGGCTCCTACTCTCGACCCTCAAATCGTCGCCTGCTCAGGAACAGCCCTATGCCAAGCGGCACTGCAAGGGCAGACATCAATCCCAGGTCAAAGCCCTGCAAACGAGTCTGGCTCAGCGCAACGCAACCAATCAGTCCAGCAATGACCAATGCAACACCTAGCCACTTACGCAACAAGTACGGTTTCATGAACCGCTCAAATAGAAAAGCCAGTGCAACGAAGATGACTGCCTGGGTAATTTCGGACATGTGCGTCGCCTCTCAAGCCCTGATGATCAGTGATTCGGCAGTGCGCTGCGGGCCAATCCCACCACTCACCTGAGCCTGAATGCTCACGACTACGTCGCCAGCATGGTAAGTGGGTAAGACGTCATTAACGTAAGAGCGCATGCCCATACCTACAGCAGTACCTACCGTCATCCCTGCTACTGGCCCGGCCAGATTGCCCACAGCACGGGCAGCTCCACCGAAGGCGGAGAGCGCCAGGTTAGCAATGCTGGTGCGCTGGGCATTGAGGGTGTCTGCTTGTTGACGGGTCAGCGGTTTGGAAATACCGACCATCATCACGCAGGTCAGGTTTTTCGCCTGCATCTTGTCGTAAACCTCTACGACTTTACTATTGACTTGGTAATGGGCGTGCTTTGCTTCGCCAAAATGCAGCTCGCGCAAACGACCGCGGTCACTCTCGGTGAGGGTGATCTGCGAGACGTTGAACACGATCCCGTGGTGGCCCATGTACTGGAATGTCGCTTCAAAGTTCACTTAACGCATCCTTACGAAACAGCCAGAGTTTCTGAACAGCTGGGTATCCATATGCAGCTGAAAGTTGACACGATCCCTTTAGGAGTGGGCTTGTGCCGCGAAACGGCTGCATAGCAAGAAGCCGAACTCATGCATCGGGAAAGATCTTGAGCGTGATGAAACTCTCTGGTTACGCTGATCGGACCGCACCCCATCGCTTCCAGGCGAAGAGGTAGCGGCTACGTACGGGTCTGCAAGACCGGGGCAACCAGAGTAAGCCCGGCTGGCCACAAGGCCACCCGTACGCAGCCACCATGACGCACGGCCAATGGCTTGAGAGGCAATGGGTGGTGCTGATCTAGTTGTCCCGCTCGGGCTTGCAGACCCGGTCGCTACTTTTTGGTAGCGACCCAGCGAGACTAGACCTCGGTTGGATGGCGTAAAAGCGGGTAAAGCATGCTTCGGAAACGGACTACTCGAAATAGGGAAAATCTCATTCATGCCTGTAGGACGCGCAATGAACTTGCTCTCCTACCCCATTACCTAGCTATCCAAAAGACAGTCTGCATCCCCCAGCGCGAGAGAACCAAGCAGTACAGAAGTTGCTCAACATGATCCAGACGGAGCAGTTGCACCGCCTCTATTGCGGTAGTTTCGCGATTACCTTGATCTCAAAGTCGAAGCCGGACAACCAGGTCACGCCGATAGCGGTCACCGTGGCGTACCTTGCCGCGGGCCTGGCTGGCCTCGGGATGCTCTGGCTGCCGCAGTACATGGCCAAACCGCACCTTATCAGCGGCGAACTGCTGCCGCTGTTTGAAGACTGGCACATGTCGCCGATGCCAATGTATCTGGCCTTCCCGCCGATTCACCATGTCAGCGCCAAGGTGCGGGTGTTTATAAACTGGATAACCGAATTGATGGCCGAGCATGCGCCGGTGATTGGCTGAAACAGGTGCAAGGCCGCTCAGACCAGGCACTTCGAATTTCCGCTTTTGCCCGTTTTCTGACAGTGCGCTGGAGACCAACAATGGGTCGTTAACGGCATTTCGTAACTGGCCGTTTCCGACCCATTGCGTCCATTCGAAAAGGACCGCTACCAGCCAAATGTAGCCGGCCAAGCGTATCTGAGAAAGCTGGGAATAATCCCTCCCCATCCATTACTTGGCAGTGATTCCGGCGCGGAGGCCTTACCCTTGCCTAGCACCATGTCTCAAAGGTAATGTGCAATCCAGCCAGCATGCCTGGCAAAAAACTTTTTAGGTTGGTGCGTAAATTCAGTATCAGTGCGAATAGCCTAGTCTAGAATCGTCGCGCCCATAGCAAGAAAAAGCTTTTCACCAGCTGGTGTATATTTATAGATGATTTTCAGAGCATATTCAGAGGAAAATTGAATTTGAAGAACTATCGCAAAAAATTCTTAGATATCACCTCATATGCGCCAATTGCTTACGGGGGCATTTACCTGGGAAATATCTTGATATTTAGTCTTATTTATATATTCATATTCGCCAGCGATTTCAAGGGCAACCCAATAAGCCCTGTGCAAGCATTGTACTTTAGTGTCGTTACAGTAACTACATTGGGCTTTGGCGATCTAACCCCGAAGCTTGATGCGACCCCACTTCTTCTCGTAATTACCTCCCAAGTTGTTTTAGGAGTTGTTACTATCGGCTTGTTTTTAAACTCCATATCTCACAAACTAAGCGAACGAAAAGATTTGACCCAAAAAGCATTTGAAGAAGAAACTGAAAAGAATACCCTAAGAAAACTGCTAACCATTTTGAGGCCAGCGATTGTCAGCTACATGGAAATTCTTTCTGAAACCTATAAGGTGACAACGACCAGCGTAGTAAACGACTTCATCACAATAGCTCCCCAAAATCTATTTTGCCAAAAATACTATGATCAAATCTGCCGGCAAAATTTTTTCTCCACCGAGACTAGATATGGTAAAGATGTATTAACCTGGGGTGGTTTTATTGAGCAGGAGAACAGCAAGTTCACCGAGAAAATAGATGACTTCCTGAACAAGTTCGCCACGTCACTGCCTATCGATCTGGTTGAGCTTCTTGTTAGCTTAAAGGATCATCGCTTTCTTTATCATTGCAGGCAGGCAAAGCAAATGATCCAGCTCGAAGTTGCTCAAGGGCTCCAGATTCCTCGCACTCACTTTTTAACTATTGAGCACAGCAGTGTTGAAATTCCTGAAAAACCAAATTCGATTAGAGACTTCCACGAAAAACTCCTAAACCTAATCTCCCAGCTAGATGAAAACACATCTGGAGAGTGCATTGTTATGATTATTGACTTGAGGAAGGGTGTTTCTGCCCCGCCCATTGGTTCAGCCATTGCCGATATTATTAAATTTGGCCCGTTTGACCCACAAAGTAATTAATAACACGCCAATTGGGACGATCGCGACGTACGGTTCAGTGCGGGGGCAGGTAACAGCTATCCCTACCGCGATCAATGTATCTGTCTGATTCGGATTTTTCGTTTTGTGAATCGGCTCCAGCTCCTAGATACATCCAACTGGCTCGTTTTGACCGTTAGCCGTGGTCAGCGAAAGGCCGCTATGGGTCGAAAACAGCCAGACGCGGATAACTGCTCTCGCCCCATAGCTGCCCTTGGCGGAGGGCAGATAACAGCCAGAAGCGGTCGACACAAACCAGCCCGGTCCAGATAATCAAAATCTCACAGGGATGCCCGGGAACGAATGTAATGGACAGTCTTGCGACGCTTGTCACTGATCGGCTGGTTCTCACCCCCCTCCAGTTAGAGGATTCGCCCATCATCCAGGAGCTGTTCCCCTGCTGGGAGGTGGTTCGCTACCTGGACAGTCGTGTCCCATGGCCGTATCCAGAAGACGGGGCGCTGATCTATGTCCGAGATATCGCCCTGCCCGCCATGGCAGCAGGTCGTGAATGGCACTGGATGATCCGCATGCGCGACGATGCCAGCTGCACCCTGGGTAGCATCAGTTTGTATGATCAGCCTGGAAACAACAGAGGCTTTTGGCTCGCCCCACAGTGGTGGGGAAAGGGCTACATGCGCGAGGCATGCCGGATCATCAATGCCTATTGGTTCGAGACACTGTCCCGTCCGGTCATGCAGGTTCCCAAAGCGGTTGCCAACGACGCATCTCGCAGGGTCTCGGAACATGAGGGTATGCGCTTGGTAGACGTGCGTGCAGGAGATTTCGTATCTGGACGGATGGATGTCGAAGTATGGGAGATGACTCGTGCTGACTGGTTAGAAAGGTCGACTGCCAGTCGCTAGTTCTTTACGTCAGCGGCTCAAGCTCAGACAGCCGCCCCGTACCGAGGGGCGGCGTTGGCTTGCCTTTTTGGCTCTACCCGCGCAGTGCGGCGGGCAGATCAGCCAGGGAACAGCTTGCTTAGACAGCTGAGTTTTTTCTTGTAGGAACGTCGGGCTTGCAGCGCCTCTTCCAGCGTCACCGCGACGAAGCGGGCCTTCTGGTTGGGTTGCATCTGGCCGACCAGATCGAGGTCGGCGCTGATCACCGTGCCGATCATCGCGTAGCCGCCACCGGACACTGCATCGCGGTGCAGAATGATGGGCTCGAGCCCTGCCGGCACCTGGATAGAGCCGATCGGGTAGCAGCTGTCGACGATGTTCGAAGGATCGGAGCCGGCGCCGAACGGCTGCTCGCGAGGCTGGAAGCTCAGCGGGCTGCCACCCTTGAAGCGATAGCCGATGCGATCTGCCTCCGAGCCGACGGTCCAGGCTTCGGCGAAAAAGCTGTCCGCCGCCGCCAGGGTCAAGCGATCGTAGTACAGCCCCGGCACCACCCGCAGGGTGATCTCCCCTCCCAGCGACTGTCGCAACGCCATGGGCAGACTCGCCCCGACACGCCCCTTGCCGCTGGCGGCGCCTATCGGCAGTTCATCGCCAATCACCAGCCTACGCCCCTGAAAACCACCCAGCGCCCCCAGCGCGTAGGTGGAACGACTGCCGAGCACCACCGGTACATCGATACCGCCGGCCACCGCCAGATAAGCCCGCGCGCCAGCCTTGGGAAAATCGAAACGCAGCACTTGTCCGGCCTTCACTTCGAAGGCGGTGTCCAAGTGCATATCCACGCCATCGACTTTCGGCGTCATCTGCGCACCACATACCGCCACCAGGGCGTCATGCTGAAACTCCAGCTCCGGCCCCAGCAAGGTGCACTCCAGCGCCGCCGAATTGGCCGGGTTGCCCACCAACTGGTTGGCCGCGCTCAGGGCGTACTGGTCCAGTGCCCCGGAAGGCGGGATACCCAGATGGTAGTAGCCCTCGCGGCCGAGGTCCTGCACTGAGGTGGCCAGACCGGGTTTGAGTACCTTGATCATGCCAGCACCTCCTGCAGCGACTTGGGATAGCCGATCGGGTCGGCGAGGAACGCATCAAGCGAGAACGCAACTGGACGGATGCGCAGATCGAAGCGCCCGGCTTCGACCTCGGCCACGGCGTGGTCATAGGCAGCGCGGTCCATCGACTTGAACTGCACGATGTCGCCGGGACGGAAGAACACCATGTGTTCCTTCAGGTACGCCAGGTTCTGCTGCGGGTCATAGATCGGTGCCGGAGTGACGCCAAACATCTGGTAGCCACCGGCGCCACGCACCGAGTAGATGCAACCGAAGCAGCCGCCATGGCCCAGGGTCAATTTCGGCGTGTCGGTACGCGGTCGCAGGTACTTGGGCACCTGCAACTGGCGTTCGCGCTCGACCATCTGGAACATGAACGGCAGGCCCGCCACGAAGCCCACCATCGAAACGAACCACGGCGCGCCACTGTGGGCGGCGATGAACGCCTCGACGTCGGCCAGGCCGTTGATGCGCGCGGCGTACTCCAGATCCGTGGCGTTCGGGTCCTGGTGGCGGTCGCGAAAGCGCATCAGGGTTTCGTGGGTCCACGGATCGTTGTAGAGCACCGGGATTTCGATGATCCGGGTATGCAGGGTGCGCTCGGCCACGGCCTCGGCTTCGGCGCCCTTCACCGCTTCGAGCAGATCGGCCGGGGCGATGCGGTCCGGGTCGAAACGGATCTGGAACGAGGCGTTGGCCAGGCACACGTCGAGCACGCCATCGAGGGCCAAGCGCTCCACCGCACGGGTGACGGCCATGCCCTTGAAGAAGGCTTCAAGGGACATGCTGTCGCTGACTTCGGCAAACAGATGTTCGTCGGCGCCAAAGCTGTAGCGAATCGGACTGCTCATGCTGCACCTCCGCTGCGGCGCTCGGCCAGCCAGGTTTCCAAAGTGCCGGTGTGGAAATCGGCAGCGTGCAGCCAGGGTTGCTCCAGCAACTCGCCGTGCAGAGACAAGGTGCTGGCCATGCCCGTGAGCGTGGTCTGCTCCACGGCCAGTCGCGCGCGGGCCAGGGCCTCGGCGCGATCGCTGCCATGGACGATCAGCTTGGCTAGCAGCGAGTCATAGTATGGCGGTACCCGGTAGCCTTCATACAGATGGCTGTCGACGCGCACGCCCTCGCCTTGTGGCCAGTTCAGCGCTTGCACAAGCCCTGGGCTTGGGAAGAAATCCCGCGCCGGGTCTTCGGCGTTCAGGCGCATTTGCAGGGCCGCGCCGTTGAGCCGGATATCGCTTTGCTTGAGGCCCAGCGGTTCGCCGCCGGCGATGCGCAACATGGCCTGAACCAGGTCGATGCCGGTGATCAGCTCGCTGACCGGGTGTTCCACCTGGATCCGCGTGTTCATCTCGATGAAGAAAAACTCTCCGGTGGCGTCGTCGTACAGATACTCAAGGGTGCCCGCGCCCTGATAGCCCAGGGCCTCGGTCAGGCGCACGGCACTCGCGCAGAGGGTCTCGCGCTGCTGCGCATCGAGGACCGGCGACGGCGCTTCTTCGAAGATCTTCTGGCGACGGCGTTGCAGCGAACACTCGCGTTCGAACAGGTGCACCGCATGCTTGCCATCGCCCAGCACCTGCACTTCGATATGCCGGGCCTTGCCGATAAAGCGCTCCAGATACACCGCGCCATTGCCAAAGGCGGCCTGGGCTTCGCGCTGGGAACGGGGGAATTCTTCGCTCAGTTGCTGCGGGTTTTCCGCCAGGCGAATCCCACGCCCGCCGCCACCGGCCGAGGCCTTGATCAGCAGCGGAAAGCCGACGGATTCGGCGGCTTTGAGCGCCGACTCCACATCGAACAGTTCATCCGGGGAGCCGGGCACCACCGGCACACCCGCGGCTTGCGCAGTGCGCCGGGCTTCGGCCTTGTCGCCCATGCGCCGGATGGTCTCGGGGCTTGGGCCGACGAAAATCGCCCCGGCGGCTTGCACCGCTTCGGCAAATTCGGCGTTCTCCGAAAGAAAGCCGTAACCAGGGTGCACCGCGTTGGCGCCGGTGGCCTTCAGGGCACCGAGCAGCGCTTCGACATTGAGGTAGCTCTTGTCGGCGCGGGCCGGGCCGAGGATGTGCACTTCGTCGGCCATGCGTGCGGCCTGGGAATCGACGTCTGCTTCGCTGCACGCCGCCACAGTGGGAATCCCCAGCGCTTGCGCGGCGCGGATGATCCGCACGGCAATCTCGCCGCGGTTGGCGATCAGCAGTTTACCAATGCCTTGAATCATGGTCGTACCCTCACGCGTCTTCGAGTGTGGCGATGACCTGACCCGGCTCCACCGGATCACCGTCTTCGACCAGAAACGCGTCCAGACGCCCTGCCGTACCCGCGGTCAGTTCGGAAAACTGCTTCATGACCTCGATCAGGCCAATCACTGTGTCGGCGCTGACCTGGGCACCGGCCTCAACGTAGTTCGGCGAGTCCGGGGTGGCTTTGCGGTAGAAAGTCCCCGGCAACGGGGTGATGACTGTGTGCTGCGCCATGTCTGTTCCTCTTGGAATAGTTGTAGAAAGGCAGGCAAAAAATCTGTGTGTCGAGTAAGCCCTGGCGTCTGCGTGCCAGGTGTCTTCGGTTGCGTTATCGCGGTGCGCGCACCTGGACCCCCGCGCCATCGAGCGCATTACGGGTAGCCTCGACCAGTGCCAGGGCACCGGGTGTATCGCTGTGCAAGCAAATGGAGTCGAATTCGATCGCCAGGTCTTCACCCTCCACCGTGCGCACCACGCCTTCCTGACAGGCACGCAGTACCCGCGCAGCTACTTGCGCGGGGTCGTAGGCACGCACATTGCGGGTGAAGACGATGGAGCCGCTGAGGTCGTATTCGCGGTCGGCGTAGAACTCGCGGATCACCGGTTGGCCCAGCTCCGTGGCGATACGCCAGATCGCCGAGTCGGGCATGCAATACAGCAGCAGCTCGGGCTCCAGGCGCTGCAGGTTTTCCACCAGCAAACGCGCCGCTTCCTCGTTCCGGGCCAGGTGCATGTAGAGCGCGCCGTGGGGTTTGATGTGTTGCAGGGCTACGCCTTGAACCCGGGCGAGCTCACGCAGGGCGCCCAGCTGATAGAGCATGTCGTCCACCAGCTCCTGGGCCGATGCATTGATGTGGCGGCGGCCGAACCCGACCAAGTCGCGAAAGCCCGGATGGGCACCGACGGCCACGCCCAGGCGCTTGGCCTGCTCGACAGTGCGACGCATGGTGCCTGGGTCGCCGGCATGGAAACCGGTGGCGATGTTGGCCGAGCTGATGAAGCCCATCAGTTCGTTGTCGACTCCGTCGCCGATAGTCCACGGACCGAAGCCTTCGCCCATGTCCGAATTGAAATCTACTGCCTGCATGACACTCGCTCCTGACGCTTGTGACTTCATGCAGAGCACGTTAAATTCCAGCCACCCCCTTGGGAAGATCTATTATCAGAGGGGATATCTTCTGAAAATCAGATACCTCATCAAGCGGAGTGTTCATGTCACTGACCCTGCGCCAGGTTCGCTATTTCGTCGCCACGGCCGAGATCGGGCAAATCTCCCAGGCTGCGATTCATTTGAATATTTCCCAGTCGGCGGTGACCACAGCGATCAAGGAGCTGGAGGGCATGCTCGGCGCGCTACTGTTCCAGCGCTCGGCCCAGGGCATGAGCCTGACCGATGCCGGACGGCACTTTCTCAATCGGGCCTACGTGATCTTGCGCAGCGTCGACGATGCCCTTAACAGCCCACTGCCGGACGTTCGCGCCACCGGCCTGTTGCGGGTAGCGGCCAGTTACACGGTGATCGGCTACTTCCTGCCGCACCATCTGCAACGCCTGGAACACTGGCACCCGGACGTGGCCATCGAAGTGCACGAACGGGAGCGCCAGGCCATCGAGCAAGGCCTGCTGGAAGGCGAATTCGACATGGCGGTGGTGCTGACCTCGAACCTGACCCACCCGGACATCGTCTCGAAAACCCTGTTCAATTCCGAGCGCCGGCTGTGGCTGCCCAGCCACCACCCGCTGTGCGAACACTCGGCCGTGAGCCTTGCCGACGTCACACAGGAGCCCTTCATCCTGCTTACCGTCGACGAAGCCGAACAAAGCGCCATGCGCTACTGGGAACATGCCCGACAGCAGCCCAACGTGCGAATCCGCACCAGCTCCGTGGAAGCGGTGCGCAGCATGGTGGCCAACGGCAGCGGCGTGGCGATCCTCTCCGACCTGGTACACCGTCCGTGGTCGCTGGAGGGTAAACGCATCGAAACCGTTACCATCACCGACAAGGTCACCCCCATGAGCGTCGGCCTGGCCTGGCATCGCGAGCGGGAATTCAGCCCGGCGATGCACGCGTTCCACAATTACTTCCACGACGCATTCCTGGCGCCGCAACAACTTTCCGCACGGCGCTGAAAGCAAATCGGTTTCAATCCAGAATCAACGGCCGCAAAACCACTTTGCCCACCTCGTACCGCTGCGGCCATTCAGGGTTGTAGATCGTGATTTTGCTGGTCAGCGCCATGCATGGGCCATCCTTGGGCAGGTTAAAACGTTGTAATACGCCTCAAAGGCATCTGCCGCCAAGCAAACGAGAACAGGCCTCTAATGACCTCGCGCCACCTGATCAGGCAATGTTCCCAGGCTCGCGAGAAAAACTTCGGTATCTCGATTGGACCGCAGGCAGACCACGCGACAACCCGACGGTGCCCTTTTCACGAGTTGCTTCATCTTTTCCCTGGCCGAGTTTTTCGTCCGCCACATGAACCTGAAGAACTCCGGCAGGTTGGCCAGCAGTTCCGGGCAGTCGTCCGGCAAGTCAGGCCGTGAACGACCGCGGTTGAGCGTCGTTCTGCAGAACACGCGCCAGAAGCGAAGCGCCGCCGACCGATCGATCCATATCAACATATCTGCGCGGGCCAGGCGGTTGCTCCACGTGGTCGAATGCCCGCCTTCGAAGATCCAGCGCTCACGGGCCTCGACCTCACGGCAAAGACGCGTCTTCTCGTCAGGGCTTCGCTCAACCCACCCTGGCTGCCAGTGAATCGTGTCGATATGCACGACCGGCAAGCCCGTGCGCTCGCCAAGCTTGCGCGCCAGGGTACTTTTCCCAGACCCAGGCTGGCCAACGATCATCACCCGTTGCATTGAAGCTCCCTCTCGCCATGCCTGATTTTTGGGGGCGCGATTGTACGGCAATGGCTGGTTCGGTCAACTGCAAGCGCACTCGTGCTTTCAGCGGCCACTGTAGGTCGATAACTGTTGGTCGTTGATGACGGGTATCGACCCATAGCTGCCATTCGCAAGCGGTATCCGTGATCCAGAAATTGGTTGTGGTGGCTGAAAGAGAACCGCCGTTCTGCGACCAACGTCTGCTGGCCACGCCGGAGCTGCTCGAGCATCCGATCTACGCCAGCCTGTCGGCGGCCTGGTTCTGGCAGCGGGCGGGGCTCAACAGCCTGGCCGATCTCCAAGCTCTCTAAACGCGCGCGCTGGAGGTGCTGCAGTGACGGCGCTGAACTGGCGCCTGGCAGCGCTGGCCCTCCTGCTGGGTAGCGCCATCGGGGGCAAAGCCGCTTGGCTATGACAGGCCAACAGCTACGGCAAGCAGCTGGCGAGCAAGGATCGGCAGTACCCCGCGAGCGCGACGAGGCGTCCTGGCTCAGCTCAAGGTGCAGCAGGACGCGCGGCGCGCCCTAGAAGACAGCCTGCAGGTGCAAGAGCCCCACCACAAGGAATTGACCAATGCTCAGAAAGACCGTGATCGCCTGCGTGACAGGCTTGCTACTGCTGACCTGCGGCTGTCGGTCGTTCTAGATGCCGGAGCCCTTGCCGCCCAGGGTTGTGACGGGGGGTGCGAGAAGCCGCCGGCACTGGCGGCCTGGTTCATGGTGCCGCGCGAGCCCAACTTGACCCAGCGCATGCTCAACGAATTATCGCCATCACCGGCGACGCTGACGACGGGCTGATAGCGCTGCAGACCTGGCAGGCCTACGTGCTCGAAGCTACCAAGTAAATGGGCACGAGTGGATGCGTCAATGTTCAGGGGCGGTCGCAAGGTTCCGATCTAGCCAAGCCAATGCCAAGCGCGGATGGCCGATGCTAAGCCCTGGTGATCCCAGGAAATACAACCCGCTCAAAAAACCGAATTCAGATCGCCCGCAGGGTCGGAACAATTCGGCGGAAAGGACTACCTCGGAAACGGACGAGCAGGCACAGCTACCGGATGATCGGCGTTGAATTTAAGAATTCGCCCCTAAGTCGGGATTTTTAATTTGATGCCCGGCGGTCCGATATAAACGTTTTCAAATTAAACAAGGCGCATACTCAAGTCAGCTCAGATCTTCTGAGTCCTGAGAGGTGCTTATGTCGATTGAAAAATATATCCCGAAGAATAATCCTCCGGGCGTTCAGTCAAGTGATGAAGAGCCAGACGTAACGCAAAAAGAGCGCTTGAAAAAAGCGACTCCAGAGGATCGGGATGATTATATCGATCTGGATACAATATCTAATGAGGGACCTGTGCCGCCGGAAAAGCCCCGCGCGTCCAATGCCCCTTATTACACCCGCCAAAAACTCACCTAGGCATTCCAACGAATGCAGACGCCCCCAATGGCTATCTGTCAAGCCACTCCGCATCCTCGCGCGAGGACAGTGTTGAGGCCGACGATCCCCTGGGCTACACCCCTGACGAGGATGAGCCAGGTTTAGATAGGGGACCATCGACCCCAACGGTAAGCCAGGAAATATAGAAGGTCGAAGTTGGCGTTCTTAGAATCAATAATGCAGAATTCTTGAATTGATATGAGGTTGTTATGAAAGATAAACAAGCGCATCAAGGTGAAGTTTCCACTGGTAAGCGTCATGAGCAATCTACTACTGCCGCGAGCGAAGGTGAAGGGAAAGGCACTCAAACTGAGCGCGCGACGAAAGCTGAACTTTACAGTCGTCACGACAAAGGTAATGGGGTCGACACGAACGTGAAACCTGCGAAGTCGTAATCGGTACATTTGAGCTGATGACGCGCCCTACGGATGCCCCTCGCAGACAGTTAAGCAGCTAGCCGCCTAAGGGCGGTTTTTTATTGCGATAAGCACCTCAGAGTAAACCCAATTTCAAAGCCCCGAAACTGCCGGGGCTTTTTCATTTCCGCTCCCGCAGCGTTCGGGATTTTTAATTTGATGCCCGGCGGTCCGATATAAACGTTTTCAAATTAAACAAGGCGCATACTCAAGTCAGCTCAGATCTTCTGAGTCCTGAGAGGTGCTTATGTCGATTGAAAAATATATCCCGAAGAATAATCCTCCGGGCGTTCAGTCAAGTGATGAAGAGCCAGACGTAACGCAAAAAGAGCGCTTGAAAAAAGCGACTCCAGAGGATCGGGATGATTATATCGATCTGGATACAATATCTAATGAGGGACCTGTGCCGCCGGAAAAGCCCCGCGCGTCCAATGCCCCTTATTACACCCGCCAAAAACTCACCTAGGCATTCCAACGAATGCAGACGCCCCCAATGGCTATCTGTCAAGCCACTCCGCATCCTCGCGCGAGGACAGTGTTGAGGCCGACGATCCCCTGGGCTACACCCCTGACGAGGATGAGCCAGGTTTAGATAGGGGACCATCGACCCCAACGGTAAGCCAGGAAATATAGAAGGTCGAAGTTGGCGTTCTTAGAATCAATAATGCAGAATTCTTGAATTGATATGAGGTTGTTATGAAAGATAAACAAGCGCATCAAGGTGAAGTTTCCACTGGTAAGCGTCATGAGCAATCTACTACTGCCGCGAGCGAAGGTGAAGGGAAAGGCACTCAAACTGAGCGCGCGACGAAAGCTGAACTTTACAGTCGTCACGACAAAGGTAATGGGGTCGACACGAACGTGAAACCTGCGAAGTCGTAATCGGTACATTTGAGCTGATGACGCGCCCTACGGATGCCCCTCGCAGACAGTTAAGCAGCTAGCCGCCTAAGGGCGGTTTTTTATTGCGATAAGCACCTCAGAGTAAACCCAATTTCAAAGCCCCGAAACTGCCGGGGCTTTTTCATTTCCGCTCCCGCAGCGTGAGGAGTCGGGATGCCGAACTTGCCAGACAATCCAGACGCTTGGGCCGTCCTGCTCGTGTGGCTGAGCCAGCATGCCCTCTGCTGTATGCCGGTGCACTGTCATTCGTGATGGCACTCCTAGGCTCTGTACGAAAAGCCTTGATACTTGTTCATGCTGCGTTGAAAACAGCCTCGGAATGCTCATGTACTCCAGTACACTGCGCTTCCTCGGCTGTTTTCGCCTTGCCTGACCTGCGTCTCAAGACTTTTCGTACAGAGCCTAAGGATCATCTATGGAAGCGTCACCAGGCGGTATGATCTTGGAGGCGTGCCTTTGCACGCATTCTGAATGCCGGTGCCTTCCCGCTGTTGGAGCATTTCGATCTGCCGCAGAACCTTGCTGCGGGACTCGGTGGTGGGATCGGTTCCATCGGTGTCACGAATATAACGGCACTGGCCGATCGCTTCGCTGACTTCAAATTGCCGAGTCGTAGCGAAGGACAGGAGCTCCCGCCAAGCACTCAGCGTGCGTGATTGTATGGCGCGATGCGTCAGTATGACCAACATCACGCCCATGCCCCGACCTAAGGGTGTAGTATGAGCAATCAGGCCCAGCTATTTCATATCAGGCAAGGGGTTCGGACATGGCAGATAAATATGTTGGAAAAATAGTCGGAACAGGCACGGACAATGTGGAGTACGTCATCAGCATCTACCAGGATGAGACCGTTGAGCGCTCCTCAGGCGGAATGGTTCGACATGAAGGCTTGAAGCATTTTGAAATGCAGATGGGTGGCGCCGTGAAGAGGATTTCCGAAACTGAGTACGAGATTGTGGCTACGGGTGTGAGGGTCACTATCCGTGATGGTGAAAGCTCATTGAGTTGAAAGCAGCTCTTCTATAGTTCGAATGAGTATGTCCAGCGTGTACGGTTTTCCTATATGGCGTGCGTTTTCTGGCAAAAATCCGGAGGGAAAAACAGTGGTGCCCGATACAATCACAACCGGCAGGTGTGATCGGGTTGACCATATGACTTTTGCTAAATCTATACCGTCATGATGGCCCGGCATAACCACATCCGTGATGACTAAATCGAACGACTGACCATCATTCAATATCAATAAAGCTGCATCTGCATTGGCACACTCTGTAGCCTCATGCCCAAGGTGCTTCATGGCCTCCCTCAGCAGCCACCTCAAAATGTCGTCATCCTCGACGATTAGCACGCGAATAGGCATAGCGATTGCTCCTGTCTCTTTGCGTTAGGCTTAGCTTATAGCGACTCGTTTCAAAAAGTAGACCGAAGGTAAAATACTTATTGCTATGCCAGCCACTGCCATGGTCTACGCTGAGAGGGTAGTCAAGCAGCGAGCTCTAGAATCGTTATGCGATTGCACGAATTCATCGAAAACAGCATGGAGCATATTCTCCAGGCGTGGGAAGATTTTGCCCGCTCCGTTGAGACAAAGCGGCTAGATCTGGATGCACGTGAACTGAGGGACCATGCAGAGCGGATCCTGCGCACGATTGCCGCCGATATGCGAATGGCGCAGACAGCGAAGCAGGAAGTCGAAAAGGCCCAAGGTCGGGGACATCAAAATACCAGTGAAACGGCTGCACAGACTCATGCCCTCACTCGCTTCATTTCCGGCTTCACGATGGATCAGATGGTTTCGGAGTATCGTGCGTTGCGCTCCAGTGTGTTGTCATACTGGCTTGCGCAGGAAGCATTCGAGGAGGAGCACCATATACGAGACATGATCCGCTTTAATGAGGCGATAGATCAGGCTCTGGTGGAGTCAATCGCTGCCTACGGCTTCGCAGTCGAGTCGACACGTAAGATGCTGCTTGCTGTGCTAAGTCATGATCTGCGCTCCCCGTTGGGGGCGGTGCTGATGGCAGGCGGCTTGATTCTTCGACAAGAAGGGTTAGATGAGAAAGGGAGGGTGCTGGCTGCTCAGGTCTGTACGAGTGCCCAGCGGGCCAACAACATGGTGAATGATCTGCTTGATTTAGCCCGCTGTAACCTCGGAACCGGCATTCCAGTGCAGTTGGAGCCAGTTGAGTTAAATGCGATCTGCAACTTGGTTGTCGAGGAACTAAGCACCGCCTTCCCCCAATCCAAGATTATCTTGAGCGAAGAAGCGCGCATCACGGGACTTTATGATGCCGCTCGAATCGCCCAAGTATTTTCGAACTTGATCGGCAATGCCATCTGCCATGGCGATCCAACCCTTCCGATTAATTTGAAAATATATATTCAAAAGGGCAGCGCTTGCGTGAGCGTCCACAATTGGGGTGAGGTTATTCCCACAGAGGCCCTGCCTCATCTTTTTAAACCGGAAGCGCGGTATTCTAGCTATGCATCCGGAGATAGAGGTGCGGCCTCTGGCCTCGGCCTTGGTTTGTTCATCGCAGCTGAGATTGTTGCAAGTCATGGAGGGAGGATACAGGTCAGGTCTTCAGCGGAAGAGGGAACGACCTTCGAGGTCATCATGGTTAATTCCTCACGTGTTGCTGCAGCTCCCGACGGTGACCGCATAGGATGAGAGGCAAATTGCCGCAATGGGTCGATAACAGTCAGTCGCGACCGCCAGCTTTCTACCCAAAGCGGACTCTCAACTGAGCCTACGATAGGTGACTAGCTGGGCTGACATTTAGACCATTTACCAGCTGTGGCCGCCGGCAAGTATGGGCAAAGTTCCGTGTCGAGAACGCTCATTAACGCAACCCCTTGGGCCGTGAAAACAGCGAACCATAGGTCGCAATGCACAGGCTGCATGCTGATCGAACTGTGACTCAAGTCGACATGCTCGCGAAGCCATGAACATCATTGCGATCTACAGCCATAAGCCGCGGAACAAGGGAAAGATATTCGGACAGAGAGGCTCGCTTCAACTCAAGGGACTGGCAAGTAGGGCAGCAGTCGTTCGGTCTCTTTCTTCACAACGGCGTAACATTCGCAGCTCAGCAGTTCCAAGCGTGCCCTGTCGAGAACTTTGATCTGCCCGCGGTTATACTCGATCACCCCAAGACGCTGCAGCTTGCCTGCAGCATCGGTCACGCCCTCGCGGCGCACCCCCAGCATGTTGGCGATCAGCTCCTGTGTCATGCACAGGCGATTGCCTGGCAGGCGGTCGAGCGACAGCAGCAACCAACGGCACAATTGCTGGTCGATGGAGTGATGGCGGTTGCACACTGCCGTTTGTGCCATCTGCGTGATCAGTGCCTGGGTGTAGCGCAGCATCAGCATCATCATCTCGCCATGGCGGTTGAACTCGTCCTTGAGCCTTTGCACGGGTAGGCGGTAGGCATGTCCTGCACTTTGCACGATGGCCCGGCTGGGTGTGCTTTCCCCACCCATAAACACGGCGATGCCCACTAGCCCCTCGTTACCCACTACCGAGATTTCGGCTGATGCGCCGTTTTCCATAACATACAGCAATGAAACGATCGCATCGGCCGGGAAGTGGACATAGCGCAGGGTGTCGCCAGACTCGTATAGAGCCTTGCCCAGAGGCAGGTTCACGTGCTCCAGGTCCGACTCCAGCCGGCTGAACGTTTCTGCCGAAAGTGCAGCCAGCAAGTGGTTCTGCAAGGGTGGGGGGGCGGAATGCATACGCGGGACCATTGACGGCAACGGGTGTCGGAACAAGATTAGCCTAGTGAGGCTGAGGCTTGTGTCCGTCAGGCCGTTGCTCGCCCAACGGTTCAGTTGATGGGCAATGAGCAGCTCTGGCACTGGGCTATGACGTGGTGCAGGCGCCCATCATCCTCCAGTTGCAGCCAGGTTTCGGCAAGCGCCTCGCCGTCCAGGCTCAGGGCCAGTTCGCCGCAGTTGCCGTTGCACACCTCGATGCGGTACCAAGTGCTGCCAAAACGGTAATGCAGGACATACCCCGGCCAGCTTGCCGGCAACAGAGGCTCCAGGCGCAGGTTGTCGCCATTGCGTTTCAGGCCGAGCAGGCTTTCGATGATTAACCGGTACATCCAGCCGGCAGATCCGGTGTACCAGCTCCAACCACCCCGCCCGGCGTGGGGCGCAACGGTGTAGACATCGGCGGCCATGACATAGGGTTCGACCTTGTAGGTGTCGATCAACGCGCTGCAGCCCTGACGTACCGGGTTGATCAGGCGCAGCAGTTCCCAGGCTTCATGGGAATCGCCCAGGCGTGCATAGGCCATGCTCGCCCAGATGGCCGCATGCGTATATTGCCCGCCGTTTTCACGCACGCCTGGTAGGTAGCCTTTGATGTAGCCAGGGTCCAGGTCACCGTGGTCGAAGGGCGGGTCGAGCAGTTTGACGATGCCGATGTCGCGGCGTACCAGGTGGTTGTCAAGTGCGACCATGGCCTGGCGGGCACGTTCGGGCGAGGCGACCCCGGACAGCACGGCCCAGCTTTGCGCCAGCGAGTCGATTCGGCACTCCTGATTGCTCGCTGAGCCCAATACCTGCCCATCGTCGAACCAAGCGCGGCGATACCAGCCGCCATCCCAGGCATGCGCCTCCAGTTCTTCCGCGAGTACGCCGGCCTGGTTGGCGCACTGCAGCGCAAAGCCACTGTCGCCGTGTCGCAGGGCGACGCTGCCGAATGCCCGCAGTACCTCGTGGCCAAAGAAGCCCAGCCATACGCTTTCGCCTTTTCCTTGTTCGCCGACCCGGTTCATGCCGTCATTCCAGTCGCCGCTGCCCATCAACGGCAAGCCGTGAGCCCCGCACTGCAGGGCATGGGCGATGGCGCGCTGGCAATGCTGGTAAAGGCTCTCGACCAGCTCCGAGTGCGCGGGCAGATCGTAGTAGGACTCCTCACCGGCATTGAGAGCACGCCCCTGCAGATAGCCGACCGGTTCGTCGAGCACGCTGTAGTCCCCAGTGACTTCCACGTATCGGCTGGCTGCCAGTGGTAGCCACAGCAGGTCGTCCGAGCAGTGGGTACGCACGCCTCGCTGCAGCGGTGGGTGCCACCAGTGCTGTACATCACCCTCGACATACTGGTGCGCGGCGCAGGTCAGGAGGTGTTGGCGCGCCGCCATCGGGGCTGCGTGGACCATGGCCATGCTGTCCTGCAACTGGTCACGAAAACCGATGGCGCCTCCGGACTGGTAGTAGCCGCTGCGTGCCCAGAACCGGCAGGCGATCACCTGGTACATCAACCAGCCGTTGGCCAGCAAATCGAGCTCGGGTTCCGGCGTCTCGATCTGCACAGTTTCCAGTGTCCGTCGCCAGTAGGCGCTGACCTTGTCGAGCGTGTCCTTGGCGGTTTGCAGGCCACGATATTGCTGGACGCAGCGGGTGGCGGCGCTGGCGTCCTGGGCGGCGCCCAGGCGAAACACCACCTCATGGCTTTCGCCAGGCTCCAGCTGCAGCGCCACCTGCAGCGCCGCGCACGGGTCCAGGCCCCCGCCAGTGCGTCCCGACAGCCGAGTCTGGCGCATACCCAAGGGTGCATGACAATCGCCGTTGGGCCCCAGGAACTCGCTGCGATCACAGGTCTGGCCCTGCACGGGCAAGTCGCAATCGAGAAACGCCACCTGGGTGGAAAACTCCACTGCGAAGCTGTTACGGGCAAACATTGCGCCGCTGACCGGGTCAGTCTCACTTACCACATGCATGGCGGTTCTGCGGCGCAGGTCGCCCAGTACCCACTCAACGAAGCAAGTGACTGACAACCGGCGTACCCGAGCTGAGGTGTTGTGCACCTTGAGCCGGCTGAATTTGACCGGGGCATCCAGTGCAACATGCACCCAGAGCTCCGTATACAGGCCGTCTTCGGCGTACTCGAACACGCTGTAGCCAAAACCATGGCGGGTTCGGTAACGGCCAGGGCCTGGGCAGGGCTGCGGGGTCGGCGACCAGTACTCGCCGCTGTCTTCGTCGCGCAGGTAGAAGGCCTCGCCACTAGGATCGGAGACCGGGTCGTTGTGCCAGGGCGTTAAACGGTACTCGTGAGCGTTCTCGTACCAAGTGTAGGCGCTACCAACCTCGGAAACCACGCAGCCGAACTGCGTGTTGGCCAAGATGTTAACCCACGGCGCCGGCGGCGGTGTGCCGGGAAGCAACGGGATGACGTATTCGCGGCCGTCGGCGCTGAACCCGCCATAAGGGTTGCGTAGCATCAGCTCCGTCTGCTCCGGTGGCAGATGGCTGGCGGTTGAGGGCCTGGGGTTGGGCGCGCTGGCCTGGAGGGCTGGGGGAACCGGTGGCTGGCGCCGCAGGTGCAGTTGCTCGGCCAGCGTACCGAGGCTGTCGTCGAGCACCAGCCGCGCTACCGACAGGGTCAGCAGTCGGTCCTCGGCGGACAGTTGCTGCGCAGGGCGTACGAAGATTCCGCCGGGGCGATCGAGCAGGGCCGCTTCGCTGCCGGAGGCAACGATCCCCATGATCAGTTCCTGCAGTTGCTGGCGGTAGCCCGCCTGGTCCTCGTTCCAGATCACCAAGTCGAGTGCCAGCCCTTTCTGGCGCCAGTAGGCATGGGCCAGCACCATCTGCTTGACCAGATGGATGTTGGCCGGGTCGCCGATCTGCACCAGCACGATCGGCAGGTCACCGGACAAGCCCTGGCCCCAGAGGCCGGACTGACTTCGCCGGTTGCTGGCCAGCAGTGCTCCGCTGGCGCGCAGGCTGGCATTGGGATAGAGCACCGAGGCGGCCATCTGCTCGAACAGCCGGGCGTCGGCCAGCGAGCCGTTGAGCTGGTGCAGTAGCACCTGGCTGTGCGGCCAGGCGAGGTCGAATACCCGGTCAGCCAAGTGTCGGTCGCGGTACTTGGTGACCTGTTGCAGGCAGGCGTCGCGGCTGTCGGCCACGCCGGTGACCAGATCAAGCGTGATCGCATGGCCGGGCATCAAGGTGATGCGGCAGCGGATGGCCACGATCGGGTCCAGCACGGCCCCTGCGCTGCCGGATAATGCCTCGGTGCTGCGGTCCAGGGCTGCCGGCCTTGCCAGGGTACGCCCACGGCCGATGAAGCGGGCCCGGTCGGTTTCGTAGGACAGCGCATCAATATCGGCGCCGTGCACTGCCAGCACGTGGCACATCCACGGTACTGGGTCTTGTTGCGAGCGCGGCCGCCGCGTGCAGAGAATCGCTTGCAGCGGGCGGATCAGTTCGGTCTGGATGAACAACTTGCTGAAGGCCGGGTGCAGGGCATCGCTCAAGGCCGGTGCCAGCACCACTTCAGCGTAGCTGGTCAGCTCAAGGGTGCGGGGCTGGTCGCCATGGTTGGTCAGGTGCAGGCGGCGCAGTTCGATGTCGTCCTCGGGCGACACGGCAATTTCGGTGTGACAGTCGAAGTCGCGCTCGCGCACGCGAAACTCCGCGCGGCCGTCGCTGAAGATTGCCTCCTGGACTTTCGTGCGGTGCTGCGTCGGCTGGTAGGTGGTGGACCAGTAAGCGCCACTGGCAACATCGCGCAGGTAACAGAAGCTGCCCAGGTCGTTGCAGCTGGTGTCTTCGTGCCAGCGAGTGACCGCCAATGAATTGTGCTGACTATAGCCACTGCCCACGTGATTGACCATGACGTGATAGCGCCCGTTGGACAGCAGCTGTACGGCCGGGTGGCGCCGGTTTGGCTCGCGGAACACCCGGAGGCGTATCTCGGAGGCGCACTCGGCAACCTCCACGGGCGGGGCCTGGAGGGTATGCAGGTACGGCGCAGCGGTTTTCGGTACACGCTCCTGCAAAAGCAGCATGCTGGCCTGGAACTGTGGGTCGGATGCAAAGCGCCGTTGCATGGGCTTGTTCAGCAGCACAGCGGTCAGAGCCAGGAAACTCATGCCCTGGTGGTGGGCCATGAAGGAGCGGACTATCACGGCGTCCTGCCCGGGCGGCAGGTGTGCCTCGCTGTAGTCCACGGCTTCGTATAGCCCGAAGCGGCCAGCTAGCCCGAGCGCGGCCAGCAGTTGTAGGTTACGGCAGGCGGCAGTGGGCGCCACCATCAAGGCCAGCGCGCTGGCGTAAGGGGCCACCACCCGGTCTTCACCCAGGCCGCGCTTGAGACCGAGTCCCGGAACGCCGAACGCCCGGTACTGGTAGTTGAAGTGCGCGTCCAGCGCATTGTAGGCGGACTCCGAGACGCCCCAGGGCAGACCAGACTGCCTGCCATGTTCGATCTGGCGATTGACAGCGGCCTGGCAGGTCTGGTCGAGCAGTGTGCCCTCATAGTTCGGCATCACCAGCAGCGGCATTAGGTACTCGAACATCGAGCCGGACCAGGACAGCAGTACAGGAACGCCAGCACTGCTGGTGAGTAGCCGGCCCAGTGCGAACCAGCTGTCCTGGGGCACCTGGGCCTGTGCGATGACCACGAAGTTGGTCAGGCGCATCTCCGATGCCAGCAGGTCGTAGAACGCGTCATCCAGGCGCTGTTCGTCGGCGTTGTAACCGATGGAGAACAGGTTGCGATGGCTGTCATAGAGGAAGGTGAAGTCCATGTCGGCCAAGGCTTCAATGCGGCTGGCCAGGGCGTGCGCCTGGGCGATGCGCTGGCGGGCAAGCGCCCTGACGTTGGCCACGGCAAGTCGCTCGGGCTGCGGCCACTGCTCTGCGTCCAGCTGCGCCAGGTGGCGCCAGCTCAGCGGGGCCGGTGGCTGCTGATCGTTGCCTGACGGCAATTGCAGTCGCTGCAATTCTCCGCTCAGGTCCAGGCATTGCTGATACAGGGCATTTAGCCAGAATGCACAGTCGTCAGCCGCTTGCGCCCCTGGCGCAATGGCAGCCGGTTGCGTGATCAGCGCCTGCAGCTGTTCGACCAGCATCGGTAACAGTGCGGCCGGCACGTTACCAGCCTGCACATGGGCCTGCCACACCTGTTCGCGCAGGGCCTTGATCGGCGGGGCGTAACAGCTTGTGCTGGGGCAGACGTCCAGCAGCGTGTCGAAGGTGTCGAGCAACCCCTGGGTCAGGCGCCGGTCAAGCAGCGGTATTTCGGCCATTTCCAGGAGCCCGGGCCTGAGTGTCAGCAACAGGGCGGCCAGGTTTCCGCTGTCCACGCTGGAGATATAGAGCGGCGACAGCGGCTTGAGGGTCTGGGTATCGTACCAGTTGTAGAAGTGCCCTCTGAAGCGCTCCAGGCGGCCCATGCTGTCGAGCATCTGCTCCAGGCATTCGAAAAGACGTCCGGCACTGAGGTAGCCGAAGTCATGCGCCGCCAGGTGCGAGAGCAGGGCCATGCCCATGTTGGTCGGCGAGGTGCGGTGAGCGATACTAGAGAACGGAGGTTGCTGAACATTGTCGGGCGGCAGCCAGTTGTCGGCAGGGCCGACGTAGTTGTCGAAAAAGGCCCAGTTGGCGCGGGCCAGCCGATGCAGGAACCCCAGGTCCTCGGCTTCGAGTTTGAACTCTGCCCGTCCGCTCGGGCGGCTGAGCCACCAGGCCAGCGCGGGGCCGAACAGCCACAGGGCAAAGATCGGAGAGGCGATCAGCAGCACCATCGGCTGCGTCGCCAGCGCACCCGCCAGCAGGAATACCAGGGCCAACTGCTCCCATTGCTCGCGGTACGCCGCCTGCAGGGTGTCGGAACTGGTGCGTTCATCTTCGCGTGAGGGATTCCACTGCAGCAGGCGACGTTTGCTGACCACGAGCCGCCACAGCGTGCGCAAGATCGCATCGAGGCTGTATCGAGTCTCGAAGGGCAACCAAGCCAGTGACAGGCCGGCACGCAGGAAGTAGGTGCCAGAGGTGTGCAAGGCTGCCATCAGGTGTTCGGACAGTGGTATGTCGGTGGCCTTGCCCAGTACTCCGAGCAAGGCGTTCAGCAACGGGTGCGTCAGCAGCAACGCCAGCAGCGCCAGCGTCCAGGCGAGCGGCGTGGTGCTGGCCAGCCAGCCCCACAAAAGCAGGGCCAGCAGCGCTGCTGGCTCCAGGCTGCGGCGCAGGTTGTCGAAGATCTTCCAGCGTGACAGAGCGCTGAGCGGGCTGTGCGCCCGGCCTTGCGAGCCCTTGCGCAGGCGCGGTTTCAGCAATGCCAGCAACTGCCAGTCGCCACGTATCCAGCGGTGGTGGCGTTTGCTGTCGGCGCTGTAGCGGGCCGGGTAGGCTTCGAACAATTGCACATCACTAAGCAGGCCTGAGTGAGCGTAGCAACCCTCGATCAGGTCATGGCTGAGTATGCGGTTGTCGGCGAAGCGGCCCTCTAGGGCCTGCTCGAAGGCATCCACCACATAGATGCCTTTGCCGATGAACGAGCCGCTGAGAAACAGGTCCTGGTAGACGTCCGAAACAGCCTGTGTGTAGGGGTCGACACCGGCGTCGCTGCCAAACAGCCGCGCATAGCGCGAGCGCGACACACTCGGCAGGCTGATGCCCACTCTCGGTTGCAGGATCGCATAACCTGCATGGATACGACCGGTGTGTGCGTCGAAGCGCGGGCGGTTCAGAGGGTGCTGCATGGCGCCGACAAATTGATGGGCGGCACCGCGAGGCAACTGGGTGTCAGTGTCCAGAGTGATGACATAGCGCACGTGACCGAGGGTTTGCAGGTTGCCGACGATCCGCATGAAACACTCATGGCCGTGGCCGCGCAACACCGCGTTCAACTCGGCGAGCTTGCCGCGCTTGCGCTCTCGCCCCATCCAGCAGCCTTCGGCGTTATTCCATATGCGTGGCCGATGAAACAGAAAAAAGCGCTCGCTGCCAGGGCTTGGGTACTTGATGTTGAGCCCGCGGATACCTTTGCTGGCGATCTCGAGCAGCGCCTCGTCTTCGGGCCGTGTCTGCTCGCGGGCATCCATGAAGTCGCTGAGCAGGGCAAAGTGCAGGTGCTCGTCACGGTTAGCCAGGAAGCGTACCTCAAGCCCTTCGAGCAGTTCCTCTACATCGCCGGCAGTGGCCAGCAGGGTTGGAACCACCACCAATGTGCGGGCCTCTGCGGGAATGCCGGCGGAGTAGTCCAATCGCGGTAGGAAGGAGGGTTTGACGGTCAGGGTCACTAGCCAGTTTACCAGGCCGATAGACAGGCGGCTGGTGCTCAGCAGTATTGGCACGGCCATGGCAGCGAGCACCGCGATGGGCCACCCCTCCAAGTCGATGGCGCGTATGAAACCCCACGCAAACAGGCAGGACAGCAGGGCCACAGGCACCAAATAGAACGCCAGCGGTGCCCGGTGCAACAGGCGCTGCCACCGCTCGGCCGGCGGCACCCGCGCGGCGAGGCGCTGCTCCAGCAACGGCAGCCCGGCACCTGCCAGGTAAAAGCCCACATGTTCGGCCTCGTCACCGGGGGCGACCCCGGCTGCCTGGGCTAGTTCGATAGCCGTGCGTGCCACTGCGGCTTCGCTGAAAGCGCAGTGGCGTGCCAGGCGTTCGACAACGTGCCGGTAATGGTCGCGACTGGTGAAGTCCATGGCTGGGTAGACGGCGGCCGGGTCGCGGCACAGCGTCTGCTCTACATGGCTCAGGTGCTCTACGAACAGTCGCCAATCGATGGTCGACAGCAGTCGCAGGCTGCCGATGCTGTTACTGATGGAGACCTGATCGATGGCTTGCTGCTGAGCATCAAGCTGCACATAGCGCTCGATGCTCAGCGCTGACTCGCTGAGCATCTGCTCCACCCACAGCAGCGGCTGGGTCAGCGAAGCGCTGTGGCCCTGTAGCCTCCTGGCCAGCTCGGCGACGAAGGCGGCGGTCATCGGCGGTTCCGAGCGGGCCATGTCGGCGACCACCAGCACCACGCTCTTGGCATCGCGGTCGGCGGTATCGCCAAGCCGGTCGGCCCAGACATTGGCCAGGTCGCGGTCAGCCAAGTTGGCCATGACCCGCGCCGCCACCCGTCGCAGGTTCTCGATCAGGGCCAGGCGTAGCATGATCGGGATCGCCCAGAGCTCTCCCAGGGTCAGGGTGGCGGCCTGCTGATAGGCCTCGGCGAAACGGCTGAGGCTTTCGGCGTCGATCCGACCGTCACCATGGGAAATGGCCTCCAGCGCAATGTCGTAGACACGCGGCAGGCCGGTGGAGGGACCATTGTCCAGCCTTGGCAGCTGCAGGCTGTATTCGGCTGGCAGGTGGCGTTTGGCAATACCGATCTGGGTTTCGACCAAGTAGAAGTTGTCGAGCAACCACTGCGCAGCGGGCAATGCCGGACGCGAGCTGGGCAGGACACCGGCTAGGGCAGTGCAACTGGTGGAGAGCATGCGCTCGTTATCGGCCAGGCGGTCGAGCAGCGTGTCGTCCGCCGGCAATCGGCTCAGGCGATGATGATGGGCCAGCCAGAGGCCGTGCTCGGCCATCTGGTCGGCGTTGTACAACTCCGAGCGCAGCAGGCTTTCATAGGTGAATGCATTTGGGGGCGAGCGCCAACGCCCGGTATGTGCGTACAGGCGACGAAGGTAGGCGAGTGCATTGAGCCAAGGACTGTCCATGGTGTTTTGGTTTGCCGATCTAGCCTTTCAGCTGTCAGTCTGCGGCGGTTGTTGAGCAGCGTCTGTACGGTAGCGAACAGACTCGCACCGGGCCGGCGCCCAAGCTGACTACATGCACTGTTTTGACATAGCGGCGGTGCTTCTAACCTGTCTAGTCGGCAGGGGCGGCAATATCCGCTCGCTGGAGGCCCCCCTTGAACGCGCTTTTAAAGCAAACCGTTAACTTGGCGTGCACATGCACGGACGTAGCATCGCAAATACGGGAAGACACTTCTGATTTCGGGCTGCTGTTGACATCGCAGAACGGGCAGATCGCCAGCGCGAATGCGGCATTCTGCCGCCTGCTGGGCTACAAACATGAAGCCTTGGTTCGCATGCGGTTTCAGCAACTGCTTACAATAGAAGCCAAGGCCCTTCACCAGTTGTACTGGCAGCCAGTAATGGTGACATTGGGAGCGGTGGCAAACGTCAAGTTTGATTTCGTGCACTGTAAAGGCTTCACCCTGCCGCTAATATCCAATGCTATTACCTGCGCGCGTTCGAATGGCATCGTTCACGAGCTGACCATGTTTAACACTGACGAACAGCGTTACGAGCGTGATCTGCTGCGCGCGCGCCTATTGGCCGAACGCTGTCGGAATGCTCATTTACAACCCGTAAAGTCGAGCGCGACTCCGACCGTTCCTCGGCTGTTTTCGCCTTGCCTGACCTTCGTCTCAAGACTTTTCATACAGACCCTCGTCTCGAAAGGCTCCCGGAGTGCGGTCGAACCAGCGCTTGAAGGCACGGTGGAAAGTGCTGGTATCCCTGAACCCCAGCCGCTCGCTGACCGTCGCCACGGGCAACCCCTGGCGAATCAGCTCCGCGGACAACTCACGACGTACCTCCGTCACCAGCGCGCTGAAACTGGTGCCCTCTTCCTTCAAGCGTCGGTAGAGCGTGGTGCGACTGACGTGCAACGCCTGGCAGGTTGGCTCGATGCTCATGGCATCGGGCAGGCTTGCGAGAATCAAGCGACGCACCGTGCCGGCAAGCGTATCTGCGCCTTGCAGCTGCGCGAGTGTCGCCCTTGCACGAGACTCCAGCATCTGTCGCAGGTAGTCGCTGGCGCCGAGAATGGGATGCTGCAGGAAGTCGCGCGGCAGGTGGAGACTGTTTCTCTCGCTGTCGAAGCGCAGCTCGCTGCCGAACAGCTCGACATAGTGCGCATGATAGGCCGGGGATGGGAAAGCGAACTCGCAGGCCAGAGGCCGTAGCTCTACGCCGGTCATCTCCCGGCTCCAGCGCAGCACTGCACTCATGCTGCGTTCGATGGCGGCCTGCGGGTAGGTTTTGCCGGGGTCGAAGGTAATCTCCAGCACCAGAGCCTCTGCCGTTTCACTGTACTGCCAGCTCTCCGAAGGGTTCATCAGCGCGATATGCCGCTGGAACACTTCCAGCGCCTCGCTCACCCGACTGCATTGGCACAACCAACTAGCCAGCACGCCATGCGTGGCGGGATTGAAGTTCTGCCCGACCAGCAGGCCGATATGCGGCAAATGCGTGTTGTTCGCGGCGAACTGCCACAGCGCCAGTAACTGGGTCTCGTCGACACGCTGCTCCTGGATCGGCGATGCCGCAGCCCCCTGGTCGAGCAGTTTGGCACCCTCCACCCCGGCCTCCCGCAGCTGGGTTGCAGTGACCACGCCGAGATTCAGCAACTGGTCGTGCAGATCCAGCACTGCGACGGCCGATACGGTGGTACTTCTGACCATCGGGCCTACTCTTGGTAGTTGCTTGGGTAACGACTCTAGCGCACGGTGCAGAGCGGCGGCCAGCCGTCGGCCGTGCAAGTACAGGTTGCAACCAAAAGCCATGCAGGTTGAACCGCAGAGCCATGGCCAGCCATCATCGGACTGCCTAGCATCGACGATACGACCATGGCACAGGAACACCTGCTATGCCCGAGCACAGAATCGCATCGTTAAGCGCCTTGCGCGCACTGATTCCGCCACCACCGGCGATGATGCACAAACGCCTGCAGCGCAGATTGGATGAGCACTGCCTGCTGATGATCCGCCAAGCGACGGTTTGCGCCGTCGGCTTCGCCGACCCGCGGTTAGATATCGAGTACCTCGATTTGCGCCACCATCCAGTGTTACGGGCCGAGGGCCAGGACATCCTGCTGCCCTGGCCGGCAGACAAAGCGATCTCACAGCAGCCGATAGAGGAAATGGCCTGCAGTCTGTATTTCATCCTGCCCGGCGTGGGGTTCAGCCTGCGCGCCAATGGTCGGTGCTCTCTGCGAGCCGGAAAGCTGTTGGAGTTTCGCGCCGAGGCGCTGTTCCTGCACTGTTCGCGAGCCAAGGTACGCGCCGATTTCTGGAGGACCAGAGCGTACACGACACCCTTTTTAGCTGACACAGGGCAGGCCTTGTCCGAGCCAGCGCAGGCCTTTATCGCCGCCTCGCCGTACCTGCTGATGCTCACGCAGCGCCAGACCGACGCCACCGAGATGTCGCCAAGAGGTGACCCGGCTGGTTTCGTCCAGGTACTGGATCGCCACACTCTGCTGGTACCGGAACGCCCCGGCAACAAGGTTGCCTGCAGCCTGAGCAATATCCTCGTCGATGGCGCCTTGCGCCTGTCCTTCCTTCAGCCCGGCGCCGACACGGTTTTATCCGTGGCCGGGCGCGCCTGGTTGAACAGCGACTCGAACTTGCTCGCCCCACTGGCAATCAACGGCAAGCCACCTCGGGTCGCTACCGTCGTGAACGTCGAGCGCTATCGCTTCCAGCACTGCCCAGAACTGCTGGCCGCGGGCTTGTGGGATCGCGCAACACACCTGGACGAAAGGCAGATTCCAGCCTTTTCCAAGATGCTGTCCGAGCACATGAACGGTACGGGCCTGATAGGCAAGGCCACCAGCCTGGTGGTCGATGCGGTGGTCAAGCATGACCTGCGCCATCTCTATTGAGGTGACGGGGTAGGCGACGGCTTAGGTGCCCTTCTGTACCTTGCCCAGCCGGATGCTTATTGCTATCCGTCAGCATCCGAATCCGCTGCGCTTTCTAGCAAGGTTCTGCTTTAGCCGGTCATGTAAGCATGCGACTGGCGGGTGTTGGCCGGTTCAGGTCATCCACGAACGGACGCAAAGGGTCGAAAACAGCCGGTCGCGACTCGCTGCTATCGACCCAGAGCAGACATTGATCCAAGCCTTTGTGTTGGCCACGACCGACATTCGCTCGCGCCATGAGCCCTGTGGCAATCACAGCAGGCCCTCGCGCACTACAGCCAAACTAGAGCTCCGGCGTGTATTTCACACTGAACATGACGTTGCGCGGGTCGCCGTAGTAGTTGTTGTAGTCGATGGTGTTGTAGGCCGGCTGGTAGTACTTCTTGTCCAGCAGGTTGTTGAGGTTCGCCGCCACGGTCACCTCGTCGCTGAGCTTGTACGCGACCCGAGCATCCCAGATGGCATAACCGGGCAGGTCGAAGACGTGGTCATAGGAAGTGGTGCCGGTGACCGCCGTGGTGCCCAGCCCCACCGAGGTACGGCTCCAGTTACCGGGCAAGGTGTAGTCGGCCCACAGCTTGAACTGATGCTTGGGCGTCCAGGTGCTGTAGACCTTGTCCTTGTAGGTGCCGTCTTCCAGGTAGCGCGTGGTGTTGTACACGTAGCCGGCCATCACTTGCAGGCCACTGAGGACTTCACCGCTGACCTGCGCCTCCAGGCCTTGGCTGCGCACCTTGCCTGAGGCCTTCGAGCAGTACCAGCCATTGCAGTCCATCGGCCCGCTGCGGTCGAGCACCGCGTGGTGCTCCTGGTCGTAGCGGAACAGCGCGACCGAGGTGTTCAGCGCCCCGTCGAACAACTCGCCCTTGAGCCCCAGTTCGTAGTTGCTGCCGATGATCGGCTCGACCACCGAACCGCTGCTGGTGCGTGCACTCTGCGGCTGGAAGACGTCGGTGTAGCTGGTGTAGACCGACCACTGTTTGTTCAGCGCATACACCAGGCCCGCATAGGGCGAAACCTTGCCGTTGCTGCTGGTTGTCGACTCGCTGTAGCCGGTGCGGGCGAAGGACTGGGAGGCGTAGCTGTAGTCGTACCAGCTGGTGCGGGCACCGACGATCAGCTTCAGCGGCTCGGTCAGGTTGATCGACCAGCGCGAATACAAGCCTTTCTGGGTGATCTGGTACTCGGTCAACTCGCCACGGCCCCGGCTTGCCAGGCCGTAGATGTCTGGCATCGGCCGGTGATGGTCGACGTTACTGGAGTCTGCGCCTAATGTGGGAGCCCTGGCCCAGCGGTCGTCGGTATTGATGCGTGAGTAGTTGGCGCCGAGCAAGAAGGTCTGCTCGAAACCGAAACCGGTGAACTGGCCGTCCAGGTACAGGTCCAGGCCCTTGCTGTGGGTGGTGAAATCGGTGCTCCAGTCGATGTAGGTGTTGCTGGTGGAGCCGTTGGCCGGGAGGGCATCCCACAACGCCTGGTAGGTCGCGCCGTTGTGTTCGCTCATGTACACGCCGGCAGCCTTCAGCCGCCAGTCGTCGTTGAGCCGGTAGCTGGCGTCGAGGAACACACTGGTCTGGTCGTTGTTGGCACGGTTCCAGTCCGCGCCGACATAGGTCGAGCGCGACCAGTCGGGGTTGCCGCCGTCGGCATAGCGCGGCAGGCCGAGCATGGCCGGGCGGGCTTGGCCCTTTTGGTTGGCAACGCCAAGGCCCATCGTGAAGTCCGGGGTGAAGTCATAGTCCACGGCAGCGTAGACGGTCTGGTTCCAGCCACGCACGTAGTCGATGAACGAGCCGTTGTCGTTCTGGCTGACCACCGTGCGGGCACGCAGGGTGCCCTCGGCATTCAGCGGGCCGCCAGCGTCCAGTTGCAGGCCATAGCGGTCCCAGGAACCGGCCTTGCCGGTCAGGCTGACCACCGCCTTGTCCTGCCCGCGCTTGCGTACCAGGTTCATCGCCCCGCCCGGGCTGTCACCGCCTTGCAGCAGCGCGGCCGGGCCACGCAGCACCTCGACACGGTCATAGAAGCTCAGGTCTTCGGTGAGGTAGCTGCCGAGCGAGTAGGTATTGCGCGGGATCGGCACGCCATCGTACTGCAGCGTGTCGATGCTGAAACCGCGCGAATAGATGAACAACCCCGACCCCGGCGAACGGCTGGCGGTGAGGCCGGGCGTGCGGTTGACCAGGTCGCTGATGGTCTGGGTGTTCTGGTCGTCCATCTGCTGGCGGGTCATCACCGTGACCGACTGCGGGATGTCCTTGAGGGTCTGTACGCCTTTGCCCAGGGTGACCGCGCCGGAGGTGTAGGAATGGCTGCCCTCGGTGGTGGTGGCCGGTTGGCGGCCGATGACGCTGGACGCGTCCAGTTCCAGCGCACCGTTGCTGGGTTCGCTGGGCAGCGCGATCAGATACTGGCCATCGGCTGCCTGGGTGAGGCTCAGGTGGCTGCCGGCGAGCAAATGGCGCAGCGCCTGTTCGACGCTCAGTTGCTGGTGCAATGCCGGCGCTTGTACCGCGTGCGCGGCGTCAGTGTTGAACAGAATGCGGCTACCGGTCTGGCGGGCAAGGGCGTTGATCGACTGATCCAGCGGTTGGGCCGGCAGGTCGATGCGATAGTGCGTCTGTTCGGCCTGCACAGGCCCGGCAAGCAGAAATCCGAATGTCGCCAGGCCCATGGCCTGACGCAGCGGGTGGCTAAAGAGCGTCATGGAATCCCCATCAGAGCAAGTGAGAATGCGTTTCATAGGGATTGGCGTTTGTGCTGACCCGCACATTGATGCAGCGCTGAAAAAATTTTTCAGCGCTGCACATCCACCTGCACAGCACCGCTCTTGTCGCGACTGACCGTTACCGGCGCCAGTTGGGGCAGGCTGTCGAGCAACTGTTCGACATTGCCGGTGGGGAACTCTCCGCTGAGCCGGTGTTGCCTGGCGGTCGCGCCCTGCAGCCGAATCGGCGCGTCACGGTGGCGGCGCAGTTGCGCCAGGACCGACTCGAGCGGGGTGCCGTCGAAATGGAACAGGTCATGCCGCCAGGCGTCTCGTTCGCCGGGCTTGCTGGCGTGCACCGGCCCCAGGCGCTGAGGGTTGGCAAGCAGTTGCTGGTTGGCCGTCAGCCGTTGACGCGCCATACCGTTGTCCACTTCCACCTCGCCCTCCAGGACAGCCACCCGCACGCCGTCCAGGTCGCTGCGTACATCGAACACCGTGCCGATATCGCGCACAGCCACGCCCTGGCTACGCACGATGAAGGGCTTGGCTTGATGAGCCACGCTGAACAAGCCTTCACCATCGAGCAGCTCGAACTGCCGACTGCGCAGGCGATATTCGATGCGCAGCACGCTGCCGGCGTCCAGTTCGACCACGCTGCCGTCGTCCAGGTGCAACGTTTCGCGACCGGTGCTGGCCACCTCGACCTGGCGGTAGCCCAGCGCCGGGTCGGCCAGCCAGGCCCAACCGGCCAGGGCCAGCACCAGGGCCGTGCCGGCGGCCTTGCGCCGACGATTGGCGTTGCGTGCGCTCTGCGCCTTGGCTTCCTGCAAAAGCGCCTCACGGCTGGGCACCAGCGCACGCAAGGATTCAGCGTAAGGCTCGAGGGCATCGCGCGCGCCGGGCGCGCTACGGCGTTGCATCGATCAGGCCTCCGGCTGCCAGCGTTGTGCGAGGGTGCGCATGGCCCGCATGAAATGCTGGGCAACCATGTTCACGGAAATCTCCAGCTCCTGCGCGATGTCCTTTTGTGGCATGCCGTGGATACGGTGGAGCAGGAACACCTGGCGCTGGCGCGCCGGCAATGCGTCGATCACCGCCAGCAAGGCACGCAGGCACTGTTCGAATTCGAGCGCCATCGCACCATCCAGCGGGTCGCAGTGCTGCTCGACCACGGCGATCTGGCTCTGCGCGTACAGCGTGCGGGTGCTTTCCGAACGGCGCCGGTCGATTGCGCGGTTGAGCGTGGCACGCCGCAAAAAGGCCATGGGTACGCTGATGGCGTTGAGCGGCGGCTTTTCCAGGATCTGCACGCAGACATCATGGACCACGTCGCGGGCAAAATGCTGGTTGGAAAAACGTCGGCGAATGTGCTCGACCAAATCGTCGTAGTGCAAGGCCAGGGCTCGCAGGAGATCGTTGTCGGTCGAAGCCATGATGGCAACCAATTGATAGTGAATCTCATTTATATCATGCGCTTTTCAGGTCGGGCAACTGGACCTGCCATGGCAGGCACTTCAGCTGTGTTCGGCGCCCAGCGCTTCGACTCCCCGATACTGTCTAGTCCTGAAATAGGTTTACCCCTGTTCAGGCTGGCCTGTCAGTGCAAGCTTTGCCAGGCGCGCAGCACTGCATAACCGCGCCAGGGTCGCCAGCCCTGCGCGGCTTGCGTTGCCGCCTGTGCGCTGCTCACCCCCAGGGCTTTTTGCAGCGCCACATCGCCCGCCGGGAAGGCATCGGGCCAGCGCAACGCACGCAAGGCGATGTATTGCGCGGTCCAGTCGCCGATCCCCGGCAGTGCGCGCAAGCGGGCACAGGTGGCCGCGACGTCCACCCCTGGGCTCAGGATCAGGCCGCCCTCCAGCACCGCTTCCGCCAGCGCCTTGAGCGCCGCCTGGCGTTGGCGCGTGATGCCCAGCCGGCCCAGTTCATCACCGCTGGCCGCAATCAACGCGGCGGGTGTGGGGAACAGACGGTCCGTGCCAGCCAGCGGTGTTGTGATGGGTTGTCCGAAGGCCGCGACCAGGCGTGCGCCCAATGTGCGCGCAGCGACCACGGTGATCTGCTGGCCCAGCACGGCACGCACGGCCAGCTCGAAACCATCCACCGTTCCCGGAACGCGCAGGCCCGCACCCGAGGGGAACGCACTGTGCAGAACGGCGTCGATGGCGAGCGGGTCGGCATCCAGGTCGAACGCGGCGCGCACGCGGTTGATCACCGTGGGCAGGACAACCGCCAGGGAATCGCTGATCGTGACCCGCGCCTGGGCGCGCACCTCGTCAAAGGCCACGCTCAACCAGCCGCAATGTTCCTGACTGTCCTGCATGAGGCGCAGCGTACGGGTGTATGTCCCCTCCTCCACACACTCCAGGCCGGGTATCGCCCGCTGGCGCAGAAAGCCGAGCATTGCCGCAGTGTCATAGGGGGGACGCCAGCCCAGGAAAAAACAGCCGTCCAAGCGCGTATCGTGCGCATTCAGTGCCAGGTAGCAGGCGTCGTTTTCGGTAGTGTCGTTGATATTGGCCATGGGTGACATGGTAGCCCCTGTGCATAGCGGTGACTCGCCATTTTCGTACCGGCGCCCTAGTGTGGTGTTTTGCAAATACGACCAATAAATCGCGAGCGATTTTTGCGCTCAGGCAAGGCGTCGCGACGAGTCGTAGCCCAGCTACGGCGAGGAGCGACAACGCTGCATGAGCGCAAAAAGCGCCGCGAGTTATGGTCGTTATTTGTGAAACACCACACTAGCGACCAGGCACAAAAAATCCGATGCCTTGCGGCATCGGATCTTCATGCAGTGATCAAGCCGACAGGCCTCGACTGTCGGGCATCAGGCACGTCTGCCGGATGCTGGCTCGATCAGGCGTCGACGGACGCTGTGGCCTTGTTGCCACTGTTGATCAGCGGTCCGTAGCGCCGGCTGAACTCCTGGTTGTAGGGCACGTGGTTCTTGTTGACCCCGCTGTCCCAGTTGACCGACCAGGTCATCAGGCCCTTGATCGACACGCCCTTGGCGTAAAGGCGCTTGAACGCGTTGGTCACCGCCGTCGGGTTGATCACGTAGCCGGTGGCGGCGGCGTCGACGTTGGCCGGCAGGCCGATGACGAACTTGTCGGCCGGGATCCGGGTGAAGCCGCGGGTGCCACTGACCAGGCTCTCGGTCAGGTAGAACAGGAAGTCCTCCTTCATGGCATCGTTGTTCTGCGCGATCCAGGCGCCGTTGCCATTGTTGGCCTCCTGCACCCAGAGCCCGTCGCCCCCCTGGTTGTAGAACTGCGGGGCGATGAAATCGTAGTACCCCTCCAGTGCCTTGAGGTAGTCGACGTAGCGCCCCGTGCTGGTCAGGTAGGGGAACTCCGGTGCCATGCTGATGATGAAATGCTTGCCCTCGGCGGCGTAGTGATCCTTCACCAGTTTCAGCGCGGCAGGCAGGACCGTCTTGTTGGCGGCGAAATCGATCGCGCTCTGTTCAAGGTCGATGTCCAGCCCGTCGAAACCGTAGGTTTCCACCAGGCGAATGATTTCATTGGCCAGCGGTTGTTCATGGCCCGGGTTCAGGGCGATATGCGCATCGGCGCCGCCCAGGGACATCAGCACCGCCCTGCCCTGGCTGTTGAGCACGCCCACCTGGCGCCGGAACTCGGCATCGGACAGGTTGTACGGCTTGAAGGTCGGTATGCCGCTGCCCTTCATGAAGGCCACCGCCACCACGTTGTAGTCGCGTGGCACCTCCTCCAGGCTCATGTTGGCGAACTGCCCGCGCTGGTAACCATCCGCCGGGCCGGCCGGCCAGTTGTGCCAGTAGCCCATGAGGATCTTCTTGCCCGCCAGGCTGGGCATCCGCGATGCAGCGTCATCCTGCGCTGCCTTGAGTTGGGTAAAGTCAATCGTTGCCATGTTCCAATCCTTCAGAACGTGTGTAGATCCCGCGGACTTACTGGAAGTCGACGTCGAATGCCTGGTAGAAGGCGTTGCCGGTGTTGGCGACGATCCACATCAGCACGATCACGTGACGACCCTTCTTGTTGGCCGGCAGCTTCACTTCGTGATCGACCTTGGCCTTCAGCTCGCCGGCGTGGCTGTAGTACGGCACCTGCGGGTAGAAGTCCTCGGCGAACGGCTTGTCTTCCAGTTGCGCACGGGTGATGCGTTGTTTCGGGTCCCAGCCGTCCTTGGTGATCAGCCAGCGATAGCCGCGGGTGGTATGCGGCGCGGTGTAGCGCCAGGTCACCTTGAACACTTGCCCGGCGTCGACATTGATCAGCGGCCAGGTGAAGGCGCGGTTGAGCTTCTTGCCCATCTCCTCGTCGGTGAAGTTGACGCAGTCACGGGCGTCGGTCTTGCCACCGCTGAGGATGTAGCCATCGGCGGGCGGCGCGACGCTCGGATTGTCCGACTGGAACGGCGCGGGGAACGGACCGGCGGCCAGGGCCGGGAAGTTCTTGCCGCCTTCCATTTCATCGACCTGCCAGCCGCTCAGCACGCCGAGGTCGATGGCGACGGCGCCACGCGAGGCTGGGGTGGTGACACGACCGTGACGAAGCGGGTTCTGGTTTTCTGGTTGGTTCATCGTTGTAACTCCATGTGGTTTGAGAACTCTCCCTTTCCGAAGGAGAGGCCTTCAAACTAACGGAGCTGGATTTATTGTCCACGCAGCCATTTTTGCTCCTGGCGTGCTCAGGCATTGGAATCACCAATGAATACTGGACAAATATACAGTATCGCTTGAATTATCCTACTCACTCTGAAGCAAAACACCTACACGCCAGCGCGATGTCTGGCCTGTATACGAGCCTGTCAGCCAATGAAGTACTGTCGGCGTTTGGAGCGGTAGTTCGACGGGTCCAGGTGCGCGGGCAGCCACTGCCCGGCCGTCTCCTTCAGATAATTGCCCTGGCTGCCGGGCCGGGCCTGGTACCTTGCCGCCAGGTAGCGGGCGTAGTGATGGTCGAACAGGCGCATGAACTCGCCGTAATAGATATCCGCCACCCGGGTGTCGCCGTGGATCACCAGCATGTTCTCGTCGTTCTTCACCTGGGAGGCGCTGCTGAAGTTCGCCGAGCCCGTCACCACCGTGGGCTGCTCGCCCAAGGGATCGACCAGCATGTACTTGGTGTGGATGTAATCGTTGCTGTTGAGCGGGTTGTCGCGTTCCTTCAGCGCGTTGCTCAGCGTGTTGTCCTCGCTCAGGTAGCTACCGGCAGCGAAGATCACGTCACCGTCGGTACCGATGTTCTCCGTCTCCTTCAGCGGATCGTCCTTGATCACGTAGCGCAGCACATCGTTCTGTGCCTGGAACACCGCCTGGAATTCGGCGGCGATCTCGAAGGCAGCGGTGAAGCACACCAATTGACTGGCCGCGCTGGCCAGGTTGGCGTACCACTGCAAGGTCTTGCGCGCCTGGGGCTCATCGTTATCTTCGCGCGGGCTGAACACGGGATAGGTGCCCGGCTGCAACGGCAATGCCGGCAGCGGGCTGGCCTGGGCATTGGGCGTGCGCAACTTGCCTGGCGTCAGGTTGCGTTGCAGGCGTGTCCAGTAATCAAGGTATTGCCGGGCGATTTCGGGGTCGTGGACGACGTGCCCCACGTTCGAATGGCCGAAGATCCCACCGGCCGAGATATTGGTCGAGCCGGTCCAGACACTGACCGGCTGGCCATGCTCGAGCAGCACGATGAACTTGTTGTGGCGGATACCTTCGCTGACCGTGCGTGGATGAGCGTGGGCGGCCAGGCCGGCCTGGGCGATGGTGGCCTGGTTCTCGGCCTTGTACTTGCTGGCCGCGTCATAGACCACCTGCACGTCGCCTTCTTGCGCGGCATCGCTTAGCGCCTGGGCGACCGGCAGGTAGTGAAATTCATAGAACGCCGCGCGCAACCCCATGCCCGGCCTGGCACCGCGTTCGATGAAGGCAAGCAGGGCTTCGTACAAGCCTCGCGAAAGCCACCTCATCGGCTTGGATTGCGGCGCTTCGGGGTCGGGAGCGACGTTGTCGAACTCCCGGGCATAGGCCTGGGAGCCGATCACGCCACGGTTGAAGTGCACGTCGTGGCGCACGCCCGTGCCTGGCGCCGTCGTGCTTTCGCAGCGCACACGCACGGCAACACCCAGGGCCTCATCCACACGCAGGTTCTTCGGCTCGCCGAACACCGGTTGCACCGCGTACTCGTAGTCGCCTTCGGCAGTGGCGGTGTAGTCCGCCCACAGGAAACTCTGGATGGGGTGCTCGCTGGTCGGCACCCGCGTGCCCGGGGGCAGCCCCTTGTCCTTGTCTGCGAAGCGTTTCAAGCCACGCAGGTAATAGCGGGTACGCACCTGGCCGGCCGCGTCGAACTGCTTGCGCTGCACGGCAAAGCCCAGCAGGTTCTGCTCGGCGACCAGCGTCGCAAGGTTCGGTGGCGTGACGAAGTCCCAGGCCAGCACCACGACATGGGTACCGGTGATGGCGCGTACGCGCAGGTAGTCGCCCGTGGCGGATGCTCGCATGGGAGGCACTCCTTGCAGGAAGGTTACTGGTAGGGTGTGCGGACCTTGATCTGCTGGTTGTCGGGGGTCCCGCCGGCCGGGCACGGCATTGGGCCGAGCTGTTTGTCCAGGCAGACCCAGAGCTCTTTCAGGCGGTTGCCCGAACCCACCGATACCCGCAGGCTCTGCACAGGCAGCGCCGGGTTATGGGCCAGGAACGCCTGCTTGATGTCGCTCACCTTGGCGTCCACCAATTGGTTGGGACCTGCTTCGCTGCCGAGCATTTCCTGCAGGGAGGGCCGCTGCAGCGAGTCGTAGACCCGCTGTATATCGGCAAAGTAGCGCTCCGGCGATGACCAGCCGCAGGTACCGTGGGCTTGCCATTCGTTCTGCATCAGGTCCGGCCCGGGCATCATGCACAGGTGCTGCCTGACCAAGGGCGCCGGCAGCGAACCGACAGTCTGGCAGTTGCGCGGATGGTCCTGGTTGGACCTGGCGTAGCCATTCTGCGGCCACAGGCCGTGCACCACCCATTCGAAACGATTGCCCGAGAAGCACTGGAAGGCATGCTTTTCGCGTTGCGCCTTGGGCTTGTTGCGCTGGGCTTCACAATGCTCCGGCGACCAGGACAGCACCAGGGCCAGGTAATCGGTGGGCAGGTCCTTGTTGACGTAATCCACGGGGCGGGCCGGCGCAGGCTCGACCTTGTCGGGCAACGCGCAGATTTGCTCGGCGAAGGTGGACGAGGCGGCGGCTGCCAGGCAGCCAAAGAGCAGCGCTTTCAGGCAGGTTGCAGATTGTGGCGTCCATTGCATGATGACCTCCTTGTCGGGTTCGACAGGCTCCGTGCCTGTCGCTCGGTTAAACCCGTCATGTGATGGTGTAGCGCGAATATGACGATTCGTCAGGGGCGGTTTGCTGTATCGTTCACCCCTGAGGCAGCACCCAGCGTCAATGAAGTGGAATAACATGAACCGTCGTAAAAAGATCAACCAGCTGTTGAAAGCCCACGCCAAGAAGGCCAGTGCCAAGTTGGCGCCGAAAAACAGGAACCCCTACATCTCCAAGGCCGACCGGTTGAAACTGGCGGCCGAGGCCGACCAGCAGGCCGTGGCAGAGGGTGGCGTGCCCGCGCAATCCTGATTGACGGCAGGCCGCTCACAGAAACTGCGGCGTCGCGAGGCAAACCCGCTTACAGGGGCATTATGGTGCTTGGCCCGGCAAACGCCCGCACCAACTGGTCGATCACCGCGCGCACCCGCGCCGTGTGGCGCAAGTCCTGGTGGGTGACCATCCACACCTCGTAGGGCTGGCTGCGCGTACGCTGCGGCCAGACCCGCCGCAAGCCGTCACGCTGCCCCAGCTCCACCGGGATCTCCCCCAGGCCCAGGCCTTCGGCGATGCCGCGGCGCAGCATCATGCTGGCGTTGGCCGCCATCACCACCCGCCCTTCGCCCATGGGCACGTCCACCAGGGTCGGTTCGGCGCGGTCGCGCCAATACGGCTCGTACACCACCAGGTCGTGGCCGGCAAAGCTGCCCTCCTCCGGCACGCCCCGCCGCACCAGGTAATCCGCCGAGGCGAACAGGCCCATCTGCCAGCTGGCCAGCTTGCGCAGCACCAGGTCGGGGCTGTCCGGGCGCTGGTTGCGGATGGCGATGTCGGTTTCGCGTTGCGACAGGTTGACGATCTCCGAGCTGCCGCTGAGCACCGCGCGCACCTCGGGATGGGTCTCGTGCACCTGCCGCAGTGCCGGGATGACGAACTCCAGGGCCAGGGAGTCGGTGGTGGCGATGCGCACCTCGCCGGCCTCCTCGTTGTCCGCGCCTCGGGTTCGGCGAGCCAGTTCCAGGGCCGCCTGTTCCATCTTCTGCGCCATTTCCACGGCCACTTCACCGATGGCGGTCAACTGGTAGCCGGCCGGGGTGCGCAGGAACAGGGTCGAGCCCAGATCCGCCTCCAGTGCCGCCACCCGCCGGCCCACCGTGGCCTGGTCGACCCGCAGCACCCGGGCGGCGCGGCGCAGGGTCTGTTCGCGGCTCAAGGCCAGCAGCATGCGGGCATCATCCCAGTTCATTGGTCCACTCCTGATTCAGCGCAGTCACTGCCGGCTGAAGAAAATCTGCAAAGGTGCGTCGCAAAATCGCCGCGCGACCGGGCAGCCCGGGTTGCATACCCTGTGACGCAACGGGCCGGCACGGCCTTTCTTCAGAATGACAGAGGTCTTCATGCGTCACATCATCCCCAGCCAAATGAGCGCCATCGACATCACCCAGCCAGGCGGCCCCGAGGTCCTGCAGGTCGCCAGCCATGCCACGCCCCAGCCAGGCCCGCGCGAGGTGCTGGTGCAGGTGCATGCCGCCGGCGTCAACGGCCCCGACCTGCTGCAGCGCAAGGGCCTGTACGATCCACCCGCCGGCGCGCCGGCCATCCCAGGCCTGGAGATCGCCGGCAAGGTGGTGGCCATCGGCGAGCAGGTCCGTCACTTTGCCCTCGGCGATGCCGTGATCGCCCTGGTCCAGGGCGGTGGTTATGCCGAGTACGCCGTGGCCGACGAACGCACCACCGCGCACCTGCCGGAAAACCTGTCGATGGTCGAGGGCGCGGCGCTGCCGGAAACCTTCATGACCGTGTGGGTCAACCTGTTCCAGCGCGGCGGCTTCAAGGCCGGTGAGAGCGTGCTGATCCATGGTGGCGCGTCGGGCATCGGCACGACCGCGACGCAGTTGGCCCGGGCCTTCGGCGCGGCGAAGATCTTCACCACGGTCAATGGCGCCGGGCAACAGGCCGCAAGCCTGGAACTTGGCGCCGACGTGGCCATCGACTACACCCGCGAGGACTTCGTCGAGCAAGTCATGGCGCACACCGACGGCAAGGGCGTGGATGTGATCGTCGATATCATCGCCGGCGACTACGTGGCGCGGAACTTCAGGGCCGCCGCCATGGACGGGCGCATCGTGCAGATCGGCGTGGTCAAGGGCCCTGCCACCGAGGTCGACCTGTTCCCGCTGCTGACCAAGCGCCTGACCCATATCGGCTCGACCCTGCGCGCGCGCAGCGCCGACGACAAGGCGGCGATCCTCGGCGAGCTGCAGGCCAAGGCCTGGCCCCATGTACGCAGCGGCGCGGTCAAGCCGCTGATCCACGCCACCTTCCCGCTGGCCGCGGCCAGCCAGGCCCATGAATTGATGGAGTCGGGCCGGCATATCGGCAAGGTGGTGCTGAACGTCGCACACAAGGGCTGAGTCAGTCTGGGCGTCGACCGCCTGGCCATCGCCGAACCAGTCCCCCTCCACCCAATGGATACGCTCGACCACCTCGTTCCGCGCAGCGCTGGCGCTGAACAGCACGAAGCGGTCATAACCCAGCGGCCGGGCGACATTGCGCACGGCCGACTGGATATCCGCGAGGTCGGTGGCCTGCGCGATCCGCTGGACGGCCCGCACCACCCAATCGAACGGCAGGTCCCTCATCCGCCGTTGACTGCCTTGAGCAACGCCGAGGCGGCCAGCTTGCCCAGGGCATTGCCGGCCAACGGACTGTCGCCGGTGAGCAGCTTGCGGTCCTGATGGACGGCACCAGAGATACCCTCGTTGATGATCTCGACGCCCTGGGCCTGCAGGCGTTCGCCGAACTTCCAGGTCAGGTGGCCGGGCATGTAGCCGATGTCCGGGGTCTTGGCATCCAGATCGTCAGGGAAGGCGCAGATCCTGTAGCCGTCGTAGAGCTTGCCGCCGGCCAGCAGCGCCGCCGGGCCGTGGCACAGGGTGATGACGAACTTGTCGTGGTCCGCCGCCCATTTCAGCACTCGCCCGACCTCCTCGCTTTCCGGCAGGCCGATCAGCGCGCCGTGGCCGCCCGGGATGAACACCCCGATATAGTCCGAGTCCTCACCCAGGGCCTGTTCCAGCACATCGGCGAGCTTGCGCGGCTGCTTGAACGCTGGCTTGTAGCGATCGAACAGGCCCAGCACCTCGGTGTCCTCGCCGGGCATGGCCCAGTACTCGAACTTGACCGGGTTGCCCGACAAGGTCGCGACGTCGAAGGTAAAACCGGCCTTGTCCAGGTGGTACATCGGCAGCAGCGTTTCCACCGGGTGGTTGCCGGTGGAGAACAGCGTGCCGTTGTCGGTGAGCAGGTAGCGCTCGTCGGAGCCGATCAGCAGGACCTTCCAGCGTCCGCCACGGTAGGCGTCGGGATAGTCGGCGCCGCTGAGGTCGGACTTGCGCGAGGTGAACTGGCTGAGGGAATACGGCGAAGGGAAGAAGGCGTTGTCCTCGGCCGGGTCGGGGGTTGGGCGTTTGTCGTCGTTGGGGCTGGTCATGGTTGTGCTCCTGTGCCTGGGGTAGGTAACCGGATCCATGCTAGGAGGCCGCCGGATGAGCGGCAATGAGGGTTTTCCCTCAATGGCTACCCGTGGCATCGGTACAACGGCCCTCGCGGTCCCTACAGCACATCACCCGATCCTCCGGGGCTGCAGAGCAGAGAATGAGGTTGCAAGCATCATCAGCGTGGGAGCGGGCTTGCCCCGCGATGCGGTGTATGGCACCGGCTGCGCCGGTGATCGCGGGGCCAGCCCGCTCCCACGCTATCCGTGCCAAACCAGTGCATCACGTTGTGTTCGAAGCGGGGCCACCAATGGACCCAGAGCAGTCTAGTCGAGCGCGGCAGGCGTATCGACGTCGCGCACTATCCCGCCATCGTCCAGTTCCAACACGACAACGCGATCGGCATGCCGCCGCAGCACCGAGCGCGCCCCTTCATCACCAGCCAACAGCGTCAGCTCGGCCCAGTAATCCCGGCCGAACACCACCGGGTGGCCGTTCTGCCCCTGATGACGCGGCAGCACGATGACCGAGGGCGCCGCCGAGGCGAGCAGACGACGGAAGGTCGCCGCCCCGATCCATGGCATGTCCCCGAGCAGGATCGCCACCGCCTGCGCCTCGCTGTCACCCAGCGACGCCGCGCCAGCCGCCAGGCTATGACCCATGCCCAGACCTGCCTCGGGGCTGTGGACGACCCGGCAGGCCGGCGGCAACCCAAGGTCCTCGGCCCGCTCGCCAGCGCGCAGCACCACGCGCACCTCGTCGAACGCCGCCAGGGCGCGCTCCACGCTGTGCTGCAACAAGCTGCGCCCATCGGCCATCAAGGCCCGGCGCTTGTCCGCGCCGAAGCGCGCGCCCTGCCCGGCCGCCAGCACCAGGGCGACGACCTTCACAAGGCCTCGCGGGCGATACCGCTGCGGGTCCGCAGGATATCGGCGAGCACCGCCAGGGCGATCTCCGCCGGCGTCTTGCTGCCCAGGTTCAGGCCAATCGGCGCATGGATGCGCGCCATATCGGCATCACCGAGCTCGCCGATGCGGCGCAGGCGCTCACGACGCTTGGCCGACGTGGCCTGTGAGCCCATCACACCGATGTAGAACGCTTCGGTACGCACCGCTTCGAGCATGGCCAGGTCATCGATCTTGGGGTCGTGGGTGAGCGCCACCACCGCGGTGTCGCGATGGCAGCCGCCGTTGGCGATGAACAGCGAGGGCAGTTCCCGACGGATTTCTATCCCGTCCAGCGCCACGTTGTCCATCACCTCGTCGCGAGGGTCGCACAGCACCACCTCGAAGCCCAGGCCCTTGCCGAATTCGGCGCAGAAATGCGCGACGCTCGAATACCCCGCCAGCAACAGGCGCTGGGCGGCGCCGATGCGCAGGCGAACGCAATGCTCGCCACGCTCCACCCGTGGCCCCTGGCCGAGGTCATCGCTCAGCCTCCGTTCACCGCTGCGCAGGTCGACCTCGCGCAACAGCCGCCGACGCCCGAGCAAGGCGCTCTCCAGCTCGGCAAGATGCGCCTGGGTGGCGCAGTCGCCGGGCAGGTTCTCCACCAGCACGTCGAGAATGCCGCCGCACGGCAGGCGGATGTTGCCGCGGGTGTCGCTGCCGTCGCCATAGCGCACCACGGCAACTGCCGAGGCGAACTCGCCAGCGGACACCCGCTCGAGGAAGTCATCCTCGACACAGCCACCCGACAGCGATCCCACCCAGTGCCCACCCTCGCTCACCGCCAGCAGCGAACCCGGCGCGCGCGGCGCCGAGCCATAGGTGCACAGCACACTGCACAGCCACACGCGCAGGCCGTCGCGCGACCATTGCGCCGCCTGGCGCACCACCTGCAGGTCGAGATGTTGCACGGGTCAGTCCGCCTTCAGCTGGGCCAGCTGCTGGGTGGTCAGGTCGCCCGGCAGGCCGCCCCAGGCTTCGCGCAGGTAGTTGACCATGTCGGTCAGCTGCTGGTCGTCGAGCTTGTCGGCAAAGCCCGGCATCGGCTGCATGCGCTCGAAGCCGGTGAACTGCTGTTCGCGGATGCCGTCGACGATGGCCTTGACCAGGTTGCGCGAGTCGGCCTGGCGCAGCACGGTATTACCCTGCATGGCCACGGCAATGTGCGGCTTGCCCTCGCCATCGCCGCCGTGGCAACCGGCGCAGACATTGAGGTACTGCTGGCGGCCACGCTTGGCGCTCTCGCCCAGGGTTTCATGGGCCACCGCCTGCACCACCTTGGCCGCCGGCGGCTGGTCGCCGAGCAGGTAGGTGGCCATGGCCGACAGGTCGCTGTCTTCGAGGTGCTGGGTGCTGTGGTGCACCACCGGGTACATCTCGTTGAACATGCTGCCCTGGGCGCTGATACCGTGCTTGAGGAAGGTTGCCAGGTCGGCCTGGTTCCAGCCGCGGTCGGCCAGGTCCTGGGCCAGCAGGCTCGGCGCCAGGTAGCCCAGCAGCAGGCCGCCGGTCAGGCGCTTGTCCTGCTGCAGCGCGCCGATGGGATTGCGCGGGGTGTGGCACTCGCCGCAATGGCCGAGCACCTCGACCATGTACTGGCCGCGCTTCCACGCCTCGCTGTTGCCCTTGCCCTCCTCCAGTTGCACGCTCTTGCCGTACAGCAGGTTCCAGCCCATCAGGCCGGTGCGCACGTTGAACGGGAAGCTCAGGCTGGTTTCCGGCGCCGGCCGGTTGATCGGCGCCACGCTCATCAGGTAGGCGTGGATCGCATCGGAATCCTCGCGCTTGATCAGGTGGTACGAGGTGTAGGGCATGGCCGGGTAGAGGTTGGCGCCGTCCTTGCGCTTGCCCTCGGTGAGGGCGGCGAAGAACTCGTCACTGCTGTAGTTGCCGATGCCGTGCTGCTTGTCCGGGGTGATGTTGGTGCCGTAGATGGTGCCGAACGGCGAATGGATCGGCAGACCGCCGGCGTAGGGCGCGCCGCCTTCGGCGGTGTGGCAGGCCATGCAGTCGGCGGCGCGGGCGAGGTATTCGCCGCGCTTGATCAATGCCTCGTCGGCCGCCTGGACGTTGCAGGCGACCAGCGCGCCAATGGCCAGGGCCAGGCTGCTCAGAACTCGCGTCATGCTCAACCCTCCTTGACCAGGCCGAGGTCGCCCAGCACGTCGCGGGTCGCCTCGTAGTAGCGCACATAGCCGGTGCAGCGGCACACATGATGGCCGAGGCTGGCTTCGATGGCCTGCTCCAGCTCGCTTTTTTTCAGCGGCTTGCGCTGGGCCTTCTCCACCAGCACCGTGGCGGCGTTGACGAAGCCCGGGGCGCAGTAGCTGCACTGGAAGGCGAAGCGGTCGACGAACTTCTGCTGGATCGGGTTCAACTCGGTGGGGTTGCCCGCTTCGTCGCGTTTGGCGTGGCCTTCGATGGTGCGCACTTGCTTGCCCTCGAAATAGTGCGCGCCGGTGATGCAGGTGCGCACTTCCTCGCTGGTGCCGTCGGGGTTGTCGACGATCACCACGCAGGCATGGCAGATGCCCTGCCCACAGCCCAGGCGCGAGCCTGTGAGGTTCTGGTATTCGTGCAGGTAGTCGATCATCGCCAGGTCATCGGGGACCACCTCGGTGACGACAGGTTGACCGTTGAGGGTCAGTTGCAGCTTGCGGTCAGCCATTGAGGGCCTCCTTGACGCGGGCGGGGGTGATGGGCAGGTCGCGGACACGCTTGCCGATGGCATGGGCCACGGCGTTGCCGATGGCGCCGACCACCGGGATCATCACCACCTCGGCGATGCCCTTGGACGGGTCGGTCGGCGACAGCGGCGGCAGGATCTCGGACGTCTGCTTCCACACCGCCACATGCCGGGCCATCGGCAGGCGGTAACGGTTGAAGTTCCAGTCGCCCTCACCCGGGCCACCCTCGTACAGCGGCATCTCTTCCAGCAGCGCATGGCCGATACCCATGGCGATACCGCCTTCGAGCTGGCCCTTGACCAGCTCGGGCACCAACACCCGTCCACACTCGACCCAGCTGTGGTGGTTGAGCACGCTGACCTCGCCGCTGCCCTTGTTCACCTTGACCTCGACGATGGTCGCCACCGGGCTGTAGTAGGTGACCATGGCGTTGTTCAGCTGGGTGGCCGGGTACTCGACATTCTGCCGGTCGAGCAGGTGGAAGCCGGCGCTGTTCATCTGCGCCTTCTTCGCGTTCAGCGCACCGTCACCGTACTTCACCGCCAGGGCATCGAGCGGCAGGCGCTCGCGCACGCCGTCGATGACGAAGTCGGCCTCGGCCCAGCTCCAGCGGTTGAAGCCATGCACGCTGACGCCGGTGATCAGGCCCATCTCGTGGGCCTTCTTCGCAAGCTCCGCGAACGGGATCGGCTCCAGGCCGTTGCCAGTCAGCGCACCGTTGACCCACACCGCGTTCTCCCGGCGCACCACCAACGGGTTGGCCTGGCCGCCGAACGGGCCCTGGCTCCACAAGGCCATGGCCGCCGGCCACAGGCCGTGGTTGAACAGCACCCGGGCCGCCTCGCGGGTGGCGTGGCTGAAGTAGAACGCCGAGTTGGTCGCCGACGACGGCGAAGCCAGCTTGGCGACCCAGCGCGGGTTGCGCAGCGCGGCGTCCTGCTCGGCCTGGCTGATCAGGTAGGGGTTGCCGCTGGTGCTCAGTTGCAGCTCAGGCCATTCGGTCTGGGCGGTCTGCACGTGATCGGCGACGCGGCCAAGGAAGTCGCTGACCACCAGGGCCTGGGAGGTCGACATCCCGGTGCCCAGCTCGGTGCCGATATGGCGCAAAGTAATCTGGCCATCGGCAGTGAACTCGACCGCCGCCATCGGCGCTTCGGCGCCGGTGCCGAAGTCCTTCTGGGTGATGGCGAAGCCCACGCCGTACCAGTTGTCGTGGTCCTTGGCGTCTTCGGCCTGCTTGCGCGCATGGCGGTTCTTCCACCAGTCGTGCTCCGCGGCCTTGTCGAGGATCTCGTGCAGGCGCAGGGCACCGGCGGGCACCGCGCCCTGGGTGTTCTTCATGCCCGACTTGAGCGCGTTCTTACGGCGCAGTTCGATGGCATCCACGCCCAGGCGATCGGCGATCTCATCGACCATCATCTCGGTGGCGGCCATGCTCTGCAGGGTGCCGTAGCCGCGCATGGAGCCGGCCTCGACGCCGCGCGAGTGGTAGGCGGTGACCGACAGGTCGTTCTGCGGCATGTAGTAGATCGACTGCGCGGCGGTAGCGCCCACCGAAGCCACCGACGGGCTGTAGTTGATGCGCCCGCCGCCGTCGACGGTCATGTCGGCGCGGAAGATCTTGAAGCTCATGTCCTTCTTGTCGACGGCCAGCTGGTAGCGGATGTCGAACGGGTGACGCTTGATGCCGCTCTGGAACTGCTCGTAGCGGTCGTTGGCCAGGCGGATCGGCACGCCCGCGCCGTACAGGGCGGCGACAGCGGCGTAGAACACGAAGATGTTGTTGTCCTTGGAGCCGTAGCCGACGGTGTAGCCCGGGTGCATGTTCAGGTGTTTCAGGCCGAAACGCGACGGCTTGATCATGTGCACGCATTCCTGCGCCACTTCGAACGGGCACTGGGTGGCGACGACGAAATGCAGGGTGCCGGTGGCCGGGTCGAACCAGCCGTTGCCGTTGTCCGGCTCGAGGGCTGCGGGCTCGATCGACGGGGTCTTGTAACGCTCGTCGAACAGCAACCAGTCTTGCGGCGGCTGCTTGAGCTGCTCGTCGATACGCTGGGCGTAGAACATCCCCTGCTCGGTGAGGGTGCCGTGCTGCTTGGGCTCGGCGGTCCATACCGGCTTGCGCGCCAGGATGGTGGGGAACAGCATGGTGTTCTTCAGGCTCGAGTATTCGTCCTCGTCGAACGGCGTCTTGCCGGCCACGCGCACGAAACGGAAGCTGCCGTAAGGATCGCGCTGGTACAGCGGGGCCTGGGCACCGTAGCGGATCGCCTGGTCGTTGAACTGCAGCTTGAGCTTGGCCTTGCGGAAGCGCTCGAAGTCGTTCCAGATCAGGATCGCCACCGGGTGGCCGATGAACATCGGTACCTGTCCGGGCGGCAGCAATGGATCTGGCGAGTGAGCCTCGGGCCAGGCGATGCCGTCCTTCTTCAGGTCATCGGCGCTGACGACACGGTCCGGCTGCAGCTCGGCGCCCAGCAGTGACAGGTCGTAGCCCGCGTAGATACGGTCGGCCTTGGTCGCCTTGAGCAGCATGGCGTGGCCTTGCTGCTGTGGCCAGCCAGGCATGTCCTTGGCACGGATGTCGCGGGCGAACACCTTGTTGCCGCAGACCTTGGACAGCGCGTCGTTTCGCGAAAGCGCCTTGCCGTCGTGGTTCATCCACTTCTGCGGCGAGGTGGTGACCTTGCTCTCCATCAGGGCGGCGAACGCCTGGCTGCCGAGCGGCGCCATGGTCACGCCGACACCGGCGATCAGCCCGCCTTGCAGGAACGAACGCCGGGAAATATCACGGTTGGACATGGTTGATCCTCTGGGCAGCTCTTGGGTTGCCCATGCTTTTTCTGGTGCTTGAGAAACTGGAAGGGCGCGCACGATCACAAAAACTGACTACGAAGTCAAGTTAACGATCGTAGGGTGCCCCTGCAAGTCAAGCAGACAACTTGTCGCGGGGCGCCGCGAAGGGTCAATCCGGCAAGCGATAGCGCTCGGCGAAGTACTGGCGGAAAAACTCCACCGCCACCCGCACCTTGGCCGAACCTGCCAACGGCGCGGTATACACCGCCCAGATATCCGCCGCCTGCTGGTACTCGGGCAGCACCTGCACCAGGCGCCCATCGGCGATGCTGTCATGCACGTCCCACCAGGAGCGCAGCAGGATCCCTCGCCCGTCCAGGCACCACTGGTGCGCCACCTCGCCGTGGTTGCTGGAAAGCCCGCCGGTGACGCGCACGCTTTCCTCGCCCTGGGGGCCTTCCAGGTGCCAGAGGCCGAACGGGTGGTCGCGCTCCTTGATCACCAGGCAATCATGGCTGGCCAGGTCGGCCAGCACCCGTGGCGTGCCATGCGCGGCCAGGTAGCCAGGGGCGGCGCACAGCACCCGACGGTTGCGTGCCAGGGGCTTGGCGATCAGGTGCGGGGCGATGACGTTGCCAACGCGGATGTCCAGGTCCACCCCTTCGGCGATCAGGTCCACCAGGCGGTCATGCACATCCAGGCGGATGTCCAGCCCAGGGTAGCGCGCCGCCAGCTCCGACAACGCCGGCGCCACGAAGCGCCGCCCCAGCCCCAGGCTGCTGGCGATGCGCAGTTGCCCCGCCGGCTCGCGCTGGCCGGCGTTGAGGTCGTCGTCCATGCGCCGCAGGGTCTCGAAGATCTGCTGCGCCCACTGGTACACGCGCTCGCCCTCCTCGCTCACCGTCACCCGCCGGGTGGTGCGGTGCAGCAGGCGCACGCCGAGGCTTTCCTCCAGCAGGCGAATTCGCTTGCTGATGAATGCCGCCGACATGCCGCGCTCGTCCGCCACTGCGGCGAAGCTGGCGCGGCGCGCCACCTGCAGGAAGATGTCGAGGTCATCCAGGTTCGGCAGATTATTCACGTTTCGTGCACCAAGAATTGATGGATTGCCGGATTATCTCCGAAGCACAGCCTTATAGCATGGCCTGCATCTTCCCTGGACACGAGATGCGCCCCATGACCAAGACCTTCAAGATTGCCGCCATCCCCGGTGACGGCATCGGCAACGAAGTCCTCCCCGAAGGCCTGCGCGTGGTCGAGGCCGCCGCCCGCAAGCACGGCCTGGACCTGCAGTTCGAGTTCTTCGAATGGGCCAGCTGCGATTACTACCTGGCCCACGGCAAGATGATGCCCGACGACTGGTTCGACCAGCTCAAGGGCTTCGACGCCCTGTACTTCGGCGCCGTCGGCTGGCCCGACAAGGTCCCGGACCACATCTCGCTGTGGGGCTCCCTGCTCAAGTTCCGCCGCGACTTCGACCAGTACGTGAACATCCGCCCGGTGCGCCTGTTCCCCGGCGTGCCCTGCCCGCTGGCGCACAAGCAGCCCGGCGACATCGACTTCGTGGTGATCCGCGAGAACACCGAGGGCGAATACTCCTCCCTGGGCGGGCGCATGTTCGAAGGCACCGACAACGAGTTCGTGCTGCAGGAGTCGGTGTTCACCCGTCGCGGCGTCGACCGGATCCTCAAGTACGCCTTCGACGTGGCGCAGACCCGCGAGCGCAAGCACGTGACCTCGGCGACCAAGTCCAACGGCATGGCCGTGAGCATGCCCTACTGGGACGAGCGCACCGCCGCCATGGCCGCCCACTACCCCGAGATCAGCTGGGACAAGCAGCACATCGACATCCTCTGCGCCCGTTTCGTGCTGCAGCCTGAGCGTTTCGACGTGGTGGTGGCCTCCAACCTGTTCGGTGACATCCTCTCCGACCTCGGCCCGGCGTGCGCCGGCACCATCGGCATCGCGCCGTCGGCCAACCTCAACCCCGAGCGCAAGTTCCCCTCGCTGTTCGAGCCGGTGCATGGCTCGGCGCCGGACATCTACGGCAAGAACATCGCCAACCCGATCGCGATGATCTGGTCCGGCGCGCTGATGCTCGAGTTCCTCGGCCAGGAAAACAACGATGCCCGCTACCAGGCGGCCCACGACGACATCCTCAAGGCCATCGAGACGGTGATCGCCCACGGCGACACCACCCGTGACATGGGCGGCAGCCGTTCGACCCAGGAAGTGGGTAAGGCCATTGCCGAGCTGCTCGGCGCCTGATTAGGCGTCAGGTCATCGCGGGGCCGATGCGACTTGCCCCGCGATATCGCCAGCCCAGCCCAATCATCCGGATTGTCCGACGATCCTATTGCCACCCACTTCGATTCAATGCAGAATCTGTCAACCAAAAGATACTTGTTACCTATTAGTTAACATAAAGGAAACACAGAACCTCGCTACGGACTTCCCCACGCCTGACGCCTACTACAAAAAAAATGCTCCAGGAGACAATTGATGTCCCCCAATAACAAAAAGATCGACGTGTTCCTGATCGCCGTGAGCCTGTTGGCCGTGCTGCTCACCGTGATCGGCCTTGCCGCCTTCCCTGCCCAGGCCGAAAGCCTGGCCAACCAGCTGTTCGAAGTGGCCACCCGCACCTTCGGCACCAGCGTCCAGGTACTGGTGTTCGGCAGTTCCCTGGCTGTGCTGTACCTGGCCTTCAGCAAATACGGCAACATCCGCCTGGGTGCCGGCAAGCCCGAGTATTCCACCGCTACCTGGGTGTTCATGTTCATCTGCGCCGGCATGGGTTCCTCGACCCTGTACTGGGGCGTGATGGAATGGGCCTACTACTACCAGACCCCAGGCCTGAACATCGCGCCGATGTCGGCCAAGGCCCTGGAATACAGCGTCAGCTACTCGTTCTTCCACTGGGGCATCAGCGCCTGGTCGATCTACGCCCTGGCCTCGCTGGCCATGGCCTATCACTTCCATGTGCGCAAGAAGAGCGGCCTCAACCTGGCCTCGATCATCGAGGCGGTCACCGGCTTCAAGGCCACCGGCCCGGTCGGCCGCGCCGTCGACCTGATCTTCCTGCTTACCATGATGGGCGCGCTGACCGTGTCGCTGGCGCTCACCGCCTCGACCCTGACCCGCGGCCTTGCCGACCTGGCCGGCACCCCCAACACCTTCATCGTGCAGTTGCTGGTGATCGGCGCGGTGGCGCTGTTGTTCTCGCTGAGCTCGTACATCGGCATCGACGGCGGCCTGCAGCGCCTGTCGAAGATGGTCTGCATCGGCGCCCTGGTATTCGCCGCCATCGTCCTGCTGGTCGGGCCGACCCAGTTCACCCTGAACAACACCGCCAATTCCATCGGCCTGATGCTGCAGCACTACGTGCAGATGAGCCTGTTCACCGACCCCGCCGGCGACGGCGCCTTCACCCGCAACTGGACGGTGTTCTACTGGCTGTGGTGGGTGTCCTACGCCCCGGGCGTGGCGATGTTCGTCGCCCGCGTGTCGCGTGGCCGACTGATCAAGGAAGTGGTGTTCGCCTTGCTGCTGGGCGGCAGCTTCGGTTGCTGGTTCTTCTTCGGCGCGCTGGAAAGCTACAGCATGCACCAGTTCATCAACGGCCAGATCGACGTGCCCAAGCTGCTCGGCACGCTGGGCGGCGAAGCCGCGGTGACCGACCTGTTGCTGGCCCTGCCCTGGGGCACGCTGTTCCTCGCCGCGTACCTGTTCATCATGGCGGTGTTCTGCGCCTCGCACATGGACGCCGCCGCCTACGCCGTGGCCGCCACCAGCACCCGCAACCTGCGCGAAGGTGAAGACCCAAGCCCCACCCTGCGCCTGTTCTGGTGCGTGGTGCTGACCCTGGTGCCACTGGCCATGCTGTTCGCCAAGGCCTCGCTGTCGACCATGAAGACCGCCGTGGTGCTTACCGCGATCCCGTTCATGCTGATCCTGCTGGTGAAGATCTACGGGTTCTTCAAGTGGCTGGCGGCCGATTACGGCCAGGTGCCGGCCTACCGCATCGAGGAAGAGGCCACCCGCCTGGCGGGTGAGGAACCGCAGCCGCAGGCACCGCGTAGCGCTGCCGTAGTGCACTGAAATACAACCTGGGAGCGGGCTTGCCCGCCCCCGTTCTGGCAAATTTTTTTGCCCAGATTGTTAACCATCAGATACGCGTTAACCAATAAGAACCGAGATAGAGCCATGAACGATTTCAAACGCCTGCCCGCCGACTTCTGCGCCAACCCCGAGGAGGCCTTCACCCTCCCGGCCAAGTTCTACACCCAGGCCGCCGTGTTCGAACACGAGAAGGAAGCGATCTTCGCCCGCAGCTGGATCTGCGTCGGCCACCGCAGCGAAGTCGCCGAGAAGAACGCCTACATCACCCGCCAGGTGATCGGCGAGAGCATCATCGTCGTGCGTGGCCGCGACGACGTGCTGCGGGCCTTCTACAACGTCTGCCCGCACCGTGGCCACCAACTGCTCGAAGGCAGCGGCAAGGCCAAGAACGTGATCACCTGCCCGTACCACGCCTGGACCTTCAAGCTCGACGGCGAGCTGGCCCATGCGCGCAACTGCGAGAACGTGGCCAACTTCGACAAGGACAATTCCACCCTGGTGCAGTTGCGCGTTGAGGAATACGCCGGCTTCATCTTCATCAACATGGACAACGACGCAGGCTCTGTCGAAGACCAGCTGCCGGGCATGCAGAAGCGCATGCGCGAAGCCTGCGCGGTGATCGACGACCTGCACCTGGCCGCGCGCTTCGTCAGCGACACTCCGGCCAACTGGAAATCCATCGTCGACAACTACCTGGAGTGCTACCACTGCGCCCCGGCCCACCCCGGCTTCTCCGATTCGGTGGACGTCGGCCAGTACAGCCACAGCCTGCACGGCAACTGGACCCTGCAATACGGCCTGGCCAAGCCCTCGGAGCAGTCATTCACCTTCGACGAGTCGGTGAAAGACCCGTCCTTCGCCGGCTTCTGGGCCTGGCCGTGCACCATGTTCAACGTACCGCCAGGGGCCAACTTCATGACCGTGATCTACGAGTTCCCGGTCGATGCCGAGACCACCCTGCAGCACTACGACATCTACTTCCTCAACAAGGAACTCAGTGAAGAGCAGCACAAGCTGATCGACTGGTACCGCGAGGTGTTCCGCCCCGAGGACCTGCGGCTGGTGGAGAGCGTGCAGAAAGGCCTGAAGTCCCGCGGTTACCGTGGCCAGGGCCGAATCATGGTCGACGCCCAGCGCAGCGGCGTCAGCGAGCACGGCATCGCCCACTTCCACAACCTGATCGCGGTCGCCCACCTGGACGACTGAATACACGCCAGCTCCCCGCCCCGCGCCAGGGCCTGGCGCGGGGCCTTGTTGTCGAGGTACGCCATGGCCAAGCAATACGAGATGTTCAAGGTGCGCGTGACCGGTGTGGAACAGGCCACGCCTCAGATCAAGCGCTTCACCCTGGCCCGCGCCGACGGCGGCCCCCTGCCCGCCTTCAGCGGCGGCAGCCACGTGATCGTGCAGATGCACTCGCCCTGCGGCAGCCAGTTCAGCAATGCCTACTCGCTGATGAGCGACCCGCGTCAATTGCACAGCTACCAGATCGGCGTGCGGCTAGAGGAGCAGTCCAAGGGCGGTTCGGCGTTCATGCACAACCAGGTCGCGGTGGGCAGCGAGCTGACCATCTCCACCCCCAACAACCTGTTCGCCCTGGACGCCGATGCCGGGCGCCATGTGCTGATCGCCGGCGGCATCGGCATTACCCCGTTCCTGGCGCAGTTGCACGAGCTGGAAGGGGGCGCCACCCCCTACGAGCTACACTACGCCTTCCGCGCCCCGGAACACGGCGCCTTTCAGGGCGACCTGGAACAAGGCCCGCATGCCGGCAACACGCGGTTCTACATCGACAGCCTGGACTGCAAGCTCGACCTCGCCGCGCTGTGCGCGGGCCTGGCCGATGACGCCCACCTCTATGTGTGCGGGCCCAAGCCGCTGATCGACGCGGTGATCGCCACCGCCGCCGCCGCTGGCATCGCCGAATCGCGGGTGCACTGGGAACAGTTCGCCGCCGCCGCGCCGGCCACAGGTGCGGCCTTCACCGTGGTGCTGGCCCGGTCGGGCACCGAACTGCAAGTCGAGGAAGGCATGACCATCCTCCAGGCCATCGAGAAGTCCAAGGCAGCGAAGGTCGAGTGCCTGTGCCGCGAAGGCGTGTGCGGCACCTGCGAGACGGCGATCCTCGAAGGCGAGGCCGAGCATTTCGACCAATACCTCAGCGACGAGGAAAAGGCCGCGCAGCAGAGCATGATGCTGTGCGTGTCGCGGGCGCGCTCGGCGCGGTTGGTGCTGGATCTCTGAGGGGCAGCGGCGGATCGTCTCCCCTGAGAGATGTAACTGAATACCGCCAAATAGCGCCGAAAAGGATAATCAGAGAAACGTCCTACGCGGATTTGGGAAGCCCTGTCGACCACCCATAATCCGTTCCTCGCTAGTGTTTCAGGTCTGCGTCACCGTCGCCCGTGGCTGGCTGCAACAGCCATCCACGGGCCTGCACGACGGTACGGCCATTGCCAGCCAGCGAGGACCTTATGCGAACGTTCCACGGAACACGTCAGCACCAAAAACCCCGCCCCCCAATCGAGGCGCTCTACGCCGTCATGCTGCGATAGCTGACAGGCCACTCCCAAGATGCCAGGCAACGACGAGCACCGTCTCGTTCAAGGACAGCCGTATCCGAAGGACCTCTCATGTCCAGCCAATCAAACACTGGCCCCACGCGAGGAGCTAAACCATGACTGACGCCACCGTCAGCAGTGCCACCTCCGGCCCCCCCTGCAGCCCGCGCGTGCCCATCCTGCCGGTGCGCTATGCCATCGTGCCGCGTACGGGCGATGCGCCTGCCTGTCGCTACGCAGACGCAGGCTTCAACCTGGAACAAGGCTTCGCCCCGCTGCAGCACTCGTCCTACACCCTGCGCACCCTGCGCCCCGGCTACATCTACGTGT
>Ga0213828_1000060_pt1 | contig 172753 bp, 174 predicted proteins | sample MC6MC0897MG_FD_180664 | JGI IMG/M metagenome (GOLD analysis project Ga0213828, IMG submission 180664) | Enriched soil aggregate microbial communities from Iowa State University, Ames, United States - MC6-MC0897-MG | ecosystem: Environmental > Terrestrial > Soil > Unclassified | place: USA...
GGCTTGACCTCGGCCAGCTGGATCTTGTCGATCTGCTTGGCGCGCGAGGTGGCCTGCTTGGCCTTGGAGGCGTTGGCCGAGAAGCGGCTGACGAAGGTCTGCAGCTCGGCGATCTGGGCTTTCTTCTTGGCGTTGTCCGACAGCAGTTGCTCGCGCGATTGAGTGGCCGCGGTCATGTACTCGTCGTAGTTGCCCGGGAACAGGCGCAGCTCACCGTAGTCCAGGTCGGCCATGTGGGTGCAGACGCTGTTGAGGAAGTGACGGTCGTGGGAAATGATGATCATGGTGCTGTTGCGCGCCGTGAGGATCGTTTCCAGCCAGCGGATGGTGTTGATGTCCAGGTGGTTGGTCGGCTCGTCGAGCAGCAGCACGTCCGGGTCGGAGAACAGCGCCTGGGCCAGCAGCACACGCAGTTTCCAGCCGGGCGCCACTTCGCTCATCGGGCCGAAGTGCTGTTCCAGGGGAATGCCCAGGCCCAGCAGCAGCTCGCCGGCGCGGGATTCGGCGGTGTAGCCGTCCATCTCGGCGAACTCGGTTTCCAGCTCGGCGACGGCCATGCCGTCTTCCTCGGTCATTTCCGGCAGCGAGTAGATGCGATCGCGCTCGGCCTTGACCTTCCACAGCTGCTCGTGGCCCATGATCACGGTGTCGATCACGGCGAACTCTTCGTAGGCGAACTGGTCCTGGCGCAGCTTGCCCAGGCGAGTGTTGGGCTCGAGCATCACCTGGCCGCCGGACGGCTCAAGGTCGCCGCCGAGGATCTTCATGAAGGTCGACTTGCCGCAACCGTTGGCGCCGATCAGGCCGTAGCGGTTGCCGTTGTTGAATTTGACCGAGACGTTTTCGAACAGGGGCTTGGAGCCGAACTGCATGGTGATATTAGCGGTGGAGATCAAGTGCCTTACCTATCAATAACTTACGTGGAGTCTTCGCAGCTACGGACCAATTTCGGACCAATTTGGAGCTTTTCGAGCTCCTGCCAGTCGCTGGACGAGTTGATCCAGCGTGCATACGTCGATAAGAGCATCTGCACGCTGTGCCCGAGCTGTTGGGCGATAAATGCGGGGTTGAGACCAGACATTAAGCATATTGTCGCATAGGTGTGACGGCAGTTGTATGGCGGCCGGTATCGAATCCCGAGTCGCCGGAGGATCGGTCGCCACTGGTGGTACAGATCAGACGTCTGCTTGACGTATTCCCCATTCTTGCCGGGCGGAAACACATACGGTGACTCCGTGAACCGGCCCTTTCCCTTCCTGCGGCGCTCCGCGTACTGCTTTGCGTACCAGAGCGCGTGCAAGGCCCTTTCGTTGAGCAGGACGAACCGATCCTTGTTGGTCTTGGTTCGCTCCTCAACCACTCCCAATGCAATGGTTCGTCGGACATGCACCGTCTTCTTGGTCATGTCGACCACATCCCAACGCAGTGCCAAACCCTCTGACAGTCGCAGGCCCGAGAAGAACATGAATTCGAAGAACGCTGCGTAGATCACGCTGGGCCATCCTGTCATTCCTGCGCGTGTTGAGGAGTGACTCAAAATAGCCCGGCCACTGCGCCTAATGCCTGTCAGTTAGCGTCATTGGGGCTGCTACGCAGCCCATCGCCGGCAAGCCGGCTCCCACAGGTACAGCGCAGGCCTCACTAATTGCGCGATCCCTGTGGGAGCCGGCTTGCCGGCGATGGGCCGCAGAGCGGCCCCTATTGCTTAACTGACTGGCATTAGCCACTGCGCCGGGTTTTTTGTTGCCCGCTCATCTGCTCGATTGCACCTCGTTTAGCCAGGCAGTCTCCAACCAGTACGGCCCAGAACAACTGGACCTCACTAGTGCGGTGCATATGTCTAACGATTCGAGCTTCCAAAATTAGCCGCAAGGCTCAGACCCGACAACACCCGATCCTATGATTGATGATCCAATCCTGGATCCCGATGACCCAAAAAATACGATCCCCTGAGAAAGCCGGACGCGGATCGTCCAGATGATTGGGAAGATCAAGAAAGGGAGCCACCGGAAGCGGATGAGCAAACCCCGCTGTCTGATGATCGGCGTTGAATGAGCGTGCAGGTGCAATAGTGCCCTGATTCTGGGTTCAACGGAGTAGCGGGCCTTTCTTGTACTTAGGAGGGCCTCAAAAGCCCCGGCGCTTAAGCCGGGGCTTTTGTAGGTCAAACGAGGCGAATGAAACCGGCCGAAACTCCTTGTTGTTTCTGAACGTGCTCAATTTTCCCAGTAGCGACCAGTTCGTCGATGACCTCACGGACTGCCTGCATGGTGTCGGGGTTCTTCGCGTAGCGGGTCCGCAGGAAGTGATCGAGAGATTCTTCCTTGACCTGGCTCAGTACACCAGCAACTGCCCCAACAAGCATCTTCCGGTCAGGGCGCTGCTGCAGTTCATCAATCAGACGGCCAGCGTAGAAGCCTGCTTGGCTACCTCCGTAAGGCAGATTGATCCATTCAGGATCAGCAGTTGCAATGCGGACAGGGGAATTCAATGCGTCCAAGGCCTTCTCCAATTGTTCCATTTTCGATGTGTGAGTGAAGTCAACCAGGCGGTCCCCGGTGGTCTGGGAAACGCCAAGCTGCCTGCATAACTCAGCTTTCTTCATCCCCCGGCGCATCATCTCGTTCCAGAGTGCGATCTTGGTTACGGTGACGGCCGGCAGGTGTACAGAGTGCTCACCGTCTTCTGCTGGCGTAGCTTCAGGGATGGATCGGCGCTGATCGACATACAGCGACAGCACGCTTTCGATGCCATCGATCGCTTCGCGAATTGCGCTTTCTCGGTCGTTACCGTAGCTGTTGAGTTCAGGTAGGTCTCGGCAGAATACCGCCCAGCCTAGGGTGCTTTCGTCTTGCTCGAAGCGAATTGCATAGTCGTACATAGTCACTCCTTGGGGTGATGTGTTCAGCGGTCATAGGCGGAGGGGGCTCTTAGAGCCCCAGTTGCTTGATGAGCGCCTTGCGGGTCGATTCCGGCATTTCCTTGGCTCCGTGGTCCGCGAAGACAGTCTGTTTGCCGTTTGGGGCTGTGATCTTGAAGTGGCTGCCTTTAGCTGCTTCGAAGGTCACCCCGTGGGCCTTCAGCCATCGTCTGAACTCGCTGAGCTTCATCACCTCGGCTCTGGTGTCTGGATGAGTCCAGCATACAACAGATTTGTGGTAATACAACAGTTTTGTGGTGTTTCTCGTTGGGGATTCGCCGGGAGATTCTGGATGGACCCGACCGACCTCGGCCCAGGCACGGCCACCTGGCTGGGCGGAACGGGTACCGTCCTGCTGGGCGGCTTCCTCTGGCTACGCCGCTTCCTGTCCAAGGACGCCGCAGACTGTGCGATGGACAATGCCGACATCGGCACCGTCCACCGGCTGAATGAGCTGCTTGACTCCGAGCGCGAGGCACGCAAGCTGGCCGAAGCCCGGGCTGACCAGTTCCCCAAGGAGCGCAACGACCTTGCCGCGACCGTGGGGCGGCTGGAGGGGAAGATCGAAGCCCTGACCTTCCAGATCGGCCAGCTCACAGAACGCGTTGCCGCGCAGAGCGAGGAAATCGCCCGTCTGCACGGCAAGCTGGGAGGTGTCTCATGATGGACAGATGCGTACTCGAGTACATGGCTCGACGCTGGTGGAGGAGGGCGGAGGTCTGGGTCATCGCTGCCGTACTGATCGCCGGTGGCGCTGTGTTGGGCTGGCAGTCGGCCTACTGGGCCATGGTCAGCACCCAGGCGCACCAGGTGGATGAGATCCGCAAGGCCTATGACACCGCCCTGACCGAGCGCGACAAGCGCATGGATGACCTGACCCGCAAGGCTGAGAGCGCAGCGACCAAAGCGTCAAAGGCTGCGACCACAGCCACCCAGGCTGCTGACAAGGCTGATGAGGCTCTTAATCGGGCGCTACCATAGCTGTCGCCAAAACATATGCGACCTACTGTCCTGCCCATCCTAGCTGGGGGCACTTAGGCCTTGTAAGGTATCGGGTTCCATTGATTTTCGCCTCCCTCATGGAGTACTGCTATCACACTCAATGCGGCCGCATTCAGCTTGTTAACTTTTATTCGGAGGGGATGTTTGGGGGTGATGGCCCCTCCCATCATGCGAAACAAGATGCCATGCAATGTATCTCCAGTCGGTGAGACGAATTTATCCCTGTTGAAGCCTCCGAAATGTGCCTGACCGTTGGCCATCTCGCAGGAGATGTCTTCTTCTGCGTTGCTGGTGATAATCACGAAACTGCCATTAGGCTCCATAAGGTGGGAAGCGTTGATGGTCAGGGCCATTGAGCCGTCTTTATCTTCTACAGCCGAGTAGGAAAGGTTAGAAAACCCTTGGTGCTGAGGGGTGAAAGATGAGCTGCCTTGTGTGACGCTCACAATCTGGGCAATTGCGGCCTCGATGCCCGAAGTGTACATGTCGATGTAGAGGGTCTGGGTTAGCAGTGCAGGCATAGCGCTTTCATCGACCCTGACAGGGATCATTCGAGTATTTCCCCGGGTTGCCGAATGCAACGCGTTTTGCCACTCCAGCTTGACCATCTGGCTGGCCAGGCTGTTTGCGGAAACGAAGAAAAATACGAACTCCGGAGCCTCAAGACCGTTATTCATCTGATCAATAATGCCGTCGCCGGGGCGGATGGACCACGAATCATAGAAGACAGCGGACTCGCCAAATATCTGAGCCAATCTCAACGCAACTGGCTCTACTACTGGTTTGTCGGCATGGTTGTGACTTAAGAAAATCTTATGTGTCATGGAGCGTCCCGTCGTTGAAATGGTGTAGTCGCCACGCTCATATGATGGCGCTGTGATCTCAAATCAACCCTCAAAATAAGTGCTATGACAATCAAGCAACCCGATTGGGAGGCGATCGAACGTGCCTTCCGGGCCGGCGCGCTTTCCATCCGCACCATCGCTGACCGTAACGGAGTGAGCGACACCGCTATCCGGAAGAAGGCCAAGGCCAAGGCCTTGGGCTGGGAGCGGGACCTTTCTGAGCAGGTCCGCAAAGAGGTTCGCAACAAGCTGGTTCGCGGCGAGGTTCGCGAAGACCAATGCGGGAACCCAGAGCGGGACGCCGAGATCATCGAAGAGGCGGCAGAAGAGGGCGCGACGGTTGTTCGCAGCCATCGCCGCGACATTCACAAAGCCGCGAACCTTGCGAAACTGCTGATGGATGACCTGCTCACCACCATCAAGCGCCGCGAAGACATTGAAGACGAGATTGAGCGAGAGACAGCCGACGATGAGAGCGGTTTTCGCCGTAGCTCCATGCTCGCCGCGGTTGCCCTGCCCAGCAACGCCAAGACGCTTTTCCAGCTGTCCTCGGCCATGAAGAGCGTTGGAACAAAGCGCGCGACGCCTGGGCAGAAAGGCCCAGAAGGGTGGTGCGAGCTGGGAGGAGGTCACCGCTGGTGAAATCACCCTGCAGGCCGAGCAGCTTGGCGAGATCATCACCGGCTGGGATCTGGAGGACGAGTTCAGCCAGGAGGCGATCGTCGACCTGGTACGTACCTGCACCGGCGCGCCGAAGGCAGTGACCGACGCCTACCAGGAAGCCTACAACCCGGCCCGCCTGGGAAACTGAGGGCGGCGGCGCGGGCACTGTACGAGCGCGGCCCGTCCGCCGGGCAGCTTGCGGCCATTGGCCTGACCCTGGCCGACATCCCCGAGGAAGAGGTGGAGGTTTGGCCAGATGCCTGGCCGGCCCTTCGAGTATTCGAGGCACTCGGCACGCAGTGGCGCTTGGGGCATGGCGGACCTTCGGGGTTGGACTACACAGCCATCCCCGCGGTCGCGTCGATGCTCGGAATCAAGCGCCGAGAACTCACCGAAATTTTTCCCGATCTCCGCATCATGGAGCACGAAGCCCTGGCCGTAATGGCTGAGGCGGCGGAGTAGGGCGTAGATACCAATCGGGTTAAAAAGTACTAGCCGAAAGTTATCTCGATAGAGGACTTTGCTAGTCCAAGAATATCATTTCCAAGTTCGCCAGAGATCTTCCACTCTTTTATGGTTGTCAGTTTTTGGATTGTGCTCCATACCGCTTTCCAGAGCGCCGATATCCAAGGTTTAAGAGTATTGGTAAACCAGTCTTTGGCATTGGCTAAGATTGGTCCATTTGCGCCGGCTCCTTGGGTTGTATCTAATTCGACCCTAAGGAGTTCAGTTGCAGACTCAACGCTTGCCATGGATGAATATAGTTCGGAGGCCGATTGTTTTGTGGTTGGGATGTTGCCGCTGTTTAAGGCCGAACTTGTGTTGGCCAGCTCTCTCAGCTCATGGATGATCTGATTTATGTAAATGCTCTGAATCTCGCCAGCGTTGACCAAGTCCCAGAGGTAAGGGTTAGCGTCAAGCTGGCCCCAGATCCTCGCAGCTGTGGGAGTTATTATGTCCATTATGGCTATCCCTAATGAGTAGTGGAAATCAATAGATTAGTTGAGCGCTGCGAAATGGATGCCTCAACTCACACCATTCATCGCAATTCGATACTTAAATTGACGCGGCCAAGCCGCAGGAGAGGGTATGCAGCAACACTACGTGCTGACGATCTGGGATCTGTTCACGATGAGCGGAAGTGATGTGTGCGGCGGCGAGGCGGTGATCGCCATCATGGATGGCGACCAGGAAGTTGACCGCGTCACGATAAGCGGCAAGTGCCAAAGCCCAAGTGGCTACCGTCGAAGCTACACAGGCAAGCCAGGCCTGAATTGCTTGGCGTCGACGTCTGAGCAATCCGCCTGACCGCTCGCCCGTCGAGGTGGACGTGCAAGATGGGCGCGCTGAGTACCTGCTCAGTGGCCCGTACAGCATCGGAGAAGGCGGCCGGATTGAGGTTGTCGACGGCAAGCTGCTCTTCACCGGTAGCAACTTCAAAATCAATTGAGTGTTTCCAGGAATACGCTATGAGCAAGCTGGTTGAAATCACGCACTTCCGTACGGAGCAATTCACCCTGACCAAGGATGAACTGGTGGAAGCACTACAGAAGAAATACGGCAATGAGCCTATTTTCACCGAAGGCCAGATCGACATGGTGACTCACCAGCAGCTGTTCCAGCCTGCCGATGAGACCAAGATCTATTTCAGGATCGATCTGACCGAGCAATGATCAGCGGGGTATTTCGATGCTGGCCTCGCGAAGCGCCTGCTCCAATTTCTTCACGCGCTGCTCCAGGTTGTTGAGCACGATCTTGAGGGACTGAGTGACGTCGTAAAGCTCCCGGGGGAGTTTTCCGTTTGGGGTGTTGTTGGCAATGCTCTGCAGATGGCGGCTAAGGTCTGCCCAAGCTTTATCGTCGTTCAATTCGACCTCCTAGGTCATCATGCCCCAGTCCATGGGCTTTCCGGCAACGGCCGGGGCGGCTCATTGGGCCTCTGACCCTACTACGCCCAAAAGTGGCAAGATACTGGTATTTCATCCAGGCTGGATGGATAGATAGTATGTCGAAAGCGACAACGTGTGACAGTATCAGTCGCACCAATAACTTGTGCTAGGGAAAGTAGCTTCATGTCACCGACTCCGAAAAAACAGTGGTTCAGGGCCAAATATCAGCGGAAAAAACCTGGAAGCTTGAGCACCTCAACCGGTGCTAAATCATTTTTTGTCTTTACTCAGCAAGAAGCCATCGACAACTTGCTGTTTGAGCAAAGATCTGCATATCCGGATCATGATATTCTCGTGACGGCAGGTTGATCTTAGTTTCTAGCTTCGTTAGCCCAGCACCATGCTGGGCTTTGGCATTTGGATTAGCCAGGTCCTGAAGTAAAGATCTCGTGCTGCTACTCAACGGAGGCTTGCAATGAAGGTCAAGAGTTGGGCTGGCTGGGAGCGTGACTGGCTGAAGCTAGTAGATCACTATCGTGCAGCTCCAACCGGTCCTGGTGTCTATCTGATCTGCGCTGATCACGCTATCAATCGGGCAGTAGGCGTGGATGAGAATGGCATTCTGACGATCGGGGAAAGTGGAAATCTTCGTGACCGTCTAGGTCGGTTCGTTGGCTGCGTACAAGGCCGCCATGCTAAAGGGCATATGGCTGGTTGGCGGTTTTTTAACTCCGCCCTCAGCAAACCTTTCCCCATTGAGACTTTGTGGGTCAGCTGGTGCGAGATGCCGTCCAAGGAGGACGCATACCGGAAAGAAGGCGAGATGCTAGGGCTGTACCTGAGCCAGCACTACGAATTGCCCCCGTTGAACTACAAGTTCAATTGGTCTGCCCAGGAGCAGTGATTCGTAAGCCCAGCCCCGCGCTGGGCTTTTTGCATCTGGCAGAGAAGTTGATGCTTGGCGCTCGGCAGCACTCTGGTGCTACATTTCTGGATTACCTATCAGGACGCGATGGAAATGCAACCGCAGCCGCAATCGGTTTTAGCCGAAATCTTCGAGGAGCGCCAACGGATTAAGAACAGCCTCTCCGAGAGCTACATCCTGGATGAGCTCGCGAGTGAGCGCCTTAAGAGGCGAGTGTCAAATGAGCTGCGGGATCGCAGCATCAATGACACGCATCGGGCGGCTCTACATCACGAGCTCGCCGCGATCCTCGGTACACAAGGACGTGTTGACGAGGCCTGCGATCACCTTGGGGAGGCCGAGAAATGGGGGTTCGAGCCTATTGCGGTGGCTTTCACCATGGCGTTCATCTACCTGTCTAATGGTCGCGTGCTCGATGCGCGTTCATTGATTGAGAGAGTTTATAAGGATGTACCGGAGAATATCCTTGGGCTTGTCAGGGCTCATCAGGCGCAAGCAGGGATCGTAGGAGTGTTTATGGACATGGCCGAGACTAAACCCCAGTACTTCGTTGACTCCGCAGAGGTGGCACGCATTCTTGCGAGCCGAGGCATAGCTGACATTGAGCTGACTAAGCGGCTCGATACCGCATGCCGTGTCATTCGTAGCAGTATTAGGCTCTGTACGAAAAGCCTTGATACTTGTTCATGCTGCGTTGAAAACAGCCTCGGAATGCTCATGTACTCCAGTACACTGCGCTTCCTCGGCTGTTTTCGCCTTGCCTGACCTGCGTCTCAAGACTTTTCGTACAGAGCCTAGTCATCCCATCCTTGGCTACAAAGTCTTCGCGCAAGAGGGGGAGGGCATACTCTATCGATATCTGGTTAAAGCACCAATAGAAGAGCTGGCTGAGCTCAACGATAGGGTTCTCGATGCGCTGATGGCGAGCCATGACGGCCCTCTTGATCAAGAGCTTTCGATCTGCGTCACACCATGGGCACCAGAGGATGTAGGTGATGTGCAGGAGGCCTATCGTGTCAGTATCCGCTGATGAGTTTTTGATACAGGGGCGTCGCCTTCTGAATGGGGCGGATGAAATTGACTTTAGATCAGCTGTGAGCCGTGGCTATTACTCCATCTATCACGTTGCACAGGAGGCTGCTGACCGGCTGGGGCTTCCGAATAGCGGGAGGAGGGACGTCGGAGCCCACGAGCAGCTCATATCCAGATTCGAGACCAAAGGGCCTGGCCTGAAAAAGTTGGCCAGACGCCTCCGCAACCAAAAACGTATTCGATGTGTCGCTGACTATCAACTCGACGAAGTTGTCACGAAGGATGAAGCTAGGCTTTTCGTTGCTGAGATCGAGAAGCTTGCGAAAGAAATTGATTCAATCGGACGAAGCCGCCAAGAGCAGGTCGAATAACCGTTATAGGGCTAAGGCTGTATACACATAGACCCCATTCTATAAGTTATAGAATGGGGTCTATGTGTATGTGGAGGGGAGAAAAGCCGGCGCTTGGCCGGGCTATAAGCGCGATGCTAGTCCGATGATCCATGGCCGAGCTGGTTCGCGATGAACGCTTCGGTTCATCCCAGCCATCAGGCACAGGGTTGCGTAGGTGTGGTGGGTGTCGTACTGCCGGCGTTCACGGATGTCCAGCGCCATGAGCGCTGATTTGAATTGGCCGATTGTAACACTTGGTTCGTTGATCCACAGCCCACCTTTGCTCGGCTGGAAAACAAATGGGCTTGGCAAAACAGGTGAGCGATGATGGCGGGTAGCAGGAAGCCGGCTACACGCGAGCTTTGGACATCTGCAGGCTGGCTTCCGACGGGTTCGTAGAGACTGAGTGGCTGATGCCGCTGCGCTGCGACTTTGGGCAACAGAAAGCCCAGGCGTTCGATCCAGGCGTTGGCTACGTCTTCATCATCGTTGGCTTGAAAGGCATGGGAAATACTGGTTGCATATACAGTGTCTTATTGAGACAATCACGTCACTCCTGGAGGGTTCAAGATGCGTATCAATCTCGCGCATGCCTGGCCTGCCCACGTGAAGGCCTTTGAGTCTCGAGTAATCGCCTGTGAGCGACATGGAAGCGCAATTCTCCGCGATTAACTATCCGACTCAATAGGTGACAAAATGACTGTACGAGTACTCGGCAAGCACTTCAAAAATCTTCTCTTCAGCGGTATGGCGGCCAGCGTTGGTACGCTGTTCAAGCCAGAAGAAAATGTTAACGGGATTCTGCTATACGACCTGCGCACCTGGGCCAATAACATCGTAAGTGTTGGCGTACAAGCTCCGACGACGACCTCGTCCAGGGATTTGCCTATCATTTCTCAGGGTGAGCCTGGCTTTCAGCCCATCCTCATTCCTGCCGGACTTGGCGTCTACATGCAACTCACCCAGACCTACAACATTCCGGCTCTTGTTCGCTGGGATTTTCTAAACCCTGATGGAACTGTTGCGTAAGCTCTGCTGGAGCCTGGAATCGTTCATGCAGAATGACTCGCACTGTGCGGCATGCCAGTCATTCTGCAGTTGACAACGGCTGTTGGTGTTACATGTTATTTACTGCGTACAGCGGATTAAGCGTTTGGCCGTGGTCTTTCACAATGTTGTCTTCAACGACTATCTTGCTGGTTTGGGAGATGTAGTAGGTTTTTACCTGGGACTTCATTTTTACCGCCATCAAGTACCCTCTTGCGTCGCTGCGGTCCCAGCTATCAGATTCCCCTTGAGCTATTGAATAGTAGCTGTCATTGCCGTCGTTACGCCATGCACTCACTGCAATGTCAATTGATGTGCTTGCGCCATTGGTGATCGTGAGCTTCATAGTTTAAGTCCCTTTGGTTTTTAGATTCCATGAGTCGGCTCCCTATTAGGAATGTGCAGACTTGCCACTGCTACTTGTGATTAGTAGTTAGGTTAGCTCATGGGCCTGGAAGATAACTCATGTCGCTTTCCAACTTGGGTTGTTGTGCTACGCAGTTAAGACCATGAAATAATTAAAGCAAGTAGTTCAATGGCTTTTTCCAACCCCGGAATTTTATCGATTTGCTCGCACGGGCTGATGCTCAAGCGTGAAGAAGGCTTTCACATTGGCGTGTGCATCTGCGAATTTACAGAGGAGTGCAGGGGGCGGCACGCGGGGATGACAAGGGCTATCAAAGCCAAACTGAAACCGCAAGGCGGGCTTTTCGTCTGAAAGGCATCCATGCAGATCACCGGGCAACACCGCTGCCGGGCGGTCATCTACGCGTACGCATCCATTCATCCGCGACATCACCCATGGTGCAGGGTGCGCCGCTCTTGATCCAGGCCATGAAGGTCCGATCGAACTTGAACGCCGCGCCGCATTCACCGAGCAGGAACTGCCGGACCTTCTGCGTATTGCGGTAGTTCTTGTCGAGCAGGGTTGTGCGGGTGATAGGTCCAGCGTGCCAGTCGAAGCTCATTTCCACTACCTTGGATGGCCAGGTTCGCTTGAGCCTAGCATCACTTGTTGTTGTCTGGCGTCTCTGCGGCGGCCATGCCGCTTTCGCCGCGCGGGGGCCATCGTCATGGCTCAACGTCTCCAATTCGCTGGGCGGCAGGTGCACATGCAGCTGCCGACGGCGCTGCTGGATAATTTTCTGGATGCGTCTCATCGGGGCACACCTCGATTGGCATCCTTGCGTAGAGCCGGAGTGAGTGATCAGTAAGCGCCTGTTTGCGCGATACACCCACCACGTCTGACCAATGGACATGTTCCTGAAGCGGGCAGGCTGGAACGGGAGTTGCTTGAGTCAAGCAAACCCACCACGCGGGAGTGCAGACATGTTCCAGGATGACTTCTATTTCATGAGTTTCGTCGTGGCCGTCGTGCTGGCCGTGGATGTGGTGGCGGTTTTCGTGTTCCTGCAGGCCAGCGCCTGATCCCACGCCTGGGGATATGTCCCCTGAACCGGGGCCGGGCGCAGGCGTATTGTTTGGTTCGCTGGCGGTGATAAGCTTCGCCGTTTGCCAGACAGGGAGTGTTGTATGGGCTTGCGTGAACGGCATGCAGCGTTGCTGAAGTGGCTGACGCCCCGGCGCAGATGCCAGATAGGTGGAGGCTTGGCTGCCGTCTGGGTGGCAGGTCTTTTGGTGCACCCAGGGCAGTACCTGACCTATATCGTAATCGTTGCCAGCGTCATCCTGACGGGGGCCTGGTCGCCCGCTTCGCAAGGCAAGCGTTGAGAACCTCGCCCAGCGGGTGATCGCGATTTCAAGGAGAACATCATCAAGGCTTTGTCGATTTACTGGAGCGCGCTGATGGATCGCGTAAAGGCCATCAGTGAGCGTTTCACGGCCCGGCAACGCTGCATTGTCGGTGGGGCCTTCCTGGTTGCCTGGGGCGTTGGCATTGTCGTGTTCCCTGGCGTCGATCTCGTCTTGCTGTATATCGCTTCCATGCTCATGTTCTTCAGCGCGGTGACCGTACGGATCAACACACGGCGCTGAGAGACCTTGCGTTGCATGGCAGCGGCTTTGCCGACACCCGGCCAAATCCGCTTTTGCAGATCCCTGCTCATAGCTGAATCAGTTCATATTGCCGGATGAGTTCCTGATTTTGGCTGTCGCACTCATTTGCGTGCTCCGCTTGTCTGCCAGCAGTGCCGACTTGCCTGGCGCTTGTAGACTCACCAGTGCTGTACGCAAATCCTACTCATAAGGAGCATGAGTCATGACACTGCCGGCGCGGGCACCTTCATGGTTCGCCTGGACTATTCCGGTGGCAGCGACAAGAACCTGCAGTACGTCAGCATCGATGACAGCTACTCCACCCAGGAGACCTTCAACATTCGCAGCGTTTCGATGAGCAACCTGCGCGGTTTGTTCGCCGCGGGCAAGAGCTCGGCCAACCTGAGCTTCTATGTGTTCGGCAAAGCTTGATCGCGATTGATTGACCTGTCCGGGCTCCGGTCGATTGAGGGCCGGAGTTCCGCGGTCATGCGCATGTGCTAGATTCCCATGCCTCGCAGGCATCGCAAGGCGATGCCGGTCCTGCCTGGTAGAAGGGAGCTGCGCCTTACCCATGTTCATCGAGACCCCACGTCTTGTCCTGCGCCCTTGGGCCGAGCGGGATATCGAAACCTTTGCCCTCGTCAACGCCGACCCCGAAGTCAGGCGCTATTACTACCCGGCAATACTGACGCCCGATGAAACCCGCTCGATGCTTGCCGAGTGCGATCGGCACCTGCAAACGCACGGTTTCGGCTTTGTCGCGGTCGAGCGCAAGGCGGATGGCGCGTTGGTCGGTGGGCTTGGCCTGTCCTCGACCGGGGACGAGATACCGGGCGGCCCGCATGTCGAAATCGGCTGGATCCTCGGGCGCAGCCACTGGCGGCAAGGGTATGCATTCGAAGCGGCCAGTGCGTGCCTGGCCTACGCGTGGTCGACCCTTGGGTTGCGCCAAGTCATCGGCTACACCTCCAGCATCAACACACCGTCCAGGGCATTGATGCAGAGGCTGGGGATGCGTTCGGATCCGCAGGAGGACTTCCTAGACGTGACGGTGCCTGAAGGCAATCCGTTGCGCCCGCACGTGCTCTACCGGATCGACAGGCCCACCCAGGCGATATAGCGAACCGGCATACCGCGCCCGCCACCCTGGGGCTAGGCTTGTAGATCGTAAGCAGACTATTAAAAAGGGTGGTAGCTGTGTGACTCTGTCCAGGGCATCCTGCTGGGGTGGTTGGAGTCTGTATGAATCGCTTGATGATGGCATTGGCCGCCAGCCTGCTGCTGGCCGGTTGCGCGCATGATCCCGATATCCGGGCCGGGCGCGACAACACATTCGGCGTGACCGCGAAAGCGCCGCCGGATTACCTGAACTGCGTCAAGGCCGAGCTTCCCGCAAACGCGACGACCTTTATCGTGCAGAACCAGGACGTCGTCGAGCTGTTTGTCGCCAGCCTTGATCCGAACAAGGCCGACGGTCTGGTTAAGGTCCAGGGCTCCCCAGGGCGGCAACAATACTCCGCCTATCAACGCGATGCCTGGTATGACAAGGGGCGCCTGCTCGATGCCGCGCTGATGTGTTCGAGGGTATGATCACCGCTTCGCGGGACGCTGCCGTTGGCCTCGCCCCGCGAAACGATCTTGTCCTACTTCACCTCGGACGATTCTCATGTTGAACGGATTCAACCATCTCACCCTGGCCGTCTCCAACCTCGCCGACAGCATCGTGTTCTACCAGCAGGTATTGGGTTTCAGACTCAGTGCACGGTGGGAGCGGGGTGCCTACCTGAGCCTGGGCGAGCTGTGGCTGTGCCTGTCGGTCGATCAGGTAGAGGCGGGCGACCTGCAGCGCACGTACACGCACTACGCGTTTTCCATTTGCCAGGGCGACTTCGCGGCCTTCGCCCAGCGCTTGCGCGAGCACGACGTGCGCTTGTGGAAGCAGGACAGCAGCGAAGGAGACTCGCTGTACTTCCTCGACCCGGATGGCCACCAGCTCGAAGCCCATGTCGGCGATCTGCAATCGCGGCTGGCGGCCTGCCGGGCAAAACCTTATGCGGGCATGGTTTTCTACGACTGACGCAACCGCGCCATGCACAGCGCGTCGACAAACATCCCATCGCGCACACCGTAGTCGCGCAACCGGCCTTCGACCTCGAAGCCGAACTTGCGGTACAGCGCCAGTGCCGGTTCGTTGTCGGCGTAGACGGTGAGCTGGACCCGGCGCAGGTTCATCCAGTTATCGGCAATGTCGAGGATGGCCGTCATCAGCCGTGAGCCGACGCCCTTGCCTTGCCAGGCCTGGGCAACGCCCATCAGCAGTTCGCCCAGGTGCGCCTGGCGGATGCGCGTGCTCTGGTCGAGGCCGATATTGCCGATCACCTGGCCTTGGTGCACCGCCACCAGGCGGGTTTGTCGGTCATGGTAGGCGGCCAGGCGCTCGCGCCACACTTCGACGCCCTGGTAGGGCATCTGCAGCACCTGGCGGCACACCGCAGGTTCGTTGTAGAGCGCGGTGATACCGTGCAGGTGCTGCTCGGCAAAGCGTTCGATGATGATGTCGGGCGAGGCGTCGTTCACTGTGTTTCCGTCCTTTGAAAAACGAGTGGCGCCTCAGTGTACGAGGTAGCGCTTCGGGCTGGCCAGTGGCGATGGCTGGGCAAGAAAGCGGATGCGTGGCCGCGCCGCGATGGTTACAGTGCAGCGATCGTCATCCTGCCGGAGCCTGCCATGTCTTGTGCCTTCACCCTCATGCAATCGCCTGTCGGCACCCTGACCCTGGTGGCGCGGGGCGAGCGGCTGGCCGCCGTGCTGTGGGAGCACGAGCGGGAGAACCGGGTGCGCCTGGGCGAGCTGCACCGCGACGACCAGCACGGCGTGCTGCGCGAGACCGCCCGCCAGCTGGGCGAGTATTTCGCCGGGCAACGCCAGCGCTTCGAGCTGGACCTGGACTTTGCCGGGACCGCGTTCCAGCGTGAGGTGTGGGCGGCGCTGTTGAGCATTCCCTTTGGTGAGACCCGCAGCTATGGCGAGATCGCCCGGCAAATCGGCAAGCCCGATGCGGTTCGGGCGGTGGGCGCGGCCAACGGCCGCAACCCAATCTCGATCATCGCGCCCTGCCACCGGGTGATCGGAGCCTCGGGCAGCCTCACCGGTTTCGCCGGTGGCCTGCCGGCCAAGCAGTACCTGCTCGCGTTGGAGGGACGCCAGAGCCTGGCGCTGGATTTCTAGGCGTCAGCTGAGCCAGGCACAAAACACCGTTAACACCAGGGCCAGCACTGTGCCGGCAAACAGGCTGTAGTGGCGGTGGGCACGGCGGGCGTGGGCCTCGACTTCGCGCAGGTACTGCCCCGCAGGCGGGGCGTCCGGGCGATGGTGCAGGCCTTCGGCGATATCGGCCAGGCGCCCGCGAATCAGGGTGCCCACCAGGTACCAGACACTGGCATAGCTGGCCAGGATCACTAGCGCATACTTCATGCGCACAGCTCCAGCGGCCATGCCTGGGCAGTGCCTGTCGCCGTATCGAGCAGTAGAAGGCCTGGTGCTGCATCACCGAGGCAGGCCAGCAGGTTGCCTTCGGCATCCCAGGCTGCGGACTGCCCGGCCCCCACGTACTGGTCTGCGGGGCCGACGCAGTTGCTCATGATCACCGGCATGCGCAGCCGCCGGGCAACCTGCGGGTAGTGCGCAGCCCCTGCGCGGATGCCTTCCTCGGTCTTGACCACGCTGACCAGGTAAAGGTCGGCGCCCTGCGCCTGGGCGTGCGCGGCGTGCTCGAGGAACATCGATTCATAGCAGATGGCCGGCGCCACCTGGTGGCTGCCGGCGGCGAACACCAGCGAGGTGCTGCCGGGCACGAAGTAGTCCAGTTCGTCGTCATGCAGGCGCTGCTTGGCATACACCAGCGGCGCCAGCTTCGGGCGCAGTACCAGCATGCCGATGCGCACGCCGGCCATGGTCGGCATCGGCAGGCCGACCGCCGCCGTCACGCCGAAGCGGTCGCACGCGGCTTGCAGCGGTGCCAGTTGCGGCGAGTCGGCGGGCATGGCCAGTTGCCGGGCCAGCGTTGGTTCGTAGCCGGTCAAGGACAGTTCGGGGAACACCAGCAGTTCGGCGCCCAGGGCCGCGGCCTGTTCGATGGCGCGCAGATGGAGCGCGATGTTGGCGGCCACATCGCCTTTGCTCAAAGCCAGCTGTACTGCGCAGATCTTCATGAAGCATCCGTCCTTGGCATGTCGTCGGCTGTCGAGGATACAATCGACGGCCGTTCCCTCCCAGTACCGATGTGTCGATTTCAAGGACGAAAACGCAATGACCCACGCCGCCGCCATACCCGCCGACTCGCTGATCGCCACGCATGCCGCGCAGGCGGGTTTTCGCCATTGTCGGGCAATTGAAATTGCGGACGACGGGCGGCCGGCCATGGCGCACTTCCTGCGCCTGATGACGAGCATGCCCGGCTGGATCGACACATTGATGGTGCTGCGCAACCGCCTGGTCGCGCTGCTCGGCCTCAAGGACCTGGGGCGCCTGACCGCCATCGACCCGGCCCGCGCCCCGGGCAGCTACCAGCCCGGAGAGCGGGTGGGGATTTTCACCCTGGTGGCCAATACCGAGGATGAGGTGCTGCTGGTTGACCGCGACCAGCACCTGGACGTGCACATCGCCCTGATGCGACGCCCGATGGCAGCGGGCCGTTGCGAGGTGCTGGTGAGCACCGTGGTGCGCACGCACAATCGGCTGGGCCGCCTGTACATGCTGCCGGTGGCGCCGTTCCATCGGCTGATCGCGCCCATCGCCCTGCGCCGCCTGGCGGTGTGACACTCAAGAGGGCGGCTGGGCGAAGCGCTGGCGGAACCAGTCGCCAAGCATGGCCTTCTCCGCATACAGCCGGTCGTTGTTGCCCAGCCGGCCGGGGCGGCTGAGGTACATCTTGTCGCTCAGGTGCTCCTGGGCCTTTAGCGCGGGCTGGCCGGGCTGTTGCAGGGTGTAGTCGAGGTCGATGCTGGGCCAGGTGACTTCGCGCATGAAGCGCACATCGTAGGGCTGGTTGTGCCAGGGCTCGAACTGGCCGGCCAGGTCGATGTCGCGGATGTCGATGACCAGTTGCTGGCCAGGCCGCAGGTAGCGCTGGCCGAGTTTCTGCAGGTGCTGGGTGAGGGCTTTCATCACCTGCGGGTCGGCGCCGCGGGTGTAGGCCCGGTTGTCGAGGCTGGCATCGCGGAATTTCTCGGGGTGGTCGAAACGCACCTCGACCTGCGCGGTCGAGGCGCCCTGTGCCATGCTGTCTAGTGCCAGCACCATCAGCAGGCAACTGGCCAGGGTGGTTCGCATGTTGCACCTCCGGGTTCGGGCGGTTTAGCCGCCTATTTTACGCCGGTGCCGGGCAGAAGCAGAGGAATGATGCAATGAGTGCGTTCAGGCGGATCGCCGCCAACAGCCGTGGCCGTGACTTGGCCGTGGGCGATATCCATGGGCATTTCGAGCGCCTGCGTGACTGTCTGGAGGCCGTTGGTTTCGATCCGGTGGTCGATCGGCTGTTCAGCGTCGGCGACCTGGTCGACCGCGGGCCGGGCAGCGCACAGGCGCTGCAATGGCTGGCCGAGCCCTGGTTCCATGCGGTGCAGGGCAACCATGAGTCGCTGGCGGTCAACCACCTGCGCGGTGGCCGGGTCGACCTGGACATGTACCGGGCTGCCGGCGGCGGATGGTTCCTCGATTTGCCAAAGGCCGAGCAGGTGCGTTTCGTCGAGGTGTTCGAACGCCTGCCGATCGCCTTGCAGGTCGACACGTCGGGCGGACCGGTCGGCTTGCTGCATGCCGACAGCCCATTCGACGACTGGCCCCAGCTGTGTGCGAGCCTGCTGGCCGGGGATGACCTGCAGGTGCGCGAGGTGTGCCAGTGGTCGCGCCGGCGCCTCAAGGAGGGCGACAGCCGCCCGGTCAAGGGCCTGCGCGCCTTGCTGGTCGGCCATACACCGGTGCTGGAGATCAAGGTGCTGGGCAACGTCTGGCACCTGGACACCGGCGGCTGGAGCCGCGGTCACTTCAGCCTGCTCGAACTGGACGGCCTTAAGCCGCTCAGCGCGAGGCCAGGTGCGTGAGAACAGCGCCAGCGAGCAGGATCAACATCAAGCCCGAGGCACGCTCGAGCCAGGGCAGTGCGCGGGCGAAGCGGCGCAGCACCCGCGGGTTGCCGATGGCCACGGCAACCACCAGATCCCAGGCCAGGACGATGCCGAACATCCAGATGCCATAGCCCAGCTTGGCCCAGGTGCCGCTGTTGGCGATCATGCTCGCGAGGCTTGCATAGAACAGTGCGTTCTTCGGGTTGAGGATGCCCGAGGCGAAGCCCATGCCCAAACTGTTCAGCCAGCCACGGGCAGACGATGCCGCGCCAGGTTCGCCGTGCGTCAGGGTGGCTTGCCCGGCATGGCGCAGGAACAGTTGGCCGAGATAGAGCAGGTAGCCACAGCCCGCCAGTTGCAGGGTTACGAACAGGGGGCTGCCATCGCGCAAAAAGGACACCCCGGTAAACGCCGCACAGATGAACACGCCGTTGGCCAGGGCGATCCCGGCACAGGCGCCACTGGCGAGCCGCCAGCCGGCGTTGGCCGAGGTGCGGGCGACCAGGAAAAAGTCCGGGCCGGGGGAGAGCAGGGCGAGGAAGTGGGCGGTGGCGACGAGCATGAACAATTGCATGGGGGCGGGCTTCCTGGTGGAGGTAGCCGCAGTCTGTTGCTGGTGATGGGTGGAGTATTGAAGATTATTGCAGGGGGCCGCTGTGCGGTGATGTCAGTGCTTCAGTGCCGCCCGGTAGGCCCCGGGTGTCACCCCGACATGCGCCTTGAACACCCGCTGGAAGTGGCTCTGATCGGCAAAGCCCAGGTTATAGGCCACCTCTGCCAGCGCCTGCCCCTGGCGCAACAGACTCCGGGCCTTGTTCACCCGCGCGTTGAGCAGGCAGGCGTGAGGGGTCATGCCGGTAGCGACGCTGAACGCCCGTATTAATTGGTAGCGCCCCATGTCGGCCTGGCGCGCCAGGCGCTCCAGGCTCAGTTCGGCCAGGTCCTGCTCCTGGGCGTGGTCCAACAGTTCGCGCAGTGTCGACGGTGGCAAGGGTGGCGCCGGCAGCAAGGCTGGGTGCATGGAGAAATCATGTTCGCCGATGAAGGCTACCAACGCCGCCTCTTTCTCGAAGGTTGCCGCCGGTGAGAACAGCAACCTGTTCAGCGCGCAGAACTGCTGGTACAGCGCTTGCGAGCGAGTGACCCGGGCCACGGCACCGGGCTCGCCTGCGGCAACGCCGGATTCGAGGCGTAGCTTACGCAGCCACTCGGCATCCAGGTGCAGCATCTGGTAGCTCCAGGCCTGTCCCGGTTGCGGGTTGCAGGCATGCACCCGCTGCGCCGGCACGAACACCAGGGTACCCGGCGTCAAGCGCTCCTCACCGCGGGCGGCGCCGGTGAAGCGGCTGCTGCCTGCATCCACTGCGCCGATGGAAAAGCTGGGGTGGCTGTGGGCCTTGTAGCAGGCGCGGCTATGGCAGGCGCGCCGGCTCTCGACGTACGGCAAGGCCGGGTCGTACCAGATTTCGCTGCTCGGGCGGGGCATGGCGAGGAACCTGAGGATGGGCGGAAGGCGCCAGTCTAGCGCCTGGCCGCTGTTCCGGCCATTTGCCGCGCCACTGTGCTTGACGGGCCTGCCTGTCAAGCGCGACGCTGCGCCGGTCCCTGCCGGAGAACCTTAATGGACCTGTCAAGCCTGCTGCTGTTCATCCCCGCCTGTTTCGCCCTGAACATGGCGCCGGGCCCCAACAACCTGCTGTCACTGCACAATGCCAGCCGCTACGGCCTGCGCACCGCCTGTGTGGCCGGTGCCGGGCGCCTGCTCGCCTTCAGCGGCATGATCGCCCTGGCCGCGATGGGCCTGGCCGCGGTGCTGCACACCAGCGAGTACCTGTTCCTGGCGATCAAGGTGCTGGGCGCGGGGTACCTGTTCTATATCGCCTGGCAGCTGTGGCGGGCACCGGTCGACGAGGCGGCGGTGGCTGGCGAGCAGCCTCGCGGCACATGGAAACTGGCGCGCCAGGAGTTCTGGGTGGCGGCGGGCAATCCCAAGGCCATCCTGATCTTCACCGCCTTCCTGCCGCAGTTCGTCACGGTTGGCAGCGCCACCCCGGTCAGCGAGCAGTTCCTGCGCTTGGGCGTGTTGTTCCTGTTGCTGGAGTGGGCGGCCATCGCCATCTATGCCGGACTTGGTGCCTACCTGCAGCGCTGGTTCGAACGGCCCGGGCCACGGCGCATGTTCAACCGGGTTAGCGCCTCGCTGCTGGGGTGCGCGGGGCTTGGCCTGCTGGCGGCCCGTCGCTGATCCGCTGTTTTCCCTCGCAGCTGAGTATTGCCGCGCTTTGCGCTTGCTGAGACCTTTCCATGTTTCTGCCCGGAGCTTTTTCGCCGGGTGACAAGCGGTGGGTCTATCCCGGGAGCGTGGTGTGAAGTGGTGGAGCAAGGCAGGTCGGCAAGACCCGCAGATCAAGGAGCTGAACGTCGCCCTGGAGCATTCCCGTTCACAGTTGGCGGCGTTGGAGCAGCGCGCCCGCGAGGCGGAATCGAGGGCTGAGGAACTGGCGCGAGAGAACCAGGTGCTCGGGCACCTGGCCGGCAACCTCTCGGCGTTCTCGCATTCCCTGGAAATGACCCAGACCTCGTTCGCCAGCCTCGCCCACAGCATGGAGCAGGAACGGCAGTACGCCATCCGCATCCAGGGTATCGCCAGCAGCAACCAGGCCAGTATCGACGCGATCGCGACCAATCTCGAGCAACTGGCCGATGCCTCCGGCGAAGCGTCGGAGAAGGTCGGCAGGCTCGATCATCAGGCCCAGCAGGTCGGCGGTGTGCTGGAGATCATCCGCGAGGTAGCGGACCAGACCAATTTGCTCGCGTTGAACGCGGCCATCGAGGCGGCGCGGGCGGGAGATGCCGGGCGCGGCTTTGCCGTGGTGGCCGATGAGGTCAGGACCCTGGCCAGGCGCACCGCAGACGCCACTGCCGAGATCGGCACGCTGGTCTCGGCGATTCGTGCCGACAGTGCGCAAAGCCGTGGGCATATCGCCAGCCTGGCCGAGCATTCGTCGTCATACAGCGGTGTTGGCCAGTCCGCGGCCAGTACCATGCGCCAGTTGCTCGACATGTCGACGGTGGCCGAAGGATCGGCATCGGTGTCGGCGCTGCGCAGCTTCTGCGAGCTGGCCAAGCTCGATCACCTGATCTACAAGTTCCGCGTCTACAAGGTGTTGTTCGGGGTCTCGCAGGAGCGCAGCTCGGACTTTACCGACCATACCCACTGCCGCCTGGGCAAGTGGTATCGCGAGGGAGACGGGGCCCTGCACTATGCGCACCTTGCCGGGTACAAGGAGATCGACGCGCCCCATGCCGCTGTGCACCGCTGCGCATTCGACGCCATCGATGCCCATGCCAGCGGCGATACGACAGCGATGCTCAAGGCTGTGGCCGAAATGGAGAGTGCCAGCCTTGCTGTGCAGGAGGGTTTGGAGCGCGTGGTCGCCAGTGGCGAGCAATCGCCTTCGTTGTTGCAGAGACGGCGCGAGAGCGAGGCTCAGTCGCGATAGAAAGTCTGCACAAGGTGATAGCCGAACTTGCTTTTGATCGGTCCGTGGACCACGCGCAGGGGCTTCTTGAAGATCACCTGGTCGATGGCGCCGACCATCTGGCCGGGACGTATTTCACCCAGGTCGCCGCCGCGCTTGCCGGACGGGCAGGTGGAAAATTTCTTCGCCAGCACGTCGAAAGCCTCGCCGTTGGCGATGCGCTGCTTGAGCTTTTCGGCTTCGTCAGCGGTCTTGACCAGGATGTGGCGGGCTTGGGCTTTCATGGGGTTACCTGTGCTTCGGGGTAAAAGGGCGACATTATGCCTGATGTCGCCATCAGCGTAACTCCGGGCGGTCACGGAACTGCTGCAGCGCCTCGGGGTTGGCCAGGGCGTCGGTGTTCTTCACCGGCCGGCCATGCACCACGTCGCGGATCGCCAGCTCCACCAGCTTGCCGCTGAGGGTGCGCGGGATGTCGCTGACCTGGACGATCACCGCCGGCACATGACGCGGCGTGGCGTACTGGCGAATCACCTGGCGGATACGCAGGCTGAGCGCTTCGTCGAGCTGCAGACCGTCGCGCAGGCGCACGAACAGCACCACGCGCACATCGTCATGCCAGTCCTGGCCGATGGCCACGCTTTCCAGTACCTCCCCGACCTTTTCCACCTGGCGGTAGATCTCGGCGGTGCCGATACGCACGCCGCCGGGATTGAGCACGGCGTCGGAGCGGCCATGGATGATCAGCCCGCTGCCAGGCACCTGCTCGGCGTAGTCGCCCTGGCACCAGACCCCTTCGAACTGGCTGAAGTACGCGTCGTGGTAGCGCTGGCCATCAGCGTCGCCCCAGAAACCGAGCGGCATGGAGGGGAAGGGATGCACGCAGACCAGCTCACCTTTCGCGCCGCTGATCGGCTGGCGCTGTCCGTCCCAGACTTCCACCGCCATGCCCAGGGCCTTGCCAGCGATCTCGCCACGGCGCACCGGCAGTAGCGGGTTACCGGCCACGAAGCAGGCGACGATATCGGTGCCACCGGACATCGAGGCCAGGCATACGTCGGCCTTTACCTTGGCGTAGACATAGTCGTAGCTGTGGGGCGACAGCGGCGAGCCGGTGCAAAGGATCAGGCGCAGGCTGCCCAGGCCATGGGATTTCGCAGGCTCCACAGCGGCCTGCTCCAGGGCGGCGAGGTACTTGGGGCTGGTGCCGAAGGCGCGGATGCCTTCGGCGTCGATCAGGTCGAGCAAACGCTCGGGCCCGGGGTGAAACGGCGAGCCGTCATACAGCACCAGGGTGGCGCCGACCGCCAGCCCGCTGGCCAGCCAGTTCCACATCATCCAGCCACAGGTGGTGTAGTAGAACAGCACATCGTCGGCCTTGAGGTCGTTGTGCAGGCCGTGCTCCTTGAGGTGCTGCAACAGCACGCCGCCAGCGCGGTGGACGATGCACTTGGGCACGCCGGTGGTGCCGCTGGAATACAGGATATAGAGCGGATGGTCGAAGGGCAGCGCGGCGAAGGTCGGCGTACCGCCGGGCGTGAAGTAGTCGGCCCACAGGGTCGTCGGCTTGCCGGTGAACTCATCGGCGCGGGTCTGCGGCCGGGTATGCGGCACCACCAGCAACTGCTCGACGCTCGGTAGCTGGGCCACGACCTGGTTGATCTTCTCGACCTGGTCGATGACCTTGCCGGCATATTGATAACCGGCGCAAACCACCAGCAGCCGGGGGGCGATCTGGCCAAAGCGATCGATGATGCCGTGGCTGCCGAACTCCGGCGAGCAACTGGACCAGACTGCGCCGAGGCTGGTGGCGGCGAGCATGGCCACCAGGGTTTCCCAGGTGTTGGGCATGACTGCGGCGACTCGATCACCCGGCGCGATCCCGGCCTGGCGAAAAGCCTGTTGCAAGCCGGCGACCTGCGCAGCCAGTTGATTGTGGGTGAGGCTGTGGCGGCTGCCGTCCTCGCGCACGGCCACCATGGCCGGGCGGTCGTCGCGGCGCTGCAGCAGATGTTCGGCGAAATTCAGGGTGGCGCCGCGGAACCAGCGTGCGTCGGCCATGTGTTCGCCTTCCTCGAGGATGCTTGAAGGCGGCGTGTGCCACTGCACATGGAAGTACTCGGCGAGTGTCTGCCAGAACTGCGGGCGCTGCTCGACGCTCCAGCGGTGCAGGGCGGCGTAGTCGTCGAGCTGAAGGTTGAAGCGCCGGTTGACGCGACGACGGAAGGCATCCATCCGGCTGGCTTCGATCTGGGTGGTGGTGGGGCGCCAGAGTACGTCGTTCATGCCGGGAGTCTCGGTCAGGGATGAGCGTCTTATCGCGGTGCGAGCCCGCTCCTGTACAGGAGCGGGTTTGTCTTGTTCCACTCTAGTCTTTACTGGGCGAGCCAGCCGCCATCGACGTTCCAGGCGGCGCCACGGACCTGGCTGCCGGCCTCGCTGCACAGGAACAGTACCAGTTCGCCCAGGTGCCGGGGCGTGACGAAGGCCAGGGAGGGCTGCTTCTCAGCCAGCAGGTCGTGTTGCGCCTGCTGTGCATCGCCATCGCTGGCGGCGCGGTCATCGATCTGTTTCTGCACCAGCGGTGTCAGTACCCACCCCGGGCAGATGGCGTTGCAGGTGACGTTGCTCGTGGCGGTCTCCAGGCCGATCACCTTGGTCAGGCCGACCACGCCATGCTTGGCGGCCACGTAGGCGGCCTTGCCGGTGGAGCCCACCAGGCCGTGCACCGAGGCGATATTGACGATCCGCCCCCAGCCGCGCGCTCGCATGCCTGGCAACACCAGGCGGCTGCCATGGAACACCGCCGAGAGGTTCAGGGCGATGATCTTGTCCCAGGCCTCCACCGGAAACTGCTCGACCGGCGCCACATGCTGGATTCCGGCATTGTTGACGAGGATGTCGACCGTGCCGAACTCGCGCTCGGCCAGGGCGAACATCTGCTCGATTTGCGCCACCTCGGACAAGTCGGCGGGATGATGGGCGACCTTGACCCCGAACCGCCTGATCTCGGCGATGGCCGCGGCCGGGTCGCCGAAACCGTTGAGCAGGATGTTAGCGCCGGCCTCGGCCAGCACCTGGGCTATTCCCAAGCCGATGCCGCTGGTGGAACCGGTGACCAGTGCGGTCTTGCCTTTGAGCGTCATGCCTTTCTCCTTCATACGATGCCGGTGGCGTAGAACGTGGCGATGACCACGAACACGGCCAGGGTCTTGATCAGGGTAATACCGAAAATGTCCTTGTAGGCTTCGCGGTGGGTCAGCCCGGTGACCGCCAGCAAGGTGATCACCGCGCCATTGTGCGGCAGGGTGTCCATGCCGCCGCTGGCCATGGCGGCGACCCGGTGCAGCACCTCCAGCGGGATGTTGGCGGCGTTGGCGGCGGCGATGAAACTGTCGCTCATGGCGGCCAGGGCGATGCTCATGCCGCCGGAGGCGGAGCCGGTGATGCCGGCCAGCAGGGTGACGGTGATGGCTTCGTTGACCAGCGGGTTGGGGATGCCGCGCAGGGCGTCGGCCAGCACCAGGAAGCCAGGCAGCGAAGCGATCACGGCGCCGAAGCCGTATTCCGAGGCCGTGTTCATTGCCGCCAGCAGGGCGCCGCTGACCGCGCTCTTGGTGCCTTCGGCCAGGCGCTGGCGAATGGTGCCGAAGGCGCAGATCAGCACCATCAGGATGCCCACCAGCAATGCTGCCTGCACCGCCCAGATCGCCGTCAGCTTGGCCACGTCGCTCTGCACCGGCGCGCTCATACCCGGCAGTTGCAGGGTGTGGCTGGTGCCGTACCACTGCGGGATCCAGTGGGTGAACAGCAGGTTCATCACGCCTACCAGAAGCAGCGGCGCCAAGGCCAGCCAGGGATTGGGCAGGGCGATGTCGTCGGCGGTCTCCGGTTCGTTGCGCAGGTTGCTGCCATAACCTTCGCCCTTGCGCTGGGCCTTGTTGCGCTGGCGTTGCAGGTAGAGCATGCCGGTGCAGAACACGAACAACGTGCCGATCAGGCCCAGCCAGGGCGCGGCCCACGCGGTGGTGTTGAAGAAAGTGCTGGGGATGATGTTCTGGATCTGTGGAGTGCCGGGCAGGGCGTCCATGGTGAAGGAGAACGCGCCCAGGGCGATGGTCGCCGGGATCAGCCGCTTGGGGATGTCGCTCTGGCGGAACATCTCGGCGGCGAACGGGTACACCGCGAACACCACCACGAACAGCGACACGCCGCCGTAGGTGAGCAGGGCGCAGACCAACACGATCACCAGCATTGCCTGGCGGGTGCCGAGCAAGCGGATGGCGGCGGCGACGATCGAACGCGAAAAGCCCGACAGCTCGATCAGCTTGCCGAACACCGCGCCGAGCAGGAACACCGGGAAGTAGAGCTTGATGAAGCCGACCATTTTCTCCATGAACACCCCGGTGAAGGCCGGGGCCACGGCGGCGGGGTCGGTGAGCAGCACCGCGCCGAGGGCGGCGATGGGGGCGAAGAGGATCACGCTGTAGCCGCGGTAGGCAGCGAGCATCAGCAGGGCCAGGGCGGCCAGGGCGATGAGCACGGTCATCCTAAGGGGATCTCCAACTGTTGTTTTTATGGTTGGAATGCAGTTAGCGGAAATCGTGCCAAGTTCTTAAGTCATTGAAATTATGGGCTTTTCTTGTTGCTCTGAAATTCAGTGTCTCTGATTTGAGAAAGTGGGACCGCGCCGCGGCCTTCGCCGGCAAGCCGGATCCCACAGTTGATCGCGGTATGCCCCTGTGGGACCCGCTTGCCGGCGATCCAGGGCGAAGCCATGGTGGCCATCTCATAAAAGAGATGAACGTCTCATTGTTGAGACTCGATTTCCAGCGCCGCCATCTTCTTGTACAGCGTCGACCGTCCCAGGCCCAATGCCTGCGCCGCCTCCGGCACATTTCCGGCGCTGCGCGCCAAGGCATCGACAATCAATCCGCGCTCGAACTGGGCGCACGCCTGGCGGTAATCCAGCGCTGGTGCGGCCAATGCCACCGGGCTCAACGGCCCCAGCGCGTTCGCCAGGTCATGCACGCCCAGTCGCGGCTGGTCCGCCAGCAGGGTCGCCCGCTCCAGTACGTTGCGCAGCTCACGGATATTCCCCGGCCAGGCATGGCGCCCCAACAACGCCTGGGCCTCGGCCTCCAGCTCGTACTGGCTGCCCAGTTCGACGAGGATCGCCTCGCACAGCGCCGGCAGGTCCTCCAGGCGTTCGCGCAGCGGTGGCACCTGCACCGGCAGCACGTTCAGCCGGTAGTACAGGTCGGCGCGGAACGCACCCCGGGCCATGGCCGCCTGCAGGTCGATGGAGGTGGCGGCGATGATCCGCACGTCGCTGCGCAGCATCTGGTTGCTGCCCACCGGCTCGTATTCCTTCTCCTGCAATACGCGCAGCAGTTTGCTTTGCAGGGTCAGCGGCATGTCGCCGATCTCGTCGAGAAACAGCGTGCCGCCCTCGGCCAGTTGCAGCTTGCCGTTGCGGCCCTTGCGGTCGGCGCCGGTGAAGGCGCCTGGGGCGGTGCCGAAGAACTCGGCCTCGAGCAGTGCCTCGGGGATCGCCGCGCTGTTGATGCTGACGAAGGCTTTGTGCGCGCGGGCCGAGGCGGCATGAATGGCGTGGGCCAGCAGTTCCTTGCCGGTGCCGGTCTCGCCCAGCAACAGCACCGGCGAGTCGCTGCCGGCCCCACGCCGGGCGCGGCGCTTGGCCTCGAGGCAGGCGGGGCTACTGCCGACGAACTGGGCGAAGCTGTAGCGGGCTTGGCGCGCGCGCAGCTGCGAGCGGGTCGAGGCCAGTTCCTGCTGCATGCTGGCGAAGCGCTTGAGCAGCGGCGACAGGCTGCGCAGCTCGTCGAACAGGGCGAAGCCAATGGCGCCGATCAGCGCGCCCTGGTCGTCGTGGATCGGCAGGCGCATCACCACCAGCGGTTCGTTCGGTGTGTCGAGCATGTCCAGCAGGATCGGCTTGCCGTTGCTCACCACCTCACGCATGAGGCTGCCGGGGATCACCGCCTCGCACGGTTTGCCGATGGCGCTGGCGGCGTCCTCCAGGCCGAAGCGGCGGGCATACCGCTCGTTCATCCAGACGATGCGCGCCTGGCGGTCGACGATCACCGTGCCTTCGCTGGATTGCTCGATGATCTCGAACAGCGAGCGGATGGCCAGTTGGCGGACCTGGGGGTAGTCCTTGAGGTTGTCGTGCATGCATTGGTCCAGCGGTTGGATGTGAGGGCGCTACGGGCGATCACCTGCGAGGATCAAATGCCTCGCGCAGCGCATCGCCGATGAATACCAGCAACGACAGGATCAGCGCCAGGGCAAAGAACGCGGTGAAGCCCAACCATGGCGCCTCGAGGTGCTGCTTGCCCTGGGTCACCAGCTCGCCCAGCGAGGCGCTGCCGGCGGGCATGCCGAAGCCGAGGAAGTCCAGCGCGGTCAGGGTGGTGATCGCCCCGGTAAGCATGAACGGCACGTAGGTCAGGGTCGCGTTGAGGGCGTTGGGCAAGATATGCCGCAGCATCACCTGGGTGTCGGAAAGCCCCAGTGCCCGGGCGGCCTTGACGTATTCCAGGTTGCGCCCACGAAGGAACTCGGCGCGCACCACATCCACCAGGGTCAGCCAGGAGAACAGCGCCATGATCCCCAGCAACCACCAGAAATCCGGCTCGACGAACCCCGACAGGATGATCAGCAGGTACAGCACCGGCAACCCCGACCACACCTCCAGCAGGCGCTGGCCGAGCAGGTCGACCCAGCCGCCGTGGTAACCCTGCAAGGCGCCGGCCGTGACGCCGATCAGCACGCTGAGCAAGGTCAGGGCGAAGGCGAACAACAGCGAGACCCGCGTGCCGTACAGCACCCGCGCCAGTACATCGCGGCCCTGGTCGTCGGTGCCCAGCCAGTTGCTTGTGCTGGGCGGGCTGGGGGTGGGCACCTGCAGGTCGTAGTTGGGGGTGTCGGCGCTGAACGGGATCGGCGCGAAGAGCATCCAGCCGCCCTGGCCCTCGATCAGCTGGCGCACGTACTGGCTGCGGTAGTCGGGTTGGAACGGCAGTTGCCCGCCGAACTGCTGCTCGGTGTAACGCTTGAGCGCCGGGGTGTACAGCTCGCCCTGGTAGCCGAGCAGCAAGGGCTTGTCATTGGCCACCAGCTCCGCGCCCAGGCTCAGCAGCAACAGCCCGGCGAACAGCCACAGCGAAATCCAGCCGCGGCGGTTGTCACGAAAGCGTCGCAGCCGGCGCCGGGCGATGGGCGAGAACATCAGTGGCCCCTCGCGTCGAAGTCGATGCGCGGGTCGAGCACCGTGTAGCACAGGTCGCCCAGCAGGCGGATCAGCAGCCCGGCCAGGGTAAAGATGAACAGGGTGCCGAACACCACCGGGTAGTCCCGCGACACCGCCGCCTCGTAGCTCATGCGCCCCAGGCCATCGAGGGAGAAGATCACCTCGATCAGCAGGGAACCTGCGAAGAACACCGTGATCAGCGCCTGGGGCAGGCCGGCTACCACCAGCAACATGGCGTTGCGCAGCACATGGCCGTACAACACGCGCCGTTCGCTCAGGCCCTTGGCCCGGGCGGTGACCACGTACTGGCGGGCGATCTCGTCGAGGAAGGCGTTCTTGGTCAGCAGCGTCAGGGTGGCGAAGCCGCCGATCACCAGGGCGCCGACCGGCAGCACCAGGTGCCAGAAGTAGTCGGCGACCTTGCCCAGCAGGCTGAGCTGGTCGAAATCGTCGGAGACCAGGCCGCGCACCGGGAACCAGTTGAGCGAGGTGCCGCCGGCGAACAGCACGATCAGCAGCAGGGCGAACAGGAACGAGGGCAGGGCGTAGCCGATCACGATCAGCGCGCTGCTCCAGGCATCGAAGCGGCTGCCATGACGCACCGCCTTGCGGATGCCCAGCGGGATCGACACTAGGTAGGTGATCAGCGTGGCCCAAAAACCCAGCGACAGGGTCACCGGCAGTTTCTGCACGATCAGCTCGGTGACCTTGGCACCGCGGAAGAAGCTCTGGCCGAAGTCCAGCCGCGCATATTGGCCGAGCATCAGCCACAGCCGTTCGGGCGCGGACTTGTCGAAGCCGTACTGACGCTTGATGTCCTCGATCAGTTTCGGGTCCAGCCCTCGGGTGGCGCGGGATTCGCCCTGCACCGCCTCGACCCGTGCACCAGGCGCACCGCCGCCGATACCTTGCAGGCGCGCCACGGCCTGTTCCACTGGCCCGCCGGGCGCGGCCTGGACGATGGCGAAGTTCACCAGCAGGATCGCCAGCAGGGTGGGAATGATCAGCAGCAGGCGGCGCAGGATGTAGGTGGTCATGGCCCTTTCCCCAGTCGCTCGGCCATCTGTTGGGTGGTCAGCGCCCGTGGGCTGACTTCCCACCAGGTGTCCAGGCCTTCGTCATAGGCCGCCTGCACCTTGGGCAGGCCGAAGCGGTTCCACCACACCGTCGAGCTGCCAGGCGGGTAGTAGTTGGGGATCCAGTAGTAGTTCCATTGCAGCACCCGGTCCAGGGCGCGGGCGTGGCGCAGCATGTCGGCCTGGCTGTTGGCGCGTACCAGGCCGTCGAGCAGGCGGTCCACCGCCGGGTCCTTGAGCACCATCAGGTTGTTCGAGCCGGGGTCCTTCGCCGCTGCGGAACCGAAGTAGTTGTACTGCTCGCTGCCCGGCGACAGGGTCACCGGGTAGCCGGTGACGATCATGTCGTAGTCGCGGGCCATCACGCGGTTGACGTACTGGGCGGCGTCGACGTTGCGGATGTTCAGCTCGACGCCGATCTGCGCCAGGTTGCGCTTCCACGGCAGCAGCAGGCGCTCCAGGCCCGACTGGCCATTGAGGAAGGTGAAGCTCAGCGGCTGGCCCTGGGCGTTGACCAGGCGATCGCCCTGGGGATGCCAGCCGGCGTCCTGCAGCAAGGCCAGGGCCTGCAGCTGCTGCTGGCGGATGATGCCGGAGCCGTCGGTGACCGGTGCACTGAACACCTGACTGAACACTTCATCCGGCACCTGGCCGCGCAGCGGCTCGAGCAGCTTGAGCTCCCCGGTGTCGGGCAGGGCGCGGGCGGCCAGCGGCGTGTTGGCGTACAGGCTCTGCTGACGGATGTACAGGTTGCGCATCATCTGCCGGTTGCTCCACTCGAAATCCCAGAGCATGGCCAGGGCCTGGCGCACGCGGCGGTCCTTGAACTGCGGCTGGTCCAGGTTGAACACGAAGCCCTGGGCGATCTGCGGCTTGGCCGGGCCCAGGTGGGCGCGGCGCAGGCGCCCGTCATCCAGCGCCGCGCCGTTGTAGCCGAGGGTATAGGCGGTGGCGGAGTACTCGCGGTTGTAGTCGTAGCCACCGCCCTTGAGTACCTGGCGGGCCACTTCGGTATCGCCGAAGAATTCGACGCCAATGCGGGCGAAGTTGTACAGCCCGCGGGCGACCGGCAGGTCCCGCGCCCACCAGTTTGCATCGCGCTCGAAGGTGATACTGCGGCCGTTGTCGATCCGGCCGATGCGATAGGGGCCGCTGCCCACGGGCTTGTCGAAGCCGGCGCCGTTGGCAAAGTCGCGCTGGCGCCAGTCATGCTCGGGCAGCACCGGCAGGCCGGCCAGCTCCAGCGGCAGGGTGCGGCCATGGGGCTGCTTGAAGTCGAAGCGCACCTGGCGCGGGCCTTCGACGGTGACCCCGGCGACATCGGCAAACTGGGTGCGGAACTTGAGGCTGCCCTGGCTCATCAGCAGGTCGTAGCTGAAGCGTACGTCCTCGGCGCGCACCGGCTTGCCGTCGGCGAAGGTGGCGCGCGGGTCGAGGTAGAAGCGCAACCAGGCGTCGTCGGGGCCGCGCTCCAGACGTTGGGCGATCAGGCCGTAGACGGTGTAGGGCTCGTCGAGCGAACGCATGGCCAGCGGCGCGTACAGCCAGCCATCGACCTGGCTGACGCCGATGCCTTTGTCGATATAGGGCAGGACATGGTCGAACTGGCCGATCTCGATGGCCGAGCGGCGCAGGCTGCCGCCCTTGGGGGCGTCAGGGTTGACGTAGTCGAAGTGGGGGAAGTTCGCGGGGTAGCGGGGGGCTTCACCGTAGACGGTGAGGGCGTGGGTGGGGGCGGCGTGAGCTGACAAGGACAACATCAGGTACAAGCAACTTGTCAGCACACCGCCAAGTCTGACATGGGAGCGGGTATCGTGGGAGCGGGCTTGCCCCGCGATAGCGTTGCCTGGGCGGACACCATCGCGGGGCAAGCCCGCTCCCACGCAGCTTGCTTCCTGCAGACCTTCTCCTACGGGGAAGACCACGGCAATGCCGGATCAGTCCTGGCGGCTGGTCACTTCCAGCAGGTGGTAGCCGAACTGGGTCTTCACCGGGCCCTGGACGACGTTCAGCGGCGCGCTGAAGACCACGGTATCGAATTCCTTGACCATCTGGCCCGGGCCGAACGAGCCCAGGTCGCCGCCCTGGCGGCTGGATGGGCAGGTGGAGTTGGCTTTGGCGACTTCGGCGAAGTCGGCGCCGCCTTCGATCTGCGCTTTGAGTTCGTTGCACTTGTCTTCGCTGGCAACCAGGATGTGGCGGGCGGTGGCTCGGGCCATGGGTACTGCTCCTTGGGTTCGAAAAGGCAAGCCTAGCGCACTTGTTCGTGCCCTGTCTCGCCAGGCTTGCCGCAGAGACTCACAGGCGCGCGGCGGCGTCGCGTAGCAGCGCCTCGGTCGCGTCCCAGCCCAGGCAGCCGTCGGTGATCGACACGCCGTACTTCAGCGCACCCTTGCCCAGGGCCTGGCAGCCGTCGAACAGGTGGCCCTCGAGCATCACCCCGACCAGCGAGCGGTCACCGCGCAGGCGCTGGGCCAGCACGTCCTCGAACACCGCCGGCTGGCGCGCCGGATCCTTGCCGCTGTTGGCGTGGCTGCAGTCGACCATGATGCGTGGCGCCAGACCTGCCTTGGCCAGGCCCTGGCGCGCCAGGGCGACGCTCTGGGCGTCGTAGTTCGGGCCCTTGTGCCCGCCGCGCAGTACCAGGTGGGTGTCGGGGTTGCCCAGGGTCTCGATGATCGCCGGATGCCCCTGCGTGTCCATGCCGAAGTGACGGTGCGGGTGGGCGGCGCTGCGCATGGCGTCGCAGGCGATGCCGATACCACCGTCGGTACCGTTCTTGAAGCCGACCGGCAGCTCCAGGCCACTGACCATCTCGCGGTGAATCTGCGACTCGGTGGTGCGCGCGCCGATGGCGGCCCAGCCCAGCAGGTCGTCGAAGTAGCCGGCGGCCATCGGCTGCAGCAGCTCGGTGGCGATCGGCAGGCCGCGTTCGAGCATGCCCAGCATCAGGCCACGGGACAGAGCAATGCCGGCGTGCATGTCATCGCTGCCATCGAGGTGCGGATCGTAGGCCAGGCCTTTCCAGCCCACGGTGGTGCGCGGTTTTTCCACGTAGGCGCGCATCACCAGCAGCAGCTTGTCGTCGACCTCGCGGCTGAGCGCGGCCAGGCGGTCGGCGTACTCAAGGGCCGAGCGCGGGTCATGGATCGAACAGGGGCCGACCACCACCAGCAGGCGTTCGTCGCGGCCTTCGAGAATGGCGCGGATCGCCTGGCGCTGGGCATGGACTTGCTGGGTGAGTTCGCTGGACAGCGGCATCTGCTGCTTGAGCAGGTGCGGGCTGGGCAGGCGCTGGCTGACGGTGGTGTTGGCAGCGTGCGGCTGGGTCAGGGGCAGGGCGAGATTCGAGGCTTGCATGGCGTTTTTTCCCTGGGCGGACGGCGGGTTCTGGCCCGCGCGGTCGGCCCTATCGAGGTGTTCGACTGATCGTCAAATGGGGTGTCTGTGCGGCATTGCCACCGGAAATCGACCGAACGGAGGCGGCAGGCTGGCCCGAACGGAACTGGCTAAATCGCCATGCATAGGTGCGGTAGTAGGTGGTGTGGTTCATGACGTTGTCCTCAAGGTAATCGGTATGTTTCGTGGGCCCGGAAAAGCAAAACCCCCGGTCGGGGAGCCGACCGGGGGTTTGAGTATTCTCATGTTCGGCGGCCCCTCGAAGGTGGGCGCCGGATGGGTAATCGGCGCCTAGTGGCTAAACCAATACCCAAAATAAAAGCTGGCAACGGCGTTACGACCGGCAACGGCCAGCACGCGGTGCGCGGAGCGACCGGTGTGGTTGGCGTGGTTGCAGGTTTGTTTCGACATGTTGCTCTCCAGTGATTGGGACCGAGCTTACTGCACCTTTGCGTTGGCGTTCAATCACTAAATGCTATCGAGGCGATTGACCCGGCTTCAGCCCTTCAGTCTGCGCTCCCATGCGGCCCCCAATTAAGGGGGAAAACGCCCAGTTCATCCTTCGCCATCTTGCAAGCATCTGATTAACAACGACTAAATTCATGGCATAAGCCTTGCTCACCTCCTCCGCAGTATCCCTGTGTCCCCGGAGGTGCCCCATGTCGACCCCTCGCAAAGGCCCGGTCCTGTCTACCTTGCTGCTGGCCCTGCTGGGCTGGCAGGTCTCCAGCGAGGCCGCCGTGCAGTGCCAGCGCACGCTAGTGGCCAACGTGGTGGCGCTGGACCAGCCCCTGATGTTCAACCGCCTCGGCGCGCAGAACGCCAACGGCATGATGTTCGCCCTGCGCCAGGACGTGGTGGACGAGCACCACGTGCCCCTGAGCAAGGGCGGCGCTGCGGTGCCGGGCAAGGTCACCCTGCGCCCGGACAAGCGCCCGCGGCCGATCGTGCTGCGGGTGGCGGCGGGTGATTGCCTGACGGTCAACCTGAGCAACCTGCTAGCCTACCAGGCCAACCCCAACAAGCACGGCATCGATCACGACGAGAACGAAGTCGAAGGCGAGGAAGAAGAGGGCGCCGAGGTCGAGAACGAGGGCAACGAGCACTTCGTCGCTGACGAGCAGGTCACCGACCGCCATGTGGGCTTCCAGGTCAATGGCCTGCAGGCGGTCAACAGCATCGGCGACATCGCCGCCAACACCGGGCGCAACGGCAACTTCCTGGTCGCCCCGGGCGGCACCCGCAGCTATACCCTGTACGCGGAGCGCGAAGGCGCCTTCGCCGTTACCAGCCAGGGCGCGACCTTCGGCGGGCAGGGCGGCGGCGGCAACGTCGCCAACGGCCTGTTCGGCCAGGTGGTGGTGGTGCCCAAGGCCGGGCGCACCTACCGCAACACCCTGACCGAGGAAGAGATGCGCCTGGCCACCACCGGCCGCACGGCCACCGGTCAGCCGGTGATCGACTACCAGGCACGCTACCCCAATGTCGAGCCGTGGATCGCCGAGGGCAAGGCCGGCAAGCCGATCATTGCCATGGTCGACGGCAACGAGATCCAGAGCAGCGAAACCGACGCCATCGTCATGGGCCCCAACCCTGACGGCAGCTTCCCCGCCAGCACCTATCCGCTGGAAAGCGTCGGCAAACGCAACCCGGCGCTGCCCAATCGCCTGGAAGCCTTCCGCGACTTCGCCTCGCAGTTCGCCGACGAGGTCGCCGCCACCCAGGCCTTCCCCGGGTACTGGGCTGACCCGGTCATGGGCCACGTGCTGGAGCCGACTCGCGACTCGTTCATGATCAACTACGGCTCCGGCGGCATGGGCGCCGAGGTGGTGGCCAATCGTCTCGGCGTGGGGCCGATGCACGACTGCCTGTCGTGTGCCTACGAGGAATTCTTCCTCAGTGCCCACACTGTCGGTGATATCGGCACCCTGGTGGATATCCCGGCCAACGTCGGGCTGGAGAACATCCGCCCGGGCGAAACGCCGCCGGCCAGCGCCACCGGGGTCAAGGCGACCATGGCCCTGTACCCGGCGGAACCGGCCAACGTGCACCACAGCTACATCGGTGACTTCACCAAGTTCCGCAACACCCACAATGGCCACGAGCAGCACATCTTCCACTTGCACGGGCACCAGTGGCTGTTCAACCCCAACGATGACAACTCCGACTATATCGACGCCCAGGGCATCGGCCCGGGCGTAGGCTACACCTACGAAATCGCCAACGGCGGCTCCGGCAACCGCAACCGGGTAGCGGGCGACGCCATCTACCATTGCCATTTCTATCCGCACTTCGCCCAGGGCATGTGGGCCATGTGGCGGGTACATGATGTGTTCGAGCCAGGCACCCGCCTGGCGGTCAGCGGCGAGGGCGAGAACGGCTTCCACACCACGCCGTTTGCTCTGCGCAATGGCAAGCCCGCCCCGGGTGCCCGGGCGCTGCCCGACGGCGAGATCATCGCCGGCACGCCGATCCCGGCCATCGTGCCGTTGCCGGGCAAGGCCATGGCGCCGATGCCGGGCAAGGTCACGGTAGTGCCCAAGCTGGCCGAGACCCTGGTCGCCGAACATGACGATGACGAAGAAGAGGAGGGCGACGATCACTCCGACGAGCCCGCCACGCCGCGTGCGGTTGGCTCCCTCGCGCTGGTCGACCGCAGCGAGACCAATCGCAACGCCGACGGCAGCCTGAAAAACCCCGGCTATCCGTTCTGGATCGGCGGCATGGAAAGCAGCGTCGGCCAGCGTCCGCCGACTCCGCCGCTGGACATGCTCGACCCGGCCCTGGCCCGGCAGCTCAAGGACAGTGGCAAGGCGCTGTGGGCCAACCTCGACCCCAATCAGGTCGACGGTTGGGACGGCGGCCTTGGCCGGCACACCCTCGACGGCGTGTCTGCCGGTGGCGACGCCGTGACCACCACCACCAAGCTGGACTTCTCCAAGGTGGTGCACAAGGCCAAGCCGATCTACCTGCCCGAAGAGGGCACCGAGGTCGAACAGGCGGCCATGCAGTTCCATGCCAAGGCCGATCATCCCAGCTTCGCCCTGATCCCCGGCAGTGCGCCGGTGGCCAAGGCCTTCCGCACCAACGGCGCCTTGCCGACGGCGGGCGCGCCGTACTATGAGCCGTGCATGGACGATCGTGGCAAGCGCCTGACCCAATCTTCGGGCGTCGGCGAGTTCTTCAGCGGCGAAAACCTCACCGGCATGAGTTTCCGCGGTTCTTCCACCTTCACCGCCGACCGACCGCGTATGTACAAGGCGGCCAACATCCAGTTCGACGCGGTGTACAACAAGGTCGGCTACCACTTCCCGCAGGCGCGCATCCTCGCCCTGTGGGAAGACGCCTGGCCGGTGATCACCAAGCAGCGCCCCCCAGAGCCCTTGGTGATGCGCATGAACACCTTCGACTGCACCCAGTACGTGCACACCAACCTGATCCCGTCGTTCTACGAGATGGACGACTACCAGGTACGCACCCCGACCGACGTGATCGGCCAGCATATCCACCTGCCCAAATGGGACCTGACCGCCGCCGACGGCTCGGCCAACGGCTGGAACTACGAGGACGGCATCCTCTCGCCCGGCAGCGTGGTCGAGCGCGTGCACGCCATTCGCAGCTTCAACAACTGCACCGAAGGCGATACCCGCGACGGCACCGCCGCCTGCCCGAAAGCCAAGCAGCATCCGTACTTCGGACGCTTCGGCCGGGCCGACTGGCTCGGCGCGCGCACTGCGATGCAACGCTGGTTCGCCGACCCCCTGGTGAACGTGCACAACGTCGACCGTGGCCTGGGCACCATCTTCACCCATGATCACCTCGGCCCATCGACCCACCAACAGCTCGGGCTGTATGCGACCGTGCTGGCCGAGCCCGCAGGCTCTACCTGGTACCACGCCGAAACCGGCGAACAGCTGTACAACCCGGCGACCCGCCAGGATGGCGGCCCGACCTCGTGGCAGGCGGTGATCCAGACCGGCGACCACGACGGCGATGGCAAGAACGACAGCTACCGCGAGTTCTTCCTCGAATACAGCGACTTCCAGCACGCCTATGAAGCCGGCGTGTATGTCGGCGCCGGCCCCAACGGCGTGCCGGACGGCCAGGCCTATCCGGCCACCGCCGACAGCTTCCGCTACGCCATCAACCCGCCTGTGCGGCAAAAGGCCTCGACGCTGCTCGAGTCGGTGGTCGAATCCCGTGGCGGGCTGAGCCCGGGCTGCCCGACCCGGCCATGCCCGCAGGCGATCTCGGTGGATGACCCCGGCATGTTCGTCGTCAACTACCGCAACGAACCGCTGGCCCTGCGCGTATTCGACCCGAACAAGGTCGGCCCGGACGGCAAGCGCGGCATGCAGGCTGATGGCCTCGGCGGCGACCTGGCCTACGCCATGCAGAGCCGCACCGACCGCGCCATCCCGGCGATGAACCTGGCGCCCTCGGCGATCACCCGGGCTACCGGCCCCACTGGTGGCACCACGCTGTTCCCGCCGCACGTCAACAAGGGCAGCGAGCCGGGTGACCCGTTCACACCGCTGCTGCGCACCTATTCCGGTGACAACGTGCGCCTGCGCATGCATGCCGGCGGCCACGAAGAGGAACACAACGTCACCCTGCACGGCGTGAAGTGGCTGCAGAACGGCTCAGGCTTCGGCAACAGCTCCAACTCGGGGTGGAAGTCGTCGCAGATGGTGGGCATCTCCGAGCAGCTCGGGTTCATGGCGCCGGTGTCGATGATTTCCAGCTCCGCCGCCACCAACGGCGACTACCTGTACTCGCTTGACGCGGCGCTGGAAGGCTATTGGAACGGCATCTGGGGCATCATGCGCAACTACACCGCGCAGCGCGCCGACCTGTTCGCCCTGCCGAACAATCCGCAGCCGGTGGCCATGCGCAACACCGTCAATTTCGACGGCATCTGTCCGAAGACCACGGCCAACGCCAACGGCATCGGCACGCGGCCGACGGTCAAGCGCAGCTACGAGATCGTCGCGGCCCTGGCCAACGACATTCTCGAGAACCGCCACGGGGTCAGCATCAATGACCCGGCTGGTATCGGTCAGCACGTCGGTGGCGCGCTCAAGGCCAATGGTGGCACCCTGGTGTTCAACAGCCGCAAGGTCGATATTCCCATGGCCACCGTCACCGACGAGGAGGACGGCGCGACCTTCACTGTGGGCGGGCACAGTTCGCCTTTGCATGACCCGACCGCAGTGCTCTACGTGCGCAAGGCCGACCTCGACGCGAGCACCGGCAAGCTCAAGGCCGGCGTGCCGGTCGAGCCGCTGGTGCTGCGCGCCAACGCGGGTGACTGCATCAGCATCACCCTGGAGAACCGCCTGCCGCTGATGATGCCCGACCTGCCCAGCAGCGCGGTGATGCAGAACGTGGCCAAGCGCGACCGCGCCGGCGGCGAGGGCTCCACGGCGTTCAACAACAACCTGATGCGCCCGTCCAGCCACGTCGGCCTGCATGCGCAACTGCTGGCCTACGACATCACCAAGTCGGACGGCGTCAACGTCGGCCTCAACCCGGTGCAGACCGTGCCGCCGCGCAACGGCAGTAGCGGCGCCTACCCGAACCGGGTGTACCAGTACTACGCCGGGCACCTGGAGCGTGAAGGCAAGCCGGTGCTGCAACTGGGCCGCACCGTGGACAACATCAACACCACGGCCATCGAGTTCGGCGGCCTCAACCTGACCCCGGCGGATGTCATCAAGCAGCCGCAGAAAGGCCTGGTGGGCGCCATGAGCGTGCTGCCGCAAAGCGCGACCTGGACCGAGGACACCGCCAGCCGCGCCCAGGCCACGGTGAAGGTCAGCGGCCAGCCCGACTACCGCGACTTCGTCACCGTGTGGCAGCGCTCGCTGAACATGCGCTGGGCCGATGGCCGGCCGGTGGAGGGCATCGCCACCGAGGGCAACGGCGTGCCGGGCGATCCGAAGGACAACGGCAACATGGCGATGAACTACAAGACCGAGCCGCTGTGGCTGCGCTTCGGCCTGGCGCCGGACGCGCCGTTCGGCCATGCCGACGGCTTCGGTTTCGCCGATGTGCCCAATGCCCACATGGCCTACAGCAATGCCCTGGTCGGCGGCGATCCACAGACCCCGGTGCTCTGGGCCAAGCCCGGCCAGCCGGCGCGCAGCCATGTACTGATGCCCAGCGGTGGCAGCCGCGGCATCACCTACCAGCTCGATGGGCACCTGTGGCCGCTGCACAACTACCAGGCCGAGAAGAGCGATGTGCAGGGCTACCCCATGGGCCTGCCGGGCATCGGCTCGGTGCGCTACGGCTACAACCCGATGGCGATGTATGTGGGCGCGCAGGAGAGCGTGCTGCCGGCGGCGCACTTCAGCTTCATGCTGCCCAGTGCCGGGGGCGCCAACGCCGTGCCGGGGGACTATCTGTTCCGCGACTATGCGGCGTACGGCAATGCCTCGGGGCTGTGGGGGATCCTGCGGGTGACCAACGAGCCACCGCCGGCGGTGGCGCCTGCGCAGTGAAAGGGGCCTGGCGGCCTGACCGGGAAGTGGGGAGGCCGCCAGGTGTCTGCCGACAGGATTGGAGCGTGATAGCGTGCCGGATTGAGGTAATATCGCCCCTCGCCAACGGCAGCCCAACGCGCCAGACAAAGGATTGCATGCCCGCCAACCTGTCCCTGCTGTTTTTCTGTGTCGTGCTCGCTGCGCTCGCCGGCTGCCGGCCTGAGCCCGCACCGCCCCTCGACCAGCAGCTCTATATCTGGCAACGCCAATGGCAACCCGCCCACGAGCAGGCCCTGGCGGACAGCCGCGCCGACTTTTCGACCTTGCGCGTGCTGGCCTTGCAAGCGCAGCCCAAGGCCGGGTGGAGCAGGGCGCTGGTCGACCTGCCACGGCTCAAGGCCGATGGGCGCCCGGTGATCGCGGTGGTACGCCTGGACGGCCAGCTGCCGGCGCTCGACCTGCAGGAGGCAGGCCCACAGGTGGCGCGCCTGCTGGCGGACTGGCAGGCCGGGGGTGTGCCCCTGGATGGGTTGGAGATCGACCATGACAGTGGCAGCGCTCGCCTTGCAGACTATGGCGAATTTCTCCTGCAGCTGCGCGAACAACTGCCACCGGGCCTGAAGCTGAGCATTACCGCATTGCCCGCCTGGCTCGGCAGCCCGCACCTGCCGGCGCTATTGCAGGCGGTGGATAGCAGTGTGTTGCAGGTGCACGCAGTGAGCGACCCGCGTCGCGGCCTGTTCGATCCGGCACAGGCCAGGCAATGGGCCGAACGCTGGAGTCGCGTCGGCGACAAACCGTTCCACCTGGCCTTGCCCGCCTATGGCGTCGCGTTGCTGCCTGATACCGGTGGCGCCCCCGTTGTGGAAAGCGAAACACCGTTGAATCGTGGTGGCGAACGCCGCGAACTGCTGGCCGATCCACAGCAACTGGCGGATCTGGGCAGGCGATTGCGCGACCAGCCACCTGCGCACCTGGCCGGGTTGATCTGGTTCCGCCTGCCATTGCCCGGCGACCGCCGTGCCTGGAGCCTGACCACGTTGAAAGCGGTGGCGCGAGGCGATGCGCTCGCCAGCCAATGGCGGGTCGAACTGTCCGGGCAGGCGGGGCTGAGCGACATCACGCTGGTCAACGTCGGCAATCTCGACCTGCCGATACCTGCGCGGGTGGAGCTGGACGTCGCATCCTGTGACGCCGCCGACGGGCTCAACGGCTACCGCTTGCAGCAATCCCCGCGACACCTCACTTTCAACCGCCAGTCCAGCGCGCGTCTCGCCGCTGGCGGCCGGCGCGTCCTCGGCTGGGCGCGCTGCCATGGAATCGATCAAGGAGCATGGAATGTCTACCCGTAACTGGCCCCGGCACCTGCTGTACCTGTCCCTGAGCGTGCCGGCCGTTCCGGCGCTGGCCTGTGGCCCGGACTTCCCGATGCAGTTGCTCGGCGACCGAGCGCACACCCTGGCCGAGTTGCCGGAGGGCAATTTCGGCTTCGAGGTGAATCGCCTCGGCGAGCAGATCGCAGGCCTCAAGCCCGCCACCGATGCGACCCTGACGCCTTACTGGGACAGTGACGACAACGACCGACCTTACCGTGAGCAGCGCAGCCGTATCGAGGCAAGCGAGCTACCGCAATCGCTGCGCGAGAAGGTCGCGCAACTGCGTGCCCTGCCAGATCCGCAACAAGTGCTGGAGCAGGGCGCCGAACTGCCGGGTGAACTGCGCCTGTACATTGCCGGCGCAGTGGCTTTCGACACAGGCGACCACGCCCTGGCGGCGGATTATTTCGCCAAGGTGCTGGCCCTGCCAGCTGAACAACGCAAGCTGCGCAGCACCTGGGCGGCCTACTCGCTGGGGCGGGCCTTGATGGCCCGGAGCTTCGAGGCCAGTGATGATCCGCAACAGGCCCTGCAAGCCCAGGCGCGCCAGGCTTTCCAGCAAGCCCGCGCGCTCAGCGCCGAAGGCTTCAGCGACCCATTGGAACTGGGGGTTGCCAGCCTTGGCGAGGAGGCCCGCCTGGCCAAGCTCGCCGGCGACTGGAACAGCGCCATCCGCTTGTATGCCAGCCAGAGCCGTCTGGGCTCGGGCAGCGGCTACAGCTCGCTCAGGCAGCTTGCCAACGAACTGGTGAGCCTGCCGGATGAACAGCTGAAGACGCAGTTGGCACAACCGATGCCACGCAAGCTGCTCACCGCCTATCTGCTCAGCCATGTCGGTTGGGACTACGACGGCCAGCCGCCAACCCAGGCCCGGCGCCTGCCCGCGTTGCTGCAGGCCAGTGTCGGCGACCAGCTGGAAGACGCCGACCGCTTGGCTGCGTTGACCTATCAGCAAGGCAACTATGCCGCGACCAGGAGCTATCTGCAGCAGGCTGGCGATACCGGCCTTGCCTGGTGGCTGCGCGCCAAGCTGGCCTTGCGCGACGGTGACAAGGCCCAGGCCGCCGCTGCCTATGCCAAGGCCGCCGCCGCGTTCCCCCGCGAAGAGTCGTGGGGCTCGAGACAGACGCCCGACTGGGACTACGAAAGCGTGAAGCCCGGCTGCCGGGTCGAAGGCGAGGGCGCGATACTGGCACTGGAGCGCGGCGACTACCTGCAGGCCTTCGACTTGCTGTACCGCAGCCAGGACATCTACTGGCAGGATACGGCCAACGTGGCCGACCGCGTGCTGACCCTGGACGAGCTCAAGGGCTATGTCGACGCCCATGTGCCGGCGCCACCAGCGCCCAAGGTGGAAGAGGGCGGCTATGCACCGCGGCCGGCGGCGACGCAGCTGCGTGAGTTGCTGGGCCGCCGCCTACTGCGCGAAGGCCGTTACGATGAGGCGCCCGGTTACTTCGCCACGGCCCAGTTGCAGGCCGACGCCAAGGCCTACGGCCAGCACCGCCAGGAGGCCGTCTCGCGCTGGACGCCCACGGGCCGCGCCGAGGCGCTGTTTGCCGCGGCCACCTTGGCACGCGGCGCCGGCATGGAGATCCTCGGCTACGAAATGGCGCCGGACTATGCCTGGCTGGGCGGCAGCTTCAGCCTGGGCAGTGCCACCCTGCAGCCCGGGCCGTTCATCAGTGCCGGCGAGGTGCAGCGCCAGTTGGCGACCGAGGCCAAGCCAGACCAACGCTACCACTATCGTTATGTCGCCGCCGACCTGGCCAACCAGGCTGCGGACCAGTTGCCGCGCAGCAGCCAGGCCTTCGCCGCGGTGCTGTGCACGGCGGCGGGCTGGGTGCCGGGCACCGAACAGGAAAGCGCGCTGTACAAGCGTTACGTCCAGCAGGGGCCGTTTGTGCAGTGGGCAGAGGATTTCGGCAACCAGTGCGAAGCGCCCCGCTTCGACCAGGCCAACAAACGCTACGTGGCAGAGAAGCTGGATGCCGCGCGGGCGGCATTGCGGCCGTACAAGGCGCAGGTGCTACCGGTGGGGTTGGTGGTATTGGCGGGGGTTGCCTGGATGTGGTTGCGGCGGCGCAGGGCCAAGGTGTGAAACGAAAAGGGGGCGGCCATCAGCCGCCCCCTGACCTTCACTTCTGTGCAGTCTTCACCCCTGCATCCTGCTTCACCGTTTCCTCAAGCGTGAAACGGCCCAACGGGTTCTGCAGGAAATTCTGGATATTGCTGCGCGAAATATTGATGTAAGGGCTGTAGTACAGGTCGATCCAGTGCACGTCCTGCTTGGCCAGCTTCTGCAGGTCCTGGTACATCTGCTTGCGCTTGACCGGGTCGGTTTCCACCCGGGCCGCGGCCACCAGCTCCTTGACCTTGTCGTTGTGGTAGCGGGTCATGTAGTTCTGGTTGGTGTCGTGGCCAAGCACGAAGGTGGTCTTCTGGTCCGGGTCGAGCACGTCGTTGGTCCAGTACATCACCGACAGGTCGTAGTCGCCGTCGACCAGCATCTGCCAGCTCTGGGTCGGGTCTACTTTCTGCAGGTTGGCGGTAATGCCGACATCGGCCAGCTGCTTTTGCACCAGCACGGCAATCTGCTCGTCGGCCTCGTTGCCGGCGTTGACCACGTAGTTGACCTTGAGCCCCTCGGCACCAGCCTTCTTCAGCAGTTCACGGGCCTTGGCCGGGTCGAACGGGCGTTGCGGGTTGTTGGCATTGTGGTACAGCGCGCCTTTTGGAATGTACGAGTAGGCCGCCTCGCCATGGCCGAAGGTCACGGTTTCCACCAGCGCCTTCTTGTCGATCGCCAGGTCGATGGCCTCGCGCACCTCGACCTTGCCCAGCAGGCCTTTCTCATGGTTGATGAGCAGGTGGTCCTCGCGGGTCGACGGGTCGATGTGGATGGTCAGGCTCTTGTCTTTCTGCAGCGCGTCGACGCGGGAGAACGGTACGAAGATCGCCGAGTCCAGCTCGCCGGCCTGGACCTTGAGCATGCGCGTGTTGTCATCGGGGATGGAGATCCATTCCACGCCGTCCAGGCTGACCTTGTCGGCTTCCCAGAAGTAGGGGTTCTTTTCCAGGATCACACGGTCGCCGCGCAGCCATTCCTTGACCTTGAACGCGCCGGAGGTCACCGGTTCCTGGGCGTAGGCCTCTTCGCCGATGGCGTCCATGGCCTTTTTCGACAGGATCGAAACGTTGGCGGTGGCCAGTTGCGCGAGGAACGGCACCGACTTGTTCTTCAGGGTCACCACCAGGGTGCGGTCATCCGGCGCCTCGGCCTTGTCGATGATCTTGTAGGAGTCGGCCCACAGCGAGCCGGGGTTGTCGCGGATGCGCAGCAGGGAGAACGCCGCATCGCTGGCAGTCAGCGGCGAGCCGTCGGAGAACTTGGCGTCGCGAACCTTGAAGGTGTAGGTCAGGCCGTCGTCGGAGACCTTCCAGCTTTCGGCCAGGCCCGGCAGCAGCTTGGTGCCGCTGTTATCGACACGCACCAGCACGTCGTAGACGTTGGCGAAGACCCAACTGTCGCGGTTCTGCGCGCTCTTGATCGGGTCGAAGGTGGTGCTCTCCTCGCGGCAGCCGATGGTCAGCACGCTGGCGGCCTGGGCCATGCCGCCGGCCAGGGTGCTGGCGGCCAGCACGGCGGCGGTGAGTAACTTCAATGCGGTGGGTTTCATGCTCAAGCTCCGTTTGATGGTCATGTGGGGTGGGTCAGCACGGCAGTCGCGGGTGGACGCAGGCATGGTAGCGGCCACCTTCTGCGTGGCTGGGGGGTATGTCTGCGCCGCACTGGGGCAACGCGTGGCGGCAACGTGGGTGAAAGGCGCAGCCGGACGGCGGCTGCAGTGGGCTCGGCGGCTCGCCGGCCAGCGGGTGCTGCGGCAGGCGCCGGGCCGGGTCGATGTCGGCGATGGACTGTACCAGCGCGGCGGTGTAGGGATGGCGCGGGTCGTCGAAGACCTCGGCCACCGGGCCTTCCTCGACGATCCGCCCCAGGTACATCACCGCCACCCGGTCGCACAGGTGGCGTACCACGCCCAGGTCGTGGGTGATGAACAGCAGGGCCAGGCCCATGCGCTGGCGCAGGTCCAGCAGCAGGTTGATGATCTGCCCCTGGATCGACACGTCGAGCGCGGCAACGCACTCGTCGGCGACGATCAGCCTGGGCTCGACGGCCAGCGCCCGGGCAATGCCGACCCGCTGGCACTGGCCGCCACTGAGCGAGCCGGGCTTGCGCTCGGCGAGTTCCGCGCGCAGGCCGACGAGGCCGAGCAGTTCGGCGACCCGGGCCGGGATCTGTGCGGTGGGCACTCTGCGCTGCACGTGCAGCACCTCGGCGAGGATCTGGCCGATGCGCTGGCGTGGATTGAGCGCGCTGTACGGGTCCTGGAAGATCATCGCGGTCTCGCGGCGCAGGCGCTCGATATCCAGGCGGTTGCCCTGGCGCATGTCGCTGCCGTCGAACAGCACCTGGCCGCTGCTGGCCGGGGTCAGCTGCAGGATGGCCCGGGCCAGGGTGCTCTTGCCGCAGCCCGACTCGCCCACCAGGCCCAGGGCCTGGCCGGCGGCGAGGCTCAGTGAAGCGCCGTTGACGGCGTTGATCTTGCGTGGACGCAGGTTCAACAGGCCGCCGCCCGGGGCGGGGAACTGCACATGCAGGTCGTTGACCTGCAACAGCGTGGTCATGACAGGCCTCCGGCCAGCAGCGGGGTATGGCAGGCCAGACGATGCCCGGGGCCGATCACGCGCAGTTCCGGCAATTGTGCCCGGCAGTCAGGCGTGGCCTGGAGGCAGCGCGGCTCGAATCGGCACCCTGCGGGCAGGGCGTCGAGCAGCGGCGGTTGCCCGGCAATGGTGTTCATCAGCCCTGTGTGCCGCCGCGCCGCGGGGTGGCAGGCCAGCAGCCCGGCGCTGTAGGGATGGCGCGGCTGGCTGAGCAGGGCCTGCTTGGCGCCATGTTCACACAGGCGCCCGGCATACATCACGGCGATGCTGTCGCAGGTCTGCGCCACCACACCCAGGTCATGGCTGATCAGGATCATCGACAGGCCGCGGCGGTCGCGCAGCTCCAGCAGCAGCCGCAGGATCTGCGCCTGCACGGTGACGTCCAGCGCCGTGGTCGGCTCGTCGGCGATCAGCACCTTCGGATTGCAGCCCAGGGCCACGGCGATCATCGCCCGTTGCCGCATGCCGCCGGAGAACTCGTGGGGATAGCTGTCGACCCGGGTTTTCGGGTCGGGGATGCCGACCTGGCGCAGCACCTCGATGGCCTCGGCCCGTGCCTCGCGACGCGAGGCGCCCTGGTGCAGGCGGATGCCTTCGGCGATCTGCGCGCCGATGCGCATGAGTGGGTCGAGGTGGCTGCTGGGGTTCTGGAAGATCATGCCCAGCTCGCGGCCGCGCATACGGCGCATGCCGGCTTCGTCCAGGCGCAGCAGGTCGTTGCTGGCCAGGCGCACGGCCTGGCCTTCGAGGCGCAGGTTCGGTGACGGCAGCAGGCGCATCAGGGCACGACAGGCCAGGGTCTTGCCCGAACCGCTTTCGCCCACCAGGCCGAGGATCTCGCCCTCGCCGAGGTCGAAGGACAGGCGATCGACCAGGGTGATATCGCGTTGGCCGGCGCGGGCGATGACGCTCAGTTCGCGAACCTGAAGCAGGGCAGGGCTCATGTGCGGTCTCCCAGAAGCTCGGCGACGCCGTCGGCCAGCAGGCTGAAGCCCATGGCCAGGGTCACCACCGCCAGGCCCGGGAAGGTGCAGATCCACCAGGCGCTGGTGATGAAACTCTGCCCCTCGGCCACCATGGTGCCCCACTCCGGGGTGGGCGGCTGCACGCCAAGGCCCAGGTAGCTGACGGCCGCGCCATTGAGCAGCACCAGCACGGCGTCCGACATGCAGAACACCACCGAGCCGAACAGGGCGTTGGGCAGCAGGTGGCCGAACAGCACACGTCGGTGGCTGAACCCCAGGCTCCTGGCCGCCAGGGCGAAATCGCCTTGCTTGAGCACCAGGATCTGCGAGCGGATCAACCGCGCATAGGACACCCAGCCGACCAGGGCCATGGCGATGTAGAAGCTGCCCAGGCCCGGGCCGAGGATGGCCATGATCGCCAGCATCAGCACCAGGAACGGGAAGGCCAGGACGATATCGACCAGGCGCATGCAGACGTTGTCCAACAACCCGCCGACATAGCCGGAGACCGCGCCGATGCAGGTGCCGAGCAGGAACGGGAAGATCACCCCGATCAGCGCCATCTGCAGGTCGATGCGTGCGCCCCAGATCACTCGCGAGAGGATGTCGCGACCAAAGTTGTCGGTGCCGAACGGGTGGGCCAGGCTGGGCGCGGCCAGGCGCAGGTCGGCATCCTGTGCCAGCGGGTCGAAGGGTGCTATCCACGGCGCGCACAGGGCCAGCAGGCACCAGCCGAGGACGATCGCCAGGCCGCAGTACAGCGTCAGGCGGCCATTGCCCAAGTGCCAGGCCAGGCGCCAGCGCAGCGCCAGTGCAGGGCTCTGGCTCATTGGATGTTCACCCGTGGGTCGAGGGCGGTGGTCACCACGTCGGCGATGAAGTTCACCGCCACCGTGGCGCAGGCCAGTACCATGGCCACGCCCTGGACCACCATATAGTCGCGGGTGAAGATGCCGCGCACCAGCAGCTGGCCGACGCCAGGCAGCGAGAACAGGCTCTCGATCACCACGGTGCCGCTGATCAGCCAGCCGATGTTGACCGCCAGCAGGTTGATGGTGGGCAGCATGGCGTTGGGCAGAACGTGTCGGCGCAGAATCGCGCCTTCGCCCAGGCCGCGGGCGCGTGCGGCAGTGACGTGGTCGGCCTGCAGCTCAAGGAGAATGCTCGCGCGCAGGTTGCGCACCAGCACCGCCGAGAGCGCCAGGGCGATGGTCAGGCACGGCAGCACCAGGTGGTGCAGTTTGTCTGGCCAGGTGCGGCCATAGCCGGACACCGGGAACAGTCCCCAGTGCACGCTGAACAGCAGTATCAGCATCAGCCCCAGCCAGAAGGCCGGCAGGCCGAGCCCGGCGGTGGTGAACAGACGGATCAGGTTGTCGGCCCAGCCGCCCTTGTGGCGGGCGGCGAGGGTGGCCAGCGGCACGGCGATCAGCAACGCCAGCAGCACGCTGCCCAGCACCAGCAACAAGGTGGGCTCGATGCGCCCGGCGATCAGGGGCAGGGCATCGACCTTGTACAGCAATGACTTGCCCAGGTCGCCGTTGAGCAGGTTCTTCAGGAAGTACAGGTACTGCACCCAGATCGGCTCATCGAGGCCGAACTGGGCGCGAATCTTCGCGATCGCGTCCGGCGTGCTGCGCGCGCCGAGCAGCACCCGCGCCGGGTCGCCGGGGATCGAGCGCACCAGCACGAAGGTGATGATGCTGATGCCCAGCAGCACCGGCAGCAACTGCAACGGGCGAACAAGGACGAACCGGTAACGTGCCAGGTTCATCGATCAACCCCGGTTGCGCTGCAGGAAGTCCAGCAACACCGGGAAATAGGCCTGGGGTTCTTCGTAGAACGGCATGTGGCTGCTATTAGGGAACACGTGCAGCTCGGCGCGGCCGTGCAGGGCCAGGTTCATGCGCATGGCGCAGGCGGGGGTCAATTCGTCGTGCTGGCCGGTGGTGATCAGCACCGGCATGCGGAACTCGCCCATCTGCTCGAGGCGGTTCCAGTCCTTGAGGTTGCCGATATAAAGGAACTCGTTGGGGCCCTGCATGGTGCTGTACGGGCCCATGTTCCAGTCGCCCAGCGAGCGCTGGATCGGCGCCGGCCACTGCTCGAGGCGGCAGACATGGCGGTAGTTGAGCAGGGTGATGGCCGCCTGGTACTGGGGATGGTCGAGGGTGCCCAGGGCCTCGTGGCGCTGCATCATCGCCACGGTCTCGCTGCCCAGCGCGCCGCGCAGGCGTTCAAGCTCGGTGATCAGGTGCGGAATGTCGCCGACGGTGTTCTCGAGAATCAGACTTTTCAGCGACTGCGGGTGATGAATGGCGTACTCGATTGCCAGCCAGCCACCCCAGGAGTGCCCCAGCATGTGCACGCGACCCAGGTCCAGGGCCTGGCGCACGTGTTCGACCTCGGCCACGTAGCGGGTGATGTTCCACAGGCTGTCGTCATCCGGGCGGTCGGAGGCGCCGGTGCCCAGCTGGTCGAAGGCAACCACGCGGATACCCTTGTCCTTGAGCCAGGCATGGGCGTCGCGCAGGTAGTCGCAGGGCAGCCCCGGCCCGCCATTGAGGCACAGCAGCACCTCGTCCCCTTCGCCAAAGCTGTACACCACGACGTTGTGGCCATCGACCTCTACATCGAACCGCTGGTCAGGTTGCATCTCACGCCACATCGCTACTCTCCTGTTGGCCATGGCTTGGGGCTATAACTAGCGCAGGAGAATTCGTCGCCTACAAGCTAGTGTTTCCTATAGGTTTTGTATGGCAGTCCCGCGCCAAGCCGTGGCATTCTACGTGCCGGACTTCAAGTTGGAAATCCACAAGGAACACAGGGAGTGTCAGGTATGCAGGCCAAGGTGGCTGAACTTAATTCGCGTCTGGCGTCAGGCAGCAGCCTGGATGAACAGATGGACAGCGTCGCCGACCTGGCGGCGCAACTGGGCTTCGACGCCCTGGTGTATGACTACAGCCCGGTACCGCTGGACCACACCGGCGAGCTGATCACCCCGTCCGTGGTCAGGCTGCGCCAGACCCCGAAGGACTGGCAGGACCTGTGGTGCTCCGAAGGCTTTTACCAGATCGACCCGGTGCAGCAGGTGGCCGTGTCCTCCATCGCCCCCTTCGTCTGGTCGTACCTGCCCAAGGGCGAGACAGTCCTGCAGCGCTTGATCGACAGGCGCCATGCCCCGGTGGTCGGCTATTTGCACGATGCGCAACTGACCTGCGGGGTTACCGTACCCATCCACCTGCCGCGCGGCGGCCTGGCGACCCTGACCGGCCTGCGCCCACAGGCCAGCCAGCGCGACCTGGACGACGCCCGGGAACACCTTGCCGATTTCAGCCTGATCGCCCATGCCCTGCAGGAAGCCGCCTATCCCTTGCTGGCCAAGGAATCCGCCACCCGCGCCATCCGCCTGACCCGTCGCGAGGCCGAGTGCCTGCGCTGGGCCGCCGAGGGCCTGACGGCGGGGGAGATCGCCGACAAGCTCAACCGCTCGCTGGCGACGATTTCCCTGCACCTGACCTCGGCCATGCACAAGCTGGGGGCGAAGAACCGCGTCCAGGCGGTCGCCCGGGCGGTGCATTACCGCCTGCTCGACCCGTGAAAGGTGCAAAAAAAACCGAAAACCTAGTGAACTCTCTAGTTATGCCGCGTTGCGCGCAGGGTTATCGTGTGTTCCATGATTCACATGGAGCCGGATGAAATGGAACTCACCCCATCGCGTGAAGGTTTTGCCCCCTTTGGCGACTACCAGACCTGGTACCGCGTCACCGGCGACCTGGCCTGTGGCCGCACCCCGCTGGTCATCCTGCACGGCGGCCCGGGCTGCACCTACGACTATGTCGATGCCTACAAGGATGTCGCCGCCGGTGGCTACCCGGTCATCCACTACGACCAACTGGGCAACGGCCGTTCGACCCACCTGCCGCAGATGCCGCCGTCGTTCTGGACGGTGAAGCTGTTCCTGGATGAGCTCGACAACCTGCTCGAGCACCTGGGCATCAGCGAGCGCTACGCACTGCTGGGCCAGTCCTGGGGCGGCATGCTTGCCAGCGAACACGCGGTGCGTCAGCCCAGGGGCCTGCGCTGCCTGGTGATCGCCAACTCGCCCGCCGACATGCGCACCTGGGTGCGCGAGGCCAACCGCCTGCGCGAGGAACTGCCCGAGGACGTCCAGGAAACCCTGCTGCGCCACGAAGCCGTGGGCGACTACACCGCGGCCGACTACCTCGCCGCCACCCAGGTGTTCTACGACCGCCACGTGTGCCGGCTCAAGCCCTGGCCGGAAGAGGTGGCACGCACCTTCGCCCAAGTGGAGGCCGATCCGACCGTGTACCACGCGATGACCGGGCCTAACGAATTTCACATCATCGGCAGCACCAAGGACTGGACCATCGTCGACCGCCTGCCGCGGATCAACGTGCCGAGCCTGCTGATCTCCGGGCGCTACGACGAGGCGACGCCGCTGGTGGTCAAGCCGTACCTGGACCTGATCCCCGGTATCCGCTGGGCGTTGTTCGAGAACTCCAGCCACATGCCGCATGTGGAAGAACGGGTGGCGTGCATGGGCACGGTGGTCAAGTTCCTCGACGAGAGTCTGTAGCCTTCAACGGCCGCCCGCCGGCCGACAGTTTCCCTTCCTCAGGCCTGTCCGGGTTCAACCTGGCGGGCCTGAGTTTTATCTCCTCCCAGGTGACGAGCACCATCACGTTCCCACGCGGTGATTAACAACCCAACGCCCCAGCGCTATCCTTAACCCAGTTCCCCAAGGAACCTCACCATGCGCCGGCTGCTACTGCTGTTACTGATCACCGTCATCCCAGGCTGCCAAACCCCACTGCCAGCCGCCAACCCGCAGATGGCCTGGGTCGACCTGTCGCTGCCATTCCCCAATGACCGCGTCCTGCTGGCCGAACGCCTGGACAAGCAACGCCTGGATGAAGGCCGTTTCTTCCAGGTCAGCCCCGGCAGCCACGAACTGATCGTGCGCTTCGACTATGAAACGAACGGTGGGGGAGGCATGAGCATGCTGGGTGGCACCACCGTCCGCCAATGCTACCTCACCCTCGAATACGCCCATTTCCAGGCTGGTCAGCGCTATGTCCTGGAAGCCCGCTCCATGGCCCTGACACCCGAGGCGAGGCTGTACAATGCCGCCCGGGAAATCGTCGCAGAGGTCAGTGAGTTCTACTGCCTGATGTGACCGAGCCCGGTTCATTGACTGTTCGTGAAGGAATTCAACCGTTGTGTGAAGCATGAGTCGTTCGCTGTTCATTTCCCTGGATGGCCCCAAGGGCACCGGCAAGACCACGCTCCTGGAAGCCGTCACGCAAGCGCTGAGGGCGGAAAACAGGAAGGTGATCCGCATCAGCGAGAAGAAAAGCGATCCCTACCGGGGCGAAACCATGGTCCTGGTCAACCAGTTCGTCAGGAAACCCTGCCGGGACCTGGAGATGAAGGTTTGTGAGCGCCTGGCGGACAGCCGTGCCTGGATTTCCCGGCACGTGCTGGCCAAGCAGCCGACGGACAGCATCATCCTGATCGATCGCTGGTACCCGTCCGATGCGGCGTTTCGCCGGCTGGTGCCGTTTGCCGAGATCCTGCGGTTGAACATCGAACGCAACGTGCGGGTGCCGGACTTGCATGTGGGCGTTGTCACCGACCCTGAGATTTCGTGGAGGAGGGCAGCGGCGCGGTCACGCGGCTTGAGCAGTACCGTGATGCACGCACTGGAAGAGCATGTCGCGTGCACCCAAGCGTTCGAGCAAGTGGTTGCCGATCAAGGGTGGGTTTTATGTCGTAACGAAGGAACGCTTGAAGAGGCAACGCAGGCGTTGGTATCAGAGATCCGTAGCCTGTTTGATTAACCTGCTCGAAAAGTGCCTTCTTTCGTATGCTCGAGCCACTGCTCATAGGTAATGCGGCTGATGTGTTCTGTGCGGTAGTCCTGGAGGAACGGGTTGTACTTGTTCTCTTCAGTATGGTGATGGCGGAAACCACACTTCGACTGCGCGACAAAGGACTGACTGTTGTTGGCAAAGTAACCACACCACAGCGCTTTGAGCTTCAGGGTTTCGAAGGCGTGTCGCATCACTTCCCGCACAGCTTCGGGAATCAGGCCCTGGCCCCAGTACGGTACTCCGATCCAGTAGGCGATTTCGCCTTCCTGCGCACTGATTTCGAAGTTGCTATCGCCACCGATAAGGATACCGACGCACCCTACCGCACGGCGATTTTCCCTCAACTCGACGGCATAGACCTCAGGGTGATTGAAGACCGTGCGTATGATCTCGGCACTGTTTTCCACACTGGTGTGCCGGGGCCAACCGGCGATGGGACCGACTCGCTGGTCCTTGGCGAATTCGTACAGATCCGCAGCGTCGGTGTCTCGCCAAGGGCGCAGCAGCAGTCGGGTTGTTTCCAGGCTCATCTCATGTCCTCAATTGGCTGATCAGGTGGGGAACAGGGTAGGGAGGAAGACAGGTTCGGTATACATCAGTACCTCGGTGATTTCGGTACTTTTCGAAACTAGAAGGCCAATGGGTGATAAGATTCATCCCGTTTCAGGTCCTGGCATCTAGAGGTTATGCAGCATATTCCGCAACTTTTTACTGCTGACGACCCACCGCGCATGGGTGATACCACCCTGACCGAAGGGCTGGGAGTGCCACTCTCCTTCGGCCACACCTATCTGACGCTGCTGGTCTGCCTGTCCGGGAGCGCCCGCTTCACGCTCAACTTCAAGGAACATGTGGTCCGGCGCGGTGATGTGCTGCTGCTGGCCGAAGACACCATTGCCTTGCTCAAACGTCGCTCACGCGGATTCAAGGTATTTTTTTGCCTGATGCCAAAGGGTTTCGCTGCGGAGGTCGCCTACCAACTGCCCAACCCCCTGTTCATCTTCTTGCATGAACATCCACATTGCGTCCCGGACAGTGACGACAGGCCGTTGATAGAAGGATGGCTGGCGCAGATGCGGGATATCGTGAAGTGCTGCCCGACTTACCGGCACGTCATGCTGCGCAACCAACTGCAGAATCTTTTCCTGAAAATTGCCGAGCAGCTTCCAGCTACATACAAAGGCAGCAGGGCGTTCAGCCGCAAGGAAATGCTCAGTTGGCAATTTTGGGACTTGATCGGCAAGCACTGCACCAGGCACCGGGATGTGAAGTTCTATGCCGACGCGCTGAGCATCACGCCGTTCTACCTGTCACAGCTGACCAAAGCGTTTTTCAACGACACCGCCAAAGGCCTGATAGATCGCCAGGTGACCCAGGAAATCAAGGCGCTGCTTTCCTACAGCAATCTGGCGATCGGCCAGATCGCCGACGAGCTGAACTTTGTCGATGCCTCCTACCTGTGCCGCTACTTCAAGCGGCAAACCGGTGTTTCGCTTTCTCGCTATCGCCTCCAAGGGCAGCAGGAAGCGGGGCAGGCTTGAACCGCTTTTCGATAAACAAAGGCGTCTCGGTAGATTAAAGCCTGATGAGCGCCAGCATGTCTTCGCCGTCTGGGGCCATGCCGACCTCTTCGAAGCCAAAGCTGGAATAAAATCTTTTCGCCACGGGATTACCAGGGTTGTAGCAGATTTCAATTTCTTCCAGGCCAGGGGCTCGCTTGATTTCTTGAAGTGCCAGGCCTAGTGCTATCCTGCCGATGGATTTTTGTTGGTGCTTCTTGTCAACCATAAACCGCCAGATGGATATTTTATGGGGTGACGCCTGAACCCACATGAAAAAGCCAACAGGCTCATCGTTGGCGTAAATGGCCCGTACGGAGTATTCAGGGTTGTACGCAGCCTCCACCAGTGACCAGGTATTGCTGGCCACATAGTCTTCTTGCTCGTCTGTGACTTCCAATTCGCAAACGGCTTCATAGTTGTGCTTTGTTATTGTGGCGAGTGATATTTTCACAAAGGCTCTCTGGATCTCAATGGTTTTGAAGGTACTGAAATACTGCTAACTTCCTGATTAGAGTATTGGAGGTTAACTGGCCGCTACCCTCAAGAACTTGTTTGTAAAAGATTGTCCGGTCCGGATATACCGCTGCCATACGCAAGGCCAAGCCAGGCCAGCCGCCGGCACTTTAAAGAGGCCTGGCGAACCGACCCGGGCCGAGGACGGCAACCGAAACTACATGTTGTTCGAGCGCAACAATTAGCCCGGGACGTTTTACATGCGTGAAGCGTTCGACCCTCGACAGGCGCTGGACAGCCACCTGGCCACCGAACACTTTCTTCGTTTTGCCGAGCAGGCTGACGCGTTGTTGGTGGAGCCGTTGCAACTGATCTTCCTTGACCCGCTCCACCGCTGACAAGCCTGCGAGTCACCAGGGAATTGGCCTGCCGTCCCAGGCCCAGAAGGTACCGGTCTGTAACGGTCCATGCCGGCCGATGAGTTCGAGGATGCAACGGGCGGCAAACGCTGGCGAGAACAGTTTGTCGATTGGCACATTGCCCTGGAAGGGGCGCGAGAGCTGGGTGTCGGTGGTCCCGGGGTGCAGGGCAAGGACTGTTGAAGCGGGATTGAGCCGCTTGAGTTCGATGCTGGCCGTGCGCAACAGCTGGTTGAGCGCGGCCTTGCTGGCCCGATAGCTGTACCAGCCGCCAAGGTGGTTGTCGCTGATCGAGCCGACCCGGGCGGACAGCGCGGCGAAGGTGACCGGTTGCTGGCGCAGCAATGGCAGCAGGTGCTTGAGCAGCAGGAGAGGGGCAAAGCAGTTGTTGACGAAGCTGGCCTGCAACCCCACCATGTCCAGTTGCGCCAGCGACTTTTCGGCGCGTGCCGGAGGCTGGTGGAGCACGCCGAGGGTACTGATGACCAGGTTCAACTGCGCACAGCTGGCCTGGACCTGCACCGCCAGTGCTTGCAACGCCTGTTCATCCCGAGCATCGCAGTCGATGCGCATCAACCTGCGGCCATGGATCAGGGCCAGAGCATCGAGCGGCGTGCTGCAATTTGCCTGGCGCGACACGGCGATTAGCAGGCCCACGTCTTCGCGTGCCAGCAGTTGTTCGCACAGGGCAAGGCCGATGCCTTGGCTGGCGCCGCAGACCAGCACGTTTGCGGGACTGTGGAGGTTGGTGATGAGGCTCATTCGAGGTGCTCCCCAGGCATGAATCGAGCTGCCATAATTTCTATACAGAATTGGAATTTATCTGTACAAAAATCTAATCTTGTACAGAATTTGTTTTCTGTACAGGTTTATCATGACCTTCGCTCTACGATTAGCCTGCTTCTGTCTGCTGTTGACCTCGCTCGCCTCGATCGGCGCGGATTGGCGAGCCACGCTGCCGGCGGCTCAACGGCTGGGTGAAGGCGAGTTCACCTGGTTCGGCCTGCGCCTGTACAGCGCCCGCTTGTGGGCAGAAGGCCCGCTGCTGGACTGGGGCCGACCGTTCGCCCTGGAGCTTGCTTACCACCGGTCGTTGTCCCGGGACACCCTGGTCAAGGCCAGCATTGAGGAGATGCGTCGCCTTGGCGCCGGCAGCGTCACGGCGCAACAACTCGACGCCTGGACCGGGGAAATGCAGGCGGCGTTCGTGGATGTGCGTCCCGGTATGCGCATCACGGGGGTGTACCTCCCGCAAGCAGGTTGCCGCTTCTACGTCGATGGCCGACTGCGCCGTGAAGTGGCCGATGCGGCCTTTGCCAAGGCCTTCTTCGCCATCTGGCTGGATCCGCGCGCCCGGGATCCACAACTGCGCCAGCGCCTGCTCGGCCTGGCCGGCAACGATCGAGGACCCTGAACATGTACAAAGCATTGTTGTTGGTAGGGTGCCTGCTGCTGGGCAGCTGTGGCAATGTCGGCGTCGAGCACTATGCCGACGAGCAACCCAAGCTGGACCTGGCGGCCTTCTTTTCGCGTCCGGTGCAGGCTTGGGGCATGTTCCAGAAGCGTTCCGGCGAGGTAGTGAAGCGTTTCCACGTGCGTATCGACAGCCGCCGCGATGGCGAGCGGTTGATCCTCGACGAGCAGTTTCTCTACAGCGACGGTACCCGACAGCGGCGCACCTGGACGCTGGTGCCCGATGGCCCTGGTCGCTGGCGTGGCACCGCCGGCGACGTGATCGGCGAGGCCCGTGGCGAAGTGGCTGGCAATGCGCTGCGCTGGCGTTACCAGCTGGACCTGCCAGTAGACGGGCGGCACTGGCAGGTAGACCTGGACGACTGGATGTACCTGATGGACGACGACACCCTGATCAACCGCTCGCGCATGAGCAAGCTGGGTGTGGAGATCGGCCAGATCACCCTGTTCTTCCGCCGCCTGCCGGAGGGCACGCGATGAATCTCAATACACTCTTCGAGCAGGTCGGCGCCGGCAAGGTCCGGGCGCTGGAGCTGCTGTCGCTGGAAGGCGGTTTCTACCTGCTGCGGGCCATGGCCGACGCAGGGCCGGTCACGCTGAGCGACGATCACGGGCAGGCCGTTCGCTTTCGCTCCATCACGCAGTTGCGTCAGGTACTGGCCGGGCTGCCGCCGGTGCCGTGCATGCTGGTCCAGCACGTGGTACACGATGAAATGTGCGGGCAAGGCGACGGCCCCGTCGCGCCGCTGCGGGTGCCGGTGACGCTGGACGAGCAGTGGTAGCCTCGGCGATGCGCCTGGGCCTGGTGCTGGGCGACCAGCTGTCGTTCGAATTGGCGAGTCTCGCCGCGCTGGACCCTGCCCGCGATGCGATTCTGATGGCCGAAGTGGAGGGCGAGGCACGCTACGTGCCGCATCATCCGCAGAAGATCGTGCTTATCTTCAGCGCCATGCGTCATTTCGCCCAGGCGCTGAGGGCGCGTGGCTGGCATGTGCACTACGTCAAACTGGACGCCGACGGCAACAGTGCCAGCATTGCCGGCGAACTGCGTCGCTGGCAGCAGGCCCTGGGCGCCAGCGAGATCCACCTGACCGAGTGCGGTGAGTGGCGCCTGGAACAGACGCTACGGGAGGCTGGGCTACCGTTGGTGTGGCACCGCGACACCCGTTTCCTGTGCTCGCGAGAGGCTTTCGCACGCTGGGCCCAGGGCCGCACCCAGCTGCGCATGGAGCATTTCTACCGCGGCATGCGCAAGCGTTGCGGCCTGCTCCTGGAGCCCGACGGCAGCCCGGCGGGGGGCGCATGGAATTTCGATGACGAAAATCGCAAGCCGTTGGCGCGAGGTCTGCGAGGCCCGTTTCCGGCGCATTTCGAACAGGATGCCATCACCCGTGGCGTGGTGGCCTTGGTTCGCCAGCGTTTCAGCGACCATTACGGCGAACTGGATGGTTTCGACTATCCCGTGACTCATGCCGAGGCTCAACAGCTATGGCGTCATTTTCTCGATTTCGGCCTGGCGGCGTTTGGCGACTATCAGGACGCCATGGCTGAAGGCGAGCCCTACCTGTTCCATGCGCGCATCAGCGCGGCGCTGAACATCGGGCTGCTGGACGTGCGCTGCCTGTGCGAGGACGTGGAAGACGCCTGGCGCCAGGGCCGGGTGCCGCTCAACGCCGCAGAGGGCTTCATTCGCCAGTTGATTGGCTGGCGCGAGTATGTGCGCGGTATCTACTGGCTGCGCATGCCCGAATACGCCGGGCTCAACCGCCTGGGCAACACTCGCGACCTGCCGGACTTTTACTGGACCGGGCAGACGCGCATGCGCTGCATGGCGCAGGCCATCGGACAGACCTTGCGCCTCGGTTACGCGCATCACATCCAGCGGCTGATGGTCACCGGCAACTTCGCCCTGCTGGCCGGTATCGTGCCCGCCGCGATCTGCCAATGGTACCTGGCCGTGTACATCGACGCGTTCGACTGGGTAGAACTGCCCAACACCCTGGGCATGGTGATGCACGCCGATGGCGGTTACCTGGGTTCCAAACCCTATTGCGCCAGTGGTCGCTACATTCAGCGGATGTCCGATCACTGCAAGGCCTGCAGCTTCAGGGTGGACAAGGCGGTCGGTGAAGACGCTTGCCCATTCAATGCGTTGTACTGGCATTTTCTCATTCGCCACCGCGCCCAGCTTTCAGGCAATCCTCGTCTGGCCTTGGTGTATCGCAGCCTGGACGGCATGGCGCCTGCCCGTCGCGAGGGCGTGTGGCAACGCGGCCAGGCGTTGCTGGCGCGGCTCGATGCCGGCCAGGACTTATGAAGAAGCAGCATCTTCCAAGCAAGGTATGCGCGGCATGCGGCCGGCCTTTCACCTGGCGCAAGCGCTGGGCGCAGTGCTGGGCGCAGGTGCGCTACTGTTCCGAACGCTGCCGCCGCTCAGCGCCGCGCGGCGAGGCGCACCAGCAAGGGCAGGGCCAGGGCCCAGACCGGCACCAGCAGCAAGCCCGTGGCCACGGGCCCCAGGGGCAAGGCGACATCGGCCAGCCCGGCACCGCTCAGGTACGCCAACGGGCCACCCAGCGCGCCGACTGACGCACCGCGCCAAAACGGACAACCCGCCCAGGCCAGGCTGTGGCGCAAGCCGCTGGCCAGCACCAGCCACAGCAGCGCCAGCCACAATGGCAGTGGCCATGCCTCGAAACGAAAAATCCCAATTGCCCCCAGCAGACCGTCCAGCATGCAACCGGCCAAGGTCACGCGTAACAGTGCGCCGACTTCGGTGCTGCGGGCCGGGCACAGTTTAAGGTGCACGGCCAGCCCCAGCGGCACCAGGAGCAATAGCCAGGGAACCTTGGCGCCCAGCACGCAGGCCCACCAGCCCACCTGCAGCCATAGCGCATTGGCGATCAGCCAGGCGCGGGGCATCGTCATTGCCCGGGCAACGGCGCCCGCCGCGCCAGGGGCGCCGCCCACAGCAGCTGGGCCACGCCGATGGCCCGTTCCTCGAAGCCGCCTTGGCAGTAGCACAGGTAGAACTCCCACAGGCGCTGAAAGGTCTCGTCGTAGCCCAGTGCCGCCAATGTGCCGCGCGCCTGGCGCAGGTTGTCGCGCCAATGCCCCAGGGTGAGTGCGTAGTCGACGCCGAAATCCTCCAGGTGCACGAGGTTGAGCGCGGTGCGACGGCTGGCGGTGTCCAGCAGCACGCTCAGCGAGGGCAGGGCGCCGCCGGGGAAGATGTAGCGCTGGATGAAATCCACCGAGCGCCGCGCCTGGGCGTAGCGCTGGTCACGGATGGTGATGGCCTGCAGCAACATCAGCCCGTCGGGCTTGAGCAGTGACGCGCACTGACGGAAGTACACCGGCAAGTACCGGTGGCCTACCGCTTCGATCATCTCGATGGAGACCAGTTTGTCGAAAGTCCCCGTCAAGTCGCGGTAGTCGTCGCACAACACGGTCACCCGCTGCTCCAGCCCAAGGTCCTTCACCCGTTGCAGGGTATAGGTGTACTGCGCGTGGGACAGGGTCGTGGTGGTCACCTGGCAGCCGTGGCGGGTGGCGGCGTGGATCGCCAGGCTGCCCCAGCCGCAGCCGATTTCCAGCAGGTGATCCTGCGGGCTCAGCTCGAGCTTCTGGCAGATGCGCTCCAACTTGCGCCGCTGAGCCTGCTCCAGGGATTGTGCGGGGTGCTCGAACTGCGCGGCCGAATACATCATGGTCGGGTCCAGCAGTTGCTCGAACAGGGTATTGCCCAGGTCGTAATGGGCCAGGATGTTGCGACGGGCGCCTTGGCGGTTGTTGCGGTTGAGCCGGTGCAGCAGCCGCAGGGCAGGGCGGCCGAGGCGTGCCAGGCCGCCCTCGAGGGCGTCGAGCACATCGAGGTTGGCCACGAACAGGCGGGTGACCAACGCCAGGTCCGGGCTGCGCCAGTAACCATGGATATAGGCTTCGCCCGCGCCGATCGAGCCATTGCCGGCGATCAGGCTCCAGGCGGTGTCGTCGAGTATCTCTACCTCGGCCTGCAGCGCGCTGCCGGGGTCGCCGAACGTCCACTGGCGACCATGGCAGAGTAGGCGCAGATGGCCATGACGCAGCTTGCCCAGCTGGGCGAGCACGGCCTTGCGCGCCAAGCCGCCGAGCAGTGGCGCCAGGCCCGCGGACTTGCTAACGCTCAGGGTCGGATTGGACATGATCGGGGTCCTCGCAGGAGTGGCCGAGTGCCAGGTTGCCCCGGCTGGCGGTGTGGTCGTGGATGGGCGTGCGCTTGATGAACAGGCGCAGGGCTTGCCAGTAGATGGCCGAGACGGTGCGCAGGCTGATCCAGGGGAAGGCCAGGATGTAGTCGTGCACAGCCTTGCGGTCCAGCGGGCGGCGCTTCAGGGCCAGGTCGGCCTCGAACACTTTCTGGCTGCCTTGCCAGTTCTCCATGTGGATGCGCATCCGTGCCTGGTCCAGGTGAAAGCGCACCCGATAGTCCATGTTCAAGGGCATGAACGGCGACACATGAAAGCGCTTGGCCATGGCGAAGGTTTTCGTCGGGTCGCCTTGCACCGGCAGCACATAGTGGAAACGCTGACGCCACGGGGTGTTGCGCACCTCCAGCAGGATCGCCGCCAGGTGCCCGTCGCGGTCATGGCAGAAATAGAAGCTCACCGGATTGAACGACAGCCCCCAGCAACGCAGCTGGGTCAGCAGGCACACTGGCCCGTCGGGCATTTGCCCCGTGGCTTGGCTCACCAGCAGTCGTGCGGCCTGGGCCAGGGGCTGACCTTGGCGGGTGAGGCTCGGCAGGTAGTCGGTTTCCCGCCAGCACAGCGGGGCCAGGCGCCAACGCCCCAGCCAGCGCGACAGGGCCATCAGCCAGGCTTGTTCGTCCAGGTCCAGGTAGAACAGGCCGATCCGGTAACGGAAGGCATGGGGCCGCGGACTCAGGCGCCGATGACTGAGCCAGCCTAGGTACAGGCCACTGTTCACAGCTGCTCTCCGAAGTGCCTGGCCACCTGCAACGCACTGACCACGCCATCCTCGTGGAAGCCGTTGCCCCAGTAGGCGCCGCAGAAATAGCTGTGCTGTTGGCCTTGCAGTTGTGTTTGCCGGGCCTGAGCGGCAGATGCCGCCAGGCTGTACTGCGGGTGGGCATAGCTGAAGCGGGCGAGGATCTGCGCGGGGTCGATCAGCGCGGTCTGATTCAGGCTGACGCAGAAGGTCGTCGGTGCCTGGATGCCCTGCAGGATGTTCATGTTGTAAGTCACTGCGGCCGGCGCCTGCTCGGGGCCGCCCAGGCGGTAGTTCCAGCTGGCCCAGGCGTTGCGGCGGCGCGGCAGCAGGCGGGTGTCGGTGTGCAGCACCACGTCGTTGTCGGCATAGCCGATGGCACCCAGCACGGCACGCTCGTGCACGCTCGGCGCCTCCAGCAGCGCCAGGGCCTGGTCGCTGTGGCAGGCGAATACCACGTTGTCGAAGCGCTCGGTGCCGGCGTCGCTGACCAGGGTGACACCGCCTTCGTCGCGGCCGACCCGGTGCACCTTGCAGTCAAGGCGGATGCGTTCGGCGAAGGGGCGGCACAGCGGGGCGACATAACTGCGCGAGCCGCCCGCCACGACACGCCACTGCGGGCGCTGGTTCACCGACAGCAAACCGTGGTTGCGACAGAAGCGCACGAAGAACGCCAGCGGGAAGCCGAGCATATCGGCACGGGACATGGACCAGATGGCCGAGCCCATGGGCACGATGTAATGCTCGATGAAACGCTGGCCGTAACCGCGTTCATGAAGATAAGCGCCCAAGGTGGTGGTGGCGTCGATACGCTGGTGCTCGAGGTCGGCGAGAGCCTGCCGGTTGAAGCGCAGGATATCGCGCAGCATGCCCCAGAAGCCCGGCGACAGCAGGTTGCGGCGCTGGGCAAACAACGTGTTCAGGTCGTGCCCGTTGTATTCCAGACCGCAGAGTGGATCATGCACGGAGAAACTCATCTGCGTCGGCTGCGAAGCGACTCCGAGCTGTTCAAGCAAACGGATGAAATGGGGATAGGTCCAGTCGTTGAAGACGATGAACCCCGTGTCGATGGCATGGCGCTCACCGCGCCACAGCACGTCGACAGTGTGGGTGTGGCCACCGACCCAGCCGGCGGCTTCGAATACCGTTACTTCGTGTTTGCGCGACAGCAGGTAGGCGCAGGTCAGGCCCGCAATACCGCTGCCGATGATGGCTATGCGCATGGTTGCTCAGTCCGTTTCTTGACGTGCCAGGCGCCGGCCCAATGCCAGGCGCGCCCGCGCCGGCAGCGCTCCGAGCAGGCGCAATCCCCAGGTGAACAGGCGCGGGAAGTTTATTTCCAGGGGGCGACGCGGCAGCCGTCTGGCGATGTGCTGGGCGGCGCGCTGGGCCGACCACAGCTGCGGCATCGGGAAATCGTTGCGCCGGGTCAGTGGCGTGTCGACGAAGCCTGGATTGACCAGCGTGACGTCGATGCCGGCTTGCGCCAGATCGATGCGCTGCGACTCCACCAGGTAGCGCACGGCGGCCTTGGACGCGCCATAGGCACCGGCCCGGGGCAAGGCCAGCCAGGTCACCGAGCTGCCCATCACCACCAGGTGAGGACGTGCGCCGGCCCGCAGCAGGGGCAGGGCGGCCGCCAGGCAATGGCTGAGGCTCAGCAGGTTGGTGCGCATCACGCGCTCGACCAGCGCCGGATCGAACCGGCCGGGCTCCAGGTATTCGCAGGTCCCGGCGTTGAAAATTGCCAGGTCCAGTGCGCCCCAGGCCTGGCGAATGCGGGCTGCTATCTGCGTGACCTGCTCCGGATCGTCCAGATCACCGTTGGCCAGCAGCACCTGCCCGGGAAAGCGCTCGGCAAAAGGCACCAGTTGCTCGATCCGGCGACCGCCCAGGGCTACCTGATGGCCTTGCTCCAGCAGGCACTGCGCGAGCGCCGCACCGATGCCGCTGCTGGCACCGGTCAACCAGCAGCGGCTCATGCCAACCGCCCCTTGAGCCAGCGTATCGCCCCGCCCATCAGCGGAATATGCTCGTAGAGCAGGGCGCCTGCGTCGAAGAAATCCTGGTGGAAATGCACCCGATCATGCCATTGCAGGTAGCTGCAGCCTTGCAGGGAAACCGGGCGACCGCCGGCCAGCCGGGGGTGACGAAACTGCAGGGTCCAACGCAGGTACCCTTGCCCGGTCTTCACCTCGTCGACACCAGAGAAGACATAACGGATGTCATGGGCGTTGGCGTACAGCTGGGCGAAATAGGCCCGCAGGTCGCTCAGCCCATCAATCTGATGCAGCGGGTCTCGGAAAGTGACGTTCTCGCTGTACAGGTTTTCCAGCGCTTCGAGATGCTCTCCATCGAGCTGGGCGAAGCGCTCGGCGAAATTCTGCAGGTACGTTGACATGCTCGGCTCCGGGAAATCCTGTACAACCCGGTATTTTTGTACAGGTATAAACGAAGCCTACGTTTAAATCTGTACAAGTCAACGTTCTTGTACAGATATTTTGCTCAGAGACCGGCCGCCGCCAGTTGGCAACGCAGGTCGGCGACCTCGGCTTCCAGCTCGCGCACCCGCTCCTCGGCGGCGATCTGCGCCGAGACATCGTGTTGAATGCCGATGTAGTAAGTCAGCTGGTCCGCCTCGTTACGCACCGGGGTGATGGACAATTCGTTCCAGAACAGGCTGCCGTCCTGGCGATAGTTGCGCAGTACCTGGCGGCAGGGCTGGCCCTTGCGGATCGCCTCGCGGATCGCGGCGATGCCCGGCTGTTGCCGATCCTGGCCCTGAAGAAAGCGGCAGTCCTGGTAGAGAATATCGTCCGCGCAGTAGCCGGTGAGGCGCTCGAAGGCAGGATTGGCGTAGATCAGGATGCTTTCTGGGCCCTCCTGCTCGGCGACGACGATGCCATCGTTGGAGTGCTCGACCATCAGTTGCAGGAGTTTTGCGTTGATCATTGGGGACACCCATGGAAAGCCTAAGCGGTATGGCGGGCGCAACGGTACAAAGCGCCGGCGCGATTCGCTACATAATGGCCTACCTGAGCTCGCCGCAGAAAGAGCGTATGGGTTTAGAATGTGCCATCTTTCCGACGATCCCTCCTGATGACCGAAGCCATCTCACCCGATTTATTGCCCATGCGCGACGTGGTCAGCCTGACCGGCATCAATCCGGTGACCTTGCGCGCCTGGGAGCGCCGCCACGGGCTGATCCGCCCGCAGCGCACCGACGGTGGCCATCGCCTGTACACGCCCGGCGACGTGCAGCGCATCCGCGACATCTTGCACTGGACTGCCAACGGCCTGCCGATCAGCAAGGTCGGCGAAATGCTCGCCGCCCAGCGCCAGGCGCCCGTGCAGCAGGACTCGGCCTTCCACGACTGGCGCGCCACTGTGAAACGGGCGGCGATGGCATTCGATGCACGGGCGCTGGAAGGTGTCCATGGCCAGCTGTTCACGCTCCTGCCCAAGGCTACCGTGCTGCGTGAGGTGCTGCTGCCGGTGTGGCAGGAGATGGCGGCAGGCAGGGCCTTCGGGGAACGCAGCCAATGGTTGTTTCTCGACACCTTCCTGCGCGCCCGCCTGCTGCTGCGCCTGCAGATGAACCAGGCCGATGCGCCAAGGGTGCTGCTGGCCGGTACCGAGGGGCATGCCGAACTACCGTTGCTGTGTACCGGCCTGCTGCTGAGCGCCGAGCAACAGCGCGTCGACGTGCTCGGCTGCGGACAGCCGTTGGAGGAACTTCCGCTGGTGTGCGCGGCAACCCTGCCGGCAGCGCTGGTGATCGCGGTGCAAGGGCCGGTGAACGCCGGCCTGGCCAGGCGGCTGCGCGCATTGCAGATGGAGATTGCCTGCCCGATGGCCCTGACCGGGGTGGCGGGTTCGCAAGCGGTGTTGCAGGGGATTCCGCTGCGTGTGCTGGACGAGCAGGGGGATGATGTGGCGGGGATGCTCAACGCCTTGCTCAGGGGCGCCCTGGATCTCTGAAAGCAGGGCGGCGGTGCCGATTCGGTCAACGCCAAACAGAATTGAATTTTGCCCTGCATGTGCGGTTCTACCACAGCGAGCTCCTCGATTCTTCTTGCCCGGAGCCTGACCGCAGGAGAACCGAGTGCCTAGAATCATCACCCCATCGACCCCCGAACACGAAATCACCGAACATAACGCCAGGATGTTCGGCTCGCCCAAGGAGCGCCTGGACTTCTACCGGCGTGAGATCCAGTACGAAACCAGCATCCTGGCCAACCGCACGGACGCCTATCTGGCAGCCCAGTCGTTTCTGGTCATCGCGTTCGTCTCATCCATGGGCAACCTCAATCAAGGGTGGGGCGAGATGTTCACCCTGATCGTGCCCGCGTTCCTTGCCCTGCTCGGGGTACTGAGTTCGCTCAATGCCTGGCCAGGCATTCGCGCGGCTTACAACATCATCGATCACTGGCAACTCAAGCAGAGCCACTTGCTGCGCAGCGAGCCTTTGATGGGGCTGGCCTACGACGAGTCCCCCCTGTTCTGCGAGGCCGAAACCTCACGTGCGGGGCATCGCAAGTCATTGCTCTTTTCACTGCGTACCCCGTGGATCTTCCTGGTGTTCTGGGTGCTGCTGGGTAGTTATTCGGTGTATATCCAGCTGGCGTGAACAACCCAAAGCATGGCCCCGGCTCGATGCAGGCGTGGGACGAGGGGGCCATGCGCCAATGTCAGCGGCCCAGCGCTGCGATCAACTGCTCGTTGAAGGCCGGGATATCGTCCGGTTGGCGACTGGTGATCAGGTTGCCGTCCACCACCACCGGTTCATCGACCCAGGTGCCGCCGGCGTTGCGGATGTCATCCTGCAACGTCTTGTAGCTGGTCATCCGCTTGCCCTTGGCCAGGCCGGTTGAGACCAGCAACCACCCACCGTGGCAGATAACCGCCAGCGGCTTGCCCGCAGCATCATGGCTTTTCACCAGTTTCTGCGCGCCGGGTATCAGCCGGATGGTGTCGGAGTTCTGCACGCCGCCAGGCAACACGAGGGCATCGTACAAATCGAGTTGGGCAGCCTCGAATGTTGCATCCACGGCAAATTCGTCGGCGGGCTTGTCGTGATTCCAGCCGCGCACAGACCCTTCTTTTTCGCTCAGGATGTCGACCACCGCGCCATGCTTTTCCAGGGCGTTACGAGGGCCAGTCAACTCCACCTGTTCGAACCCGTCGGTGACCAGAAAGGCCACACGCTTGCCGTTCAGTTGTGCACTCATCGTCGTGTCTCCTTTTTTGATAGGTCTGAAAGGGCAGGCCTCGGGCCTGCGGCGAAGTTCCAACGGATTGCCGTAAGGCCGGAACATCAATGCTTGCCAGGCAGAATCGTCCCCAGCACCTGCTTGGCCGTCTGCACGATCACCCCAACCTCGTCAGGGTCGCCCTTGAGCAGGGTGCTGGCGAATTTCTTCGCCTGCTCCAGCTTGATGTGCGGCGGTAGCGGGGGCACGTTGGGGTCGGTCTTGAATTCGATCAGCACCGGACGGTCAGCGGCCAGGGCCCGTTCCCAGGCGCTGGCGACTTCGTCCTCGCGCTCGACGAAGATGCCCTGCAGCCCGATGGAAATGGCAAACAGGTGGTAGGGCACGTCGGGTATGGACTGGGAGGCCTCGAACTTCGGGTCACCTTCCATGACACGTTGCTCCCAGGTGACCTGGTTGAGATCCTCGTTGTTGAACACCGCGCAGATCCACTTGGGGTTTTCCCATTGCTGCCAGTACTTGGCCACGGTAATCAGCTCGGCCAGGTTGTTCATCTGCATGGCACCGTCGCCCACCAGGGCAATCACCGGGCGTTGCGGGTAGGCGAACTTGGCGGCGATCGCATAGGGCACGGCGGCGCCCATGCACGCCAGGCCACCGGACAACGAACACTGCATGCCTTGGCGGATCATCAGGTCACGCGCGAACCAGTTGGCGCAGGAACCGGAGTCGCTGGTGACGATGGCCGTATCCGGCAGGCGCGGGGAAAGTTCGTGCACCACCCGCTGCGGGTTGATCGGGTCGGCCTTGGCCAGGGCGCGTTTTTCCAGGGTCTTGTCCCAGCGCGCGCGCCAGCCTTCGATCTTCTTGCGCCAGCGCCTGTCGGGCTTGTGTTCGAGCAATGGCAGCAGCGCCTGCAGGGTTTCGCCGGCGTCACCGACCAGGTTCACCTCCATCGGGTAGCGCAGGCCGAGCATGTCGGGCTGCAGGTCGATCTGCACGCCGCGGGCCTGGCCTTCCTTGGGCAGGAACTCGGAATAGGGAAAGCCGGATCCGATCATCAGCAAGGTGTCGCATTCAGTCATCAGCTTGTAGCTGGGCTCGGTGCCAAGCAGGCCGATGGAACCGGTGACCCAGGGCAGGGTGTCCGGCAGCACGGCCTTGCCCAGCAGCGCCTTGGCCACGCCCGCCCCAAGCTTTTCGGCCACCGCCTCCACCTGTTCGCTCGCCTGCAGGGCGCCGGCACCGACCAGGATGGCCACCTTGCGCCCGGCATTGAGTACGTCGGCGGCCTGCTGCAGGTCAGCCGTGTAGGGCAGTACCCTCGGCTTGCTGTAGCCGACGCCGGAGTGTACGGTGCCATGGGCCCTGGCAGGCGCTTCATAGGGCAGGTCCTGCAGGTCATTGGGCAGGATGATCGCGGTTACCCGGCGCTCGCCCACGGCCGTGCGCACCGCGCGGTCGAGCAGGTGGCGTACCTGGGCAGGGGTGGACGCCTGCTGCACGAACGCCCCGGCCACATCCTTGAACATCGACAGCAAGTCCAGCTCCTGCTGATAGTGCCCGCCCAGCGCCGCCCGTGCCTGCTGGCCGACAATGGCCAGCACCGGCTGGTGGTCCATGCGCGCATCGTACAGCCCGGTGAGCAGGTGCGAGGCACCGGGGCCCGAGGTGGCGATACATACGCCCAGCTCACCGGTGAACTTGGCGTGGGCGCTGGCCATGAACGCGGCCATTTCCTCATGGCGGGCCTGAATGAACGCGATCTTGCCGTTGGCCCGGTTCAACGCGCCGAACACACCGTTGATGCCGTCGCCCGGGTAACCGTAGATACGCCGCACGCCCCACTGGTACAAACGCTCGACCAAGAAGTCACCTACCGTCGTTGTCATCGTCGTGTCCCTGTCAGTGATGGATAGGGTCTGGACTGGGCCGCGAAGGGGAAAGTTTCACTGGATGTACCTGGTCGCCCGGCAGGAACCCCGACGCTGGCAGCGGATTCTCAAGGGTATCGCCCAACCTCATCGCGAGGCCCTCATGCTTGCCCTCGACAGCACCACCCAGCCGCAGAAGACGCTGCATTTCGCCGATGACGGCGCGACGCCGAACAGCCGCTTCGCTGTGTTGCTCTACCGCCTGCGCCTTGCACCGGCCGAGGACAACGCCGGCGCCTTCGAGGCGTTGTTCGCCGCTCACCAATGGACGCCGTTGTGGCGCGACGGCATTTTCTACTACCAGCATTTCCACCCCAATGCCCATGAGGTGCTGGGGGTGGCCTGCGGGCAGGCGCGGGTAACACTGGGCGGCGAGGGCGGGCAGACGTTGACCGTGAAAGCAGGCAATGTCCTGGTCCTGCCGGCCGGCACCGGCCATTGCTGTGTCGAGCACAGCGAGGACTTCCTGGTGGTGGGGGCTTATCCGCTTGGGCAGGAGAAGTACGATATTCAGCGGCCCGAGGACGGCGCGCACGACCAGGCGCTGGCGCGCATCGCCGCCGTGCCCCGGCCAGCGCAAGATCCGGTGACCGGCGCACGAGGCGCCCTGATGACGCTATGGCGCTGATCACCGGCCAAAGGCGTTCAGGCCTCTTTGAAGCGCAGCATGTCTTCCTGGGGTAAAGCGGTGACCTTGATCGCCCGCACCGGCACGGCAAACTTGGCGCCGATCCTGGAGAAACGCTCCAGCAGGTGGAAATTGATGGCCTGCTGGATATCCATGTACAGGTTGTAGCCGGGGTCCTTGACGATATACACGCACTCGAATTCCAGCGCCTCCTTGCCGAAGCCACGCAGGTGCGCGCGGTCGAAGCGCGCCTGGCCCTGCGCCTTGATCGCTTCCTCGATGATGACAGGAGCCTTTTTCACCGCATCGGTGGGGGTGTCATAGGACAAACCGAACTCGAAGACGATGCGTCGCTCCTGCAAGCGCTTGTAGTTCTGGATGGTGCTGCTGATCATGCTGGCATTGGCCATGACGATCTGCTCGCCACCCAGGCTGCGGATCCGCGTCGTCTTCAGCCCGACATGCTCTACCGTGCCGGCCAGGGGGCCGACGACGATGAAGTCGCCCACCTCGAAGGGCTTGTCCACGGCGATCGACAGCGAGGCGAACAGGTCGCCGAGGATGTTCTGCACCGCCAGCGCCACGGCGATGCCACCCACGCCAAGGCTGGCGACGAAGGCAGTGATGTTCACCCCCAGGTTGGACAGCATGGCCAGCACCACCACCGACCACAGCAGTACCCGCGCGCCCCAGGCCGAAAGGGTGGCCAGCGCGCTGCCTTGGTTCAGCCCCTCGTTGCCGTGCCGGGCGAAATAGCGGCGCAGGCCCAGGGCGATGGCGCGGTTGGCCCATAGACCGATCTGCAGCGCCGCCACCACGAACCACAGGCTGCCCACCCGGGCCAGCCAGCGCTCAGGCAGGTCGAGCATACCCAGGCCCACCAGCAGGGAGGCGAGCAACAGCAGGGCATTGCTGGTGCCGCCGAGCACCTTGGCCAGCACCTGGCTGAACGCGCCGTCGTGTTCGGACCAGCGGCGCACCCGCCGCTGCACGAAGCTGATCGCCGCCCGCGCCGCGACAAAGGTCAGGGTGGCGACACCCAACGCCAGCAGCAGGTTGAGGATGGAGATACCGAATAGCGTGGTATCGGTGAACAGTTCAATGATGCGGTCATTCATGAGTGGCTCGCCTCCTGGTTGCCCTCGGGGATGTGCAGCGTCCTTTCATGGGACGTCGAGGTGCGGCCAGAGGTCGATCGGATTTTCACGGCTGGGTTTATGGAACGTCTTTACCCTGCCAGCGCTCCACCGCGTTACAGCAGCTGCCATTCGTACGACACTTGCGACTTGGCCTGAACGCCCGGGGGGTAAAGCGCCCTTATTCAAGTCGAACACGCGCTGTTTACCTTCCAATAAAAATTTTGCCCGAGGCCTTTGTAAAATGGTGACCACCCCGACCGATCTGGAAGTGGCAATGGAAATCGGCATCAGCGAAACCGAGGTCAAGCGCTATCGGGGCGATACCTTCCTGTTGGGTGACGGCGCATGGCTTGTCCACTTCGGATACACCATGCCCAAGGAATTGCGTGCGCGCCTGACCGGCAGCTTTACGCTGATCTTCAAGCCTCACATGGCAGTGAGTGACAGACGCAGACCAGGGTAGGGCGCACGCGTGCCTGGTCCGCCTACTGGCGCTTGCGTTCAAGTGCCGCCAGCACCCAGCCCGCCACGAATCCCAGGGCCAAGGCGGTTGCCAGGATGGCTGCGGGGTGGCGTTGCAGGCGCTCGACACCCGCCAGCAGACGCCGCCCCTGCACCGCTGCGAAGGCTGGGGCTTCAGGTGTCGATGGCCGCTGCCCGGGCTGTTCGACTTCACCGGCCCCCTCGTCAGGGGGCCAATGCTTGAGGCGCGACACTGCCAGGGGAGTGCCGTCCGCCAGGGTCAATACCAGGTCCTTGATCTCGCCGGCGATGCGGTTCGCGAACACCGGCTCGCCCGTGGCATCTAGGTTGTCATAGATGAATCGCCGCCCCTCCAGCCACCCCACGGCGGTCAGCAGTTCCGGCCCCAGGTAGTACTTGCCGTCGAGGAAGAAGCCGGTGAACGGATGCACTCGCTCGAGGTTGTCCACGGCATAGCGTTCTCCCGGCTTCATGCCGGTGGCGGGATCGATCATGGCTGCACCCTCCGTGTGGCTGTAGCGCGAAAAACACGGCCGTCCTTATCCAGGTCGACCGGACCCGGAAGCCTATCGATACGGACATCGCGGGTACCGCGACAGATCAAAGCTCTCATGGGTTGGATCTCCTGCGCACTGTGGTGACGGGTCTATGCAGGGGAATCCAGGGAGCGCGGTAAAGTTCAGGCGCAGATCACCAGTGGCATTGCGTTGTGGTGACCATCCAGGCGGCTGGACGGAACCTCGTACGGCGCGCAGCCATCTTCCGTAAAAGAAAGCAGGGCGGCCCGCGATGAATGCCTTCAGCGACCCGATGACCCCGGCGCAATGCCGGCTGGCAGCAGTCAACCGCTGGTTCGACACCTACGACAACCACGCCCTGCGTCGGCATTGTCCAAGCACCTACCACGACGAACTGTTGCGCCAGGCCGATGAGATGGATCGGCAGCGGTTGATCGACTGGACCGAGTGGCGCGACCTGCGCCGGCTTGCCGATCGTGCGTTCGTGAAGGCGGTGGCAGGTGCGGACTATCACGTTGAATAGAACCTGCTGTGGCCGACCATTCGTCCTGTCGATCGCACTTCGGGCGTGGCAATCATTTCAACCGTTCAGCCAAACTCACTCAGGAGTGAACGACATGCCCCGTGGAGACAAAGGCAAGTACACCGAGAAACAGAAGCGCAAGGCCGAACACATCGAGCAAAGCTACGAGCACAAGGGCCTGTCCAAGGACGAGGCCGAGGCTCGCGCCTGGGCTACCGTCAACAAGCAGTCCGGCGGCGGTGACAAGGCCGGTGGGTCGGGCAGCAAGACATCGCCGAGCGAAAAGAAGACAGCACGCGCCGATTCGGCCAAGCGGGCGGCGCAAACGCGTCAGGGCCATGCGCGTGAGTCAGGTGCGTCGCTGGGTACGCAAACCAAGGAAAGCCTCATGAAAGAGGCGCGAAGCAAAGATATCAAGGGGCGTTCGAGCATGACCAAGGCGCAACTGGTCGAGGCACTGCGCAATAAAGGCTGAGGCGGTACTGATCGGCCGATAACGGTTCCAGGCTTGGAGGAGGGCGGCCATGCGCTGCGAGGCGAGGTGCCTAGCCGCCCGGATGCTTCAGTCCTTGCTGGCGTTGAGCTTGCGCAGCTCTTCGTAAGTGGCGGACTGGACGAACCAGAAGCCGGAGACGATGCACCATCCGAGGCTGCCGGCCACGAAGACACCCAGGGCTGGCAGGAATCCGCCGGTGAACAGGGTGATGAGCGCGAACAGCCAGATAACGGCCAGGGAGATGTAGAGAACGATGTTGTTGACGCTGATGACGAAGTCTTTCACGAAGCGTATTCCTTGCGGGATATCAAAAAATTGCCCCTCCAGGGGCGCGCAGATGCTATCACATTGCTGCTATTGAGGGCTTGACCCGCGACTGATACCTGCTGTTGAATATGCGCCCTCGAATCCCCGCAACCTTTCCCCAAAGTGGTGAAGCCAGTGCCCTGCGCCATCAAACACGCCTGATACCGACGACGGTCCATCGTGCCTGATGGCTGCCCGTGCTTGCGCGCGGCGGCGCTTCACTCTCGTACCTGCCTGATCCTGTCGTCGGTTTTTCCCTGTTTCCAAGGAGAAACCCATGACTATGGATTTTCGTGCCGACGCACATTCCCTCGAACTGCTCAAATACCCCCGCACAGCGCATCTGCAAGGCTCGCGTCTGCAGGACGGCGACAGCGATGCCGGCCAGGTGGCCTATGGCTCGTTGGTTGGCCAATGGCTGGTGGTGGAAGAGAAACTCGACGGCGCCAACGCCGGCATCAGCTTTACCAACGGCGGTGAGCTACGCCTGCAATCGCGTGGCCATTACCTCAGCGGCGGAGGCCGCGAGCGCCAGTTCAACCTGTTCAAGCAATGGGCCGTGGCCCACGAGCACTGGTTGCTGGAGCGTCTTGAAGACCGCTTCGTGCTGTATGGCGAGTGGCTGCACAAGAAGCACTCGGTGTTCTACGACCACCTGCCGCATTTCTTCTGCGAGTTCGACGTGTGGGACCGCGCCACAGGCCAGTTCCTGTCCACCGCGGCGCGCCGACATCTGCTCGCGGACGGCCCGGTGCTGTCGGTACCGGTGCTGTACGAAGGCCCGGCACCGCGCCGCTACGCCGAGCTGATGGCATTGCTCGGCGACTCGCTGGCCAAGACCGCGCGCTGGCGCGATGTGTTCGAGCAGGTGGTACGCCGCGAAGGCCTCGACCTGGCCCGCGCCTGGCGCCAATGCGACCGCTCGAGCCGCATGGAGGGGCTGTACCTGAAGCTCGAAGACGAGCGCCAGACCCTGGGCCGGCTCAAGTGGGTGCGCCAGGACTTTGTCCAGGCCATCCTCGACGCCGACCAGCACCATGCCAACCAACCGTTCATACCCAATCAACTGGCCGCAGGCGTCGATCTCTACGCACCGCGCCTGTCCCTGGACTGGCACGGCGAACGCCGCGGCTACTGAAGGAGCTTCCCGAAATGGATATTCGCCAACTGCAACAACTGGTGCCCGACCCCGGGCACGACATGGACTGCGCCGCTTGCCTTGCGGCCATCCCGGCCCTGGCACGCCTGGCCGACACTCCGCAGGATCCGACCTATCATGCCGAGGGCGATGTGTGGGTCCATACCCGCCTGGTGGTCGAGGCGTTGCTGGCGCAGAGCGCCTACCGCGACGCCAGCGCCGAGCAGCGCTTCGTGCTGTTCTTTGCAGCCCTGTTGCATGATATCGCCAAGCCCGACACCACGGTGATCGACCCGCAGACCGGGCGCATCGGCCAACCCGGCCACTCGCGCCGGGGCACGGTGGATGCACGCCTGCTCCTGTGGCGTGCTGGCGTGCCGTTCGCGCTGCGCGAACAGATCTGCCGGATCATCAGCGTGCATCAACTGCCGTTCTTCGCCCTGCAGGGCGACCGCAGCGGACGCAGCGCGGAGTTTCTGCTGCACAAGCTGTCGTGGGAGCTGCCGGTGTGGATGCTCTGCGCCATGGCCGAGGCCGACATGCAGGGCCGCCACTATGCTGGCAAGGCCGATGTGCTGACCGCCATCGAACTGTGGCGCGAACTGGCGGCAGAGGAGGGGTGTTTGTACGGCCCACGGCCGTTTGCCGACGACTACACGCGCATTCAGTACCTGCGTGGCGCCCGCGTGCACCCGGACTACGCGCTGCACGAACCCCAGGGCTGCCCGGTGGTGATGCTCTCCGGGCTGCCGGCCAGCGGCAAGGACACCTGGACTGCCCGACACCACCCGGACCTGCCGGTGGTGTCGTTCGACGACGCGCGCCAGGCCCTGGGCCTGCGCCACGGCCAGAACGAAGGCGCCGCCGCGCACTACGCCATCGACCGGGCCAAGGCGCTGCTGCGCGAGCGCAGGCCCTTCGTGTGGAACTCGACGCACTTGTCGGCGCAAATGCGCAGCCGGACGCTGGACTTGCTGTACGGCTACGGGGCGCAGGTGGAGATCGTTTACCTGGAGCGGCCGGAGGAGGAGATCATGCGGCGTAACCAGCGCCGGGATACATCGCTGCGCAATGACGATATACGGCGGATGATGTTCAAGTGGGAGGTGCCGTTGCCGACGGAGGCGCATCGGGTGAGGTATGAGGTGGTGACGGGGTGAGTGGCACCCGATCGATCAGTAGATGGCCACCGGGTTGATGTTGACCTGGGTCGAGCCCTTGTAAAGCGACTGGCCCAGCACGAACAGGAACTCGAAGGCCTTGTCGCGCACCAGTGCGCGGGTGTCGATCAGCTCCAGGTTGTAGATGCCGCGCTTGGCGAGCATGAACTGATTGACTGGGAACTCCTCGCCAGTGGGGTTCGGGTAGACCTCCGAAGCCCAGGTGTCGCCGCCGAACGCGACGATGCCCTGGTCGGCCAGCCACTCGGCCGCCGGTAGGTCGATACCTGGTTCGGTCGCGAGAAACTGCTGGTTGTCCTTACCGATCAGCTCCAGCCAGCCCGTGTTGAACAGCACCACGTCGCCCTTGCGCAGGGTGATGCCTTGCCGTTTCAGCACCGTCTTGATGTCGTTGACGGTGAACGACGTACCGCCCGGCACGATGGCCTTGCCGTAATACGCGGTCATGTCCAGTACCACGCCACGGGTGACCATCGGCGGCACTTTTTCGACACCGAGCTTGGTCACGCCTTCGACGGTTACGAAGTCGGCGGCCTTGTTGCCGTTGTAGTAGACGTTGTCGATGCCGACATGGCCGATGCCGTTGAGCTGGGTGCCGACGCCGGTCCAGCCGTTGACCAACTCGTCGTTGAAGCTGAACGTGTTCTTGCCCAGGGTCTGGCCGGCCTGTTCGCCGGGCTGGATGTTGTAGAGGTGGAAGCTGCGGTGGCGGAAGGCGGGCAGGTCCTTGCTGACGGGGACGGCGAGGGGGTAGGCCTTGCCGGTTTTGACCAGGCTGATGGCTTGCTTGACCACCTCGGGGGTGAGGAGGTTGGCGGCGCCGATTTCGTCGTTTGGACCGTAGGGGGAGGATTGCCAGTTGGCGGCCAGGGTGGATTGGGTGATGGCCAAGGCTAGGGTGAGTACCAGGGGTTTGAAATAGTGCAATTTGTGGGCTCCTGAACGGGGAATGGTGTCAGGGGCGGATTTTGGGTGGAGGTGGGGGCGAGAAAAAGTGGTGGGTGGGACAAGGAGTTTTGCGTGTGGGGCAAGGAAGTGGACATTGCTGGAAGCCGTTGCCACTCCAACCAGTGGACGTTTGATGTAAATGTGGCTCATTCGATGGCGGGGCGTGATTGTCGCCAAGATGAAGAGGTCGGCCAGGGGCAACGCTGGCGATTGCGGTGGGCCTGATCCCTTGTCATTTGCAATAGCTTAGGGCAGGGTCGATGCCAAGGACAACTCTGCCAAAGGAGCCACACCATGTCGAAGATATATCCCGCTATCGATCCCGAGGGGCTGGTCGAGTATTCGGTGGTCTACACGGACCGCTCGCTCAACCACATGTCCCAGTCGTTTCAGGGGGTGATGAAGAACATTTCAACCACCCTGAAACAGGTCTACAACGCCCAGGCGGTTGCGGTGATCCCGGGCAGTGGCACGTTCGGCATGGAAGCGGTAGCCCGGCAGTTTGCCACTGGCCAGCAATGCCTGGTGCTACGTAACGGCTGGTTCAGCTATCGCTGGAGCCAGATCCTTGAGATGGGCAATATCCCGGCGGCCACAACGGTGCTCAAAGCCCGGCCGGTTGAAACGGGGCGCCAGGCTGCCTACGCCCCGGCCCCTCTGGAAGAAGTGTTGGCGGCCATTGAGTCGCAGAAACCGCAGATTGTCTTCGCCCCCCACGTTGAAACCTCATCAGGGATCATCCTGCCCGATGAGTACCTGCGGGCCGTGGGCGACGCCGTGCATGCGGTGGGTGGCCTGTTCGTGCTGGACTGCATCGCCTCAGGCGCGATTTGGGTTGATATGGACAAATGCGCGGTCGACCTGCTGATCAGCGCACCGCAGAAAGGCTGGAGCGCCTCACCTTGCTGCGCCCTGGTGATGCTCAGCGCTTTGGCCTTCGAGCGCATCGAATCGACGCAAAGCACCAGCTTCGCCTGCGACTTGAAGAAGTGGCTTCAGATCATGCAGGCCTATGAGCAGGGCGGCCACGCCTACCATGCGACCATGCCCAGCGATGCCCTGGCGCGATTCAACGAAGTGATGAAAGAGATGCAGGCCTACGGTTTCGACAAGGTCTGCGACGAACAGCAGGCCCTGGGTGATCGGGTACGCGCGATGATGACCCGCAAAGGCATCAAGAGCGTGGCCGCAGCAGGCTTTCAGGCCCCTGGCGTGGTGGTGAGCTACACCGATGATGCCGATATCAAGAGCGGTAAGAAGTTTGCCAGCCACGGCCTGCAGATTGCTGCCGGCGTGCCGTTGCAATGCGACGAGCCGGCCGACTTCCAGACCTTCCGCATCGGCCTGTTCGGGCTCGAAAAGCTGCACAATCTCGAGCGCACGGTCAGCACCCTTGAGCAGACGCTGGACGAGGTGATGGTTAACTGAGCGCACGGTTAACCTGCCATGACAACTCTTTCAGGCAGTCATGGACAACGTCATGGTCCATCGTGCGATGGCAACGTTGGATGTGCTGGTACTCGCGCTGGTACTGGTCGGTGTTCGGTGCTCAAGGGGCTGCGGAAGTACCTTTCAGCTCACTTGCGCAGTTCACCGAGCACCTGGAAACCATCCATCTGCGGCATGGTGATATCGAGGATGATCAGGTCGGGCAGGCTGCTCCTGGCCAGCAGGGTATATGGCTTGGCAGTGTGCGCGGTGGACATGGTGACGATGCCTGTTCGGACTTGAGCGGCAGGCAGCCTACCCCTGCGTCCCGGCCAACGACGTGCAGCGTTCGCGTAGAAAGGCCTGAAGGACCCTGACCCGTCCACTGACCTGAGCCCTGTGCGGGCACATCAGGTAGACCGGCGCAGGCTCTCCCTGCCAGTCGGCGAACAAGACGCGCAACCTCCCGGCACGCACATCCGTGACGACATCGAGCCATGCCTTGTACACGATCCCGTGCCCGGCAAGCGCCCAGCGCCTGGCAACTTCGCCATCATCGCTGCGATAGTCGCCGCGGACCTTGACCTCGCAGACCTCGTCACCACGGCTGAAACGCCAGACATCGTAGGGACGCCCATGACGCTGGTAGATGATCGCCGAGTGGGCGGCCAGCGCCTGAGGTGATGCAGGCTCCCCCTGGCGGGCAAGGTAGGCGGGGCTGGCGCAGGCGACCCGATGATGCGCCTCCAGCACCGGCAAGGCCACCAGGCTTGAATCGACCGGGACGCCGAACCGCAGGGCGACATCCACCGGTTCGCCGAACAGGTTATTGGGGCGGTCATTGAGCAACAGATGCATCTGCAGGTGTGGGTGCGAGACGCGCAACTCATCCAACCAACCCAGCAGCACACTGCGGCCGAAGTCTGAAGGTGCCGCCAGTTGCAATACTCCGGCCAGACCCTGCTGCCCCCCGCGAATCGCCCGTTCTCCTTCGTCCAATGCTGCCAGGGCAAGCCGCGCAGCCTCCAGATAGCGCTCACCCTCCACAGTCAGGCGCTGCTGGCGCGTCGAGCGGGCGAACAGGCGAACCCCCAGGCGCGACTCCAGGCGCTTGAGCGTGAGGCTGGCTGCCGCAGGGCTGATGTCCAGCTCACGCGCCGCGGCCGAGAGGCTACCGGCTTCGGCGGTTCTGACCAGCACTTTCAACTCAGCCAGCCCATGCATTTGTAAGCATCCCTTAAAAGTCATGTGCCAAAAGCCATATTTATCGCACATTTCCAATAAATGATCATGCAGACACCGACAGAGCGCGACGATGTCGCCCATGTCTCTCGCTTTCAAGTTCGACCACATATGACTACCAGCACCCCAGCCAAGCCCCCTCTGACCAGGAACCTCCCATGTCCAGCCCGCAGCAACTCTTCACCCCATACGAACTCGGCGCCCTCACGCTGCCCAACCGCATCGTCATGGCGCCGATGACCCGCTCACGCAGCACCCAGCCTGGAGACGTGGCCAATGCGATGATGGCGAATTATTACGCCCAACGCGCCAGCGCCGGGCTGATCATCAGCGAGGCGACGCAGATCAGCCCCCAGGGCAAGGGCTACAGCTTCACCCCTGGTATCTACGGCGCCGAGCAAGTGGCAGGCTGGCGACAAGTCACCGATGCCGTGCATGCCAAGGGTGGGCGCATGTTCCTGCAGTTGTGGCATGTAGGACGGATGTCCCACGCCAGCTTCCACGACGATGGCCAGCCGGTGGCACCCTCCGCGCTGCGTGCCGATGCGCAGGTATGGGTGGTCGGTGACGATGGGGTAGGGCGGATGGTCGATGTCAGCGAGCCACGCGCCTTGAACCAGGAGGATATCCAGGCGGTGATCGAAGATTATCGCCTCGCCGCCCGGCATGCGCGCGAAGCCGGGTTCGATGGGGTCGAGATCCACGCCGGCAACGGCTATCTGATCGACCAGTTTTTGCGCACCACCTCGAACCTGCGCAATGACGCGTATGGCGGCAGCCGCGAGAACCGTATCCGTTTCCTGATCGACGTCACCCGTGCCGTCGCCGGGGAGATCGGCGCGCAATGTACCGGTGTACGCCTGGCCCCCTTTATCACCGCCCGTGGCATGAACTGCCCGGACGTGATCCCGACCATTCTTCAGGCTGCCCAGACGCTCGACACCTTGGGTATCGCCTATTTGCACCTGGCTGAAGCGGATTGGGACGACGCACCGCAGATTCCGCAACCCTTCCGGCATCAACTGCGCCGCGAATTCAGCGGTGCGATCATCGTGGCCGGGCGTTATACCCTGGCGCGCGGCCAGGCGCTGCTCGATGCCGGCCTGGTGGACCTGGTTGCCTTCGGCCGTCCCTTCGTCGCCAACCCTGACTTCCCCGCGCGGCTGCAACATGACTGGCCGCTGGCCGAGTTCGAGGGCAGCCGCCTGTTCGGCGGTGACGAAGTGGGTTACAGCGACTATCCCGCCTATCAGTGACGTGGCGAACGAAGATAAGCGGTGCGTCGAGCCGGATGATTGTCGCTTGTGCAATGAAAGTGTTCATGGGCTGGGCTGATTAATCCCGGGCACTGAGCACGCCAGACTCGACACGCGCAATGCCGGTCTCCAACACGATGTACCGGTGCGATGAGCCGCGTGTTCCAACGGCTCGCTTATTGGCATTACCCCCAATCCGGAGGATTTCATGGGCATCCTTAAACTCGACCATTTCACCATCCGCACCCCGCTCTGGGTAGAAACCGCAGCGTTCTTCGAGCACGTGATCGGCCTGGTGCCAGGGCCCCGGCCGGGGTTTCTTTTCCCGGGTTACTGGATGTATGCCGGTGACCAGCCGCTGTTGCACATCGCCAGTGTCCAGGGCGACCCAAAGGAACTGCAGATGTACCTGGGCGACAAGCCAGGCGGGTATGGATCGGGTTCGCTCGATCATGTGTCGCTGCGTTGCGAGGGACTGGTGCAAGTCCAGGCACGATTGCAATCCCTGGGTATTGCGTTTCGTGAACGCGTCATTCCACAAATCGGCGAACACCAACTGTTTCTCGAGGACCCTAACGGCATAACCATCGAGATGATCTTCGACTACGTGCCGGGTAGCCGAATCGTTGGCCAGAGCATGCCGCACCTTGAGATTGAAGCGCCTCACACCGTCAGCCCAGATTGACCGCCGTTGGTTCGACAAGGATCTGCGGCGACCTGCCTCCTGCTTGAGTTTTCCTCGGCATGGCGTCCAGGCGCGCCTTGCGCGTGCTTGACAATAACAACAGCACAAGGAGCTCACCATGAACATGCTCGACACGCCCGAATCACGCCTGCAAGCTGCCGGCCTGACTTTGCCCAGCCCGGCACCGGCACTGGGCAACTATGTACCCTGGAGCATTGTCGGCAATACGCTGATGACGTCTGGGCAGTTTCCCTGGGTCGATGGGCAATTGCAGTACCGAGGCCGCCTGGGGCGCGATCTCGACCTCGGCCAAGGCTATGCGGCCTGCCGCTTGGCGGCGTTGAACGCGATCGCACAGCTCAAGGATGCGGTGGGTGAATTGAGCCGGATCCGTCAGATTTACAGGCTCGAAGGCGTGCTCAATGTGGCCGAGGACTTCTACGATCATCCCAAGGCGCTGGATGGTGCTTCGGACCTGTTGGTGGAGGTCTTCAACGAGCGAGCCCGTCACACACGCATGATCTGGTCCAACCCCGTGATGCCCATGGACGGCTTCTGCCTGGTGTACCTGTTCGCTGAAATCGATGCCCAGTGAACGGGAGCCCTGATCATGATCCAGGCCAACAAACTGTTCTTCGCCAGTTGCCTGTTCCCGTTGATCAGTCGCGCTCGAGCCCGGCGAAGCGGCACGACAACCAGGCGTGCAACTGCCTCACCGCAGGCGACAACTGCTTGCGGTGCGGGCACACCAGGCTCAGCGGCATGATCGGCCCGGGGTGATCCTGCAACAGTACGACGAGTCGTCCGGCCAGCACGTCGTCGCTCACATCCAGCCAGGATTTGTAGGTGATCCCTTCGCCGGCCACGGCCCAGCGCCGGGCGATATCGGCATCGTCGCAGAGCAGGGCGCCACGCACCTGGACGGTCTGTGCCCCCAGTTGCCACTTGTCGTAGATCCGGCCCTGCTGCATGTACAGCAGGCACTGGTGTTCGCGCAGGTCTTCGGGGGCCTGCACCGCACCTTGCCGCGCCAGGTACTCGGGCGAGGCCACTAGCACCTTGCGGTTCCAAGGCGCCAGTGGCAGGGCGATATAGTTGGCGTCGGCGTTAAGGCCGTAGCGGATGGCGATATCCACCGGGTCACGGAACAGATCGGCGATCTGGTCGGAGAGAAAGAAGCGCAGGTTCAGCTGCGGGTGTTCGCGACGAAACGCCGTGAGCCAGGGCAGCAGCACGTTACGCCCCAGATCGGAGGGCGCGGCCACCTGCAATGTTCCGCTCAACTGGGCGCTTTCCCGACTCAGGTTGTCCCGCCCGTGTCGGAGGGCTTCCAGGGCCGCCAGGGCAGAAGGCAGGTACTGCTCGCCCTCGGCCGTCAGGCGCAGGCTGCGCGTAGTTCGGGCGAACAGCCGCACATCCAGCTCACGCTCCAGGCGCTTGACCGCCTCGGCCGCCTGGCCGGGCAACAAATCGGCCTCGTGAGCCGCCGCGGTAAAACTGCCCAGCGCGGCGCTGCGAACGAAGATGCCCAGGTCGTCGAGACGGATCATTATCACTCCTGCAATGAAAGTGTTCACGGGCAGGGCCCGTTTTTCCCAAGGACCGGACACGCCAGACTGGATTCACGAATCAAACCATATCCAGTAGCGAGTGCCTATGAAAGCGATCAGTTTCATCCACAACGGCTTGCCTATTGAAGACCCTGCGTCTCTTCAAGACATCTTTATGCCCAGGCCGAACCCAGGGCCAAGGGACCTTCTGGTCGAGGTCAAGGCCGTGTCGGTCAACCCCGTCGACACCAAGGTGCGCGCTGGCACTTTCACTCGTGAGCCGAAAGTACTTGGCTGGGACGCGGCCGGGATCGTCCGTGAAGTCGGGCCGCAAGTGACCCTGTTCAAGCCAGGTGACCAGGTGTACTACGCAGGTTCCATCGCCAGGCCCGGCAGCTACAGCGAATATCACCTGGTCGACGAACGTATCGTTGGGCATCAACCACGCAGTCTGGGTGCAGCGCAGGCAGCTGCGCTGCCGCTGACAGCCATCACCGCCTGGGAACTGTTGTTCGATCGCCTGGGTATCGTGGAGGGCGGCGGAGAGGGCGATGCCCTGCTGATCGTCGGCGCCGCCGGCGGCGTCGGTTCGATGCTGGTGCAGTTGGCCCGGCAACTGACCCGCCTGACGGTTATCGGCACGGCCTCCCGCGCCGAGACCGCAGACTGGGTGCGCGAACTGGGCGCCCATCACGTCATCGACCACAGTGCGCCGCTGCAAGGGCAACTGCGTGCCCTGGGGATCGAGTCGGTCAGCCATGTCGCCAGCCTCACCCATACCGATCAGCACTTCGCGCAACTGGTTGAAGTGCTGCGGCCGCAAGGCCGCCTGGGTGTGATCGACGACCCGCAGACCCTCGATGTCATGCCGCTCAAGCGCAAGTCGCTGTCATTGCACTGGGAGTTGATGTTCACCCGCTCGCTGTACGAGACCGATGACATGGTGTGCCAGCACGCGCTGCTTGAGCGCGTGGCCGGGCTGATCGACCAGGGCATCCTGCGCACCACTCTGGGCGAGCATTTCGGAGCCATCAACGCCGCCAACATGCGCCGTGCCCATGCGTTGGTCGAGAGTGGCAAGGCGCGCGGCAAGATCGTTCTGGAAGGCTTCTGAAACCTATTTGACAGACAACGGCGGACCGGCCGATCCGGTCCGCCAGGAGCAAGCATGCTTAAACAAACCGTGTTTCTCTGCGCCGCACTGACGGCAGGTATGTCCTCTGCGCAGGTTATCGATGCCAATGCGCTTTCTGCGCATGCGCCCGCAGAGCGGGCATTCGGCAAGCTCGAGCAGGTCCATGCATTCCATGACGCCATGCCGACAGGCGTCACCGTCGCCGAAACCGGGCGCATCTTCGTCAACTATCCGCGCTGGGGCGACAAGGTCCCTTTCACCGTTGGCGAGCTTCGTGACGGCGAGGTCCGGCCTTTTCCGGACCTGTCGTTGAATCAGGAGGACCCGAAGGACCCCGCAAAGGGATTGATAAGCGTGCAGAGCGTGGTGGCCGATGGCCGGGGCCGCGTCTGGCTGCTGGACACTGCGGCACCGGGGTTTCAGACGCCGCGCCCTGGTGGCGCGAAGCTGATCGCGGTCGACCTGGCGAGCAATCGAATCGTCAAGCGGCTGGTGTTCCCGGAAAACGTGATGTTGCCCAGCACCTACGTCAATGACATGCGCTTTGATTTTCGCCATGGCGCCGAAGGCACGGTCTATGTGACCGACTCCTCGCTGCGCGGTCCAGGGGCGATCATCGTGATGGACATCGCCAGCGGGCGCGCCGAGCGCCGTCTCAGTGGTGCCCTCTCGACCTCCGTGGCACCAGGCTTTGTTCCGGTAGTCGAGGGGACACCGCTGATGGCGAGCCAGCCGGACGGCACATCGAAACCATTGTCGGTGGCGTCCGATGGTATCGCCTTGTCAGCCGATGGTCAGACGCTCTACTTCACGCCGCTGTCGAGCCGGCACTTGTATGCCGTGTCCACCGCCTTGTTGCGCGACCCTGCCATCAGCGAGCAACGGCTTGCCGCAGCCGTGGAGGACCTCGGTGAAAAGGGCGCCTCCGATGGGATGGAGGCCGACGCCGAGGGCGCTGTCTATGCCGGCGATTACGAGCATAACGCCATCCGCAAGCGCTGGCCGGACGGGCGCTGGCAGACGCTGGTGCATGATCCGCGACTGCTTTGGCCCGATACCCTGTCGATCGGGCCGGATGGCTACCTGTACTTCATCGCCAACCAACTGCACCGCCAGGCGTTGTTCCAAGGCGGGCGGGACCTGCGGCAGAAACCCTATGCCTTGATGCGCCTGAAGATCAATGCGGCGCCGGCACCGACCCATTGAGCACTTGTTGATCGTCAGTGAACCCAACTTGCTCTACCGCTATACCAGCAAGCCACGGGCGACACAGATGTGATCGGTATTTTCACTGCAGCCGTGAAAGTGTTGACGCGCAGTCCAGGTTACTCCGGGCGAGCTGCCCGCAGACACTGACACACACCTCAAGGCAGGCCTTACCGCGCCTGCCTTGGACAACCGACCAGGAGCACGATATGAACCGACAGGATCACCCCCTTGTTTCCCTTGCCATCCTCAAGGCCAGGCAGGGCCAGGCACCGGCACTGAAAGCGGCCTTGCTGGCCTTGATCGAGCCAACCCGAGCGGAGCCCGGCAACCGCGACTACATGCTGTTCGAACGCAGCGACGAGCCCGGGACGTTCTACATGCGCGAGGCGTTCGACCACCAGCAGGCCCTGGACACGCACCTGGCCACCGCACACTTCCAGCGTTTTGCCGAGCAGGTCGACCAGCTGTTGGCGGAGCCCTTGCAACTGATTTTTCTTGACCCGGTTTCATCTGCCGTTGCGCCCCATCCCTGAGGGGGCAGGCAATGCGACCGGTCAAGCGCAGACAATTCATCCAGGCCCTCGCCACTGTGGCTTTGCTGCCAGCGGCATTGGCGCGTGGGCACATGCAAGAGAGAAGGGCAAACATGGTCAGGCTCGGCGTCACCGACTTGTCTTTTCACCATGCCACAGCAGCGGTCGTGGCCCTGGTGTTGCAACGCATGGGCTTCGTGGTGGAGCGCTCCAGCGCGCCTCACGAGCGCAACTTCGAGCGGCTGCGCGAGGGCGCGATCGACATGCTCGCGTCGGCGTGGATACCTTCAAGCCATGGACTTTACAAGGCACAGGTGGAGGAACAGATAGCAACCCGTGAGCTGGGGCTGCATTACACGCCCTATGCATTATGGGGGGTTCCCGATTATGTACCGGAATCGATGGTCGCGTCGGTGGAGGACCTGCTTGACCCCAGCGTCAGCGCACGCATGCACAAACAGATTCAAGGTATAGGGGCGGGCGCCGGCATTACCCGCTTCTCCCTGAAAATGATGGTCGACTATGACCTGGTGAGTGCCGGGTACAGTTTCCGTACCGGGACCCAGGAGCAATGCGTCGCCGCCTATGAGCAACTGGTGCGTGAGGGCAAGTGGGGAATAGTGCCGCTCTGGCACCCGCAGTTCCTGCATCACAGCTATCGGATCCGCGAGCTCAAGGACCCCAAGGGTTTGCTGGGCAGTGTTGACCGGGCCGTATTGCTCGCACGGGACGACCGGCTATCGGGTTTCAGTGCCGCACAGCTGCAGGTGCTCGACAACATCCGCCTGGACAACACCATCGTGGCCGAGCTCGACCACGCCATCAACCGCTGCGGCGCGAGCCCTGACGAAGCAGCGCGCGCCTGGTTCGAGAAGCACCCGCAGGTGCTGGCTTCGTGGTTACGGCCAGTGTCCTGAATCCAGGGGCGTTGCACGGCTCCTAATCGACGACACGGTTTTGACAGATCGTCCCCTGATACACGGATCATGCGCAACTGGCGTCGGCCCTTTCGGCGAGGCTGCAGAGGAGGGCGCTCAAGACCCGGAATGGGGTGGCCGCTGCGCTATCAGCGGTGCATAGGACGGATGTACTAGATAGCCCTTTGCCTTATGTTCAGGCGAGAAACTATCGCCTCGAAGAATAGGCAAAGGACTGTCCCCCATGATCGTGTTCAAGAAGCAGCTCCTGCCTGTCGCCTTTGTATGCAATGTCCTCGCTGCCCAGGCGAGCGATGTACTGATGGGCGACTTTTGGGTAGTCCACTACCAAGGTGGCTTGGGCAAGAACTAGGTGTTCGTCGCAGACGGCGACCCCAATAACATCTTCAATCGCCCAGGTGGCGCGAAATCATTGGGCGTTTATCAGCTTTACGAAGAGCCCGGCAAACCCAACTTTACGGCGTACGATGTCGAAATCGACTGTGCAAAGAACCGTGTACGCATTATGGGTGCGCAGGATTTTCGCAGTGTTTTCAATGAATTGCACAACGCCAAGTATTCCAGTCAATGGCAGAGCAAACCTGACACCTGGTTGGCGCAAAGCCGCGACTTCCTGTGCAAACCGGCTGACCGCCAGGCCCGGAAAATGGAGCGCCTGGGTGTGATGCCGGCATCGCAAATAGCCAAGGCAGGGCCGCAGCTGTTCCAGATATTGAACCGCGAGGCTGCCAAGGAAGCCATCATGCAGAAGATCGACGAAGGGTTCGCACAGATGTCCGCCAAGTAAAGCGGCCTTCAGGGAGAAGACCTTATGAACCGATTGTTAGCATTCGGCCTGTTGGCCGCATGGCTCAGTGGCTGTGCATCGCTGGAAGCCAGCAGAGCCTGGAAAGATCGCCCGGTGGGCGAGCTGATCGATTTCTTCGGGGTGCCACGGCAGGTCATGGTGGTGCCGGAGGAGGATCTGGTCGTGCTCAGGTATGTGCGCGACAGCAGCTATGTCACACGTGAAGCCGCGGGTACTTACACGGGGCCGCAGAACGGGCAGATTGTGCATACGGAATACTGGGAAGACGTGCAGCACTCAGGCAGCTGTCAGATCGATGTGTTCATCAACAGAGCGCGACTGGTGCAGAAGGTACGCACGAAAGGACGCTGTGCAGTTGTCGAGATGGCGCCGGCAGCTCGAGCGTGATCGGCAGGCAAAACCACAGGTGATCGACTCAGGAGGTCACCTCTAGTAATACGCCATTTAACATAATATACATTATGCGTAGGTTCGTATTGAGCACCATGCCCAGAGGGAGGCCAGATTTCAGCCTCCATCAAAGCCCCATTTCCAGTCCAGCTCACTGGTACGTCAATTCCTTCGGTACTCCATACCGACCGCCGTCATAATCCAGGCTGAACGTCTTCGTCCTCGACTTGACCTCCATTTCTTCACAGTCATCCTCGCCCTTGAGAACGGCCTGCCTGCCAGTCGAAACCTCGGTAACCCGCAATCGGCTGAATCCATCCTTGCCAGGTTTGCCAATCGCCAGGGTCCGCTTCGTCTCGCCGAATTCACCGGCGCAGACACCGTCCCATTCGCCATTGCTCTCGCTTACCACCAACTGCCCCATGATCTGCCGCAACTGCGAACCGTCGGTTACGTAGAGATTCAGGGTTTCGCTGCCGAACGGATTGACCCGTGACGAGCCTGTATGACTGATGCGCACGCCAAATGCCCGCAGTCCGGGCGCGACCTGGTAACGTGCGGTGTCCAGCGTCAGGCCTGAAAACCGCACCGCGTCGGAAGCGATCGCAGCCTCCTGGTAACTGTGGGCTATGACCTTGCCGCTGGCGGCATCGGCCACCAGCACATCCAGGCCGTAATCGCCTTGCCCGTATTCATCGACGTTCACCATCAAAGGCAAGACTGCCAGCACCTGACTGGCGTCTGCGGGATTGACCTTGCAGACCACAAACTCGGTGGCGAGCTCCAAGGTTGGATGCAGGTCTTGGGCCCAGGTTTGCAGGTGCTGCGTGCAATCGCCCCAGGCGATCATGGGGGCAAGCAACAGCGGTAACACGGCGAATCGACGCATGAAGATGTCTCATTCCTTTGATGTTTTTGCCAAGGTAAGCGAGTTGGGCGAAAACTTCACACGCTTGATAGATTCCAGCAACACGTCCCTGCGCCCTGTTCAGTTTTTAATAACCGTAAAGTATAACTCAACTAAATAAACATTTAGTTGAGTTATATGCATAAACCAGGAAATTCTGAAGCCGTGACATGAGCCTACTGCCTACCCTCCTCCACAGACCTGTTCCGGCCAGCGAAATACCTCCAACCATCTATGCTCACCAAACCCACCCCACGGAGCCTGTTCGAAAATGGACATTCGCCAGAAAACCATCGGGTTCGGTCTGGTCAGCATCCTCGCCGCCCTGTTGCTCGGCGGTAGCGGCCTGCTCGCCGAGCATGACCAGAACCAGGCGTTGCAACGTAGCGAGGCCAGCATGGCGGCCCTGCGCAATCATATGGAAGGCGACATGATGCACGATGCGCTGCGCGCCGATGTGCTGGCCGCCCTGCTGGTCAAGCCGGGCGATACAGACACCGCCAACCAGGTGCTGGCCGACCTCGACGAGCACGCCAAGTGGTTCCGCAGCGTCGTGCAAAGCAACCTGGAACTGCCTCTGGACACTGACCTGCACCAGGCCATCAACGACCTGGGCCCCCTCCTCGACCACTACATCGCCAGCGCCACCTCGATCATTCAGTTGGCATTGCAGTCGCCTGAACAGGCCCAGGCGCAGCTACCTGCCTTCGTCGCCGCCTTCAAGGAGCTGGAGCAGCGCAACAGCACCCTCAGCGACTTGATCGCCGGCAATGCCGACAAGAGCCGCGAACAGAGCACCGCCACCCTGCATCAGGGCATCAGCGTGCTGGTGGCCGGTATGATCCTGGCGACCCTGGCGTTGGTGCTGTGCACCTTCCTGCTGCTGCGCTCGATCCTGCGGCCATTGAGCCAGACCATGGCGGTTGCCGAGCGTATCGCCCAGGGCGACCTCACCACCGCGATCGAGGTCCACGACCGTGATGAAACCGGGCATCTGTTGCGTTCGCTGGCGGACATGCGTGACAGCCTGGGCAACATGATCAAGGCCATCCATGAAGAGAACCTGCTGCTGCGCGAAGTGGCCGACGAGCTGGGCCAGGCCTCCAGTAGCCTGGTGCAGCGTACCAGCCAGCAGTCCGACAGCGCCGTGAGCATGGCCTCGGCCACCGAGCAGATGATCGCCAGCCTGGCGCGGATCGCCGACCACGCCCGCGATGCGCAGGCCATTTCCGGGCAGTCCGAGCGCCTGGCCAGCGACGGCGGCGAGGTCATCCTCAACGTGGTTGGCGGTATGCAGGGGATCGACGAAGCGGTCAACCGTTCCTCTGAAACCATTACCGTGCTGGGGCAAAGCTCGGAAGAGATCCACTCGATCATCCAGGTGATCAACACCATCGCCGAGCAGACCAACCTGCTGGCCTTGAACGCGGCCATCGAAGCCGCCCGTGCCGGCGAGGCCGGGCGCGGGTTTGCCGTGGTCGCCGACGAAGTGCGGGGCCTGGCCGGGCGCACGGCGCAGTCGACCCGGGAGATCACCGGCATGATCGAACGTATCCGGCAAAGCACGGGCAACGCCGTCGACAGCATGCAGACTGGTGTCACTCGGGTGCGCGCCGGCGTGGAGCTGGCCACTCAGGCCGGGGCGTCGATCCAGCAGATTCGTGAAGGCGCCCGCCGCGCCGCGTCGGTGGTCGAAGAAATCTCGCAGACCATCGGTGAGCAGACCCGGGCCAGCCAGGATGTCGCCCAGCAGGTCGAGCTGATCGCCCGCATGTCGCGGGACAGCACCGACACCACGCGGCAGCTGGCCTCGGCGGCTCAGCGCCTGGGCGAGATTGCCCAGGGCATGCAGGCGAGCGTGTCGCGGTTTCGCGTGTGATTGGGCAGGCGCTTTCCAGCGCCCTGCCCTCGCCCGGCGCTACAGGCTCAACGCCTTGCCCACCGCGTTGACGAATACCGCCTGCTCGTCATACAGCGAGCCGGGGCTCTCGGCGTTCTTCCAGGTCGACCACTGCACCACTACCAGACGCTCCGCCGGGTTGATGGCGATGCTCTGGCCGAAGATGCCCAGCGCCCAGAACGTCTGGCCGCTGGTGGCGGTGCGCTTGGGTTCGGCATCGCTGTCTGGGGCCGGCGCGTTGTACCACCACTGGTAGCCGTACTGACCCTTGGCTGCGGCGGCTGTCACTGAGCCCTTGGCCTGGGTCCAGTGGGTGGAGCGCGCGATCCAGTCGTCCGGGAGCAGCTTGTCGCCCGTTGGCAATTGTCCGCCACTCAGCACGAACTGGCCGAACCGCCCCCAGTCACGCAACGTGGCATTGAAGCCGTGGCCGCCCATGTCCACCTTGCCAGGCACCAGCGCATGCCAGACCCCGGCCTGTTGCATGCCGTAGCGGCTCCACACGCGGCTCTGCAGGTACTTGGCAATGGTCATGCCGGTGGCATTCTCCAGCACCCGACCGACCAGCCAGGCGCCACCGGTGTTGTACGACCAGACCTCGCCCGGCTTGACCCCGGGCTTGCGCTTGACCGACCTCACCAGTTCGAGCACGCAGTGATAGGGATCGGCGGTGGCCTCGCACTGGGTCATGTGCGAAAAGTCCGAATCCTTGGAGGCGTAGTTCTCGTCCCAGATTACGCCCGAGGTGTGTTGCAACAGCTGGTGCAAGGTTACGTCCTGCCATTCGGAACCCTCCAGTTCCGGAACATAGCGGCTGATTCTGTCGTCCAGCGACTGGATCTTGCCTTCCTTGACAGCGATGCCGACCAGCACGCTGACCACCGACTTGGCCACCGAGCGGGACGTCCACAAGGTCTGCGGCGTGTTGCCCTTGCCGTAGTACTCGTAGGCGATCTTGCCGTCCTTGAGCACCAGCAGGCCGGTCACGCTCTGGTTGGCCAGGTATTGCGCCAGGTTGTGCGTCTTGCCGCCCAACTGATACTGCACGTCAGTCAGTGTGTGGCTGGCCGGCGGCAAGGGAAATGGCGTGGCGCCGTTCGGGGCGAAGACATCGCCACCGTAGAGGCGGTAGGTGTTGCGAAAGCCCACGACCCGGGTGTCCTGGTCCCAGGTGAGCATATCCCTAGCAGCCGGGAGCACCTTGTCGAAGGGCTGCGGGCAGGGTTCAAGCTCTGGCACGCCGCAGGCCCCCTTGTTGTCGGCCGCCTGCGCCGCGCCAGCCAGGGTGGCGAGCGTCAGGGCCAGGATGGAAAGACCGTTGAACGACTTTTTTATTGTTGTTGGCCGCATCGAAGGGCTCCTCGTAAAGCGCGGAAATACGCCGTCCCGAGTGTCGACAACTTGAACGGGCGGGAAAAGCACAATAAATTTGCCTTCACTATTAAAAAAACTAACAGCCAGGAGCGTGCCCATGGCCGAAGACCGACTGCCCCCGCTCAACGCCGTGCGTGCTTTCGAGGCCGCCGCCCGCCTGGGTAGTTATGTCGCGGCCTCCCAGGCGTTGCACGTGACCCAGCCGGCGATCGGTCGGCATGTGAAGAACCTTGAGGCCTGGCTGGGCGTGCGCCTGCTCGAGCGCTCCCCTCGCGGCGTGACCCTCACCCTGCCCGGCGCCCATTACTACAAGGCCGCAGCCGAAGCACTGCAGATCCTTGCCGATGCCGGTGCACGCCTGGCGCAACGGGGAGACGAGCGCTGGCTACGGATCCTCTGCGTGCCGGCGTTCGCCTCACGCTGGCTGACACCGCGCATCGACACCTTGCGCAGCCTGCGCCCGGACCTGAGGATCGCCATCGAGCCCAATGCCACGTTCACCAGCGTGGATGCCCGCCAGGCGGACCTGGGCATCGCCTTCGGCCTGCCGGGTGAGCTGAACGGTGTACGCGAGGTGTTGATCCGCCCGAAGGTGTTCGCGGTATGCGCGCCGAGCTACCTGGCGCAGTTGCCCGCAGGGCTGAGCGCTGCCGACCTGCCCGCCTTGCGGCTGATCCATGTCGATGACGGCACCTGGTGGAACAGCTGGTTCGCGGCCAATGGCCTCAGGGTGCGGGTCAAGGCCGATACCTCGCATATCAGCAACGATATCGTGCTGAACCTGGCCCAGCGCGGCCACGGCATCGCCCTGGCCACCGAGGTGCTGGTCGGACGTGAACTGCGCGAAGGCAGCCTGGTGCGTTGCGTGGAACAGGCCGTGGCGCTGGAGAGCTACCAGTTGCTGACGCCGACTCAGCCGCCGAGTGCCGATGCGTTGTGGTTCATGGATTGGCTGGGGGGCAGCCTGCGCGAGGAGTTTCCGGATGCGCTGGTGGTCGCGCAGAAGCCCTCCCATGCGGGTGATACTTGAAAACTACATTCCCTGCACAAGCAGTTATACGACACAGTGCGGTGCTGGTAATGGCGTGTCCGTGCCGAGGCTATCAACCCAAGCTTTAACGGCTTGGTGGTCAATCACGCAGCCAGCGTCAACATCCGCCAGGGCTTCCGATGTCAACCGCACCCTTTCTTCTTCATGGGCCAAAATAGAGCTGGTTTTGATGGTATTCGCCATTATCGGATCTCCTCAGTGTTCGAACTGAAACTAACCTCCGCTCATCAGTGCCTTCAGTAGTGCTCTGTGCTGCGGGGTCTCCTAGCAGTTTGATGCAAAAACAGTGAATGGTCATTCTGCGTCAACGGGCTGCGTAGCCTTGCACCGGCTACGCCGATGGTCGCGGGGCATCGGCGCACCTCCGCTCCCACACGGCGTTGGCTAGAAATCCACCGAGGTAGAGAACAACAACGACCGCGGCGTGCCCAGCCCTCCGGACAGGCCGCTGCCGTCGCCGCCGTTCCACGAGCCGATCCAGTAGGCCTTGTTGGTCACGTTCTGCACGGTGGCACGCAAGGTGACCGGCTTGTCCGAGACCTTCAGGGTATACCGGGCCCCGAGATCGAAAATCGTGTAGGACGGCAGCGACAGGTTGTTGGCATCGGTGGCGTAGCGCCGGCCGGCATAGTTGGCGTTGCCGGTCAGGGTCAGCCCGGGCATCTCGCGCAGGTCGTACTCGACGCCGAGCTTGGCCAGCACCTTGGGCACGCCGGTGGCCTGGTTGCCTTCGTTTTCCTTGCGTATCGATTGGGTCAGCTCGGCCTTGGTGTAGGACGCACCGCCCAGCAGGCGCAGGCCCGGCTCGAGCTCGCCGAAGAACGACCATTCCAGACCACGGTTGCGCTGCTCGCCGTACACGCCGTAGATCTGCGTGAGCGGATCGGTATAGGCGCTGGGCTTTTTCACCTGGTAGACACTGACCGTGTGCGCGAAGGTGCCCAGGTCGAGCTTGGCGCCCAGTTCGTACTGCTTGGTCTGGTACGGCGCCATGATCGCGCCGGCGTTGCGCGCGTTGTCCGGGGCGATGCCACCCTGGCTCAGGCCTTCGATGTAGTTGCCGTACAGCGACAGCTCGTCGGTGACCTTTACCAGCAAGGCTGTGGCCGGCGAAACCCGGCTTTCATCGTAGGGCTTGGAAGTACGCTGGTGGTTGCCGTTGTAGTTCGACGCGCGCACGTTCTGGTGGCGTGCACCGACGGTCCACTGCACCTTGTCATCGAGGAACGACATCGTGTCGAGCAAGGCTTCGCTGCTCAGCCGGGCGCGCATGCGCGAGGTGACGTTGCCGTACTCGCCGATCTCCGGGCGCGGGCCATAGTCCACGTTGTAGTAGTTGGTGAGGATGCGTGTCGGCAGGCGCTTGTCCTTGAAACTGTTCTCGGAGTCGTAGCGGGTGGCCGCCAGCGACCAGGCATGGTCGGCCGGGCCGGTGGCGAAGCGCCCGCGCAGGCCGACCTCGCCGGACTTCTGCTCGCCATCTCGAGCCGAGCGGATCGGTGTGGCGGAGATGTCGCCGGCATCATTGAGCAGCATGCCGCTGGTCATCAGCGCGTTGTAGCCCCCTTCCCGATGGCCCCAGCCGGCGAACGCGGTGAGCGAGTCGTTGAGGTCGTACTCGCCGCGCAGCACCACGGTGTCGGTATCGTTGACGGTATAGCCCCACTCCGGGGCCAGCGAGTGATCGCCCTTCTTGGCCTTGGGCAGGTGGGTCACGCCGGGGCTGATCGAGGCGATGCCGAAATAGTTGACCCCGTCCATGCGTTCGCGCTGGTGGTAGTAGTCCAGCGACGCCCTCGCCCGCTCGCCGCGCCAGTCCAGGGCCAGGGACGACAGCTGCATGCGGTGCTGCTGGTCGTCCACCGGGGTGTCGCCGTCGCGGTAGACGCCATTGAAGCGCACGCCGAACTGCTTCTGGTCGCCGAAGCGGCGGCCGATATCGGCATGCATGCCAGCCAGGCCATCGGACTCGTAGGAGGCGGTCAACCGGGCCAGGGGCTCGTCGCCGGCACGCTTGGGCACGATATTGATGCTGCCGCCAACGCTGCCGTCTGGCGGCATGCCGTTGAGCAGCGCCGACGGGCCCTTGAGCACTTCGATGCGCTCGGCAAGCTCGGTGGAACCGCGCATGTTCGGCGCCATGCTCGGCAGGCCGTTGAAGGTGATGTCGTTGCCGGTGCTGTATAGGCCACGAATGAAGAAGGTCTCGAAGATGCCGCGCTTGCTCGGCACGTAGACCGACGGATCGGTGGCACCGATCACCGCGCCGATGTCCTGGGCCTGGCGGTTCTCGATGTATTCCTTGGTGTAGCTGATGGCGTTGAACGGGGTTTCGCTGAAGTCCTTGTTGCCCATCAGCCCTACCCGGCTGCCCGAGCCAACCTGGCCTCCGGCATATTCCGGTGGCGGGGCGCCAAGGGCGTCACGGGTTTCCTGCACCAGGGTTTCCGGCAGGGTCAGGCCCTCTTCCTTTACATCGGGGGTCTGCTGCTGCGCCGAGGTGGTGCTGCGTGGCGGTTGCGCGAAGGCATTGCCGGCGATGGCGGCCATGCCCAGCAGCACGGCCATGCGCAAGGCCCTGCGGGGTAGTTTCGGTGCCTGGGGATGTTGCAGTGGAGGCATGAGGGATTCCTTTCGGGGCAGAATGGTAATGTTTCTCATTAGTCATTCCGTACGAGTCGGCGAATCCCTCAACAGAAATTACAGTCACTTGGCCACTATCGGCTTAACCACCACAGGGACCAAAGCGTGGGCTCAGCCCTGATATCCCTTCACCACCTCGTCCGCCACCCGCTCCAGGCAAGTCACGCTGGCGGTGCACAGGTACCAGGTCTGCGGATCGACGAACACCACATGGCCGTTCTTCCACGCCTTGGTCTGGCGCAGCAGTGGGTTGTCCAGGGTCTCGCGGTCCAGCGCGGCGCGGCGCTCCATCACGGCGGTGCGGTCGATCACATAGAGGATGTCCGGGTCGGCCTGGTGGATGAACTCATTGGAGATAGGCTGACCGTGCAGGCCGGCCTGCATGTCGTCGCTGGCCGGCTTGACCCCGAGGGTGTCGAAGATGAAGCCGTAGCGGGAACGCACGCCGTAGGCGGTGAACGCGCCGTTGTTGTGCAGCACCACCAGCGCCTTCTCCGGGCGGCCGTCGGTCACCTTGCGCACCTGGGCGACCTTGGCATCGATGCGCGCTGCGGTTTCCCGGGCCAAGTCTTCCTTGCCGAGAATGTGCCCGACGGTCAGCAGGTGCTGCTTGGCGGTGTCGATGACATTGCCCTGGCGGTTGTCCATGTCGATGTCGTAGTGCACCGTCGGGGCGATCTGGCTCAGTTCCTGGTAGCTGTGCGCCTGCAGCGGCGAGATCAGGATCAGGTCGGGCTTGAGCGCATGCAGGCGCTCGAGGTTGGGCTGGATGGTGGTGCCGACGTCCGCCACCTTGGGGTCATCGCGGTATTTGGCCAGGAAACCCGCCACATAGTCCTTGGCGATGCCGACCACCGGCGCGCCGAGCTGGTCAAGGGTGTCCAGCTCGCTCATGTCGAAGGCCACCACGCGCTGCGGCTGGTGTTCGACCAGCGTGGTGCCCAGGGCGTGTTCGACCTTCACCGGGGCGTAGTCGGCGCTGGCGGCGCGCGCCTGCTCCGGCGGGGCCTGGTCGCAGCCCGGCAACGCGGCCGCCACGGCGGCGGCCAGCAGTATCTTGCAGATTCCGTTCATACCAGCTCTCTCGATAGTGATGGGTTGAAGTAGTTGCAGACGAAACCGTGTGCGCTCGGCAGGATCTCGAACGCCAGGCCGAACAGCGCGCGCAGGTTGGCCTCGGTGACCACCTCGGCGACCGGCCCATGGCTGTGCACCGCGCCCTGTTTCATGGCGACGATGTGGTCGGAATAGTTGGCGGCAAAGTTGATGTCGTGCACCACCAGGATCACTGTGCGCCCCTGCTCGTCGCAGAGCCTGCGGATCGCCTGCATGATCTGCACCGCGTGCTTCATGTCGAGGTTGTTCAGCGGCTCGTCGAGCAGCAACAGGTCGGTGCGCTGGGCGATGGTCATGGCCAGGAAGGCCATCTGCCGCTGGCCGCCGCTGAGTTCGTCGAGGTAGGCGCGGCGCAGCGCTTGCAGCCCCAGGAAATCCAGCGATTCGTCGATTACCTGGTGGTCGTCGGCGGTCAGCAGCCCGCGGCTGTAGGGAAAGCGGCCGAAGGCGACCAGTTCCTCGACGGTCAGGCGCAGGTTGAAGTCCAGTACCTGGCGCAGGGTGGCCACGCGGCGGGCGTAGTCGGCGATGGCGATGCGGCCGATGTCCTGGCCGTCGAGCAGGATGCGCCCGCGGCTGGCCGGCAGCAGCCGGGCCATGCACATCAGCAAGGTGCTCTTGCCGGCGCCGTTGGGGCCGATCAGCGAGGTAACCTGGCCGGCCGGGAACGTCAGGCTCACGTCTTCGAGCACGGTCTTGTCGCCATAAACTTTGTGCAGGTGTTCGAGGGTGATCATGGGGTGCCTCGGGTACGGACCATCAGCGCGAGGAAGTACGCGCCGCATACCAGGTTGACGAGGATGCTCACGCTGGTCCGGTAGTTGAACAGATGCTCGACCAGCAGTTGGGCGAGCAGGAACATGCCGATGGCCACGGCGCAGGCCAGTGGCAGGGTCACCTGGTGCCGGGCGCTGCGCGCCAGGGCATAGGCGATGTTGGCGACGAACACACCCATGAATGCGGTCGGCCCCACCAGGCTGGTGGACACCGCCACCAGCACGGCGATCAGCGCCATCTGCAGGCGCAGGCAGCGGCCATGGTCCAGGCCCAGGGCAATGGCTTGGTCGCGACCCAGCGCCAGCACGTCAAGCACCCGCGTGCCGCGCGCCACCAGCACTGCCACTGCCGCCACCAGCAGGCCTGAGTACAGCACCTGGGCCGGCTGGGCGCGGTTGAACGAGGTATAACCCAAGCCTTGCAGGATGGAGAATTCCCCCGGGCTGGTCTTGAGCTGGATGAACTGGGTGAAGGTGCCCAGCACCATGGTCAGCACCAGCCCCAGCAGCAACAGGCGGTAGACATCCCCGCGCCCCTCGCGTAGCAGCCAGCGCTGCAGCAGCCACGAGTAACCGAGCATCAACGCGATCGACAGCAACGCGTTGCCCTGCGCGCCGAGCAGCGCCACGCTGCCGGTGCCCAACCAAAGCACCAGCACGGCCTGGAACAACAGGTAGATGCCTTCGTAGCCCATGATCGCTGGGGTCAGCACCCGGTTGCCGGCCAGGGTCTGGAAGATCACCGAGGACAAGGCGATGCACACCCCGGCCACCACGATCGCGCCCAGGCGCACCAGGCGCTTGGGGATCACGTAGCTGAAGTCCAGGCCCGAGCCCAGCAACAGGAACGCCAGCGCCAGGGCCGGCAGCAACAACCAGGCGGCGCGGCGCATCATTTGCACTTCCACAGGATCAGCACCAGGAACAGCACACCGCCGACACTGCCGGCGGTCAGGCCGATGGGCACTTCGTAGGGGTGGATCAACAACCGGCCAAGTATGTCGCAGGCCAGCAGCAACGCCGCGCCGCACATGGCGACGATGGGCAAGGTGCGCTTGAGGTTCTCGCCGTAGCGCAGCGCCACGAGGTTCGTCACCACCAGGCCGACGAAGGGGATCGCGCCCACGGTGATCACCGTGGCCGACACGGTCACCGCTACCAGCACCAGACCGAGGATCGCGGTGGCCGCGTAGTTAAGGCCGAGGCTGGTAGCCATGCCCTCGCCCATGCCCAGCACGGTAAAGCGCTGGGCGTAGAGGTAGGTGAGCACGACGATCGGCAGGATCAGGTAGATGATCTCGTAGTTGCCCTCGATCACCCGCGAGAAGTCACCCAGCAGCCAGCCCTGCATGCTCTGCAGGATGTTGTGGCGATAGGCATAGAACTCGGCAACGGCGCTGAGCACGCTGCCGTACATCAGGCCGATCACTGGCACCAGCACCAGGTTGGTGAAGCGGATGCGGCGGATGATCGCCACGTACACCAGGCTCGCCAGCAGGCAGAACACCAGGGCGAACAGCATGCGCCCGGTAGCCCCGGCTCCCGGCAGCACGGTCAGGGCCACCAGGATGCCCAGCTTGGCCGCATCCAGCCCGCCACAGGTGGCGGGTTCGACGAAACGATTACGCACGATCTGCTGCAGGATCACCCCGCAGATCGATAGGCCGACACCCGTCAGCACCAGTGCCGCCAGGCGTGGCAAGCGGCTGGCGGTGAGGGTCAGCCAGGCATCATCGGAGGCCGACAGCAAGGCCGACCAGGACATCTGGCTGGCCCCGACCATCAATGAAGCACCACACAAGAGCAACAACAGCGTTGGCAGCAGCACCCGACTCAAGCGGTCACTCCATCGCCTGCGGCCTCACCGATGCGCCAGCCTTTGGCGGCCCGGCGCTGCTCGAGGAAGTGCGCGTACAAGCCACCCTCGGCAGCCAGCTGGGCATGGGCGCCCTGTTCGCGGATACGCCCTTCGTCCAGCACCACGATCTGGTCGGCCATGGCCACCGTCGACAGCTGGTGGGCAATGACGATCAGCGTGCGCTTGCCGCGCAACCGCGCCAGCGCTTCGGCGATGGCCGCCTGGTTCTCGGCGTCCAGCGCCGCGGTGGCCTCGTCGATCAGCAGGATCGGCGCGTCCTTGATCAGCGCCCGCGCAATCGAGATGCGCTGGCGTTCGCCGCCGGACAGACGCGCACCGCCCTCGCCCACCGGCGTGTGCAAACCTTCGGGCAGGCGTTCGAGGATCTCCTGCACCCCGGCCAGTCGCGCCGCTTCGAGCACTTCGGCCTCGCTGGCGTCGGGTTTGCCCAGGCGGATGTTGTCGGCGATGCTGCCCTGGAACAGGTAGGCGTCCTGGAAGATCTGGCTGATCTGCCCGGCCAGCTGTTCGGCGGACATCTGCCGCACATCCACCCCGCCGACCTTGACCCGGCCGTGGGTAACGTCGAAGAAACGGGCGATCAGGCGCACCAGGGTAGTCTTGCCCGACCCCGACGCGCCGACCAGCGCTGTCATGCTACCGGGCGCGATATCCAGGCTGACCTCGCGCAGCACCTCGGGCTGGTCGTCGCCGTAGCGGAATCCGACCTGCTCCAGCTGCACCGAACCGTCGACCGGTGCCTGCGGTGCGGCGGGCTCGGGCAGCGGCTTGACGGCCAGCAGCTCGGCCACCGCCTGCAGCTGGCCCCGGGTGCCGCGCAGCACCTCGCTGTAGCCGGCCACGTCCAGCAGCGGGTCGATGAAGCGGGTCGCCAGCACCAGCGCAACCAGGGTGCCGATCACCGTTGCGTTGTCGAAGCCTGCGCCGGCCTGCTCGCCAAGCCACAGCGTGGCGACCACCAGCAAGGCGGCGAAGCTGGCCTGCACCGCCCAGACGTTGAGCACCGATGACAACGCCGACAGCTGGATCAGCTTGCGCGCCGCCTGCTGTTGCTGGGCCACGGCCTGCTCCAGGAAGCGCGTTCCGCCCTGCTCGCCATTGAACGCGCGCAGCACCGACTGCGCCTGGGCGAACTCGACCATGCGCTGGCTGGTCTGCGCGGTGTCGCGCTGGTAGCGCTGGTCGGCGCGCTGGCCAAGGCGCATCGTCGCCAGCATCACCAGCGCCAGCAGCGGCAGGCTGAGCAGGGCCACCAGGCCCAGGCGCAGGTCGACCAGCAACAGCGCAACGAGGATCACCAGCGGCGTCACCACCCCGGTGAACAGCGGCGTGAACACATGGGCCGGCAGTTGCGCGATCTCCATCATGCCCTGGGTGGTGATATGGCTCAGGCGCGCGGTGTTGGCGGCATTGAACCAGCCCACCGGCAGCGTGCCGACATGCTCGCCCAGGCGCTGGCGGCCACCGCGCAGCACGGCAATGCCCACCGCGATGCCGGCCTTCTCCACCCGGCGCCGCAGGTACCAGCACACCACCACGCCCAGGGCCAGCAGTGCCAGCCACTGGCTGGCGGCCACCAGCTGGTTGCCCAGCAGGTGGCGCAGGATCGGCACCAGGGTGACGATGGTCAGCCCACACAGCACGCCATACACCAGCGCCAGGCGGATGTAGCGGCGCAGGAACACGGCGTCGTCGCCGAGCAGTCGAACGAAAGTCCCCAACATGATCAGTGCTCCTCCACCTGCGCGGTCGCCCGCGTCTTCGCATAGCCGCCGGCGGCCCACAAGCGGGCATACAGCCCGCGACGGGCCAGCAGTTCGTCGTGATTGCCGCGCTCGGCGACGGTGCCCTGGTCCAGCACCAGGATCTGGTCAGCGTGCATCACCGTGTCCAGGCGATGGGCGATCACCAGCAGCGTGCGCCCCCGGGCGAAGCGCGACAGCGCCTGTTGCAGCTTGACTTCGTTCTCGGCGTCGGCCGCCGCGGTGGCCTCGTCGAGCACCAGCACCGGCGGGTCGAGCAGCACCGCGCGGGCAATGCTCAGCCGTTGCAGTTCGCCGCCGGAGAACTGCACGTCTTCGCCGATCACCGCGTCGTAGCCGCGCGGCTGGGCGAGGATGCGCTCGTGGATATTGGCGATGCGCGCCGCCGCCTCGATCTGCTCCTGGCTCGCCGAAGGCCGGCCCAGGGCAATGTTCTCGCGCACGCTGGCATGGATCAGGCGCACGTCCTGCAGGACGAAGCCGATGCGTCGGTACAGTTGCGCGCTGTCGATCTGCCGCAGGTCGACGCCGCCCAAGGTGATACGCCCGGCACTGGGGTCGAAGAAGCGCAGCAGCAGGCGCGCCAGGGTCGACTTGCCAGCGCCCGAGGCGCCGACCACCGCTGTTACCGTGCCCGGTTCCAGGGTGAACGACACCTCGCTCAGCACCGGATTGCGCGGGTCGTAGTGATAGCCCAGGCCCTGCACCTCGATGCGTGCATCGGCCGGCAGCTTGCCAGCACCCTGGCCCTCGGTCTCCAGCACCGGCGTATTCAGCAGCGCCTGCACGCGCTGGGCGGCACCGGTGGCGTTGTTCAGGTCGTGGGTGATATAGGCCAGCAACAGCAGCGGCGCACAGATGCCCGGCGCCACCAGGGCGAACGGCAGTACCTGCACCGGGGTGATCCAGCCCAGGCCGACGAACAGCGTGCCGAACGCCAGCACCACGCCCAGTACCGATACCGGCGCGATCATCGCGTTGGCATTGGCCATGGCGCTGACCAGCGGCCGGGTGAAGTCGGTGAAGGCCGCGGCGAAGGCGTCCACCGCCTCGCGGTAGCTGCCATGGGCCTTGCGCTGGCCACCGAAGGCCTTGACCACCGGGATGCCGTTGACGAACTCGACCACTGCCTGGTTGATCCGCCCCATGCCGGCGCCGAAGGCCTGCATGTTGCGGGCGCTGGCCTGGTGGGCACGGGCGAAGAACAGGAAGAACAGCGGGAACGGCAGCATCGACACCAGCGCCATGCGCCAGTCCATGGCGAACAGGTAGACGATTGATGCCAGCACTGCCCCGGCGCTGCGTCCGAGGGTGGTGTAGAAGTGCGCGGTGAGGCTGTGCAGGATGCCGATATCGTCCTGCATGGCCTGCTTCACCTCGCCGGAGGCGCGGCTGGTGAACCAGCCCAGCGGCACCCGTGCCAGGCGGCGGATGATCGCCAGGCGCAGCGTGCCGGTGATGTGGTTGTCGGCCAGGTGGGCCACCAGGTCGCCCAGCGAAATCAGGGCCATGCCGACGAACAGGCAGCCCAGCCCCAGCACGATCACCGGCCAGGCCTGCGCGACGCCCTGCCCTTCGGCGAGCGCCAGCCGGGCGACCTCGGCGATCGCGGCCAGGGGCGCCAGGCTGAGCATGGCGCCCAGCGCGGCGAGCAACCCGGCGACGATCAAGCGCCCGCGAATCGGTGCCAGCACTGCGGCGACCGGCCCCTTGGCGGGCTGCTGCACCGCCACCCCTTGTTCAACACTCATGAATGCTCCTTTTCAGCACGAAGAGCAGGCCGGGCAGCCACTTGGGCGCCCAGCCCGCCAATCCTTCTCAACCTGTATTCCGCACGAGGCGGGCAAACCCGCAAAAAAGAATGCCCACGCTCAGGCGCCACTGCCGATGCGGTAGCGCCTGCAGGTGCGCACGCCGGCGGCGATGTACTTCTCGACCGAGGACACCGATACCCGCAACTCGGCGGCGATGGCGCGATGGGCCATACCGTCGAGCCGGCACAGCAGCAGGGCCTGGCGGGCCTTGGGCGAATGCCGTTGCAGGGCGCTGTCGATCGCACCCAGGGCTTCGATCGCCAGTGCCCGCGCCTCTTCCGACGGCACCCGCGGCTCGGGCTGCAGGCCATGGTCCTCGAGGTAGCGGCTTTCACGTTGGCGGCGGCGATACAGGTCGATGACCTTGCCGTTGGCGATCTGCGTCAGGTGGCAGCGCGATTGTTCCGCCGTCGGTACCTGGCCCCTGTTCATCAGGTGCAGGTAGATATCGTGGGCCAGGTCCGCCGCATCCACCGCGTTGCCCAGCTTGCGGCGCAGCAGGTCGCACAACCAGCCGTGATGATCCTGATACAGCTGTTGCAGCTGTTGACGAAGCGCGAACGTTCCGTTGTCCACGGTACCTCTCCCTGAGCGTGGTGCATTCCAGACGGCTTCCTTTGACGTGCGCCAATCTAGATGATAATTATTTGCATCATTCTCACCATAACGAATCCTCGGGATTCACGCAATGCACCCCGGTGGTGCGACCCCTCTGCGCGGCCACTCACCGCGATCCACGGATGGCAGTGAAGGCCGACGCGGGCCTTGATCGATCGAACAGCAGGAAGCTAACCATGTTGGAACGCAACACCACCCCACCCTTGCCCCAGGCCCTGGATGAACACGAAGAACTCGCCTGGTTCGCCCAGCAGCAGCAACCCGAGCAGCTGCACCGGCAACTGGGCGCCTGGCGCCTTGGCCCCCAGGCCGACCTGTCGCTGCTGGCCCTGGCCGTGCAGGCGGTGGTCGAGGCCACGCCGGGCCTGAACAGCCGCTACCACTTCAGCGACGACGGCGACCTGTACAAGGCCCAGGAGCCCGGCTGGTACCCGTGCCTGCGTATCGAACGGAGCACGGCCGAGGGCATGGACGCCCTGCTGCGGGCGCGCCAGGCTGCGCCCTGGGATTCCACCACGCAGCCGCCATTCGAGGCCCTGCTGCTGGCCGGTGATCACCAGGCCGCACTCGGTCTGCTCTGCCATGCGGTGCTGCGTCAGTCGCCGCAAGCCCTGCTCGATCGCATCCGCGCCGCATACGACGCCCAGGCCGGCGACCAGCCACTGGTGCTCGACCCGTTGTCGCAGGCGCCTTCGACGGACATCGCGCAACGCATCCTCGATGCGTTCCGCCAGGCATTGGCGGAGCCTGGCATGACCCTGGACGATGACTTCTTCGACATGGGCGGCCACTCGCTGCTGGCCACCCGGATCATCGGGCGCTTGCAGGGCGAGCATGGCATCGAACTGCGCTTCAGCGACTTCTTCGCCTCGCCCAGCGCCTCGGCGCTGGCCACACGGGCCAAGCTGAGCCAGGGGCAAGCCAGCCAGGGCAGCGATCAGGCCGGGGATATCCAGCAGGCGCCGATGGCCCTGGCCCAGGCGTCGTTGTGGCGCGCCTGCGCGGCCTTCGACTACGGCACTATCTTCAACCTGCCCTTTGCCCTGGACTTCCACGACCCGGTGGACGAGGCGCTGCTGCAGCAGGCCTTCACCGACCTGCTGGAGCGCCATGCCAGCCTGCGCACCACCTACCATGGCGAGGGCGACGACGCCTGCCAGCGCATCGTGCCGCTGACCGAGCTGGACCGTTTCAAGTGGTTCTGGAACAGCGCCGAAAGCGCTGGCGCGAGCCTGGCCAGCGAGGCGAAGCACCGCTTCGACCTGGCCCGCGAACTGCCACTCAGGCTGCGCATGCTGCGTGACCCGCACAGTGGCCACCAGGTGCTGTCGTTCCTGGTCCACCACATGGCCATCGACGAGTGGTCGCTGAACGTGATCATGGCCGAACTGGCCGAGGCCTACCTGGCCCGCGCCCGGGACCGGGCGCCGCAATGGCCCGCGGCGGCGCGCACCTTCCACGAATTCGCCCTGGCCCAGAGTGCCCAGGGCCCGAACCCGCGCCACCTGGCGTACTGGACCGAACTGCTGCGCGACGCCACCCGCGGTCTCGCCCTGCCCGCCTGCGATGACGCCACGCTGCTGCCCGCCGACCAGGCGACCACGCGTGCGCGCTGGCTGGAGCTGCGTCCCGAACCCGGCATGCTGGAGCAACTGGGCGCCAGTGCCCGGCTGCATCAGTCATCGCTGTTCAGCGTGATCTACACCGCCATCGCCCTGTCGCTGCACAAGCTCGGCAACCTCTCGGACCTGGTGATCGGCACCTCGGCGTCCGGGCGCACCGATCCTGCGTATTTCGACACCGTCGGCTACTTCACCACCATGGTCGCCCACCGCGTGCAGTTCGCCCCCGAACAGTCGCTGGCCGGGTTGCTGGGCGAGGTGACGCGGATGATCAACGACTCGATGGCCTATGCCGACGTGCCCATGGAGACCATCCAGCAGGCGCTGGGCATGACTCCCGCCGAGGGCCTGATGTTCGATGTGTATGTGCAGATCCACGCCAACAACGCCCTCAATGGCGCGCTGCAGGCACCCGATGGCCGGGCTATCCGCTACAAGCAGATCGACCCGGACAAGAGCGAGTCGATGTTCGGCCTGCAGTTCGAGATCATGGAAGATGTGTTCGATGGCCAGCGCTCGCTGCGCCTGGTGATCACCTACCGCAGCGATCGCTACAGCGGTGCTCAGGTCGAGCGCCTGTGCGCGATGATTTCGGCGGCGTTCGGTGTGTTGGCCGAGGTGGATGGCGGCCGGCGGGCGCTGGGCGACGTGGAGTTGTAGCAACCAGGGGCGCTTTGCGCCCCTTTTCCCGATACAGGGAACTGTGCCTCCGTGGGCGGGCTTGCCCCGCGATCACCGGCGAAGCCGGTGCCATGCATGGCATCGCGGGGCAAGCCCGCTCCCACGCCGTTCTGGTTAAAGCCCCATCGTTCAGTCCTCCGGCAAGCCATAGCGCTGGAACGACGAGCGTTGCGGCACCCGGTACTGCGCCCGACCCAGCAACTGGTTGACGATCACCGCATTGCGCACCGGCCCCAGCCCCAGGTCCGGCGAGCCGACGCCATGCTGGAAGATCTCGGCGTTCTGCACGAACACGCGGCCACTGCCGCCATCGCAACGCTGCGCGGTGAAGTCCTCGCCGACGATGCAGTCACCGTGCGCGTCGGTGGCCAGCACCGTGCCTTTGAGCTGCTCGAACCACTGCGGCCAGGCATGGGCATAGCCGGTCGCCGCGACGACCGCGTCGGCTTCCAGCGTTGCCCGTTGCTCCAGCTGGCTGTGCCGGAAGGTCATGCGCAGCCCCGCCGAGCCCAGCTCCTCGACCGTCTCCACGTCACAGCTGGACAACAGCGTCAGCCCAGGTTCGCGCCCGCCGATGGAGCGTTCGTAGATCAGGTCGTAGATCGCGCCGATGGTCGAGAAGCTGATGCCTTTGTACAACAGGCCCTGCTGGGCGACGATCTCCCGGCGTTTGTCCCGCGCCAGGGTGTGGAAGTAGTTCATGTACGCCGGCGTGAAACACTCCTGGCCGAGCTTGGAGTACTCCATGGGGTGGAAGCCTCCCGAGCGGGTGATCCAGTGGATCGACGCCCCCGCCTCCACCTGCTCCGGGGTCAGTGCGTTGAACAGCGCCAGTACGCACTCCGCGGCGCTCTGTCCGGAGCCGACCACCACCACGCGCCGGCACTGCTCCAGCTCGCCCTGACGCTTGCCGAACTCTGCCGAGTGCAGCAACGGCGCCTGGGTGCGGGTGCGCGCCCAGGCCGGCAACCATGGCCGGGTACCGAGGCCGATGGCCAGGTCGCGGCTGCTGTAGCGCCGCTCCAGGCCCGACACCGACACGCTGTCGATGACGAAGCGTTCGCTGGCGTTGTCGTAGCGCACGCCCGTGACCTCCTCGCCGAAATGGCAGCCCGGCAATTGGCCCGCCGCCCAGCGGCAATAGTGGTCGTACTCGCGCCGGGGCACCTGGAAGTGGTCGTAGTAGTAGAACTGGAACAGGCGGTCGTGCTGGTGCAGGTAATTGAGGTAGCTCAGCGGGTGACACGGGTCGGCCAGGGTCACCAGGTCGGCCAGGAATGGCACCTGCAAGGTGGTGCCGGGCAGCAGCAGGCCCTCGTGCCAGCGGAACTGCGCCTTGCGCTCGAGGAACGCGCAGCTCAGGTGCGGGTGGCGCGACAGCAGCGCGGCCAGGCCCAGGTTGAACGGTCCGATGCCGATGCCGGCGATATCCAGGTGTGCGATGTCCATATGCTCGATGATTTCCCAAGAACGATGATTGGCGCCCCGGGCCAGGCCCAGGGCGATTGATTCAGGCCGGTGGTTTCACATGGGGGCGCTGACGAGCAGGCGCTCGACCTCTTCCACCGTGCGGCACGGCAGCAACTGCGCGGGCGACAGGCGCACCGCGAAGGCTTCGCCCAGGCGCGCCGCCAGCGGTTTGAGGTGCTGCGGCCGCAGGCCCATGGCCAGGAAATCCCTGGCCGGCTGCGTGGCGCCGAGCACCTGCTGGTAGATCGCCAGCACCTGGGCATGACGCTGCGGGTCGCTGGGCACAGCCGCCGGTATTAGCGCCTGCTCGGTGTCACCTTCAAGCAAGGCGCGGGCGAGCCTGCGGTCCGGCTTGCCGTTGGCGGTCAACGGCAAGGCGTCGACCTCGACGAACCGCGTGGGCACATGGGACTGCGGCAGCAGGGCCCGGGCATGCTCGCGCAACGCCAGGGCGCCGGGCGGTGCACCGTTGCGCCTTACATACAGCGCGCCGATGCAGGCCTCGCCCTGTTGCGTGTCGCCATAGTCCACCACCAGCACCTGCTGCACCGCCGGATAGCGGATCAGCTCGATCTCGATGTCCGGCAGCGACACGCGCACGCCACGCACCTTCACATAGCCATTGACCCGGCTGTCGAACAGCAGCACGCCATCCTCGCGGTAGCGGCCCCGGTCACCGGTACGGAAGGCACGCACTGGCGCGCCGTGCTCGTCGAGCACATTGACGAAGTCGTTCTGCACCAGTTTGCCGTCCTCCAGGTAGCCCAAGGCCAAGCCCACCCCACTGGTGTGGATACGCCCGGCGACGCCCTGCGGGCAATGCGCGCCGTGCTCGTCCAGCAGCCAGTAGCGGTTGCCTGGCAGTGGCCGGCCATAGGGCACCCTGGCGCGGTCCTCTTCACCGATTTCGTGCCAGATGCTCCAGATGGTGGTCTCGGTCGGGCCCCCCAGGGACACCAGGCGCGCCTCGGGCAGTTGCTCGCGTAGTTCGGCGATCACCGCCGGCTTGATGTAGTCGCCGCCCTGGGCCAGCAGGCGCAGGCTGCGCAGACCATCACCCTGACGGCAGGCCAGGAGCATTTCGAGGATGGCCGGCACCGAGCACCAAAGGCTCACACCGTGCTGCCTGACCAACTGGTTCCAGCGCAGCGCATCCTTTTCCTCGCCGGGCTCGGGCAGCACCAGCGCCGCCCCGGCGCACAGGCTGCCGAATACGTCGAACAGCGACATGTCGTGGTGCAGCGGGGTCACCGAGATGAACACATCGTCGCGGCTGACCTGCCACTGCGCCAATGTGCTGCCGATGACATTGGCGGTGGCGCGGTTGTTCAGCACCACGCACTTGGGCTTGCCGGTGGTGCCGGAGGTGTACAGGTAGTAGGCCGGCGCGGTGCTCGCCGACAAGGCCGCCAGCCCCGTCAGGTCCAGGGCTGCCGGAGGGCTGGCCAGCAGTGGCGCGACGGCGTCGACCACCAGTGCCGGCTGGCAGTTGTCCAGCAGATAGCGCAGGCGCTCCTCGGGCGCCGCCGCGTCGATCGGTACCCAGACCAGCCCGCTCAGGGCGCAGGCCAGGGCCGTCATGGTGTGCTCAGGACCGCGTGCCAGGCAAATGGCGACCACCTGGCCGGGGCGCAGCCCGCGGGCCTGGAATGCCCCGGCAATGCGCTTCACACCCTCCCCCAGTTCGGCATAGCTGATGCGCCGTTCGCCATGCAGCAAGGCGATGCGTCCATTGTCCGGGCCGAACAGGTTGTGGGCGATGCGCCCAAGGAAATCGACCGGCTCGGCCTGCGCCTCGCTGCTGTTCAGGCGGTAGTGGCCAAGGTCGATGAACTGCCGTGCGTGGACTTCGAATGCAGCCTGCCCGGCCAATTGCGTCACCGCCTGGTTCAAGGCTGCGAGCAACTGCCCGACCCAGCGACCATCGACCGCTTCACGGGCATAGTCGATCTCGAACGCCAGCCCGCCCTCGGCGGTGTTGCAGAATCGGATGTCCATGGCCACCTGCGGCGTCTGGGTCAGGCCCGCGCTGAGGGTCATCGGGCCATCGACCGCGCCCACTGGCCAGGACAGGCCGTTGGTCAGCACCACCGGTAGCGCCGGGCCTGGGCCGTTGCTGTCGTACAGCAGGCGGGCCTGGTCCACGCCGGAGAACGCCAGATGCTGCAAGCCCTCCAGCACATCGGCCTGCAGGCGCTTGGCGCGCTCGGCCAGGCTGGGCAGGCCGCGCTGCCAATCGACGGCGATGAAGCTGGAGCGGTTGGCAAATGCGCCGTCCTGGGGCGGCGCCACCGGCACCGCCACGCACAGACTGCCTTCGTCCAGCCAGTGGCCGAGCACTTCCAGCACCACGGCCATGATCGTCGAGTTCTTGAACAGCCCCTCACGCGCACCGGCGCGGCTCAATGCCTTGAACGCTTGGGCGGAGATTATCTGACGCTGGCGGGCGTACCGGGCCACGCCGACCTTGTCCAAGGCTTGGCGCCACGGCAGCCTTGGTGCGCCGTCGACCTCGGCCAGCTTTGCTTTCCAATACTCGGCATCCGCCTTGCGCACCTCGCTATGGTCGATGACAGCTGTCGTCGGCTCGCTGGCCGTCAGCGGCTGGCAGTGACCGTCGAACAACTCGACCATCAAGGTAGCGATGGAGCGTCCATCGAGAATCAGCGCATCGAAGCGCACGAACACCACCAACTCGCCTTGTGGCAACTGGAAGGCGGTCACATTCCAGGGCGGCCCGGCCAGGTCGAACAGCGCATGGGCATAGTCCTCGCGACGGACCTCAAGCTGCGCCTGGGCCTGCTCGGCCGTCAACCCGTGCAGGTCGATCACCTCCAGGTTGACCTGCACCTGGTCGCTTATCGACTGGGTCAATGCCTGGGCATCGATACGGGTGCGCAGGCTGTCGTGGCGGCGCACCATGTCCGTGAGGCGGCTGCGCAGCAGCGCCAGGTCCAGGCGCCCGCGATACTCGCGAAACTCCTGCATGGCCACGCCGCCCAGCGGCAGGTGCTCGCCACGCCCCAGTAGGTAGGCCTGTTGCAGAGCGTTCAGTGGTCGATCCCGGCTCGCCGCGATCGCCAATGGCTGGTGCAGCCCGCCCATGTCGGTAGCCACCGCCACAGCCAGGGCGATGAAGCGTTCGAACAGTGCCTGGACCCAGTCAGCGGGCAATGCGTCCAGGCGCACGTCCCAATTGATCAGCAGGCCGCCGTCGGCCCGCGCCACCTGCGCGTCCAGGGCCACCTGCGGGCCCTGGGAGATCACCCAGTCCATCGGCCCGAACACCCGGCTCACCCGCTCGGAGAACAGCTCGCCGCCAGGCAAGTCCAGCCCTGCGGTGAACACCACCGGTGCCAGTTGCGGCGTACCGTGATGGCGCGACAGGTCGCGCATCAGGTCCACGCCCGGATAGGCGCTGTGTGCCAGACGCTCCACCAGTTGCCGATGCAGGTCCCGGCACAGCGCGGCAAGGTTGGCGACTCCGCTGAAGTCGACATCCACCAGCACCAGGTTGGCGAACTCGCCAACGATGCGCTGCACAGGCTCCAGCAGCGGTTCGCGCCAGAACACTGGGACGTTCAGGCGCAAGCGCCGATCGCCGGTGTGCTCACCCAGGGCGGTGGCGAACAGCCCGAGCATCAACGCCGACGAGGTGATCCGCTGTGCCCGCGCCGCGTGCTGCAAGGCACGATACTGCGCAGGTTCAAGGCGAGCGGCAAAGCGCTCGCTGCGTGCCGGCCCCGCAGGGAGCAAGGGCAACGAGGGCGCCGGGGCGATCTGCGCCAGGCGTGCTCGCCACCAGGCGCGGTCGTGGCCGCGGGCGGCACGCAGGTCGGCATCGGCACGCACCTGGTCCAGCCAGTCGAAGTAGCTCGGCGTGCTCGGCAGAATGCTTTCAGGCGACTCGTACAGCCGGGCCAGGTCTTCCATCAGCACCCGGAAGCTCGACGGGTCCACCGCGATCATGTCGGTGTCCACATGCAACCGGCAGGCATTGCCCGGCAGCAGGCTCACGCCGAAGCGCGCACCCTGGCCAGCACCCAGGTCCAGGCGTTGGTGGCTCCATTGGCGACGTTTCTCCAACAGGCGCCGCTCCACGGCTGGACCATCCAGATCGCTGAAATCCTCCAACTCCAGGTGGGCACGTGGCGCCTCGTCGACGGTCTGCCGCCCCTGCCCGTCGATGCGCAGGCTCAGCATCGGATGCGCCCGGTACAGCCCCTCAAGTGCGCCGGCAAGGCGCGCCACATCAATGGCCCGGCCATCGAACTCGGCGTACAGGTGCGCGCTGACGCCACCCAGTGCCGCATGTGCATCCCGCCCGATCCAACAGGCGGCCTGCATCGAAGTTAACTCTCTCATCGCTTACCCGCGTAGTTGACAAATCCATGTGTTTCGCGTCCTCATATTTACTAACGAGAATGATTATATTTCAAGGCTTTCTTTCTCACCCATCGCCAAGGAGGCAACCCATGAAGACAGGCACCCTGCGTTTGCAAGACAGGGACACCGTGCCGCTCAGCCAAGAGGACTCGAGCTTTTCATTCACATCCGGCGAGCGCGAGCTGAGCGTCAGCGGCCTGCGCGAACGCATCGACACCCCGGCTCACGGTAGCCATTTGGCCGGCGGCGCACTGCGGCGCAGTATCGACCAGGCCTTCGAACGCGCCCGCCAGGCCGGGCAGGAAAATCCCATCGTCGTCGGCGCGATTCCCTTCGACACCACCCAGGCTTCCAGCCTGTACGTTCCCGAAGCCTATACCTGGCAGGCGCGCACCGCGGCTCCTGTACAGCCCGGCTCGCTGCCTGCTCTGCTCAGCCAGGCCAACATCCCCGACGAACAGGGTTTCAAGCGCGCCGTGCGCCACGCCATCGTCAACTTCCAGCACAGCGATGTGCGCAAGGCCGTGCTCTCGGTGCAGCGCGAACTGCACTTTGCCGCGCCCGTGGACACGGCCCAGGTGCAGGCCAACCTCAAGGCACTGAACCGCGAGGGCTACCACTTCCGCGTGCCCCTGGTCGACGGTTCCACCCTGCTGGGGGTGAGCCCGGAACTGCTGGTGCACAAGCAAGGCACCGCCTTCGTCAGCAATCCTCTGGCCGGCTCCGTGCGACGTATGACCGCCCCAGAGGCCGACCGCGCCAACGCGCAATGGCTGGCGGCGTCGGAGAAGGACCACTACGAGCACCGCCTGGTCACCGAGGACATCGCCCAGCGCGTCGGCGAGCTGTGCAGCCGCCTGCAGGTCCCCGAACGACCCTCGCTGATCAGCACTGCGGCGCTGTGGCACCTGTCCACGCGTATCGAGGGTGAACTGGCCTCGGCCGATATCGACGCCCTGCAACTGGCCTGCCGCCTGCACCCGACCCCCGCCGTCTGCGGTTACCCCACCGAGCGCGCCCGCCAGCTTATCCGCTTCGTCGAGCCCTTCGAGCGTGGCCTGTTCACCGGCATGGTCGGTTGGTGCGACGCCCAGGGCAACGGCGAGTGGGTGGTGACCATCCGCTGCGGCACCTTCAACGGCCAGCGCGTGCGCCTGTTCGCCGGCGCCGGCATCGTCGAGGCCTCCAGCCCCGACAGCGAATGGAACGAAGTACAGACCAAGCTCGGCACCATGCTGCGCGCCTGTGGCCTGGACCATTGACCTCAAACCCGCTTTCCGAGACTCCCATGACCATCGAATTCACCCCCTGGCCCGCGGACCGGGCGCAGCGCTATCGCGCCGCCGGCTACTGGAACGACCAGCCGCTCAGCCAGTTGCTGATCGCCCGCGCCGCCGTGCAGCCGCAAGCTCCGGCGATCCTCTGCGGCGAGCGCCGCATCAGCTATGGCGAACTGGACCGCCGTGCCTCCAACCTGGCTTCGCGCCTGGCCGCCCATGGCCTGGGCCAGGGCGACACGGCGCTGGTGCAGTTGCCCAACGTCGCCGAGTTCTACATCGTGCTGTTCGCCCTGCTCAAGGCCGGCATCGCCCCGGTCAACGCGCTGTACAGCCACCGCCAGCACGAGCTGGGCGCCTTTGCCCGGCAGATCCAGCCGGCCCTGCTGATCGCCTCGGCAGAACATGAGGTATTCCGCAACGACGCGTTCCTCGACGACTTGGCCAAGGAAGGCCTGCGCCCGAAGTTGAAGCTGATGCTCGATGCCCTAGACGACTGGAGCGCCAGCGCCGATGTGCGCGGCACCCACTACGCACCCAGTCCGCCCGGCGAGGTGGCGTTGTTCCAGCTGTCCGGCGGCAGCACCGGGACCCCCAAACTGATCCCGCGCACCCACAACGACTACGCCTACAGCGTGCGGGCCAGCGCGCAGATCTGCGCCCTCGACAGCGACACGCGCTTCCTCTGTGCGCTGCCGGCGGCGCACAACTACACCCTCAGTTCCCCCGGTGGCCTGGGCGTGCTGCACGCCGGCGGCTGCATCGTCATGGCGGCCAACCCGGAGCCGTTGCACTGCTTCGCCCTGATCGAACGCCACGCCGTGACCATGGCCGCCCTGGTGCCCAGCGCCGTGGCCCTGTGGCTGCAGGCCGCCCCCGGGCACGCCGCCAAGCTGCGTAGCCTGCGCCTGCTGCAGGTCGGTGGCGCCAGTTTCGCCGAGGCCTTGGCGCGCCAGGTTCCCGAGGTGCTGGGCTGCAAGCTGCAGCAGGTATTCGGCATGGCCGAGGGCCTGGTCAACTACACCCGCCTGGACGACAGCGACGAGCAGGTGTTCACCACCCAGGGCCGGCCGATTAGCGAGCTGGACGAGGTGCGCATCCTCGACGAACAGGGCCAGCCGGTCACCGACGGCGAGCCCGGCATGCTCGCCACCCGTGGCCCCTATACCTTCTGCGGCTACTACAAAAGCCCCGAGCACAACGCCCAGGTGTTCGACCAGGACGGTTTCTACCACTCCGGCGACATCGTCCAGCGCAGCGCCGACGGCAACCTGCGGGTCGTCGGGCGGGTCAAGGACCAGATCAACCGCGGCGGCGAGAAGGTCGCCTCGGAGGAGATCGAGAACCTGATCGTCATGCACCCCGATGTGACCCACGCCGCCCTGGTGGCACTGCCCGATGAACTGCTCGGCGAAAAGAGCTGCGCCTTCATCGTCTCGCGCAACCCGCAACTCAAGCCGATCGCCCTGCGCCGCCACCTGATGGGCCTGGGCATCGCCGAATACAAGCTCCCGGACCGCATCCGGCTGATCGACGCCATGCCGCTGACCGCGGTGGGCAAGATCGACAAGAAGCAACTGCGCGCGCTGCTCGCCGTCGCCCCGACCGCCTGACCGTCCAAGGACCCGACATGACCATTCCAACCATCCACGACTATCCCATGCCGCAACCGGCCAGCTACCCGGCCAACAAGACCACCTGGCAACCCGACCCGGCCCGCGCCGTGCTGCTGATCCACGATATGCAGCGCTACTTCCTGCGCTTCTACCAGCCGGACGGTGCCCTGCTCACCGCGCTAGTGGACAACCTGTCGCGGCTGATCCAGTGGGCTCGCGCGCAGGGCATCCCGGTGGTCTACACCGCTCAGCCCCATGAACAGCCGCCGGAAGACCGCGCCCTGCTCAACGCCATGTGGGGCCCGGGCCTGCCGGCGGCGAGCCCCGAGCAGCAACCGATCATCGACGCGCTTTCGCCACAGCCGGGCGATACCGTGCTGACCAAGTGGCGCTACAGCGCTTTCCAGCGCTCCGACCTGCTCGAACGCATGCGTGGCTGGCAGCGTGACCAACTGCTGATCGGCGGCGTGTACGCCCATATCGGCTGCATGATCACCGCCGCCGACGCCTTCATGAACGATATCCAGGCCTTCCTGGTGGGCGACGCGGTGGCTGATTTCTCCGAGGAAGAGCACCGCCTGGCCCTGAAGTACGTGGCCACCCGCTGCGGCCATGTCACCGACACCGCCACCCTGCTGACCCAGCCGGCGGGCGTGACCACCCGTGACTGGCTGCACGGTCGAGTGCGCCAGATGATCGAGGACGACAGCGAGCTCGACCCTCAGGAAAGCCTGATCTTCTACGGCCTCGACTCGCTGCAGGTGATGAAACTGGCCGCTGAGCTCAAGCAGCGCGGCATCGCCGTCAGCTTCGAGGAGCTGGCCAACGCGCCGACCCTGGACGGCTGGTGGTCGCTGGTACAAGCGCGGGGGGCTGCCTGATGGCCATGGCCCGCTTCACTGGGCGGCGCGTGCTGGTCACCGGCGCCGCCAGCGGCATCGGCCGCTGCGTGGCGCAGCGCTTTGTCGAGGAAGGCGCCGAGGTCATCGGCCTGGATTGCGAGGAGGCCGACGTGCCGTTCCCGCTGCTGCATGTCGACCTGACCGACCCGGCCGACGTGCAACGGGTCTGCGACCGGCTCAAGGAACAGGCGCAGTATCTCGATGTGCTGGTCAACGTCGCCGGCGTGCTGCGGCTCGGGCTCAGCGACGAGGTGTCCTGCGAGGACTGGCAGCGTTGCCTCGACGTCAACGCCAGCGCGCCGTTCTACCTGATGCGCCAATGGACCCCGGTGTTCCGCCGCCAGCGCCGCGGCGCCATCGTCAACGTCGCCTCCAACGCCGCCCATGTGCCGCGCCTGAACATGGCCGCCTACTGCGCCTCCAAGGCCGCGCTGGTCAGCCTCAGCCACTGCGTGGGCCTGGAGCTTGCGCCCTACGGCGTGCGCTGCAACGTGGTCTCGCCAGGCTCGACACGCACGCCGATGCTGGCCGGCATGCTGGGCGATCCGGCGGCAGAACGGCAGTTGATCGACGGCCTGCCACAGCAGTTCAAGCTCGGCGTGCCCCTGGGCAAGATCGCCACGCCCGAAGACATCGCCCATGTGGTGCTGTTCCTCGCGTCCGAGCAGGCCGGCCACGTGACCCTGCAGGACATCGTGGTCGACGGCGGCGCCACCCTGGCCGCCTGAGCCCGACACGACCACCGACAAGGACTTTCACCCGCAACGCGCCCGGCCCAGGTCGGCCGGGCGCGCTCCATGGAGCTGGACATGACATTCTCACCTGCCGACCACGCACGTCTCGAGGGGTTCTGGCGCTACTGCCTCACCCACCAGTACTTCAATGTCGGCTACCCCGAATCCGCCGATTTCGACTACAGCCTGCTGCACCGTTTCATGCGCTTCTCCATCAACAACTGCGGCGACTGGAACGAGTACAGCAACTACCTGCTCAACTCCTTCGACTTCGAGCGCGAGGTGATGCGCTTCTTCGCCGAACTGTTCCACATCCCCTTCGAGGACAGCTGGGGCTATGTCACCAATGGCGGCACCGAAGGCAACATGTTCGGCTGCTACCTGGCCCGCGAGCTATTCCCCGACGCCACGCTCTACTACTCCCAGGACACCCACTACTCGGTGGCCAAGATCGTCCGCCTGCTGCGCATCAAAGCCCAGGTGGTGGCGTCCCAGGCCAATGGCGAGATGGACTATGACGACCTGGTCGCACGGATCGCGGCCGACGGCGAGCGCCACCCGCTCATCTTCGCCAACATCGGCACCACCTTGCGCGGCGCCACCGACAATATCGCCGTCATCCAGCAGCGCCTGGCCCAGGCCGGCATCCGCCGGGAGGACTACTACCTGCACGCCGACGCGGCCCTGAGCGGCATGATCCTGCCCTTCGTCGACGCCCCCGAGCCTTACTCGTTCGCCGACGGCATCGACTCGATCTGCGTCTCGGGGCACAAGATGATCGGCTCGCCGATGCCCTGCGGCATCGTCGTGGCCCGGCGCGCCAACGTCGAGCGCATCTCGGTGGAGGTCGACTACATCAGCGCCCGCGACCAGACCATCAGCGGCTCGCGCAACGGCCATACGCCGCTGATGATGTGGGCCGCCCTGCGCAGCCGCTCCATGGACGACTGGCGTGAGCGCATCCAGCGCTGCCTGGACCTGGCCCAGCATGCGGTAGACCGGCTGCGGGCAGCCGGCATCGAGGCCTGGCGCAACCCTAACTCGATCACCGTGGTGTTCCCCTGCCCCTCGGCCAGCGTGTGGAAGCGGCATTGCCTGGCCACCTCGGGGGATACCGCGCACCTGATCACCACCGCCCACCACCGGGACAGCACGCAGATCGATGCCCTGGTCGACGAGGTGATCGCCGATCTCAAGGCCCGTGGCAAGCCGCCGGCCAGGCAACCGTTGCAAGGCGCCCTGGTCGACGGGCTGGCCACTCGCACCCAGGTCTACAGCACTGCCGGCCAGCCACTGCGCGTGCCTGCACCGGGCCTGGGGAAACCTGAACCGCAACGCATCATCGCCCAACCCAAGGGCAGCGATAGCTGAACGCCGAGTCGTCATTTCGGGCGTAAGCATGTAAGCCTGTGCCTACAACACATGACCCTGGAACCTGGCGTGCCGAAAAACCGGGGGCGGGCTGATCCGCCCCTTGCCCGCCCCACACAGGCCACCGCGCAGGCGACCCTCCGTGCGCGTTTGACAGCCCATGGCATGGCTCTATAGTCGGTTTCCTGGCAACGGGAAGGATTTCTGTTTGCCTCGGACAAGAACCCCGCCATGTACAGGAGTTGCGTAATGGCCACGCTCACGGATGACGCTCCGTTCAAACCCGCCCTGCCTCGCCTTTTGCTCGCCCCCGCCAGCCCCGCCGTCAACCGACGACATCCTCGCCACTGACCGCAGCGCCAAAACCGACACGTACCCGTGACCTGCCCTGGGCGGTCACTGCCTTCGTTCGCCTTCAATAAAGACAATAGGTGCGTCATGACTGCAACCCGTTCACCGCAAACGGCCGTTGCGCCGTTGCCGGAAACCGAAACACTGCGCTATCGCCCAGCCAACCCCGCCGATATCGAAGCCCTCGCCGCGCTGTTCCAGCAGGTCTATGGGCAGACCACCCACCCCTGCCAGAGCGCGTCCTACATCCGCTACTCGATGAGCAGCGGGCAACAGCAGTGGTTCGTCGCCGAGGCCGAGGGTAACCTGGTCGGCTGCTGCTGCATCGCCCGCCGCCCGTGGAACCAGTCGTGGGAGGTGTGCCACGGTGTGATTCACCCTGACGCGCGCAGGACCGGCGCCATCTCCAGCCTGGTCCGCCTCGGTTTCGAGACGCACCGGCCAGCACCCATGGAGCTGGGCTTCTACATTACCCGCAACATCGCCAGCCACGGCGTCATGAAGAAGATCCGCCCCGCCGTGCTGGTGGGCCATGACGGTGGCCCGGACAAGGTCGATGGCCTGCGCGAGTATCACCTGACCGCCATCCACCCCGTACCCCAGGCCCGCTTTGCGCACGTCGCCCCCTGGTACGTGACCACCCGCGCCGCCGACTATATCCGCAGGCTGCTCTACCCCGCCCTGCAGCTTGCCGTTGCCACCGGCAGCTACCCGGACACCTACCTCAGCGGCCCGACCGGCGCCGAACGCCATGGCCAGCTCAGCTACAGCCACGACCCGCAGGCCGCCGCGCTAATGCTGTCGGGCCAATGCGGCCACTATGCCTCGACCCATGTCGTGCTGACCGAGCTGGGCGCGCTGCTGCGTCAGTATTCCCAGGCCGAGTACGTCGGCCTGGTGATCCTGGCCGACAAGCTGGAGCTGCTGGCCAGCCTGCGCCGCCTGGGCTTTGCGATCACCGCCTACCTGCCGGCCTGGCACCTGGAGAACGGCAGCCGCTACGACTGCATCCAGCTGGTGTTCCAGGACTTCGCCGTGGCGCCGCGCAGCCACGGTTTCGATGATGACATCGCCCGCTTCGACCTGGCCTACGCGCACCTGGCCAACAACCTCTGCAGCCTTCCCGCGGCCCCGGCTTCCCGGGCCGCCAGCTAACCGATCGGAGTTTCAGCAAGTGACCAAGGACCAATGGCTTAGTGTAAGAAAACAGATCCCCGACGGCGCCCGGGAACCCTGGACCGTGATGTTGTGGGTCGCCGACCTGCTGCTGCTGGCGGTGGCCTGGAACCTCTGGCTCGCCGACTCCACTGCCCTGCAGTTGCTGGGCCTGGCGCTGGCAGGTCTGGCCACCGTGCAGCTCTACCTGATCATGCACGAGGCGACCCACGGCGCCGCCTCGGCCAACCGCCGGTTCAACGACTTCATCGGCCACTGCAACGGCTGGCTGATCGCCCTGCCGTTCCTGGTCCGCCGGCGCTTCCACATGGCCCACCACACCTGGACCGCGCACCCGCTGAATGATCCGGAGAACCGCGGCATGATCGAGCGCTTCTCGGTGATGACCAAGAAGCAGGAGCGCACCCTGGAGTTCGTCTGGAAGCACTGGATCCCGATGATCGCCGCCAACCACTTCCTGCTCAACTGGCGCGCGCCCTTCATCGCCAAGGCCAAGGGCGACAGCTCGCCGCGGATCCTCAAGGAGATCCGCTTCGCCCGCCTGTACCTGGCCGGCTACCTGGCGGCGGCGGTGCTGGCCTGGAGCCTGGGGCACCTGCTGGACCTGGTGCTGTTCTACCTGATCACCTGGGTGTTCCTGTTCTTCATGGTCGAGCTGCTCAACCTGCCGCACCACGCCGAGGCCCCGCTGCTCGCCCGCGATGCCGATCGCCTGCAGTTCTGGGAGCAGGACGGCGTGTCCCACGACTGCAAGAGCCTGCCGCTGTGGTCGCGCTTCGTGATCCTCAACTTCAACCTGCACATCGTCCACCATGCCTTCCCCTCGGTGCCCTGGTACCGCCTGGCCAAGGTGCAGAAGCTGCTGGGCGAGCATGAGCTCGGCCATGCGCCGTCGCAGACGCATGAATGGGAGTTCGCGGTGAAGAACCGACGCCGGCCGTTGTTGCAGCTGATGGGGCATTTCTTCGATCAGCGGGGTTGAGCTGCCTCCTCTGAAGTAGCACGGGGCTGCGTGGGAGCGGGCTTGCCCGCGATGGCACTAAAGCTATCGCGGGGCAAGCCCGCTCCCACAGGTGCCATGCTCAGTTGGAAAAATGCCGGTTCGGCACATACCGCAACCCCAGGTTCTCCCGCAACGTACGCCCCTCATACTCGCGCCGGAACAAGCCCACCCGCTGCAACTCTGGCACCACCTGCCCGACAAAATCATCCAGCCCGCCCGGCAGATGGGTAAACAGCAGGTTGAAGCCATCCGCCGCCCCTTCCTCGAACCAACAGGCCATCTCCTCGACGATCTGCCCGGGTGTGCCCACAAGCAACCGGTGTCCGCCTGCGCCGAGCCTGGCCAGCAGTTGTCTGGCGGTGGGCCGTTCGCGGCGGATCAGGTCCACCACCAGCTGCTGGCGGCTCTTGTGCCGTTCGGTCACTGGCAACGGGGCCGGCAGCACAACCGGGGCATCGGGTGGCAGCCGCTCCAGGTCGATGCCGATATCCAGCAGGAACGACAGTGCCTTGAGCGCCGCCTCCGGATCCACCAGCGCCTGCAGTTGCTCGTGCTTCTCCTGCGCTTCGCTGGCCGTGCGCCCCACCACGGGCGCCAGGCCCGGCAACACCACCAGTGATTGCGGCGGCCGACCGGCCAGGGCCAGGCGCTGGTGGATGTCCGCATAGAATGCCCGGCCTTCGGTCAAGGTCTGCTGGGCGGTGAACACCAGCTCGGCGCTGCGCGCCGCCAACGCTCTTCCGGCTTCAGAGGAGCCGGCCTGCGCGATCACCGGCCAACCCTGCAACGGCCGTGGCGCATTCAACGGGCCACGCACGCGAAAATGCTCGCCCTGGTGGTCGAGCACCCGCATCCGCGCGGGCTCCAGCCAGGTGCCGGAGGCCTTGTCTAGCGGGAAGGCATCGTCCGCCCAGCTGTCCCAAAGCCCGGTGACCACGTCGAAGAATTCCCCAGCACGGGCATAGCGATCGGCATGGGACACGTGCGCCGCGTGGTTGAAGTTCTCGCCGCCGATCAATCCGGTGACCAGGTTCCAGCCGGCACGACCAGCGGACAGGTGATCGAGGGACGCGAAGGTGCGAGCAATGTTGTACGGTTCGTTGAAGCTGGTGTTGGCAGTGGCGATCAAGCCAAGGTGGCGGGTCACCACCGCCAGTGCCGGCAGCAGGGTCAGCGGGTCCCAGCGCAGGCTGTAGGCGCTGCTGCGCAGCACCCGTGGATCCAGCTCGCCGACGGCGACGTTATCGTTGAGGAACAGCGCGTCGAAACAGCCGCGCTCGAGGGTCTGGGCGTACTGTCGATAGCGCTCGAAGTTGATCGAGGCATCGGCGTCGGCCTGCGGGTGTCGCCAACTGCCGGCGTGGGCGCCGGCGCCGGAGAGAAAAGCCCCCAGTCGCAGGCGGCCGTCACGCCTTGCCATGGCTGGGCTCCTGGGCAGGCACCGGCGCTTTTGTCGTGCGCAGCAGCAGGGTCACCGCGCCCCAGACCAGCAACAGACTGACGGCGAGGAACACCATCAACGCCTGGTAGCCGTCGAGAAACGCGGCATGCACCCAGCCCTGCAGGACGTCGCCGCCCTGCCCCAGGTGCTCGCCCAGCAGGGCCGCGCCCTGCTCCGGCGCCGCCGCCGCCCTGGCCAGCCAAGCGGTCTGCGCAGGTACGCCCGTGGCGCCGGACAAGGTATCGGCCGCCACCGCCCGGTACAGCCCCACCCCGACCGCCAGGCCGAGCCCACCGCCGACATTGTGCAGGGTCATCAGCGAACCCATGGCCACCGAGCTCACCTGCTGCGGTACCGAAGAGATCCCCAGCACCGTCGAAGGCCCGAGGATGCACGCCCAGCCCAGCCCCATCACCGCGAAGGCGCCGAGCAGGTGCAGCAACGAAGTCTGCTCACCGAATGCCGCCTGCAGCACGGCGGACAGCACGAACAGCAACAGCCCCACCTGCACCAGCAATGCCGGGCCCTTGCGGTCCACCAGGCGCCCCACCCACGGCGACAGCAACGCCACGCCGAGGGTGGTCGGCAGCAACAGCAGGCCGCTGGCCTGCACGCTCTCACCACGGATCAACGCCAGGTACAACGGCATCACGAAAAATGCCACGCAATAGAACACTGCCAGGCCGAAGCTGGCGGTGACCGCCGCGACGAAGCGGCGGTTGGCGAACAGGCGCAAGTCGATGATCGGCGCCTCGACCCGCAACTCGACCGCGACGAAGGCCAGCAGGGCAAGCAGCGCCACCCCCAGCAGGCCCAGGGTATTGGCCGAGGTCCAGCCCCAGTCGGCGCCCTGGACGATGGCCAGCACCAGGCTCGGCAAACCCAGCAGCAGCAACGCCGCCCCCAGCCAGTCGAGCCGCGCGCCGTCCTCGCCGGCCCGCGACTCGTCCGCCGCCACGGCGATGATCGCCAGGCTGAGCAACACGAACGGCACGTTGACCAGAAAGATCCACTGCCAGCCGAAGGCGCTGGTAATCAGCCCGCCCAACACCGGCCCCGCCGCGAGGCCGATGCCATTGACGCCAAACAGCACGCCGAATGCCTTGCCTTGTTCCTCGCTGGCGAAGGTGGCCGCGACGATCGCCCCCGACGCGGTGTACAACACCGCGCAGGCCAGGCCCTGGGCGATCCGCGCGGCCACCAGCGTATCGATGGTGGTGGCCAGCCCTGCCGCCAGCGAGGCCAGCCCGAAGACCGTGAGCCCCAGGTTGAGCACCCGCCGGCGGCCTTTCAGGTCGGCCAGCCTGCCCACCAGCACCATGCTGCTGGACAACGCCAGGATGAAGCCGTTGATCACCCATTGCAGGCTGCCCACCGAGGCGCCGAGGTCGGCCTGCAACGCCGGCAGCGCGGTGTTGACGATGGTGAAGTCGACGCAGCCGAGAAAACTGGCGATGCTCACACCGAGCAAAGCCCACCATTTGCGTTGCTGTTGCGCAAAAACGCCCATGGAAACTCCTGTTCCGGATTTCAGTGTGAAGGCCATCGTCCGTGTGGCGTGGGGCCTGCGTGGCTTAAGGTCAGATGGCGATGGCGCTGGCGGCCCAGGCCGGATGCACCACCCCTGGCAGGGTGAAGGGAATCGGGATGCCGCGTTTCTTGAACTTCAATGGCAGCCAGTGCACGCGATCTGGCGCGTGAGGCTCGACCAGCAGGCGCCGGGCGGTCGCCATGGCGTCGGTCATCTGCTGCGGGTAGATCACGTAGTCGAACCCCTGCTCGGCCCACTGCGGCAGGATGATCGGCACTTCCTCGAGGATGTACTCGCGGCACTGGGCGGCGGCGCGCTCCAGGTCCGCCTCGGGGTCACGCAAGCGCAGACGCTCGATGAACACGCCGATGGTCGCTTCGATGGCGCCGCGCAGGTCCTCGCTTTCACGATAAAGCTGGTTCACCTGCTGGCGCAGCTCGGCGTAACGGTCCGAGGCCAGCTCCTGGTTCCAGCGGCTGATGCTTACCGGCGCCTCCAATCCGGCCAGGTACTTGCGGTTGCGCGCCAGCCACGCGTCACCATCGCGAATCGACGCCGACAGCGCCTCGCCCGGCGACTTGCCGTGCTTGTTGTGGCGCTGCAAGGTGTCGGCCACCACCACCTTCACCTGGCTGAAGCCGGATTTGTTGATCAGGTGCACGGTGGAGCTGAGTTTCTGCTCCTCGTGGTATTCCTGGCCCACGCTGACTGCCAGCACGCAGCGCTTGCCGGTGAAGTCCAGCGCTTCGCCGCCCTTGTTGAAATAGGCTTTGAGGTTGATCGCTTCCACATTGCTCATGTTGCTTAGCTCCAGTAGGCCAAAGGCTGGTCGTCGCCGAAATAACCGATGAATACGCCGAGGGTGACCCGGGTGCTGGTGGCCGAGGGACGCACCGCGTGGATCAACCGCGGGTTGAGAAAAATCAGGTCACCCGCCTCGGGCTTGACCACCAGGTCCGGTGGCGGCAGCAGGTGGCGCTCGATACCGTAGGCGCGCTGGCCACGCAGGCGTTCGTACTCGGCCTCGTCGGGGTGCAGGTTCCAGATCTCCAGCTCGCCGCCGTCCTCGGGGATCTGCAGGTAGATGTTGGTCGACAGCTGGGTGAGCAGCCGCGGCTGGTGGTCGGCCGGGGCATTGCGGGCCAGGTCGTCGGTATGCGGCGTGAGGTCGACGTTGTTGCCCTGGAAGCGGGCGATGCCGACGAAGCACTTGCGCCCGTTCACATCCAGCAGCCGCGCCCCTTTGGGCCAGACCTCGTCGAGCAGCAGGCGCAAATGGTCGATGGGCGATGCCAGCGGGCCGAAGGCGCTGCGGATCTTGCGAATATTGGCGATGGCCTGGCCGTGGTACTCGGCGCGACTGGCCTCGTCCCTGATCTCGATGTAGGCCTTGCCCAGGCGCACGAACTCGGTCTGCTCGCTGAAGGCACCACGCAGCTCGTGATGACTCAGGCGCTCCAGGGCCAGGGCCACGGTATCGGCGGGTGCGAAGCCTTTGATCAGGATGCCCAGTGTGCGGGCGTGAATCACATCGTCTAACTGTGCGGCGGTCAATTCCTCGACCGTGGTAATCGTCAGCATGAACACTCCCTCGCCTATTCCTGAACGGTTTGACTGCACCTGTGATTGGCGGCTAACCGGCGACTTCCGATGGTCGCCAGGCCATCTTCAACAAGCGGCAAGCACTTGTGAAATATCGTTTTTCTCTAGCCTCAAAACTTTTTTCAAAATATTACTGAACAACTTCAGCCATTATCAGCAATGCGCATGAACATTATAAAAATTACAACTTAAGTTACGCGCAGCGGACAACTTTCACTGAACTTCCGGTGCTTCATTGAACTGCTCGTCCACCTGTTGTTTGGCAACGAAGCCCGGGGTGATCACCCCCTCGTCCTGGTACAACCGGGCGGTGTCGGCCAAGTCCCTGACCAGCGCGTCGTCCACCGCGACCCTGCGTGGCTGTGAAAAGCGGTTCGAGCGTAGGTGCACCTCCAGCGGCAGCCCGCTCTGGCGGGCCTGGATCGCCGAAAACTGCTCGACATGGGCGTTGGCCCAGTCCCAGGCGCGGCCAACCCGGCGCAGGAAATCCCGCAGTTGCGCCGGCTTGTCGCGGATCGCCGCAGGGTTGGCCACCAGCAGCATGTTGCCGGCGAACAAGCCTTCGCCGCTGACCAGCACCCGCGTGCCGCCTTCGAGCTGGACCATGCTGGTGTACGGGTCCCAGGTGGCCCAGGCGTCGGCGCCGCCGTTGGCCAGCAGGCTGCGCGACTCGCCTGGTTGGAGAAACACGAACGTGGCGTCGCGGCCGCTGTGGCCAGTGGCGCGCAACGCTGCCAGCGCCAGGTAATGGCCGATGGAGCCACGGGTGGTGGTGATGCGCCGGCCCACCAGCGACGCCGCGTCGCTCAGCGGCGATGCTTCGGGCACGACGATCGCCACCGCCGTGGGCGTCACCTGCAGGCGCACCGCCCCGACGGTCTTGAGCCCGGCGCCGGCCGCAGTGGCGAACACGAACGGCGCGGTGCCCAGGGTGCCGATATCCACCGCGCCGGCCGCCAGGGCCTCGGCGGTGGGTGCGGCGGCGCCGAAGGCGGCGAACTCCAGGGGGTACGGTACATCGTCGAGCTCGCCGGCGGCCTGCAGCAGCACCTGCAGCGAGTTCTTCTGGCTGGAGACGCGCAGGGTTTCGTCTGCGTGAACGCCCCCCAGCACCAGGCACAGCAACCCCGTCAGCATGTGACGCCCACTGAATAAATGACTCATCAGAACGCCAGGCTCACGCGGCCGTAGTAGTAACCCCCACCCAGTCCATAGGGCGAGAACATCCCGTACTCGTAGGTCCCGGCCCAGGGCACGATGCCGATCTTGTCCGGGTACTTGTCGAACAGATTGTTGGCCCCCAGCGCCACCGTGATGTTCTGGGTGAGGTCGTAGGCCACGTCGATGTCGGTGATCCACTTGGCGCTGTAGGTGCGGTCGTTGGCCGGGATGTTCGAGCCTTCGGTGTACTCGCCGTAGCGGGTCAGGGTCAGGTTCACCGTCCAGTCGTCGACCTTGTAGTTGCTGTTGAGGATCCACTTGTCCTTGGGCGTGGCCTTGGTCAGGTCGATCTGCTGTTGGCGGTCGAACAGCACGTACCCTGCGCCGAGGCTCGACAGGCTCGCCGGGGTGTCGGCCAGGTCACGGATGATGGTCTTGTTGCGGTTGTAGGCCAGGCTCCAGCGCACGGTGCCGTACTCGGCGAGCGGCTGGCGGTACTCGGCCACCAGGTCGACGCCTTTGGTGCGGGTGTCCGCGGCGTTGGCGAAGTACTGCCCGGACAAGTCAGGCGACAGGCCGTTGGCCACCAGGATTTGCGACACCGCGGGCCCGGTGAGCACGCCGGTCTGCAGGATGCGGTCGTCGATGTCGATCAGGTAGAAGTCGGCAGTCAGGCGCAGGCGCTCGGTGGGCTCGGCGGTGAAGCCCAGGCTGTAGTTGCGCGACTTCTCCGGTTCCAGGGTCTGGGCGCCGAGGGCGATGGCCTCTGGCGAGCCGGGGCGCATCTGCTTGGTGCGTGCGGTACTGGTGCTGCCACCGGCGCCAAAGATCGTCACCGAGCTGGTCGAAGAGAACACGTTCTGCGCCAGCGACGGCGCACGGAAACCATTGCTCACCGCCGCGCGCACCGCATAACCCGGGGCGAACTCGTAGCGGGTGGTGAACTTGCCGCTGACGGTCTCGCCGACCTCCTGGTTGTAGCGCTCGTAGCGCAGGGCGAAGGCGCTGTACCACTGCGGGGTGAGGTTGAGGCCAAAGTCGACGTAGGCCGCACCGCTATGGCGGATCATCTGCCCGGCATCCTCCGGCGTGGTGCCGTTGACCGAGAACAGGCCTGGGTCCGGACGCCGTCCGGCCAACGGGCCGCTTGGGATGACGTAGTCGCCATAGTTGTAGGAATTGGGTTCGCCCTCGGTGAGTTGATACTTCTCCCAGCGGTACTCGACGCCGAACGAGGTTTCCAGCGGGCTGCTCCAGCCAATGTCCAGGGCCCGACTGAAGTCCAGGTTGGTGGTCCACTGGTCGAAGATCTCGTCGGTCAGGTGAAAGCGGCGCTGGCTCAGCAACGGGTCGTTGGACAGGTTGAGGTTGTTGTCGGTGTACAGCTTGGCCTTGTCGCGGCCATAGGTGGTCGACAGGTCCCAATCCCACTCGGCGGCCAGGCCCTTGAGACCGGCGAGCAACTGGTAGTCGGTCTCCTCCACTTCGCGGGTGGCCTGGCCGCCCTTCGGATAAGGCGGGTTGGCCAGCCAGTTGGTGGCGGTGATGTCGGTGGGCGCGCGGTGGCCGAGGACCTTCTTGCCGTCGCGGTAGCTGAGGGTGGAGAACGAGTACAGCTTCAGTTCCTCGCCCAGGGGCAGTTCCAGGTTGTAGGCGCCGCTGTAGGTGCGGTCGCGGCCCAGGCCGTATTCCTCGCCCCAGCCGTGGCGTTCGCTCAGGCGCGGGTCGGGCTGGCCGTTGGCCAGGGTGGTGAAGTTGCCACGCACGGCGCCGGCGCGGTCGTAGGGTTCCTGTACCTTGGCGTCGAACGACAGGTTGAGAAAACCACCGTCGCCCAGGTCGAAGCCGGCGTTGGCCGCCTCATGGCCGCTGGTGCCGTCCCCGGCATAGTACTGGCCGACGGAGCTGTCGGAGGTAATGCCCTCGGCGTCCTGCTTGAGGATGATGTTGATCACCCCGGCGATGGCGTCGGAGCCGTACTGCGCCGCCGCGCCGTCGCGCAGCACCTCGATGCGCTCGATCGCCGCGGTGGGAATCAGGTCCAGGTCCACCGGTACCGCAGCCGTGCCGACCCGCGCGTTGTTGTTGATCATCGCCGTATTGTGCCGGCGCTTGCCGTTGACCAGGATCAGCACCTGGTCTCCGCCCAGGCCGCGCATGCTGATGCCGCGTACCAGGAAGGCGGTGCCGCCACCGTTGATGGTCGGCGCGTTGAACGAGGGCAGCAGGCGCGTGAGCATGTCCTTGAGGCCGTTCTGGCCGCTGGTGCGCAGTTGTTCGCCGGAGATCACATCCACCGGCACCGGGCTGTCGGTCACGGTACGCTGCTGGCTGCCGCGCACGCCGGTCACCACCACGGTAGACAGCGCCGGGTCTTCGGCGGCGATAGCCTCGCCGGCCAGGCTCAGGGCCAGGGCGGTGGCCACAGGGGAAAGCTTGAAGGTCTTGGGCATCTGCGGATATTCCTTGTGGCGGCCATGACCCGGCCGCCGCTCTCGGGTTCGGGGGCTCAACGGGCCTTGGCGGCGACCGCCTCGACTTCGATCAGGGCGCCGGGCAATACCAGCCCGGCCACCTGCACCGTGGTGCGGGTCGGTTTCAACGGCTGGCGCTCACTGCCGAAGAACTGGCGAAAGCCGCGCTGCAGGCCGTCGAAATCCATGCGCCCCTGCAATTGCGGGTCGCCGACCAGGTACACCCGTAACTGCACCACATCGCCCAGGCCGAGTCCGCGCGGCGCCAGGGCGGCTTCGACCTTGCGCAGCACCGCCACGGTCTGCGCCTCGGTGTCGCCATTGGCGCGCAGCTCATCCTTGGGCGCCTTGGGGTCGGCCGGGTCGGGCAGGATCCCCGAGACGAAGGTCAGCGCCGTGCCCGGCGGCAGGGTCGCCGACTGCAGGATCGGCGAGTTGGGATAGGTCGAGGGGACGCGCTCGATATCGGCGGCCTGGCTGGCCGCCGCGAACAGGACCCCCAACCCCAGAAGGGCGTGCTTGAAAGGCATGGCGAAGCTCCACTGATGTGTAGGCGCCAGCCTCGGAGGTCCGCTACCTGGCAGATGGTTTTCGGTGTGTATTGCTCAGGCGATCTGCCGGCCCTGCGCGGTCCCCTGAGCACGCTCGCACAGGTTGCGCACCACCCGCCGGGCAGCGCCGGCGGCGGTCTCCTGCCAGATGCCGATGCCGCTGTGGGCCAGCGCGTCGCTGGTCAGGTGCACCCGCCCCTGGGCTTGGTTGAGCAGGTCGTAGTCGGCGTCGGCCAGCGGGTGGCTGATCCACGGCCCGAGGCTGTGGGGTATGCGCCCCCAGTCCACCACCAACGGCTTGCGCAGTTCGTGGCCGTGACCGGGGTGCAGCAGCTCCACGGCCTGGCGCGACAGGGCGATCTGCTCGGCGACCGACTTGTCGGCGAACTGGCGGGCAGTCTCGCCGTTGTTGTAGGCGGCGACGAGAATGCCCTCGGCCTGGTTGAAGCCACCGCTGGGGTACCACAGGCCGGAAGACGCCTGATTGATGAACGACAGGCCGCCGTAGATCTGGTAGTCGGTCTCCCAGAACCGGCGGGACTGCCAGGCCACCTTGTTGGCATGGCCGAATTGCACGGCGGCGATCGCCTGGCGCACCTGGGCGCTGAAGTTGCTGTCGAGCTTCGCCAGCAACGGCAGCGGCAAGGCGATCACCGCATAGTCGCTGGTGATGCGCTGTGGCTTACCCTGCTGCTGGTAACCGATCTCCACCCGATCCTCGAAATTGCGGATCGAGCCCACCTCGGCCCCCAGGCGCAGAACATCCTGCAGGTGGCGCTGGAAGGCCAGGGGAATACGGTCCATGCCGCCCACCGGCTGGAACATGGTCGGCGAGAACTCCGGGTACTCATCGATCATCAGTGCCGTGCCCAGGGCCGGGTTGAGCAAGGTGCGCAGGGGCAGCGGGTCGTTGCGCAGGGCTTGCTGGTCGCCGGCCCCGGGCCAGACCTTGTAGCCCGAGCGCGCCGAGCCCAGGTACTCGAGTTTCTCCGACAGGTCGCCCCAGGTGCGCAGGAAGCCCAGCAGGTTGCGCCGGTCGTCCAGGCTCAGTTCCTGGTCCAGGGCCTGGCGGTCGACGGCCTTGGCCAGCAGTTCGGCCAGGTGCCCACGGCTGTCGTTGACCGCCTGGCGGATCTGCATCGGCGGCTGGTCGAGGTCGGGACGCACCAGGGCGTTGCGGCTGGTGTTGACCAGCACCTCAAGCGCCACTCCCAGCTCGCGGCAGTAGCCGAGCATCAACTTGTGGTGGCTGGGCAGTCTGCCGGGGCCGGCGTTGAGGTAGAAACCCTCGTCGAACGCGACGGTCTGCACGCTGCCATCGGTGAACGCGACTCGATCCCCCCGGCGCACGGTCCAGTTGCGCCCACCTACCCGTTCGCGGGCTTCCAGCAGGGTGACGGCGAAACCGGCCTTGCGCAGCTCGTAGGCCGCCACCAGGCCGCCGATGCCAGCGCCGACCACGGTGACAGTGGCGCCCTGCCCTACACGGGCCAGTGGCAACGCGGCGTAGTTCTCCTGGCTGGCCCGTGCCGACCCCGACGTGCCAAACAGGCCCAGTGCCGCCGTGGCAGCCTGCAGGCCACCGACCACACCGATACGGGCAATGAGCTGTCGTCTGGTCAATGGCATCGCGGGCACTCTCCCTGGTCCACGGTTATCGCTTTCAGTTATGGCTTGATGTTATCAAGCTACGAAAACGCTCTATGTGGAGCCATCCTAGAGAGCGGGATGGGATAAGAGAAATACATTTTGAGCATATGCAAATATTAAAATGTGTAATGTCTCAAGCTTTGCATTCTGCACAAAACGCATAATTATTTTGAAACACCTGAGCTCGCGGCAGCAGCGGCCTGCGCCTCTTCCATCACTCGCAACAGGTTCCCTCCCCAGATATCCGCGAGGTCCTGCTCGCTGTACCCCGCTGCCAGCAACCGCGCGGTGATCTCCGGCAAATCGCTGACATCGCGCAGCCCTGCCACCCCGCCGCCGCCATCCCAATCCGCGCCGATGCCGACATGCCGTGGCCCGACTACGTCAAGGATGTGCAGCAGATGCGCCATGAAGTCGTCCAGGCTGGTTGCCGGCAACGGATACCGGGCCTCGACCTCGCGTATGCGCCGGGCCAGGTCCGCTACCTGCGCAGGCGGCAGGCTGGCCGCCAGGCGGAACTCCCGGTACAGCGGTGCCAGGGCCTTGTCCCGGGCGGGATTCGGCGCACGCGGCACCAGGTCGCTGGCGTAGGTGTTGACCTGCACCACCCCGCCCCCAGCAGCAAGCTGGCGCAAACGTGCGTCATCGAGATTGCGCGGATGCGGGCCGATGGCCCGGGCGCCGGAATGCGAGGCGATCACCGGGGCACGGGACAACGCCAACACCTGATCGAACACCGCATCGGAGGTATGGGACACATCGATCAGGATCCCCAGGCGGTTGGCTGCCTGCACCAACTCGCGGCCGGCCGGGCTCAGCCCATGCCAATGCGGCAAGGCAGTGGCCGAATCGGCGAAATCGTTGTTCTGCGCATGCACCAGGCCCAGCATGCGCAAGCCCAGGCGGTGGTAGGTGGCCAGCCGGCCGGGGTCGGCCGCCAGCGGCTCGGCGTTTTCCATGCTGATCAGCACCACCCGCCGCCCTGAGGCAACGATCGCCGGCACCTCCTGCGCCCGCGTGGCCAGGGCGAACGCGTCCGGCCGGACGGCGACCATGTCGCGGATGCGGGTGATGACCGCCAAGCCATGTTCGCTGGCCAGGGTGCGTCCCTCGGGCGTGAGCGGACCCTGGGGGGTGAAGATGGCGAAGAATCCGCCGTCCAGGCCACCGTCGCGCATGCGCGGCAGGTCGACCTGGGACAGATCGTCGGCATAGCGGTGGCGCTGCCCGATGTCCCAGCCAGGCCGGGCCAGTTGCATGGGCGTGTCCAGGTGGCTGTCGAGCACGATCAGGCGCTCATGCAGGGCGCGGGTCGAGGGCGCGACATCGGCCAGCGCGGTGCTGCAGGCCAGTGCCAGCGGCAACCAGGCGTATCGAGTTGAGCTAGGCATGGAAGTCCTTTTCACCAGGCACGGCCCTGCGGGGGGCCGCATGAATCACTCTGTCCAGCTGAAACTGCGATCCCACAACGGCGCCACGTCCAGGCGCTGGGGCAGTACGCCGGCGGCGTGGAAGGTGTCGGCCACGTCCTGCTGCGACCGCACCGCGGCATCGTCCACCGCCTGCAGCACCCGCGGCCCGCTCTGGGCCTTGTACTGGGCAATGAACACTTCCCGGGGGATGCCCAGCACCTGCTCGCATCGCGCCGCCCACGCCTCGGGGTGGTGCTGCACCCATTGCCAGCTGCGGTACTCGCGGCGTACATAGTCCTCGATCGCCGCGCGCTTGAGCGGATCCTCGATTGCCCGCCGGTTGGCGGCGATCACGTAGTTGCCCGACAGGTAGCCCTGCCCGGTGCGCAGCACCCGCGCACCGCTGCGCAGCTCGGCCAGCTGGATGAAGTAGCCAAAGGTCACCCAGACATCCAGGTTGCCGTTCTGGAACGCGGCGAAGCCATCCTGGGGCGTCAGCGCCAGGGGCTGGATGTCCGCCAGGGTCAGGCCCTGGTCCTTGAGGGCGCGCAGCAGCAAGTAGTGCGACGATGTGGAGCGGATGTAACCGACCCGCTTGCCCGGCAGCTCGGTCAGCGATTGCATCGTCGACCCCCTGGGCACGATGAAGGCCTGGTTGTTGACATCACCGGTCAGCACGGCGATGAGCCTGACCGGCGCCTGGTTGCGGATACCGAAGATCGGCGGGATCTCGCTCATCGGCGCCAGGTCCAGGGTACCGCTGACCAGCGCCTCGAAACCGAGGTTGCCGCCATTGAACTCGGCGTATTTCACGCCATACGGTGGGCGCTCGATGCCGGCCTGTTCGAAAAAGGTCGGCGCGGCGCCCTTGTAGGTGGCCACGCCCAGGGTCAGCCCTTGCCAGTCGCGGGCAAAGACACCGGGCAGCGCGCAGGCGAGCCCGCCCAGGGCGCTGTACTGCAGAAAACGACGGCGATTCATGGCGCCTCCTTGCACTCAGTCGAGAAAGTCAGGTTCGTCGCGCAGCAGGCGGTCCCAATACGGCTGGAAGCTGAACCAGCCGCCGAACTCGGTACCGACCTGGCGCGCAGTGTGCCCGGCCACCGCCGCCGGGATCGGCCGGGGCGTGCCGGCGGCCTCGGCCAATAGTTGCGCGTGGGCGGCGTTGTCCAGGGCGATGAAGCGCCACACCGCCGCTTCCACTGTGCGCCCGACGGTCAGCAGCCCATGGTTCTGCAAGATCAGCGCGACCTTGTCCGGCCCCAGTGTGGCGGCGATGCGCGCGCCCTCGCTGGCCTCCAGCACCACCCCTGTGAAGTTGTCGAACAGCGCGTGCTTGCCATGAAAGGCGCAGGCGTCCTGGGTCAGCGGGTCGAGCAGGCGTCCCAGGCTCGACCAGGCCTTGCCGTACAACGAATGGGCATGGGCGGCGGCCACCACGTCCGGGCGCGCCTCGTGCAGCGCGGCGTGGATGGCAAAGGCGGCGAGGTTCAACGCGCCCTGCCCTTCGACGATCTCGCCCCGAGGATTCACCAACAGCAGGTCGCTGACGCGGATATGGCCGAAGTACACGCCCACCGGATTGACCCAGAAGTGATCGGGGAACTGGGGGTCGCGCACGGTGATATGGCCGGCGCCGCCCATGTCGAAACCATGCCGGGCGAACAGGCGGAACGAGCCGGCCAGGCGCTGCTTGCGCAGCAGGCGCTCGGCCTCGTGGGTCGGTTGCTGGGGCGGGTCCTGCCAGCGATGCACGGTGTGGCCGTCGCGGGGCAATGAATAGGCGGTGGGTAGGCGGCTCAGCCTGGCGCTCATGTGGTCTCTCCTTGGGCCAGCAGGTTCTCCAGCGGTCGTCCGCTGCGCAAATGTTCGAGGTTGCGCGCCAGCAGCGCGGCGAGGTTGCGGTACACTTGCGGCGTGTTGGCCGAGGTATGGGGGCTCAGCCGGACCTTGGGATGGCCGTACAGCCGGTGCCCGGCCGGCAACGGCTCGGGCTCGGTGACATCGAGGCTGGCCAGGGCCACCTGGCCGCTGTCCAGGGCATCGAGCAAGGCGTCCTGGTCCACCAGGCTGCCACGGGCGATATTGATCAGGTGCAGACCGGGCTTGGCGTGGGCGAGGCTACGCCGATCGACGACATGCCGGGTCGACGGGTCGGCCGGTGCCGCCAGTACCAGGTGATCGGCGCGGGCGAACAGTTCCTCGACGCTGGCGGCGCCCCGTACGCCGGCCACCTCGAACGGCCTGGCCGAACGCCGCAGGGCGATCACCTCGATGTCCAGGGCCAGGGCCTTGCGCGCCAGCGCCTGGCCGATCCGCCCGAAACCGTAGATCGCCAAGGTGCTGCCGGCCAACGAGGCCAGCGGACGTGGCTGCCATTGCCCGGGCTCGTCGATCCACAGCTGCGGCAGTTGCTTGGCGGCGGCGAACATCGCCGCCAGGGCGAACTCGGCCAGGCTGTCCGCCGTCACCCCACGAGCACTGGCCACAGGCACCGGCTCGAGCAACCAACCGGGAAAGTAGTCGATGCCGGAGCTGACCAGTTGCACGAAACCGAGCCCGAACGGCCAGCCCGAGGGCGGCGCAACGGCATCACGCAGGCCAGGGTCGGGCGCGGCCAGCAGGACCCGAACATCGTCCGGCAGCCCATGGGGCACGCCCCTGGGCAGCGCCAGGATTTCCACGCCTGGCACGGCGGCGGCCAGCAACGCGTTGAACCGCGCGTCCAGCTGACTGGCGATGCGCACGCCGCTCATGCCTGGCCGCCACGGCTGGGCAAGGCAAACGCCGCGCGGCCGGCGGCGCCGAGCACCGCGTCGTTCTGCGGGGTGTGGATACGGCTGCACAGCACATCGCGGTAATGCCGCTCTATCGGGTTGCCCCGGGCCAGCGCCGGGTTGCCGATCGCTTCGACGGCCAATTCGACCGCGCTGATGGCCTGGGTGGTGACCAGGTACTTGACCTGGGTGGCCTCGCTCGCCGGGATGCGCCCTTCGGCGGCGGCGTCGAGCAGGACTCGGTTGGACAGCAGCAAGGCGTCGATGCGCCCCACCAGTTCCTGGAAACGCGGCAGGCTCGACAGCGGCGCGCCGAGATTGGCCGGAGTGCGCCCGGCCAGCCAGCCCACCAGCCAGTCGCGGGCGGCACGGGCGACGCCGTCGTAGATACTCGACAGCAACACGGCCAGCCACAGCACGCCGTTGTGATCGAGTTCGGACGGGCGTGGCTGGCGCGCCGGGAGGATATCCACGGCGTGCTCGGCGGGCACCAGTACATCGTCGAAGATCACGTCGTGGCTGCAGGTGGCACGCATGCCCAGGTGGTCCCAGGTTTCCTCGATGCGGATACCCGGTGTGTCGCGATGCACCAGCCAGGTGCCGACCCGCGGCTCTTCCTCGTCGCTGCGCGCCCATACTGCCAGCCAGGTCAGGCCGGGGATGCCGGTGGAGTAGATCTTGCGCCCGCTGATCCGCCACCCCTCGGCCACCCGCCGGGCGACGGTGCCCGGCAGGCCGCCCCGGGCCGGGGTGCCCAGTTCCGGCTCCACGCGCAGGGCGTTGACCAGCGCGCCGTCCGCCACCGCCTCGCGGGCCAGGCGCAGGCGCAGGTGTTCAGGCCAGGCCTGGTTCTGTTGCAGGCGCGCGTGCTGCAGGTACTGCATCACCAGCACCAGGGCGGTGGACGGCTCGCCCCGGGCCACGGCGGCGATCACCCGCCGGGCCTGGGCCAGCGTCGCTTCGCTGCCACCCAGGCGGCGCGGCACGGTCAGGGCCAGCAGGCCATGTTCATGCAGGCGCCGCAGGTTGGCGTGGGGGAAGCTGCCTTGGCGATCGTGCTCGGCGGCGCTGGCGGCGAATTCGTCGCTCAGGTGGGCCAGCAAGTCGGCGAAGGCCGGCGAATCGAGGTCGGCCGCCTTGGCGGCGGTATGCAGGTCGAGGCTCATCGTTGGGCGGTCCGTGCGAGGGTATGGGCATGGCTGGGCGCAGGCGCTTCGACGCCGAGCAGGGCCAGCAGGTGTTGGCGCAGCGCCTGGAAGCCACGGCTGGCCACCTCGCGGTGGCGCGGCAGGCGAATCGGGATCTGCTCGGCGATGCGCCCGGCGTCCAGCACCACGACCCGGTCGGCCAGCAGCAAGGCTTCGTCGACGTCGTGAGTGACCAGCAGCACCGATGGCTGATGGGTGCGCCACAGTTCGAGGATCAACTGGTGCATGCGCATGCGCGTCAAGGCGTCCAGCGCGGCGAACGGCTCGTCGAGCAGCAGCAATTGCGGCTCGCGCACCAGTGCCCGGGCCAGGGCCACGCGCTGGGCCTCGCCACCGGACAGGGTGCCCGGCCAGGCCTCGGTGCGGTGCGCCAGGCCTACTTCACGCAGCGCCGCCAGGGCACGCGCTTTTGGCTCGGCGCCCCTCAGGCCCAGGAGGACATTGCACCAGGCCCGCTTCCAGGGCATCAGCCGCGGCTCCTGGAACACCGCCGCATGCACGCCGGGCACCTCCAGCGTGCCCGCCTCCACCCGGTCCAGGCCGGCCAGCGCTCGCAGCAAGGTGGTCTTGCCCGAGCCGCTGCGGCCGAGCAAGGCGACGAACTCGCCGGGCGCCAGGTCCAGGTCCAGGCCATCGAGCACCGTGTGGCCCTGGAACCTGCGCGTGAGCCCGCGCACCCGCACCGGCGGGCGCAGGCGTTGCAGTGCGACTTCCATGATCAGTTCCTTATGAAGGTGGGGCGCCAGGCCAGGGCCAGGCGTTCGAGCAAGCGCACGAGGGCATCGATGGACAGTCCGAGCACGCTGTAGACGATCAGGCAGATGACGATGACGTCGGTGCGCAGAAAATCGCGGGCGTCGTTGACCAGATAGCCCAGCCCGGCGCTGGCGTTGATCTGCTCGACCACCACCAGGCCCAGCCAGCTGATGCCGAAGGCGTAGCGCAGGCCGACAAAAAACGCCGGCAGCGCGCCGGGCAGGATCACGTGCCAGACCAGCCCCAGGCGCCCCAGGCCGAACAGCTGCCCGGCCTCCACCAGCTTGGGGTCGACGCCACGGATGCCGGAGAACAGGGTGAGGTACACCGGGAAGGTGGTGCCCAGGGCAATCAGGGCGATCTTGGGCGTTTCGCCCACGCCGAACCAGAGGATGAACAGCGGCACGATGGCCAGGAACGGCAAGGTGCGCAGCATCTGCACCGGCGAGTCGATGGCGAGTTCGCCACGCCGCGAAAGGCCTGCGAGCAGCGCCAGCAGCGTGCCCACGCTGACCCCGATGGCCAGGCCGCTCAGGGCACGCTTGAGGGATACCCACAAATGCCCGGCCAGCTCGCCGCTGACGATCATCTGCCAGAGGGTGTCGCCGATGGCGCTGGGCGCGGCGATGATTCGCGGCGGCAACAGGCCGCTGCGCGAGGCAAGTTCCCACGCCAGCAGCAACAGCAACGGGCTGATCAGCCGCAGGCCAAGGTTACGCCAACCCTGCCAGCGCAACAGGGTCAGCAGGGCCGTGGCGGGGACAAGTGTGTTGCTTTGCCGGGACATTCCATCTCCTCGCTCAAGGCCGATCCATTGATTGCTGGCCGCAGCGGGAGTGTCGATCAAGCCCGCCGGTGCCTGGCTTGATCCTTATGCTATCGATCTTAAAAAGTGCCGTGAAATTCGATCTGCTTCTAACCTAATATACAAATAATGCATTCAACAATTGCCAACATATGCAAAATATTAAATTTGCATAGGTGCTTCGGGGCTGCAACGCAGCCCCATTTCAGCCCGGCGCCTACGGTTGATTCGCCACCCGCTGCGCCACGGTCTCGCCAAACAACGCCACCGGCGCCTGCAGGTTGCCGAGAAAACGCGGATGGATCAGCCACAAGTCGATCACCGGCTTGAAATCACTCACCTGCACGATGTCCAGGCGCTCGCGGTGGCGGCTGTTGTCCAGCAACGGCCGTGGCACCAGGCCAAAGCCCAGGCCATTGGCGATCAAGCCCAGTTGCAACTCGGTACCGAAGGTTTCCAGGTTGATCCGCAGAGACAGCCCTTCGTCGTTCAACGCCCGCTGCAGACCGGCACGGAAACCACAGCCGTCGGGGTTGAGCACCCAGCCACGCTGGTAGCAGTCGGCAAGCTTGCAACTGCGCTTGCCCACCTCGCCGCGGGCAGCCACCACCACCAGGTCCATGCGCGCCAACGACCGACCGACGATGCCCTCGGGGAACACCTTGCCGGCCGGGAACAGCGCCGCCACCGCGTCCAGCTCGCCGTTCTCCATCTTGCCCAGCAGGTGGCTGCCCCAACCGGTGGCGACCTGGGTCTGCAGGTCGGGATACAGCGCCTTGAGCTGGCTGAGGGCGTCGAGCAACACCACGTCGCCGATGGTCTGCGGCACCCCCAGGCGCAAGGCGCCGCTGGGCAAGGCGTCGCTGAGCACCAGTTCGCGCAGCGCGTCCATCTCGCGCAGCACCGCCCGGCACTGCTCGTAGACGCGCATGCCCATGGGCGTGGGTTTCAATGGTTTGGTGTTGCGGTCCAGCAGGCTGACGCCGAGGGCTTCCTCGAAGTTCTGCACCCGACGGGTGATGGCCGGCTGGGTCAGGCGCAGCGATTCGGCCGCCTGGCTGATGGACTGGCTGCGGATGACGGCCACGAATGCATCGATATCATCTATCTTCATTCTTAATTCGCATAATAAATATGTGGAAAAATACGCAAAAAGAATAATACCTTTTTCCTCGCCACGGTAGCGCCCGGCGCTGCCTAACCTGACGGACATCGAGGGAACCCATGTCTCAAACGCCCAACCTTGGACGGCTACGCAGCTTCATCGGCGAGCTGGCCGACCTTCTCGCCCAGGCGCCGGACGAGCCGCGCCTGCTCGACCACGGCGCGCGGCTGCTGCGCGACCTGGTCAGTGTCGACGACTGGCTGCCGGACGACTACGCCCGGCCCAGCCCGGAGCGCTACCAGCAATACCTGCTGCACGCCGACTCCGGCCAGCGGTTCTCCATCGTCAGTTTCGTCTGGGGGCCGGGGCAGGAAACACCCGTACACGACCACCGCACCTGGGGGCTGATCGGCATGCTGCGCGGCAGCGAAATCAGCCAGGGCTATGCCCTGGCGCACGGAGCCCTGCAGGCGGAGGGCCCGGCCGAGCGGCTCGCGCCCGGCGAGGTGATCGCGGTGTCGCCGCGTATCGGCGACCTGCACCAGGTGCGCAATGCCCATGCCGACCGTACTTCCATCAGCATCCATGTCTACGGCGCCAACATCGGCGCCGTGCGGCGTGCGGTGTACAGCGCCGAGGGCGAAGAGAAGCCCTTCATTTCCGGCTATTCCAACAGCCACCTGCCCAACCTCTGGGATCTGTCGAAAGAGAACCGCGCATGAGCCAGGCCACCCGTCGTACTTTCCACGCTATCCGCGCCGCCCTCCTCGCCGGCCAGGAACTGGCCTTGCTCGATGTCCGCGAGGAAGACCCGTTCGCCCAGGCCCACCCGCTGTTCGCCGCCAATGTGCCGCTGTCGCGCCTGGAGCTGGAGATCTACGCCCGAGTGCCACGGCGCGACACGCCTATCACTGTCTACGACGACGGCGAAGGGCTGGCGTCGACCGCCGCCCAGCGCCTGCTCGCCCTGGGCTACACCGACGTGGCGCTGCTCGACGGCGGCCTGGCCGGTTGGCGAGAAGCAGGTGGCGAGTTGTTCCGCGACGTCAACGTGCCGAGCAAGGCCTTCGGCGAGCTGGTGGAGGCCGAGCGCCATACGCCGTCGCTGGCGGCCGAAGAGGTCAAGGCGCTGCTCGACGCCAACGCCGATGTGGTGGTGCTGGATGCCCGCCGCTTCGACGAGTACCAGACCATGAGCATCCCCGGCGGCATCAGCGTGCCCGGCGCCGAACTGGTGCTGCGCGTGGCGGAGCTGGCCCCCGATCCGAATACGCGGGTGATCGTCAATTGCGCCGGGCGCACCCGCAGCATCATCGGCACCCAGGCGCTGGTCAATGCCGGCGTCCCCAACCCGGTGGCGGCCCTGCGCAACGGCACCATCGGCTGGACTCTCGCTGGGCAAACCCTGGAGCAAGGCCAATCGCGCCGTTTCCGCGCAGTGACCGCCACCACCCGCGACAGCGCCGCGCAACGCGCCCGCCAGGTGGCCGACCGCGCCGGTGTGGCACGCATCGATCTGGCAGGCCTGCGCCAATGGCAGGCCGAAGCGCAGCGCACCACCTATCTGTTCGATGTTCGTACGCCCGAGGAGTTTGCCGTGGGCCACCTGCCCGGCGCCCGCTCCACGCCCGGTGGCCAACTGGTGCAGGAGACCGACCATGTCGCCAGCGTGCGCGGCGCGCGCCTGGTGCTGGTGGACGACGACGGCGTGCGCGCCAACATGAGCGCGTCGTGGCTGGCGCAGATGGGCTGGGCGGTGGCGGTGCTCGATGGGTTGTCCTCGGTCGACTTCAAGGAACCCGGTGCCTGGGTCGCGCCCGTGCCGGCGCCCCCCCAGGCCGAGACCATCAGCCCCGCCCTTCTCGCCGACTGGCTGTCAGAACCGGGTACCCAGGTGTTGGACTTCACCACCAGCGCCAACCATGTCAGGCAGCATATTCCTGGTGCGGTGTGGGCGCTGCGCAGTCAGCTGAAGAACGTGCTGGCGTCATTATCCGGAGCACGACACTTCGTCCTGACCTGCGGCTCGAGCCAACTGGCGCGCTATGCCGCGCCGGAGGTGGCGGCCCTGAGCGGCAAGCCGGTGTTCGTGCTCGAGGGCGGCAACAGCGCCTGGAACGCCGCCGGGCTGCCGACCGAACAAGGCGAGCAGCGCCTGGGCGCGCCGCGCATCGATCGTTATCGGCGGCCCTACGAGGGTACGGATAACCCGCGCGAAGCGATGCAGGGGTACCTGGATTGGGAGTTCGGGTTGGTGGATCAGTTGGGGCGTGACGGAACCCATGGGTTCTTTGTCATCTGACAATCTGCACGCCCTCTTCGCACAAGAGGGCTTGCCCGCTCCTTTCACTCAGCCAAGTCCGCCGAAACGTCGATAGTAACTCTCGTTGGCATCCGGCAACGGCCCATCCGCCGTTTCCAGCGCGCTGGCCAGATACTCCTCCGCCCTGCCCTGCACCAGCCGGTACAAGTTGCGGCACAGCTGCCGCGCCGCGCGCCCTTCCCAATCCCCCGGCAACAGCTCGTCCGGCAACTGCGGATCACGCAGCAGCAGGCGGCGGTATTCGTGGATCAGCAGCGTGCGCGCCAGGAAGCAGTCCTGCGGGCTTGGCGCGTCCAGGTCCTTCATCGCCTGCCATAACGGGCGGAACAGGCGGATGAACTCGCTGTAGTGCTGGCCCAGTTCCTCGATGTTCCAACTTTCCCGCACCTGGGCGCGCAGGGCCTTGGAGGCCAGCACTTCCTGGGGGTGGGTTTCGAAGACGATGCAGTCGTCCTCGGCATCCTGCTCGCGCAGGGTGGCGGCCAGGTCGGCACGGTCGGTGCGCGGGCAGCCCAGCAGGTTCACGCCCATGACGCCGAAGCCTTGCCACTCGAGCTCTTCACGCACGGCCTTGCGTTTGGTGGCGTCGAGCTGGGCCAGGAGCACCAGGGTCCAGGCGCCGTTCCAGGCCGGCAGGCTGGCGCTGTAGACGCGCTTGAAGGCTTTTTCGAAGCGCCGCCGGCCGGTGCCGGTGAGGCTGTAGTAGCTACGCCGGCCGACCTTTTCGGCGGTCAGCCAGCCTTCCTTGGTCAGGCGGAATATCGAGGTGCGGATCAGCCGCTCGTTGATGCCCATCGGCTCCAGCAGGTTGATCAGGCTGCCCAGCCAGACCGTGCCGCCATGGGGTTCGATGGCATCGCCGTAGAGGGTGATGATCAGGGAGCTGGCGCGGATCGGCGTCTGCTCCTGGAAACGGGTAATCAGGTGATTCAGGGGGGCAAGGCTGCTCATGGGGGAACGAGGCGCGGCTAAAGCCTCGACTATACCTGCCTGCCGCGACCGCGCAAGGCTCATGCACCGCCCTCGGCCTTGGGCCTGAAGCCGGAGTCGCCCATGCGCGGGCGGTCCTGCTCCGGCGCGGTCAATGGCGGGCATTCCACCAGCGCGCTCAGGCAACGCCGGGCGAGGCGGTGGTACTCGGCGGTACCGCGCTGCTTCCAGGCCAGTTCCTGGTCGCTGAGCGGGCGCTTGGCCACGGCCGGCGCGCCGACCACCAGGTGTTGCTGCGGGCATTCGAAGCCGGCCTTGACGAAGGCCGTGGCGGCGACGATGCAGCGCGGGGCGATATGCGCGGCGTCCATGACCACCGCGTTCATGCCGACCAGGGCATCCTCGCCGATCCGGCAGCCATGCAGCACGGCGCCATGGCCGATATGGCCGTTGCGCTCGACCACCGTGTCGCCGCCGGGAAAACCGTGCATCACGCAGGTGTCCTGCAGGTTGGCGCCCTCCTCCAGGATGATTCGCCCGAAATCGCCGCGCAGCGAGGCCAAGGGGCCGATGTAGCAGTTTGCGCCGACCAGCACGTCGCCGATCAGCACGGCGCTTGGGTGTACGTAGGCGCTGGGGTGGACCACGGGGGTGAGGCCGTCGAGGCGGTAGCAGGGCATGGGTCTGGCTCTCGATATGATTCAGAAGACTTATCGATCCTGTATCAGATCAAATCACTTAGTCAATGCCTTGCTGGTGTATCGCTTTCTTCACCAAGCTTCAGACCTGTGCAGACTTCATCGTGGGGCAATCCCGCTCCCACCGAGTGATAGTAAGAGCGAGGCTGCGTGGGAGCGGGCTTGCCCCGCGATAGCGCCGTCGCCTCAAATACAGATACGCAATTACAATTTCTATGTTGATTTTATGTATCGCGTTGAACATATACTTGCCCCAGCACCACGAACAACTCCAAGAAAAGCCGGCCCAAGCCGGCGCCGAACGTGCAGCCCGAGGTATCCCATGCCAAGCAACCTCATCGTGCAGGCCCCGGCGGACGGTGTCCGTCTGATCACCCTGCACCGCCCGCAAGCCCTGAACGCCCTGAACACAGCGCTGCTGGAAGAGCTGGCCGCAGAACTGCATGCCGCCGACCAGGACCCGCAGATCCGTGCCGTGGTCATTACCGGCAGCCGCAAGGCCTTCGCCGCCGGCGCCGATATCAACGAAATGGCCCAGCGCGACCTGGTCGGCATCCTCGAAGACCCGCGGGTGGCCCACTGGCAACGCATCACCGGCTTCGCCAAACCTCTGATCGCCGCCGTCAACGGCTTCGCCCTCGGCGGCGGCTGCGAACTGGTGATGTGCGCCGATATCGTCATCGCCGGCAGCGACGCCCGTTTCGGCCAGCCGGAAATCAACCTCGGCATCCTTCCCGGGGCTGGCGGCACCCAGCGCCTGCTGCGCGCCGTGGGCAAGCCGCTGGCCATGCAGATGGTCCTGGGCGGTGAGGCCATCGGCGCCCGCCATGCCCTGCAGGCCGGCCTGGTCAGTGAAGTCACCGAGCCCGAACTCGCCGTCGAGCGCGCCCTGCAGGTGGCCGTCGCCATCGCCGCCAAGGCGCCGCTGGCGGTGCGCCTGGCCAAGGAGGCGCTGCTCAAGGCCCAGGACATGGACCTGGCGAGCGGCCTGCGCTTCGAGCGCCACGCCTTCACCCTGCTGGCCGGCACCGCCGACCGCAACGAAGGCATCCGCGCCTTCCAGGAAAAACGCCCGGCCCGATTCCAAGGGCTGTAAGCCTTCCACCGACTGACGGAGCGAGCCAGTCATGTCTTTCCAGCACATCCTGTTTTCCATCGGCGACGACGGCGTTGCCCTCCTCTCGCTCAACCGGCCCGAGCAGCTCAACAGCTTCAACACCGCGATGCACCTGGAGGTGCGCGAGGCCTTGAAGCAGGTACGCCACAGCGACCACGCCCGCGTGCTGCTGCTGACCGGCGAAGGCCGTGGCTTCTGCGCAGGCCAGGACCTGGCCGACCGCAATGTCGCGCCCGGCGCCGAGCTGCCTGACCTCGGCCAATCCATCGAACAGTTCTACAACCCGCTGGTGCGCAGCCTGCGCGACCTGCCGCTGCCGGTGATCTGCGCGGTCAACGGCGTGGCCGCCGGTGCCGGGGCCAACCTGCCACTGGCCTGCGACCTGGTGCTGGCGGCACGCTCGGCGAGCTTCATCCAGGCGTTCTGCAAGATTGGCCTGGTGCCGGATTCCGGCGGCACCTGGTTGCTGCCCAGACTGGTCGGCATGGCCCGGGCCAAGGCGCTGGCCCTGCTGGGCGAGCGCCTGAGCGCCGAGCAGGCCGAGCAATGGGGGCTGATCCACCGGGTGGTGGACGATGCCGCGCTGCGCGACGAAGCACTCGGCCTGGCCCGTCACCTGGCAGCCCAGCCCACCTACGGCCTGGCCTTGATCAAGCGTGCCCTCAACCAGAGTTTCGACAACCGCTTCGATGAACAGCTGGAACTGGAGCGCGACCTCCAGCGCCTGGCCGGGCGCAGCGAGGATTACCGCGAGGGCGTCAGCGCCTTCATGAACAAACGCACACCTGTGTTCAAGGGGCGCTGACCATGGCCGCACTCGACAACGACGCCCTGGTGGCAGTAATCGGTGCAGGCGCCATGGGTGCCGGCATCGCCCAGGTGGCGGCCCAGGCCGGTCATCCCGTGCGCCTCTACGATACGCGCCCCGGCGCAGCCGAGCAGGCGATCGAAGGCATCGATCGCCTGCTCGGCCGGCAGGTGGAAAAAGGCAAGCTTGCGCCTGACAGCCGCAGCGCGATCCGCGACCGACTGCAACCGGTGGACAGCCTCGACGCCCTGGCCAAGGCCCATCTGGTGATCGAAGCCATCGTCGAACAACTGCCAGTCAAACAGGACCTGCTGCGTCGGCTTGAAGCCCTGTGCGCCACGGACTGCATCCTGGCCAGCAACACTTCTTCGCTGTCGATCACCAGCCTCGCCGCCGGGCTCAAGCACCCGGAGCGGGTCATTGGCATGCACTTCTTCAACCCGGCGCCCTTGATGGCGCTGGTGGAGATCGTCTCCGGGCTGGCCACTGCGCCGAGCCTGGCGGCCACGCTTTACGACACCGCCCGTGCCTGGGGCAAGCAAACGGTGCATGCCCGTTCGACGCCGGGCTTTATCGTCAACCGCGTGGCCCGGCCCTTCTATGCCGAAAGCCTGCGCCTGCTGCAGGAGGGCGCCGCCGACTGCGCCACCCTCGATGCCGTGCTGCGCGACGCCGGGGGGTTTCGCATGGGCGCCTTTGAACTGACCGACCTGATCGGTCATGACGTCAACTACGCGGTGACCTGCTCGGTGTTCGAAGCCTTCTATGGCGATTTCCGCTTCCAGCCGTCGCTGGTGCAGAAAGAGCTGGTCGACGCCGGGCGCCTCGGGCGCAAGACCGGCCAGGGCTTTTATAGCTACGCCGAGGGTGCCGAACGGCTACAGCCCGCGACATTGACCAGCCAGACGCCTGTAGAGCGCTGCACGGTTGAAGGCGACCTGGGTGCCCTGCAGCCCCTGGTCGAGCGCTTGCGCGCCAACGGTGTCGGCGTCACCGAGCGCGCCGGCGCCGGCCTGCTCCGCGTGGGAGATGCCACCCTGGCGGTGTCCGATGGCCGCCTGGCCAGCCAGCGCGCCCGCGAGGACGGCTTGCGCAACCTGGTGCTGCTGGACCTGGCCCTGGACTACGCCAGCGCCACGCGCCTGGCCATCAGCCACAGTGCCGAATGCAGCGCCGAGGCCCTGGACCAGGTCGTCGCCCTGCTTGCCCGGGCTGGCCTGAGCGCCTGCCCGGTCGCCGACCTGCCCGGCCTGGTGGTGCTGCGCACCGTGGCCATGCTCGCCAACGAAGCCGCCGACGCCGTACTGCAAGGAGTAGGCACTCCCGGTGACATCGACCTGGCCATGCGCGCCGGGGTCAACTACCCGCGCGGGCCGCTGGCCTGGGCCGACGACCTGGGCATCGGCTACACCCTGAACGTGCTCGACAACCTGCAACGCAGCTACGGCGAGGAACGTTACCGACCGTCCCTGTTGCTGCGCCGCACCCACGCCGAAGGAGGTCGCCTGCATGGCTGATCAATCCGCACACACTTTGGCCCGCGCCTGCGCCGAGGCCATGTTCGGCCGTGACGCCGCCAGCCAGGGCCTGGGCATCGAGCTGCTCGAAGCCGGCCCCGGCAGCGCCCGCCTGGGCATGACCGTGCGCGCCGACATGATCCAGGGTCACGGCACCTGCCATGGCGGCTACCTGTTCGCCCTGGCCGATTCGGCCTTCGCCTTCGCCTGCAACAGCTACGATGAAGCAGCCGTGGCCCTGGGTTGCAGCATCGACTATGTGGCCCCGGCGCGGCTCGGCGACCGCCTGCAGGCCAGCGCCAGCGAACAAAGCCGCAAAGGCCGCACCGGCAACTACGACGTGCGCATCGAGAACCAGCAGGGCGAACTGATCGCCCTGTTCCACGGCAAATCCTACAAAGTGCGCGGCACCGTGCTGTCGCCGGAGACTTCAAATGACTGACGCCAGCCTGCCCCACGCGCTGATCATCGATGCCGTGCGCACCCCCATCGGCCGCTACGGCGGCGCCCTGTCGAGCGTGCGCCCCGACGATCTCGCCGCGGTGCCTATCAAGGCGCTGATGGCGCGCCATCCCGGGCTGGACTGGGCGGCGCTGGACGATGTGATCCTCGGCTGCGCCAACCAGGCCGGCGAAGACAACCGCAACGTCGCGCGCATGGCCGGCCTGCTGGCCGGGCTGCCGATCGAGGTGCCCGGCACCACGATCAACCGCCTGTGCGGCTCGGGCCTGGACGCCATCGGCAATGCTGCCCGCGCCCTGCGCTGCGGCGAAGCCGGGTTGATGCTGGCCGGCGGCGTCGAGTCGATGTCGCGCGCGCCCTTCGTCATGGGCAAGTCGGAACAGCCCTTTGGCCGCAACGCGCAGCTGTTCGACACCACCATCGGCTGGCGCTTCGTCAACCCGTCGATGCAGGCGCAATACGGCATCGATTCGATGCCCGAAACCGCTGAGAACGTCGCCGAGCGCTTCGACATCTCCCGCGAAGACCAGGATGCCTTCGCCCTGCGCAGCCAGCTCAAGGCCGCCGCCGCCCAGGCCAATGGCCGCCTGGCCCAGGAGATCGTCACGGTGGAGATCCCGCAGCGCAAAGGCCCGCCCAAACGCGTCGAGCACGATGAACATCCACGAGGCGACACCACCCTGGAACAACTGGCGCGCCTGGGCACGCCGTTCCGTGAGGGCGGCAGCGTCACCGCCGGCAATGCCTCGGGCGTCAATGACGGCGCCTGCGCCCTGCTGCTGGCCAGCCCACAGGCCGCGCAACGCCACGGCCTCAAGGCCCGTGGCCGGGTGCTTGGCCTGGCGGTGGCGGGCGTCGAGCCACGCCTCATGGGTATCGGCCCGGTGCCGGCGACCCACAAGGTACTGGAGCTGACCGGCCTGGCGCTGGCCGACATGGACGTGATCGAGCTCAACGAAGCCTTTGCCGCCCAGGGCCTGGCCGTGCTGCGCGAGCTGGGCCTGGCCGACGACGATCCGCGGGTCAATCCCAACGGCGGCGCCATCGCCCTGGGCCACCCGCTGGGCATGAGCGGCGCACGCCTGGTCACCACCGCCCTGCACCAGCTGGAGCTGACCGGCGGCCGTTACGCCCTGTGCACCATGTGCATCGGCGTCGGCCAGGGCATCGCCCTGGTGATCGAACGCCTCTGATCAGCCGCCAGAGACGCCAAGCGACGCGGGCAGTATGCTGCCTGCCATGACACTCAGGGCCCCGGCCCACGACAAGAACAACTCGAGTGAAACCATGAATCTCTACCACGATGCCGACCGCGCCCTGCTCGACCCGATGGAAACCGCCAGCCTCGACGCACTGCGCCAGCACCAGCTGGAGCGCCTGCGCTGGAGCCTGAACCACGCCTACGCCAAGGTGCCGCTGTACCGCCAGCGCTTCGACGCCTGCGGCGCCCATCCCGACGACCTGAAATCGCTGGAGGACCTTGCCCGCTTCCCCTTCACCGGCAAGAACGACCTGCGCGACAACTACCCCTATGGCATGTTCGCCGTGCCCCAGGATCAGGTGGTGCGCCTGCACGCCTCCAGCGGCACCACCGGCAAGCCGACGGTGGTCGGCTACACCCAGAACGACATCGACACCTGGGCCAACGTGGTGGCGCGCTCGATTCGCGCCGCCGGCGGGCGCCGCGGCGACAAGGTGCATGTCTCCTACGGCTACGGCCTGTTCACCGGCGGCCTGGGCGCGCACTACGGCGCCGAGCGCCTGGGCTGCACGGTGATCCCCATGTCCGGCGGCCAGACCGAGAAACAGGTGCAGCTGATCCGCGACTTCCAGCCGGACATCATCATGGTTACCCCCTCGTACATGCTCAACCTCGCCGACGAGATCGAGCGCCAGGGCATCGACCCGCACGACCTCAAGCTGCGCCTGGGCATCTTCGGCGCCGAACCCTGGACCGATGAACTGCGCCGCGCCATCGAGCAGCGCCTGGGCATCGACGCCCTGGACATCTACGGGCTGTCGGAAATCATGGGCCCGGGCGTGGCCATGGAGTGCATCGAGACCAAGGATGGCCCGACCATCTGGGAAGACCATTTCTACCCCGAGATCATCGACCCGGTCACAGGCCAGGTGCTGCCGGACGGCCAGCTCGGCGAGCTGGTGTTCACCTCGCTGAGCAAGGAGGCGTTGCCGATGGTGCGCTACCGTACCCGCGACCTCACCCGCCTGCTGCCGGGCACGGCGCGGCCGATGCGGCGCATCGGCAAGATCACCGGGCGCAGCGACGACATGCTGATCATCCGCGGGGTCAATGTGTTTCCGACGCAGATCGAGGAACAAGTACTCAAGATCAAACAGCTTTCAGAGCTGTATGAGATTCACCTGTATCGCAATGGCAATCTCGACAGCGTCGAGGTGCATGTTGAACTGCGCAGCGACAGCCAGTACCTCGACGAGGGCCAGCGCAAGCAGGTGGTGGGTGAACTGGCGAAGCAGATCAAGACCTACATCGGCATCAGCACGCAGATCCAGCTGCAGCCGTGCGGCACGCTGAAACGCTCGGAAGGCAAGGCCTGTCACGTGTATGACAAGCGGCTGGCCAGCTGACCGATAGCGCTTCCTGGAAAGCCCCGGCCAAGTTCCGGGGCTTTTTTTCGCCTGGCCGAACGTTATCGCGGGGCAAGCCCGCTGCCACGCCCGGCCAACTCATGCGAAAGCGATACACAAATCTTATTTGATACATCAAATACTGTTTGATGTTGTGTTTTGTATCGCTTATAAATAACCCACGCCCCAAGCAGCCCATCAGCGGGAGCCCGACCATGTACGCACAGCTCGTAGAAACCGGCGTCAAACGCCTGAAGACCCTCGAAGAGATGTCGCCCGAAGAGCGCGCCTTCCAGGAGAAGATCGACGCCGAGATCAAGATCGAAGCCAAGAACTGGATGCCCGAGGCCTACCGCCAGACGCTCATCCGCCAGATTTCCCAGCACGCCCATTCCGAGATCGTCGGCATGCTCCCGGAAGGCAACTGGGTCACTCGCGCCCCCTCGCTCAAGCGCAAGCTGCAGTTGATGGCCAAGATCCAGGACGAGGCCGGCCACGGCCTGTACCTGTACAGCGCCATGGAAACCCTTGGCGCCGACCGCGACGAAGAGATCGCCAAGCTGCACAGCGGCAAGGCCAAGTACTCGAGCATCTTCAACTACCCGACCCTGAGCTGGGCCGACATGGGCGCGGTGGGCTGGCTGGTGGACGGCGCGGCGATCGTCAACCAGGTGGTGCTGCAGCGCACCTCCTACGGCCCCTACTCCCGCGCCATGATCCGTATCTGCAAGGAAGAAAGCTTCCACCAGCGCCAGGGTTACGAACTGCTGCTGACCATGATGCGCCACGGCACCCAGGCGCAGAAGGACATGGTCCAGGACGCCATCGACCGCCTGTGGTGGCCAGCGCTGATGATGTTCGGCCCCAGCGACGAACATTCGCCCAACAGCGCCCAGTCCATGGCCTGGAAGATCAAGCGCCAGAGCAACGACGAACTGCGCCAGCGCTTCATCGACCAGACCGTGCCACAGCTGGAACTGCTCGGCTGCACCGCTCCCGACCCTGAGCTCAAGTGGAACGCCGAGCGTGGCCATTACGACTTCGGCCAGATCCAGTGGGAGGAGTTCTACGAGGTGCTCAAAGGCAACGGCCCGTGCAACCAGGAGCGCGTCGCCACCCGCCGCAAGGCCATCGAAGACGGTGCCTGGGTACGCGAGGCCGCCGTGGCCTATGCGCGCAAGCAACAGAACAAGAATGCCGCCTGAAGCGGCCATCGATGCGGAGATCGAGCATGTCTGACTGGACCCTCTACGAAGTATTCGTGCGCAGCAAGCACGGCCTGAACCACAAGCACGTCGGCAGCGTGCACGCCGCCGACGCCGCCATGGCCATCGAGAACGCCCGCGAGCTGTACACCCGCCGCAGCGAAGGCGTGAGCCTGTGGGTGGTGCCCTCGGCGCTGATCACCGCCTCTTCGCCCGACGAGAAGGACCCGCTGTTCGCCCCGGCGGACGACAAGGTCTACCGCCATGCCAGCTTCTACGAGCTGCCCGCCGAAGTCGGACACATGTGAGGCCCGCCATGCACAAGCAAGCACTCATCCAATACCTGCTGCTGCTCGGCGACAGCGCCCTGGTCCAGGGCCAGCGCCTGTGCGAGTGGTGCGGCAAGGCGCCGGCGCTGGAAGAAGAACTGGCGCTGATGAACGTCGGCCTCGACCTGGTGGGCCAGGCGCGCAACTGGCTGGACTACGCCGCCGAACTGCTGGACGACGGCCGCGACGCCGATGCCCTGGCGTTCCGTCGCGACGAGCGCGCCTACCGCAACCTGCTGCTGGTCGAGCAACCCAACGGCGACTACGCCGTGACCCTGCTCAAGCAGTGCCTGTACGACGCCTGGCACCACGCCACGCTTGAAGCGCTCAGCGCCTCGCGCGATGAACGTATCGCCGGCATCGCCGCCAAGGCCCTGAAAGAAGTCACCTATCACCTGCGCCGCTCCGGCGAGTGGGTGCAGCGCCTGGGGGGCGGCACGGAAGAAAGCCGTCGGCGCATGCTCGAAGCCATCCCGACACTGTGGCGCTTCACGGTCGAACTGAGCGTGGCCAACGACGGTGAAGTCCAGCTGGCCAAAGCCGGTATCGGCGCCGACCCGGCGCAGATCGCCCAGCATTGGCTGAACACCGTCACGGCCATCTTCGCCTCGGTAGATCTGCCCCTGCCCAAGGCCGCCAGCCACTTCTACCTGGACGGGCGCAAGGGCCTGCACACCGAACACCTCGGCCTGCTGCTGGCTGAAATGCAGTTTCTGCCGCGAGCCTACCCCGATGCGACCTGGTGAGCTGATCGCCGGCGACCGCGGCGCCAGGGACTTGCGCGACGGCGACCTGAGCCGGGCCTGGGCGGTGCTGGCCGAGGTGATGGACCCGGAAGTACCGGTGGTCAGCGTGGTCGACCTGGGTGTCGTGCGCGACCTCGACTGGCGCGCCGGCCACCTGCACCTGGTGGTCACCCCGACCTACTCCGGCTGCCCGGCCACCGAGGTGATCGAGAGTGACATTCGCCAGGCCCTGGAACAGGCCGGCTTCGCGGAGCCTGCGCTGGAGCGTCGTCTCACCCCGGCGTGGAGCACCGACTGGATCAGTGCGCAAGGCCGTGAGCGGCTGCGCGCCTACGGTATCGCCCCACCCGAGGGCCGCGCCAACCTGCGTGGGGCGGCACCCAGCGTGTGTTGCCCGCAGTGCGGCAGCGCCGATACCGAACTGCTCAGCCAGTTCGGTTCCACCGCCTGCAAGGCCCTCTACCGCTGCCGCGCCTGCCTGGAACCGTTCGACTATTTCAAATGCCTTTGAGCCGTGGAGAACGCCATGAGCCCGTTTCACAGCCTGACCATCAAGCAAGTACGCCAGGAAACCCGCGACGCCGTGTCCATTGCCTTTGACGTGCCCGCACACTTGCAAGAAGATTTCCGCTTCACCCAGGGCCAGTACCTGGTCATGCGTACCCAGATCGATGACGAGGAAGTGCGCCGTTCCTATTCGATCTGCAGCGCGGTGCAGGATGGTGAGCTGCGCGTGGCGGTCAAGCGCGTGCCCGGCGGACGCTTCTCGGCCTTTGCCAACGAAGTGCTCAAGGCCGGCCAGCAACTGGAAGTGATGCCGCCGTCGGGCAACTTCTTCGTACCGTTGGATCCGACGCGCCAGGGCAACTACCTGGGCGTGGCCGCCGGCAGCGGCATCACTCCGATCCTGTCGCTGGTCGCCACCACGCTGGCCACTGAACCAGACAGCCGCTTCACCTTGCTGTACGGCAACCGCGCCAGCAACAGCGCGTTGTTCCGCGACCGCCTCGAGGACCTGAAGAACCTGTACCTCGACCGCCTCAACCTGATCTTCGTGTTCAGCCGCGAGCAACAGGACGTCGACCTTTACAACGGCCGCATCGACGCCGACAAGTGCGGCCAGCTGTTCTCCCGCTGGCTCGACGTGAGCTCACTCGATGCCGCCTTCATCTGCGGCCCCCAGGCCATGACCGAAACCGTGCGCGACAGCCTGCAGGCCAACGGCATGGACAAGGCGCGCATCCACTATGAACTGTTCGCCGCCGCCGGCAGCGAAGCCCGCCGCGAGGCCCGTGAAGCGGCCCGCGAGCTGGATTCGGCGGTCAGCCAGGTGACCGTGATCAGCGATGGCCGCGCCCTGGCCTTCGACCTGCCGCGCAACACCCGCAGCGTGCTCGAGGCCGGCAACGCCATCGGCGCCGAGCTGCCGTACTCGTGCAAGGCCGGGGTGTGCTCGACCTGCAAGTGCAAGGTGATCGAGGGCGAGGTGGAGATGGACAGCAACCATGCCCTGGAAGACTACGAAGTGGCCGCCGGATATGTGCTGTCGTGCCAGACCTACCCGCTGAGCGACAAGGTGGTGCTCGACTTCGATCAGCTTTGAACCCCATCGCGGGGCAAGCCCGCTCCCACGGAGGTGAAACCCGTGGGAGCGGGCTTGCCCCGCGATCTCCCCAAGCAACGCCCGCGTGACCTGAAAAACAATTACAACAGCCAGAGAGAACGCTCCCATGACACCCGAACACCTCGAAACCATCAGCAACCACCCCGCCTTCATGCAACTGATCAAGCGTAAACGCCGCCTCAACGGCTCACTGACCCTGACCATGCTCGCCGCCTACTACGGCTTCGTCCTGCTGGTGGCCTTCGCCCCAGGCGTGCTCGGCCAGTCCCTCAGCGGCGGGGTAACCAGCGTCGGCATGCTGGTGGGAGTGCTCATGGTGCTGCTGTCCTTCGCCCTCACCGGCATCTACATGCACCGCGCCAACCGCGTCATCGACCCGCTCAACGAAGTGGTCAAGCAGGAGTGCGCGCGATGAACTGGACCGCCATCTCGATGTTCCTGGTGTTCGTCTGCTTCACCTTGCTGGTGACTCGCTGGGCCGCCCTGCGCACCCGCTCGGCCAGCGACTTCTATACCGCCGGCGGCGGCCTCACCGGCATGCAGAACGGCCTGGCGATCGCCGGCGACATGATCAGCGCCGCGTCCTTCCTGGGCATCTCGGCGATGATGTTCATGAACGGCTACGACGGCCTGCTGTATGCCCTGGGCGTGCTGGCCGGCTGGCCGATCATCCTGTTCCTGATCGCCGAACGCCTGCGCAACCTGGGCAAGTACACCTTCGCCGACGTCGTCTCCTACCGCCTGGCCCAGGCTCCGGTGCGCCTGACCTCGGCCTTCGGCACCCTGGCCGTGGCGCTGATGTACCTGGTGGCGCAGATGGTCGGCGCCGGCAAGCTGATCGAGCTGCTGTTCGGCATCAGCTACCTGTACGCGGTGATGCTGGTGGGTGCGCTGATGGTGCTGTACGTCACCTTCGGCGGCATGCTCGCCACCACCTGGGTGCAGATCATCAAGGCGGTGATGCTGCTCTGCGGCACGACCTTCATGGCATTCATGGTGCTCAGGCATTTCGGCTTCAGCACCGAGGCGATGTTCGCCAGCGCCGTGGCCGTGCACGCCAAGGGCCAGGCGATCATGGCGCCGGGCGCGCTGCTGTCCAACCCGGTGGACGCCATTTCCCTGGGCCTGGGCATGATGTTCGGCACTGCCGGCCTGCCGCATATCCTCATGCGCTTCTTCACCGTCAGCGACGCCAAGGAAGCGCGCAAGAGCGTGTTCTACGCCACCGGTTTCATCGGCTACTTCTATTTGCTGCTGATCGTCATCGGCTTCGGCGCCATCGTCATGGTCGGCACCGAGCCGTCCTACCGCGACGCCACGGGGGCGATCATCGGCGGCGGTAACATGGTCGCGGTGCACCTGGCCCAGGCGGTGGGCGGCAACCTGTTCCTCGGTTTCATCTCGGCGGTGGCCTTCGCCACCATCCTCGCCGTGGTCGCGGGCCTGGCGCTGTCCGGCGCCTCGGCGGTGTCCCACGACCTGTATGCCTGCGTGGTGCGCAAGGGCCAGGCCAGCGAGCAGGAAGAGATGCGCGTGTCGCGCCTGGCCACCCTGGGGATCGGCCTGTTCGCGGTGCTGCTGGGGCTGCTGTTCGAGTCGCAGAACATCGCCTTCCTCTCCGGCCTGGTGTTGGCGGTGGCCGCCTCGGTCAACTTCCCGGTGCTGCTGCTCTCGATGTTCTGGAAGGGCCTGACCACCCGTGGCGCCGTGGGCGGCAGCCTGGCCGGGCTGGTCTCGGCGATCGTGCTGGTGGTGCTGGGGCCGGCGGTGTGGGTCAACGTGCTGCACAACGAACGGGCGCTGTTCCCCTACAGCAACCCGGCGCTGTTCTCCATGTCGCTGGCCTTCCTCGCGGCCTGGGCCTTCTCGGTTACCGACGGCTCGGAACAAGCGCGCGAAGAGCGTGGGCGCTACCTGGCCCAGTTCATCCGCTCCATGACCGGTATCGGCGCCGCCGGTGCCAGCAAGCACTGACCTCAAGAACAATAACAATGTCGGGTACAACAACAATGAACCGCACGCACCTCAAGTCAGCCGCCTGGCTGGCCACCCTCGCCCTGCCCTTGCCGGCCATGGCGGACTTTATCGCTGACAGTCACGCCCGCCTCGAACTGCGCAACCACTACCTCAACCGCGACTTCCGCCAGGGCAACGCCCCGCAGAGCAAGGCCGAGGAATGGGGCCAGGGCTTCACCGCCCGCTTCGAATCGGGTTTCACCGAAGGGCCGGTTGGTGTCGGGGTGGACGCCATGGGCCAGCTGGGCATCAAGCTCGACTCCAGCCGCGACCGACGCAACACCGGCCTGCTGCCCTACGGGCCGAACAGCCTGGAGCCGGTGGATGACTACAGCGAGCTGGGCCTGACCGCCAAGCTGCGCGTGTCCAGGAGCACCCTGCGCCTGGGCACCCTGCAGCCGATCCTGCCGGTAGTGGTGTACAACGACACCCGCCTGCTGGCCTCGACCTTCCAGGGCGGCCTGCTGACCAGCCAGGAGCTGGACGGCCTGACCTTCAACGGCGGCCGCCTGACCAAGGCCAACCTGCGCGACTCGTCCGGGCGCGATGATATCGGCTACGGCGCCGCCAGCAGCGACCACTTCGACTTCGGCGGCGGCAGCTACGCCATCACCCCGCAGGCCAGCGTCAGCTACTACTACGCCAAGCTCGAGGACATCTACCGCCAGCAATATGTGGGTTTTGTGCATACCCACCCCTTGGCCGAGGGCGTCAGCCTGCGCAGCGACCTGCGCTACTTCGACAGCCGCGGCGACGGCGCCGAGCGCGCGGGCAAGATCGACAACCGCAACTTCAACGCCATGTTCACCCTGGGCGTGAAGGCCCACAAGTTCACCGCCACCTGGCAGCAGATGTCCGGCGACAGCGCCTTCCCGTTCCTCAACGGCGGCGACCCGTACACCGTCAACCTGGTCACCTACAACACCTTCACCCGCGCCGGGCTCGACTCCTGGCAGCTGCGCTACGACTACGACTTCGTGGCCATGGGCATCCCCGGGCTGAGCTTCATGACCCGCTACACCGACGGCCGCCACGCCGAAACCGCCACGCTCAGCAATGGCCGCGAGCGCGAACGCGACACCGACATCACCTACGTGATCCAGAGCGGCCCGTTCAAGGACGTCAGCCTGCGCTGGCGCAACGTCACCTTCCGTTCCGGCAATGGCCTGACCAATGCCGTGGACGAAAACCGCCTGATCATCGGCTACACCCTGGCGCTCTGGTAAGCGCGCCCTTCAAAGGAGAACAGCATGTCCGCCGCCCCTACCCTGCAAAGCTTCATCGCCGGCCGCTGGATCGGCCAGCACGGCGCCCAGGCCCTGCGTAGCGCCCTCGACGGTCACGTTCTGGCCTACAGCCACGAGGAACGCCCGGACTTCGCCGAGGCCGTGGACTTTGCCCGCGCCCAGGGCCTGAAGCAGCTACTGACCATGGATTTCCAGCAGCGCGCCGCCCGCCTCAAGGCCCTGGCGCTGTACCTGGCCGAGCGCAAGGAGCAGCTCTACGCCCTGTCCCATCACAGCGGCGCCACCCGCACCGACAGCTGGATCGACATCGAAGGCGGCAACGCCACGCTGTTCGCCTATTCGAGCATGGGCCGCCGCGAGCTGCCGTCGGGCAACCTGGTGCATGAAGGTCCGGCGATCCCCCTGGGCAAGCAAGGCCATTTCGCCGGCAGCCATATCCTGGTGCCGCGTGCGGGCGTGGCCGTGCATATCAACGCCTTCAACTTCCCGATCTGGGGGATGCTGGAGAAATTCGCCCCGACCTTCCTGGCCGGCATGCCGTGCATCGTCAAGCCTGCCACGTCCACCAGCTACCTGACCGAGGCCGTGGTACGCCTGATGAACGAGTCGGGCCTGCTGCCGGCCGGCAGCCTGCAACTGGTGATCGGCAGCACCGGTGACCTGCTCGAGCGCCTGCAGGGGCAGGACGTGGTGACTTTCACCGGCTCCGCCGACACCGCAGCCAAGCTGCGCGTCACCCCGAACCTGATCCGCAACTCGGTGCCCTTCACCGCCGAGGCCGACTCGCTGAACTGCGCCATCCTTGGCCCGGACGTGAGCCCTGACAGCGAGGAGTTCGAGCTGTACATCAAGGAAGTGGCGCGGGAAATGACCACCAAGGCCGGGCAGAAATGCACGGCGATCCGCCGCGCCATCGTCCCGGCCAGGCACATCGACGCGGTGGCCACTCGTCTGCGCGAACGCCTGCGCAAGGTGGTGGTCGGCGATCCTTCGGTGGAAGGCGTGCGCATGGGGGCGCTGGCCTCCCACGACCAGCAGCGTGATGTCACCGAGTGCGTGCGCCATTTGCTGGCCACCTGCGAGCAGTTGCTGGGCGCCAGTGACGGTTTCACCCCGGTCGGCGATGGCGTGGCCGAGGGGGCGTTCTTCGCCCCGACCCTGCTGCTGGCCCGTGACCCGCATGCCGAGGGAGGTGCCCATGATATCGAGGCGTTCGGCCCGGTCAGCACGCTGATGGCCTACGACGACCTCGACGAAGCCTTGGCCCTGGCCGCCCGCGGCAAGGGAAGCCTGGTGGCGAGCCTGGTCACCGCCGACCGCGGCGTGGCGGCCAGGGCCATCCCGGTGGCGGCAGCCTGGCACGGGCGGCTGCTGGTACTCGACAGCGAGGCGGCCAAGGAGTCCACCGGGCATGGTTCGCCATTGCCGCAGCTCAAGCACGGCGGCCCCGGCCGTGCCGGCGGCGGCGAGGAACTGGGCGGCCTGCGCGCGGTGAAGCACTACCTGCAACGCGCCGCGGTGCAAGGTTCGCCGAGCATGCTGATGGCAGTGACCGGCGAGTACGTGCGCGGCGCCGAGGTGATCGAAACCGAAGTACACCCGTTCCGCCGCCATTTCGACGACCTGCGCATCGGCGAGTCGCTGCTGACCCACCGGCGCACAGTGACCGAGGCCGACCTGGTCAACTTCGGCTGCCTGTCGGGCGATCACTTCTACATGCACTTCGACGAGATCGCCGCCAAACAGTCGCAGTTCGGTAAGCGCATCGCCCACGGCTACTTCGTGCTGTCGGCGGCCGCCGGGTTGTTCGTCAGCCCCGGCGAAGGGCCGGTGCTGGCCAACTACGGGCTGGACACGCTGCGCTTCATCACCCCGGTGGGCATCGGCGACACCATCCAGGCGCGCCTGACCTGCAAGCGCAAGATCGACCAGGGCAAGACCAGCCCTCAGGGGCAGGCGCAAGGCGTGGTGGCCTGGGATGTGGAAGTGACCAACCAGTTGGGTGAGCTGGTGGCCAGTTATGACATTCTGACCTTGGTGCTCAAGCGCTGACTGCGAGTGGGCGGCGAGATGCCTGCATGCAGTCAGATGGCAGGCATCCCGCAACCCAATCAAGGCAAAATGCCACCTCGCACATCCGCCCTACATCGCGCAACGTTTCCCTGGCGCTATAGTCGGTCGAGCGTCCCGCCGCCAGCCCCCTTCCTGGCGGCGCGGGCGCCGTACCGAGAACAATGCCAAGGAAGCAACGCGATGATCCTCAAGTCCTTCCCCTTCAAGTCCCTCGTCCTGCTCAGCGCCCTTGCCGCCGTGGCCGGCTGCCAGACCGCCAGTCCCAGTGCCGACACCCTCAAGCAACGCACCGAGGTCACCCTGGGCGTGCCCGTGAGCAAGGTCAGCAACCTGCGCAGCGACTCCAACACCACCTACTTCACCGCCAGCACCAGCAAGGGCCAGTACGACTGCCAGGTGCCCAGCGGCGGCCTGGTGGCCGTGGCCGGCATGGGTATCTACACGCCATCTCCCACCTGCTGGAAAGAAGGCCAGGCGCCGGTCTTCCAGTGAGGTTCGACGGCGCCGGCCTAGGCGACCGGCGCCGCCACGCTCTCACGCAAACCGCGCAGCGCCGCACGCAGCTCCGCCGGGCGCACCGGCTTGGCCAGTACCGCGATACCTCGTGCCTGCAGGGCGCCCTGCAGCTTGTCGATATCATGGCCGGTCATGATCAGCGCCGGCACTTCGGCGCCGCGTTGCGCGCGCAACTGGTCGATGCAGTCGATGCCGGTGGCCTGCGGGCCCAGGTCGTAGTCGGCAACGATCACATCACAGTCACTGGCCAGGCCAAAGGGCGAGCTCTCGGCCTGTACCTCGCAACCCCAGCGTTGCAGCAGGGCACTGGTGGCCTGCAGGACGTTGTGGTCATCCTCCACCAGGCACACCCGCAAACCGGTGAGCATGCCAGCCTGCACCGCCTGGTCGGCAACGGCCCCTGGCACTTGTGCCGGCACCTTGGGCAACCCTTGCAAGGTCAGCGTGGTGCCATGCCCCTGGCGCGAGCGCAGGCTGACAGTCAAACCCATCAGTTGCCCCAGGCGCTTGACGATGGCCAGCCCCAGGCCGACGCCCTCGACGTCCTTGTCACGTGCCTCGCGCACCCGGTAGAACTCCTCGAACACGTGGCCCTGGTGCTCTTCGGCAATGCCCCGGCCCTGGTCGCAGACGACGATGGCCAGACCCTCGCCGCGTGGCCGCACGCCGATCAGCAACGGGCGCCCGGCGGCATACTTGAAGCTGTTGGACAGCACGTTCTGCACCATGGTCGCGAGCATCCCCGGGTCGGCGCGTGTCCAGTGGCGGCTGGGCACCTGGCGCATCTCGACCCCGGCCCAGCGCGCCGCCTCGCTGTTCTGGCGCAGCAACTCGCGCAGGAAGCCGTCCACGGCGAAGGTTTCCCACTTGGGCTGCACCCGGCCGTTGTCCAGGGTGTACAGGTCGAGGATCGAACGGAACAACTGCGAAACGTTGAGCAGCGAGCGATCAATGCTGTCCACCAGGCGCCGCTCCTCCTCGCCCAGCCGCGCTTCGCGCAGGCAGGCGGTGAACAGGCCGATGGAGTGGATCGGCTGGCGCAGGTCGTGACTGGCCTGGGCCAGAAAGCGCGATTTCTCGCGGGTCGCCGCCTCGGCCAGGGCCGTGGCCTTGCGCGTGCGCTCCAGCAGCAGGTGGGCATAGAACGGAATCAGGGTGCTGGTGGTCAGCAGCATCGGCAGCAGGAACGGCTGTTCCTGCCAATAGGGGGTCAGTTGCCACACCACAACCAGCGCGGCCAGGGCCAGCACGGTGGCGATGGCCAGGTAGCGTGAGCCGAAGCGCATGCCGTTGCCCAGGTTGATCCAGACCATCACTGCATACAGCGGCAGTGCGGTTTCACCGCCAACCACCAGGCCGAAACTGGTGCCGGTGTAATCGCCCAGCATGCCGAAGATGCGCCGCGCCGGGTAGTGTCCCGGCCAACGCTTGATCGCCTGGCGCATGCCGATCGACACCACCACGAACCCCGCGTAGTAGAGCAGCACCGGCAGGTAGGTGGCGGGCGAGCGGCCCGGCAGGAAACCCAGCAACGCCACGTAGGTGATCGCACAAGAGGCGACGATGATGCGCAGGTTGGCCTGGTCCAGCTCGTTGTTCTTCTCGAACTTCATGGGTAACGTCCTTGTGCGCCAGTCGGCATTTGCGGCACGCTGCGTGGGAAAAAACCGCAGGTGACTGCTAAATTAGCATGTGTCGGCTGACAGGGAGTTCCACGACGTGAGTTGCCGCATCATCGTGGCGGATGACCATCCGCTGTTCAGGGAGGCCATGGTCAACACCGTACGGCGCATCCTGCCCGAGGCGCGCCTGGAGGAAGCTGGCAGCCTCGCTGACGTGCTCAGGCTGGCCGCCATGGGCGAGACGCCCGACACCCTGATCCTCGACCTGCGCTTCCCCGGCCTCACCTGTATCGGCCGCCTCGCCGAACTGCGCCGCCAATTGCAGCGTACCACGCTGATCGTTGTATCGATGGTCGACGACCCGCAGGTGATCTGCGAAGTCATGGCCGCCGGCGTCGATGGCTTCATCGGCAAGAGCGTCAGCCCCGAAGCCATCGGCGCGGCCATCCTCGCCATTCGCGACGGCGAAGTGGTGGTGGACTACGCGCCCAGCGGGTTGCTGCCGCAACTGGATGCCCCCAGCGAGGTGGAACAGCTCACCCACCGCCAGCAGGACGTACTGCGCCTGATCGCCCAGGGCAAGACCAACAAGGAGATCGCCCGGGCACTGGACATATCGCCATTCACCGTGCGCATCCATGTGTCGTCGCTGCTCAAGACCCTCAATGTGCCGACCCGCACGGCCGCCGCGGTGAAGTATTCCGGAAACTGAGCGACCGCTGGTCGGCGCACCGTGAAATGCAATCGACCCTTCAAGCGCTTTGCAACCTCCCAATCCATGAGGGTGGCGATGTTCACTCCTGTGTTCGGCCTGCCCGAGCGTGGGCCGTTTTTTTCACGCTGAGGAGAGGATGACGACATGAGCACGAAACACTGGATGGGCGGTGGCGATGTGCAGAGCGACTGGCCGGAACTCGAGCCAGACCGCCGCAACGATCAGGCCGACGACCCGGATGCCGACCCGAACCTGACCGAGGAAGAGAACCGCCCCGGGGTACCGGCCAGCGATCCGGAGTCAGGCGCCTGAGTGTGCATGGCAGTGAAGGAGCGGGTCAGGCCCGCTCTTTCACTGAAGTCTATTGCCTGCCCAGGTCCACGCCGGTTCACACCCGCCAGCGCACATCGGTTATCCCATGCCGTTCGGCCATGGGCCGACTGACTTTCTTGATGCGCTCGCGTCCGAACTTCGGAATGATCCCCAAACCCGCGTCGCAACTCGCCCAATGCCAGGCCTCGGCATTGTCCATGTGTTCCTGGCGGATGATGAAACGCCGTGGCTGACCGTGCAGCAGGTATTCGATGGTAAACAGCTGGGGACTTGGCATTGACGCAGGCCCTCCTCTTCTCCATGGATGACTTTCTGACAGATCACGTCGTTCCATGAAAATTCAAAAAATTCCCACAACAGCAAGGGAGGGCCCGCAAGGTCACGAACCGCTGGTGCTCCCGTGGCTGTTGCGGCCACCCTTGCGGCCGGCCTCGGAGGCGCGGGCGCGGTCATTGGCGAAGTTGCCGCCAGAGTTGCGGCCACCCTTCTGGCCCGCCCGCGAGGCCCTTTCACGATCGTTGGCGAAGTTGCCGGGATTGGTCTGCTGGGTGCCGCCGCGTTGTCCGGTCTGATCCTGGTCACGAGCCATGACGTTTCTCCTTTACGCTGGGTTGGACGTGCCGCGCGAAGATGCCGTGCACTTAATTACGAACAGGAGCGCAGGCCAACGGCTCATTTGTTGTACCGGGGTTCTGACCGACGGCACTTATCCGCCTGGCCTAGGGTCACAGCTCTGACTACTGACGGTGGACGAAAGAGACGCCCCCATGCCCCTTGCTTGCCGACCGCTTACCCCCGTATACCGGCCCTTGGTCGGCGCCAACCGCTCGTCGCCGGGATGAACAGCAGCCTATAATCTGCGCCCAGTGCCCGACCAAGCGGGCCATTTCCAGGTCCGTACAAGGCTGATGCCATGAAGTCCTCCAGCAAAACGTCCCTCGCCTCGCCGCATAATCCGGCACTCAGCCCGAGCCACCTGGATTTCCCCGTGGTCGGCATCGGCGCCTCGGCCGGCGGCCTGGAAGCAATTCGCACCTTCTTCCGCCACACGCCGCAGGACTGCGACATGGCGTTCGTGGTGGTGCTGCACCTGTCGCCGGACCACCAGAGCCAGGCCGACCGGATCATCCAGGCGGTGACCGGCATGCCTGTGCGCCAGGTCAGCGAACCGGTACCGATCGAGCGCAACCATGTGTATGTGATTTCGCCGGCCAATCGCCTGTCGACCAACGACGGTTACCTGCGCGTCAGCCCGGCCAAGCGCAGCCGTGGCGACCATGTAGCCATCGACCTGTTCTTCCGCGACCTGGCCGATGTGCACAAGGACCATGCGTTCTGCGTGGTGCTGTCGGGCACCGGCAGCGACGGCGCGGTGGGGCTGTCGCGGATCAAGGAACAGGGCGGCGTGACCCTGGTACAAGCCCCCGAGGACGCCGAATACCCCGAGATGCCCCGGGCGGCGCTGGCCACCGGCATGGTCGACCTGGTGCTGCCGGTGGCCGAGATGCCCGCCCGCCTGGTCGAGCTGTGGCGCACCGCCCGCCAGGTGAAGTTGCCGCGCATCGACGACGACAGCCTGCCGCCCGCGCTGGGCGAGCGCGAAGGCGACCCGGCAGCGTGCGACCCGTTGCTCGACGAAATCCTGTTGTCGCTGCAGGACAACACCGGCCACGACTTCAGCCATTACAAGCGCGCCACCGTGCTGCGCCGCCTGGAGCGGCGCCTGCACGTCACCGGCCAGACCGACCTGGCCGGCTACCGCGACTACCTGCAATGCCACCCGGACGAATCACGGGCGTTGCTGGCCGACATGCTCATCGGCGTGACCAATTTCTTCCGCGACCGCGAGGCCTTCGAGGCCCTGCAGCGCCATGTGATGCCCGGCCTGGTAAACCGCGAAGGCAACGAAGAGCCGGCCCGCGAGGTACGCGTGTGGTCCGCTGGCTGCTCGACCGGCGAGGAGGCCTACAGCCTGGCCATGCTGGTGAGCGAACAGCTGGCGATCGAACGACGCAGCGCACAGGTACAGATCTTCGCCACCGACCTTGACGACCGCGCCATCGGTATCGGTCGCGGCGGGCAGTATCCGGACGCCATCGCCACCGATGTGTCGCCGGCCCGGCTGCGCCAGTTCTTCCTCAAGGAGGACCAGCATTACCGGGTGCGCAAGGAAATCCGCGAAAAAGTCCTGTTCGCCCGTCACAACCTGCTGTCCGACCCGCCGTTCTCGCAACTGGACCTGATCGTCTGCCGCAACCTGCTGATCTACCTCGACCGGGATGTGCAGCGCGACATCCTGCGCCTGTTCCACTTCGCGCTGCGCCCGGGCGGCTATCTGTTCCTAGGCAGCTCCGAGTCCGCCGACCTGGCGGCCGACCTGTTCGTTGCCGTGGACAAGCGAAACCGTATCTTCCGTGCCCGTGAAGTGGCGGCCGCGCGGCATTCGGCGCGCCTGCAAGCCCCCGAACCTGCGCTCGCTCCGGCGCCGGCCCGGGCACGCGCCGCCCGCAAGCTGTCCTATGCCGAAATCCATCACCGCGCCCTCGCCCGCTGCACGCCGCCGAGCCTGGTGGTCGATACCGAGGGCAATATCCTGCACATGAGCGAGGGCGTGGGGCGCTATCTGCGCCATGCCGGCGGCGAGCTCAGCCACAACCTGCTCAACCTGGTCCTCACGCCGCTGCGTCCGGCCCTGCGCAGCACCTTGCTGCAGGCCCAGGGCAGCGGCCAGGCTGTAACGTCGCGCACAGTTGCCCTCGACCTCGACGAGCATACCGAAGGGGTACGCATCCTGGTCCAGCCGCACCAGGACGAACCCAGTGGCAGCGAGTGCCTGCTGGTGGTCTTCCAGAGCGGCGAAGCCGACAACGCGATCACCCGGGCACCTGCCGTCGAACAGACCGAAGGGATGCTGTTGGGCAACCTGGAGCGCGAACTGCACCGCACGCGCCTGCAGTTGCAGGAAACCATCGAGCAGTCGGAGTTTTCCAGCCAGGAGCTGACCGCCTCCAACGAAGAGATGCAGGCGATCAACGAGGAGCTGCGCTCGGCCAGCGAAGAGCTGGAAACCAGCAAGGAAGAGCTGCAGTCGATCAACGAAGAACTGCTGACGGTCAACTACGAACTCAAGACCAAGGTCGAGGAAACCGACAAGGTCAACGACTACCTGAGCAACCTCATCGCGTCCACCGACATCGCCACGGTGTTCGTCGACCGTAACCTGTGCATCCGCTGGTTCACTCCACGCGCCACCGATATCTTCAGCATGCTGCCGGTGGACACCGGGCGCTCGCTGCTCGACATCACCCACCGCCTCGATTATCCGGGCCTGGCCGACGACGCCCGGGCCGTGGTCGAGCGCGAGACCACCATCGAGCGCGAAGTGGTCGGCCACAACCAGCACTGGTACCTGGCCCGCCTGCTGCCGTATCGGGCCAGCGAGCGCAACGTCGACGGCACCGTGCTGACCTTCATCGACATCAGCCAGAGCCGCGCCGCCGAGGAACGCCTGCGTCAGGGCGAGGAGCGCATGCGCCTGGTCGCCGAGAGCACCCACGACTTCGCCATCATCCTCCTCGACGAGCAAGGCCTGATCACCGACTGGAACACCGGCGCCGCGCTGATCTTCGGCTATGGCAAGGACGAAGTGCTCGGTCACCATTACCAGCTGATCTTCACCGAGCAGGACCGGGCGAGCGGCGTGCCCGAGCGCGAGCTGCGCAGCGCCCGCCTGCACGGTCGCGGCCAGGACGAGCGCTGGCATGTGCGCAAGGACGGCAGTCGCTTCTATTGCAGCGGCGAAGTGTCACGGCTCAAGGGCAGCAGCCTGCGCGGCTACGTCAAGATTGCCCGCGACCTCACCGGGCACAAGCGCCTGCACGACGAGCAAAGCAAGCAGCTGGCCGAATCGCAGAACACCAGCCACATGAAGGACGAGTTCTTCGCGGTCATGTCCCATGAGCTCAAGCACCCGCTCAACCTGATCCAGCTGAATGCCGAAATCCTCCGTCGCTCCCCGTCGGTGAAGAGCAACGGTGTCGCCAGCAAGGCGGTCGGCACCATCTGCGACGCGGTCTCCAGCCAGGCGCGGATCATCGATGACCTGCTCGATGTGGCGCGTATCCGCACCGGCAAGCTCAAGCTCAAGACCCAGGTGCTCGACTTGTGCGCGGTGCTGCAGGCCATCCAGGCCGTGCTGGCCAACGAGCAGCACGCCTGCGAGGTGCGCCTGGCGCTGCCCGCCGACGGCGCCCCGGTGTATGTCGAGGCCGACAGCACCCGGCTCGAGCAGATCGTCTGGAACCTGCTCAACAATGCGCTGAAATTCAGCCCTGCCGGCAGCGAGATCCGCCTGGCGCTGGCCCGCCACGGCAACCAGGCGCGCCTGGAGGTGATCGACCAGGGTATCGGCCTGACCGACGAAAGCCTGGAAAGCGTCTTCGACCTGTTTTCCCAAGCCGCGCCACAGGCCTCCGGCAACCACCGCGACGGGCTCGGTATCGGCCTGTCGCTGGTGCGCCAGCTGGTGGAAGCGCATGGCGGCACGGTCAGCGCGACGTCCGCCGGCCTGGGTTGCGGCGCCACCTTCACGGTGTGCCTGCCGTTGTCCGACCCCGGGCAGCAGGCCCTGCCGGATACCAGCGACGACAACATCGAGGGCCGCTTGAACGGCGTCAGAGTTTTGCTGGTGGACGACTCGGTGGAAATCCTCGAGGTGATGCAGCAACTGCTGGAGATGGAAAGCGCCGAAGTCGAAGCCTACAGCGACCCACAGGCCGCACTCGAGGCGGCCGCCCATGGCCGCTATGACATCATCCTGTCCGATATCGGCATGCCGGTCATGGACGGCCACGCCCTGATCAAGGCGCTGCGGGGCCTCGAGCACCTGCGCTACACCCCGGCCATCGCCCTGACCGGCTACGGGGCCAGCGCCGACCAGTACCGCTCGCGCCAGTCGGGCTTCGACCGGCACCTGAACAAGCCGGTGGGCTACGACGAGCTGATCGAGGCGATCGAGGGTCTGAGCGGCTCGCTACCCTACTGACGCGCCACCCGCCCCGGCCTGCCTGTGACCGGGGCGCCGTCGCGCCTCAGGCATGGACGCTCCACTGTACGGCAGCGGCCTCGATCGGCAGTTCGTCCACGGCCTGGATCATCCCGCTGTCGAGCGCTTCCTGGGGCCCCAGTATTCGCGGATAGGCCATCAGGTAGCGCGTCACATCGAGCCGCTCGCTCGCACCCTCGGTGCGCTCGGCGACAATCTGTGCATACAGGCGCAGGTCATAGTCCAGGCTCATCGCGTACTCGGCCATCCGTGCATGGTCCACCGAGCCATGCAGGGTCCAGTGGAACGGGTGGAACAGGAACTTGCTGTAGGCGCAGGCGGTACGGTGGCTGCCGGCCAGGAATAGGATGTTGCCCATCGATTCGACCGTGCCCAGGTTGTGGGTGTGCACCGGCACTGGCAGTGAGCGCAGGAAGTTGTACAGGGTGAAACCGTAGCTGCATTCGCCGCCCATGGTGGCGATGTTGATCTGCAGCACCTCTGCGCCCTGCTGCAACGCTTTGGAACAGGTGTTGATGAGGTTGCCGCAGGTGGCGGAATTGATCGGGCCGGTGTAGTGGATGATGTGTCTGGCCATGCCGTCCTCCAGGGTCAGTCAGGGGTGTCCTTGGCCGGTGCATCGTTGCCCGGCGCCGCTTGGTCGTGCTCGCCCAGTTGCTGGTACTGCTTGCGCAGCGCATGCAGTTCGGCCGGCCCCATGTCCTCGAGGTCGAGCAGGGCCTTGTGTGCCCGCTGGGTGGTGCGCAGCAGTTCGTCGACCTTGATGTGCAGTTCGTCGTTGTCGCGGTTCTGGGTGTTCTGGATCAGGAACACCATGAGGAAGGTGATGATGGTGGTCGAGGTGTTGATCACCAGTTGCCAAGTGTCGTTGAAATCGAACAGCGGTCCGCTCACGCCCCATAGGATGATCAGCAGCAATGCCACGGCAAAGGTCAGTGGACGTCCGCTGCGGTTGGCCAGCCATTGGGCGAAACGATCGAATTTCATGGCTAGCGCTCCTTCAGGCCGGCTGCCGGGTTTCTCCGGGCAGGCCCTCGATGTCAGGGTCGTCAGGGAGAACCTCGGGTTCTTCGTCGTCTGCCTCGGTCGGTGCTGGCGGCGCCTGCACTTCCCCCGGTTCTGTCTCGCTGTTCATCGGCGTTGCCTCCATTGGCTGCTTCCCTTTGTGGTGGAGGGCCGCATGGTAGGCAAAGTTCCGGGTTTTGCGTCACTGGCCACTCGTCATTCCTGGTGAACCCTGACGCCGCGATGCCGGTCGCTAGTCAAGAGTGCACGAACGAAAGGGAGCCCTCGTGAGCGAGATCCGCATTGGTATTTCCGGTTGGCGCTATGGCCCATGGCGCAAGGACTTCTACCCCAAGGGTCTGCGCCAGGACGATGAGCTGGCATTCGCCTCTCGGGCGGTGAACAGCATCGAGATCAATGGCTCGTTCTACGCGTTGCAGACCCCCGAGCGCTACCGCCAGTGGCGCGATGAAACACCGGAAGGCTTCGTCTTCTCGGTCAAGGCGCCGCGCTACATCACCCATGTGCGACGGCTGCGCGACATCGACGAGCCGCTGGCCAACTTCTTTGCCTCGGGGCCACTGCTGCTGGGCGACAAGCTGGGGCCGTTCCTCTGGCAGTTTCCCCCAAGCATGAAGTTCGACGCCGAGCGCTTCAGCGCTTTCCTCGCCCTGCTACCGCGCGACCGCAAGGCCGCGCGCGCCTGTGCCCGGCAGGCCGCCGAGCGCCTGCAGGACAACGGCGGTAGCGCCATCCGCGGCAATGCGCGCTTGCGCCATGCCGTGGAAATCCGCCACCCGAGCTTCCTCTGCGACACCTTCATCAACCTGCTGCGCAAGCACAAGGTCGCGCTGGTGGTCGCCGACAGCGCCGGCAAATGGCCCTGTGTCGAGGAAGTCACGGCCGATTTCGTCTACCTGCGCCTGCACGGCGATGTCGAGCTCTACAGCAGCGGCTACACCGCCAGCGCCCTGCGCCGCTGGCGCCTGCGCATCCAGGCCTGGGCCGCGGGCGGCCAGCCGGAGGATGCCCAGCGCGTCATCCGTCGCGCCCCGGTCAAGCGAGCCTCCCGGGACGTGTATTGCTACTTCGACAACGATCAGAAGGTGCATGCCCCCTACGATGCGCGTCGCCTGCTGGGCAAGCTTGGCCTGGACGGCGAACTGGTGACCGAGCCCGGCGTCGAGCCGCAGGAGTCACTATGAACGGCACCCTGCCCGCCCCCGACCGCATCATCGACAAGGTCACGGCCGTGCACCGCCTGACGGTGCTGACCCTCAACGTGCACAAGGGTTTCACCCTGTTCAACCGCCGCTTCATCCTGCCGGAGCTGCGCGAGGCGGTACGCGCCACCGGCGCCGACCTGGTGTTCCTGCAGGAAGTGCATGGCAGCCACCAACGGCATGCCGAGCGCCATCCGGCCTGGCCGCAGACCCCGCAGTACGAATTTCTTGCCGACAGCATGTGGCCGCAGTTCGCCTACGGACGTAATGCGGTCTACCCCCATGGCGACCATGGCAACGCGCTGCTGTCCAAGTTCCCGATCCGCGCTTATGACAACCTTGACGTGTCGATTCACGGCAATGAAGAGCGCGGCTTGTTGCACTGCCAGCTTGAAGTGCCCGGTCATGAGCAGGTGCACGCGATCTGTGTGCACCTGGGCCTGCGCGAGGACCACCGCCAGCGTCAGGTCGACCTGCTGCTGACCTTGCTCGAGCGCCTGCCACCGGACGACCCGGTCATTGTCGCCGGTGACTTCAACGACTGGCGGCTGAAGGCCGATGCGCGGCTGTCGGTGTCGCTGGTCGAAGCCTTCGGCAGGCCGGCGCGCAGCTTTCCGGCGCGCCTGCCGCTGCTGCGCCTGGACCGCATCTACCTGCGCAATGCCCAGGCGTGCGAGGCACGGGTGTTGTCCAGGTACCCGTGGTCCCACCTTTCCGACCATGCCCCGCTGGTAGCGCAGGTGACGCTATGAAGCAGGCCTGGAGCGATGGCAACCACGTCGAACTGCTGATCAATGGCGAGCAGTACTACCCGCGCGTATTCGAGGCGATGGCCCAGGCACGGCAGGAAATCCTCCTGGAAACGTTCATCATCTACGACGACAAGGTCGGCCAGCCGCTGCGCCTGGCGCTTATCGACGCGGCGCGGCGTGGCGTGCGGGTGGAGGTGGCGGTTGACGGCTACGGCACCGCCGACCTGCCTGACGGGTTCATTGCCTCGATGACCGAGGCCGGGGTGCGCTTCCATGCATTCGACCCGCAACCGCGCCTGGCCGGCATGCGTACCAACCTGTTTCGGCGTCTGCACCGCAAGATCCTGGTGATCGACGGCCAGCGCGCGTTCATTGGCGGTATCAACTACAGTGCCGATCATCTCGGCGACTTCGGCCCGCAGGCCAAGCAGGACTACGCCGTGGAAGTCACAGGCCCGGTAGTGGCCCAGGTGCACGCCTCCAGCTGCCGGATGCTCGCCCCCGTGCTGGGTGACCCAAGCGCGGTCGTGAAGGGCGGTGACGTCGCAGGTTCGGCCAGCGCCGTACTGGTGGAACGCGACAACCGCCGCCATCGCACCGACATCGAGGCGTGCTACCTGCAGGTCTTCCGTGAAGCACGGCAACGCATCGTCGTCGCCAACGCCTATTTCTTCCCCGGCTACCGCTTGCTGCGCGAGCTGCGCAATGCTGCCCGGCGCGGCGTGGCGGTGACCCTGATCCTCCAGGGCCAACCGGACATGCGTTGGGTACGCGCGCTGTCGCGCCTGCTCTACAACTACCTGCTGCGCGACAATGTGCAGATCCATGAGTACTGCCAGCGCCCGTTGCACGGCAAGGTGGCGCTGGTGGACGACGAATGGTCCACCGTGGGTTCGAGCAATCTCGACCCGCTGAGCCTGTCGTTCAACCTCGAAGCCAACCTGATGATCCGCGACCGCGCCTTCAACGATGGCCTGTACCGGCACCTGAGCGAACTGACCGCCGCGCACTGCAAGCGCGTGACCCTGGAGCGCATGGTGCGTGGCTATTGGTGGCGCGCGCCGTTGATCTTCCTGGGCTTCCACATCACCCGCTACTTCCCGCGCATCGCCGGCTGGTTCCCCGCGCACCGGCAGCGCCTGCAGTCGCTGCAGGCGGACAACGAAGCGCCGGCGGACTTCAACGGGGGCAAGACCTGATGGCCAAGCCACGCTGGCAGACCTGGGGCATGCGCCTGCTCACCCTGCTGTTCCTGGTGCTGATCCCGGTGCTGCTGTTCACCCTGGCGCGCAACCTGGACTGGAACGAAGTGCGCCAGTCGCTGCTGGCCTACCGGCCCTCGACCCTGGCCCTGGGGCTGTTGCTGGCCCTGTGCAGCTACCTGGTGTTCGCCAGCTACGACCTGCTCGCCCGCGCCTACACCGACCACCGCTTGCCGGCCCGCCAGGTGCTGCCGGTGGCGTTCGTCTGCTATGCGTTCAACCTCAACTTCACCACCTGGGTTGGCGGCGTGGCCCTGCGCTACCGCCTGTACAGCCGGCTGGGCCTGGACACCGCGACGATCACCCGCATCCTCACCCTGGGACTGTTGACCAACTGGATGGGCTATCTGCTGCTAGCCGGCACGGTGTTCGCCCTGGGCCTGGTGAAGTTGCCGGCAAGCTGGGCAGTGGGGGCCGGCGGCTTGCGCCTGATCGGTGTGCTGATGGTGGCGGTCGCGGCGAGCTATCTGCTCGCCTGTGCTTTTGCCAAGCGACGCACATGGCATCTGCGCGGACATGAAGTGACCCTGCCGAGCCTGCGCCTGGCATTGTGCCAAGTGGCGCTGGGCGCGAGCAACTGGGCGCTGATGGCGGCGCTGATCCACCTGTTGCTGCCGCCGGAGCTGTTCTATCCGTCGGTACTGGGGGTGTTGCTGATCAGTTGCGTGGCGGGGGTGGTGGCGCATATTCCTGCCGGGCTGGGGGTGCTGGAGGCGGTGTTCCTTGCCCTGCTGCACGGACAATTGGGCCAGGGCACGCTGGTGGCCGCACTGCTGGGGTATCGGACGCTGTACTACCTGATCCCGCTGTTGCTGGCGGTGATCACCTACCTGATTCTGGAGAAGCGCGCCAAGGCCCTGCGCCGACAGGCCGAGCCAGCCCTGGACAAGCGCTGAGGGCCCCACGGGCCCGGGAGGTTCGTCATGCGGTTCATTGTGTGTGTGGCATTGTTGGGCTGCCTGCTCAGCGGGCAGGTGCTGGCCGAGGGTTGCGACGTGGTCACCCGCTCGTCCAGCGAGGCGGTCAAGCCGGTACAGCAGCATACCTGCTACAGCTACGGCAACATGCCTGCCGAAGCGATTGCCTGGTCGTGCAGCAACGAGAGCAAGGAGATGCTCAACAGCCAGAAACGCAAGGTCGAGCGTTGCGCCGATGGCAGCGTGGGCAGCTGCATCGCCCCGCTGACCCAGGAAACCCTGGCCAATCCTGATGCCGCAGGGCGCGGCGAGCCCTCGACCCGGCCGGCCGTGCCCAAGGATGCGCGGATTATCACCTACTACTACGACACCCCAAGCCTGGGGCAGGCGCGCAGTGATTGCGAACGCAGCAATGGGATCTGGCAGACCCATTGACGCGAACGCGTGGGCCGTTGCCGTTGCCGATCAGAAGTCTACCCCGAAGCCCACTAGCGACAGCTGCGCCAGTGCAGGCGCCGCCCGTAACTTCGCGACTTCAGGAGGCCGAACGCAGGTCTTGCGGAGGGAGGTGACGGGCATGGATGCCCGTCAAGCGCTGCGCCCCAGGATGGGGCGTTCAGCGCGGTCCTCCCGGGA